>Ga0307418_1000697_pt1 | contig 10431 bp, 9 predicted proteins | sample SalMarWE160220MG_2_FD_202160 | JGI IMG/M metagenome (GOLD analysis project Ga0307418, IMG submission 202160) | Salt marsh sediment microbial communities from the Plum Island Ecosystem LTER, Massachusetts, United States - WE1602-20 | ecosystem: Environmental > Aquatic > Marine > Intertidal zone >...
GGACATATTCCAGTTAATGGACGAAGCTGTCAAACTGGGGCTCGACGGCCTGCACCTGACCGCTGCCGATCTGGGCGACACCGGAGATCAACATCTTGGTGACGTCAAGAAGGCGGCCGGGGAACGGGGACTTTTTCTGGAGTACAATTTTTCCCTGGACGCCTCCGGCTATGATGACCGCCTGACAAACACGATCGAACAAGGCATCGATATTGCCCACAAGATCGGTTCCGACATCGGAAAAATTAGCATGGATATCCATCGGCCCCACCCGGTCTGCTCCAGTGCGTTCCATCCGGAGGTGGTCGCACAACTGGAAGAGGTTGCGCAAAAAGTCCTGGAGGCCGTCCCCCTGGCGGAGAAGGCGGGTGTCCGGCTTTGCCTGGAAAACCACACCGAGGCATTTGCGGATGAGGTGCTGTGGATCATCAACCGGGTGAATCACTCCTTTGTGGGTGCCTGCGTGGACACCAATAACTCGCTTATGGTTGGCGAAGACCCGCTCACCGCTATCCAGAAACTGGCACCCTACGCATTCACCAACCATTTTTCAGATCACCGGATCGAGTTTGAGCCGTATGGGTGCAGGATCACGGGGGTGGCCTGCGGGGAAGGGGATGTGCCGGTGCGACGGGCCTTTCAAATTATCAGTTCCCAACCGCAAATGAAGCGGCTCAACCTGGAAGTGGAGTTTGATCCCCGAACGACTGACGCCGAAGAAGCACGTCGCAGGGAGTATGAGGCAGTTCTCAAGAGCATCCGGTTTGCGCGGGAAGTGCTCGGCGTCTGACGAGTCACACTCTTACCCCCATTCGTTTTCGCGGAAGGCGGGCAGGCCGATAAATCATTATTACGATCCTCATTGTCCGGATCACTTTCGACGGCTTCCACGGGACTGAACAAGAGAAGCTTCTCCCTCCTTTGCGGATGTGCTCCCGGAGCCGTGACCAAAAAACTTTTCAGGAGATAAACCTCGAGAAAAAAATGAGGCGGACTCATTTTCTTGTTGACAAAAAGGTATTTGATCCTCTATACAAGAACCGTATACATATACATATACATATACATTTTGTAGCATCCTGACAATTCACCCAGGGTGCTCATAGAGAATTTTTTGATCCCCACCTGAAACTTCTGACTGACTTGACTTATACCTGGGGCGTTTTGGCTCCGGAAAGAAATAGAGATGACAGGGTCATCGGACCAATCCTGTGGTACTTTCAGCTTTCCCGTGTTTTGAAGTTTCCCCGTTATGGAGGAGAGATGCAAAAGAGGCCCCGGGTTCTTAAAAGAATTCACACCATTCGAGATCTCAGGGGTGAGGTCTACAAAATCCTCCGTAACGGTATTACCAGCGGAGAGCTTCAACCTGGGGCACGGTTAAAGGAAAACGATCTTGTTGATGAACTGGCCGTGAGCAGGACCCCCATCCGGGAGGCCCTCAACCAGCTCTCCAAGGAAGGGTTGGTTGAAATCATTCCGCGCAAGGGGACATTTGTCAAGCGATGGACCAAGCATGAGGCGCTGGAGGTGCTGTTTCTCCGGGAGGCCCTGGAGGGTTTGGCCGGGAAGCTTGCCGCCAGCAAGATGACCGGTGAAGACATCAATGAACTGGAATCCTTCATGGCCGATTATGAAAGAGGATCCCTGGAATACGTGGAGGCGGACAAGCGGTTCCATGAAGCGATTGTCAATGCCTGCGGTATGGAACGGCTCAAGGAGCTGATCCGGAATCTCTATGATAGTCTCCAGATGAAAAAAATACTGGGTCTCAGCTTTGACGACGAAGAGAGGATCAGAGAATCGATGGAGGAACACCGAAGGATCATCCAGGCTCTGCGGACCAGGGATGAAGATGGAGTGGAGCAGGCGATCAAGGACAATTTCAGGAAGACCCGCTTTGTTGTGGAACGGATTTGAATATTGACGAATCAAAGAGATCCGCTGTCGACAGCGGAGATATTTTATTGAATGAAGGAGATTGAGAATGACAGAAAAGAAGTACGACGCGATTATTGTCGGTGCTGGTATCCTCGGTGCGGCCACCGCCTTTGAGCTGGCAAAAAAGGAGTACAAAACCCTCAACATAGAAAAACTGCCCACATCTGGTTACGGTTCGACAAGCAATTCATGCGCCATTGTTCGGGCCCATTACTCAACCCATGACGGTGTGGCGTTCGCCTATGAGGGCTTTTATTACTGGCTGAACTGGGCCAAGTACCTGGAAGCGGAAGACGAGATGGGTCTGGCGGAATACCGGAACACCGGTTCCATTCTCCTCAAGAGCAAGGGTCATGATTGGCGAAAGGTCAAGAAACATTATGATGCAGTGGGAGTAGAGTATGAGGAATGGACCATGCAGGATGTGAAGGACCATATCGCCATTTACAGTGATGATTCTTTCTGGCGGTTACCCGCCCCGAGGAAGACGAGGACTTCAATGAGCCTAAAGGGAAGCTCGAGGGTGCGCTCTATACACCGGGAGGCGGTTACGTAAACGATCCGCAGCTCTCCGTGCACAATCTCCAGCGGGCCGCGGAAGCGAAGGGTGGCGAATTCGTGTTCAATACGGAAGTCACCGATATCCGCTCCAGGGACGGCCGGGTTGTGGGCGTTACCGTCAAGGGTGGAAAAGAGATCGATGCGCCCGTGGTGATCAATGCCGCCGGCCCCCATTCCTTTCTGATCAATGCCATGGCCGAGGGAGTCGTGGAAGGCATGAATATCAAGACCAAGGCGCTCCGTCACGAGGTGCATCACGTTCCCTCGCCGGAAGGGTTTGATTTTTTGAAGAACGGCTACCATACGTCGGACGGGGATAATTCCATATATTTCCGTCCCGAGGTGGGCAACATGATCCTCGTTGGAAGCGAGGACCCCGAATGCGATCCCCAGGAGTGGACTGAAGATCCGGACAACTTCAATCGGAACATCACCGATGGACAGTACAAGGCCCAGATCTACCGCCTGGCCCGCCGAATCCCATCGTTGGGCATTCCCAACAAGCAGTTGGGCGTTGCCGATTTGTATGACTGCTCCACCGACTGGATTCCTATTTATGATAAATCAGATCTGAAAGGGTACTACATGTCCATCGGCACCAGCGGGAATCAGTACAAGACCGCCCCGGTGGTTGGGATACTGATGGCGGAGCTGATCGATTACTGTGAGAAGGGAAACGACCACGATAAGGACCCGCTCCAGTTATTCCTGAAAAACACCGGCATCAGCATTGATGTGGGATTCTTCTCCAGGAAACGGGAGATCAACGAGGACAGCAGCTTCTCGGTAAATGGGTGAACTACCGGCCAGTGGGTCTGCCCGGGGCCCGGCGGCCGGAGAGGCGTATTTCTAGCCTCACTGGTACTATGGTACTTTGAGTATGGGGCCGGGTAGGTCTGCAAAAGAGTGGTCCAGATGCGAGAGTGGTCAGGCCTGATTGAGAAACACTTCATTAATAAGGAGAGAGACATGGCAGGAAAAACGCGTTTGTTGGTGATTATCACAATTATTGCTTCGCTGTTCCTCTTTACCTCTTTTGCCGGGGCAGCGGAGAAGGTCTTGAAGGTAGGAGTGATGGGCCCCTTCACCGGGCCGTCCGCCAAGGCGGGGCAGGAATTCAAAGATTCCGTGAAAATGGCCCTGGACAAGATCGGCGGCAAGATCGGTAACTATAAGATCCAGCCCGTATGGGTTGATTCCCAGTCCGACCCTGCCAAGGCAACCAACGCCCTTGCCGAGGCCATCGAGCGGAAGGGGATCGTAGCAGGCTGCATCAACTGGCACAGCTCCGTAGCAGCGGCCTGTATGGACCTGACCGCACAGTACAAGGTGCAATGGCTGGCGGGCATGGGGGCCGCCCAACTGGTGGTCACAAAGTGGCGCTCCGATCCCGAAAAATACAGCTGGTGGAGTGCAAAATTCTGGCCCGTTCCCGGGAAACTGGAGGCCAGTCAATCGGTGGCGTTCATGGAGTGGGCCATCAAGAAAGGCATCTGGAAACCAAAGGGCAAAAAGGCGGCCATCTTCGGCGAGGACACTGACTGGGGCCGGAACGCCGGTGAAAACCTCAAGAAGGCCCTGAAGGCAGCCGGTTGGGAAATCGTTTTCGAGGATTATTTCGCCCTGACCCAGACTGACTTTTATCCAATGCTTTCCAAATACAAGAAGGCAGGCGTGGCCTTTGTTGGTGGAACAACAACATCAGCCCCGTCCATGACCGGACTGGTCAAGCAGTACCGGGAGGTCGGCCTCAAGGCCCTGCTCTTCGCGAACGGCCTCTCCTGGGTCGGCAATTGGTATAAGATGACCGGCAAGGCCTCCAACGGCGTTATCGACGTCCAGGCCCAGTTCGGGTCCAAGGCTGCCAAGGAATTTGCCAAGGCCAAGGAGGCCCGGTTCGGGTATGCGCCTTCTGCCCCGGCATCGGGCCTCTCCTATGATGGCTTTAATTTCTTCATCAAGGTCCTCAAAAGAACCCTGGACAAATATGGAAAGATCACCAGTGCAGACATTCACAAGGTCGTCGTGGATGAGGTCAACACCGGGAAACTGACCTTCACGGATGCGGACGGCGCCATCCTGATGAAAGAATACAAGTTTACTCCAGAGACCGTGCCCGATCCCGTGGTGGATACGGAACATTACTTCTTCCCTGTCATCCAGTATGAAAACGGGAAAAGTTCCATCATTTTTCCGGAGTCCATGAAGGAAAAGGCCTTCACTCCGCCGATGTAAGAGGCTGATGATGGCCGTACGGGCGGGGAAACCTTCCCGGTGGAAAATGTGAGAAGAGATGGGTGGATGGGATACCGGGCGACTTGACCGGTATCCCCGTTCATCGATCCCCGTGAAAATCTAACCATCGGTGATACCAATGAGCCTACTAGAAACAATCGAAGTGACCAAGCAGTTTGGGGGGCTGACGGCTGTCAACAAGGTGTCCATGCACGTAGATGAGGGAGAGATTGTCGGTCTCATCGGGCCGAACGGCGCCGGAAAGACGACCCTCCTGAATGCCATTGCCGGATTGAATCCCCCCACCTCGGGAAAAGTGGAAGTCTTCGGCGAAGATACAACCGGCCTGACGCCGGAAAAAATGTGTCACCGGGGGCTCTCCCGTACCTTTCAGATCCCCAGGCCTTTCCCCAAGATGACAGCCCTCGAGAATGTCATGACCGCCACTATTTTCGGAAACAGGAAAGGGAAAGTAAACGACCCTGTCGCCCATAGCCGTGAAATGTTGGAATTCGTAGAATTTCCGGAACCTGAAGAGATGGTCTCGGAGAATCTGAACACGGTTCAACTCAAGCGGCTCGACCTGGCCAGGGCACTGGCATCCACGCCTAGACTCCTGTTCCTTGATGAGCTCGCCGCAGGTCTGACCGAAGGAGAGCTGCAGGATATCATAAGAATCATACGAAAAATCCAGGATGCCGGGGTAACGATCCTCATGGTAGAGCACATTATGCAGCTGATCATGAATGTCTGTGAGCGGTTAGTGGTTATTCAGTTCGGATTGAAGATCGCAGAAGGGCCGACAAAGGAAGTGGCACAGGACCCAAAGGTTGCTGAGGCCTATCTCGGGAAGGCTGACTAGGATGGCCCTGCATGGAATTGCAGGAGTCCCATTTCAATGGGGACCTGTGACATTGTTGATCTTCCCGCATAATCGAATGGAGGCAAAAAGTGCTGTTAAAAATAGACAACCTTAATGCAGGGTATGGTTTTCTCCAGGTCTTGAGGGATGTATCTCTCAAGATCGATAAAGCCGAATATGTCTCCCTCATCGGGCCGAACGGCGCCGGGAAGAGCACGACCTTGAAAACGATAGCCGGCATTATCAAGCCCATGAGCGGACAGATACTTTTTGATGGCCAGGATATAGGCGGCCTTTCGGGAAATAAGGTTACGCGTCTCGGTATCAGCTTTATTTCGGAAGAGATGAACCTGTTCACCAATATGACGGTGCGTGAGAATATGATGATGGGAGCCTATACGATACGGGAGAAGACTGCCAAGAACAGGCTCCTCAATTTTGCCTATGCCCTCTTTCCCCGGCTGGAGGAACGGCAAAACCAACTGGCAGGGACCCTGAGCGGCGGAGAGCGAAAAATGCTGGGGATCGGCCGGGCTTTGATGGCGGACCCCAAACTCCTCCTGGTGGATGAACCCTCCTTCGGTCTCGCACCGCAGTTGACGGATCAGGTTTTCGACTCCCTGAATACACTCAGGAAAGAAGGGAAGACCATCCTGGTGGTGGAGCAGAATGTCACCAAGGCCTTATCGATGACGGATCGGGGGTACGTGCTTGAAAACGGGCGCATCGACCTGGAGGGACCGAGTGAAGAATTGGCTGACAACGCCCATGTGCGGAAGGTTTTTCTGGGTGTTTAGCGTTTGGAGAGAGGGAGGACAAATGAGATGCTGAACTCATTTTTCAAAAGTGTCTTTGCATGGTTGAAATCCGCGGGTGGGATAACGGTAACCATCGCCGTAATCCTCATGGTGGTATGCACCTGGGATCGCGGGCCCTATATCCTGGTGAATACCGTTGTTACAGGGGGCATGCTGGGGTTGGTTGCCATGGGCCTTGCCATCATCCTGGGCGTATTGAATATTGCCCAGTTTGCCCACGGCGAGTACTTCATGATCGGCGGTTTAACCGCCTATTACGTGATCAGACCACTGCATGGGTATCTGGACGCCCATCCAAATGCTTTCCTGGCCATGGTAGCGCCGTTTATCGCAATGATCCTTGCGGCCCTTGTGGGCGGTCTGGCAGGGGCAGTCACCGAACGGGTTTGTTTTAATCCCCTGAGAAAGAGAAGCAGGGCGAACTGGGTCATGAATTCCTTTTTGCTGACCGTGGGCATCAGCGTGATCCTGGTGAACGGCCACCAGTTACTCTTCGGCGCGGATTTTAAGGGTATAACGCACTATTGGCCCGGTGTTGTATCCATAGCAAATGTTTTCATGTCCATTGACCGGGTCATGGCGTTTATCCTGGCCCTGGTGATCGTTATCGGTTTCTGGGTATTCATGAAATACAGCCGAACAGGACAGGCCATCCGGGCCGTGGCCCAGGACGAGATGGGTGCCCTGATGGTAGGAATCGGCCTGGACTGGATTATGGTTCTGACCATGGCCATCGGCTGTGCCATGGCCGCAGTGGCAGGAGCCAGCCTGTTGTTCATGTACCCCTCTTATCCCACGGTGGGTCTGGAACCTCTCTACATGGCCTGGTTTGTGGTGATCCTGGTGGGACTGGGAAATGTGATGGGAGCCTTGATCGGTGGATTCATGGTCTCCCTGCTCAAGGTGCTGACCCTTGAATACTTCGGCGCGGGATGGGAGTTCGTGGTCCCCTCGGTCATCATTATTCTGGTACTCATTTTCAAACCGAGCGGCATCTTTGGCTCGGAAGTCCGGGGCGTCCTGGATCAGTAGGAGAGTGCACATGAAAACTGGTGTTTCAAAGCATGAAATGGGCTTTCTGAGCCGAGTGTTGGACTGGCTGTGCCTGACTCCCCTGGGGGCCCTGCTCTTGATATTTCTTGCGGTTCTGCCTTTCATACCGCCTTTCAGCGACCAATATCTGCTTCGCTGGCTGACCATCATCGCCCTCAGTGCTGCCTCGGCCATTGCCTTTGACCTTACCGCGGGCTTCATCAACATCGTGAACTTCGGCTTCGCGGCGATTCTCGGCCTGGGCGCTTATACGTCCGCCATCCTGGCGGTGCGTGCGGGACTGTCGCCATGGGCCGGTATCTTTGTGGGGGCCCTGGCCTCCGGTATCCTGGGTTTTCTGACGGGCCTTTTGACCCTGCGCCTCAGAGGCATCTTCGCGGCGGTCATGGCGTGGTTCATCGGACTTGCCCTCATGGGGCTCTGCATCAAGATGGTTTGGCTGACCCGCGGTCCCCTGGGGCTTCGCGTGCCGAGGATGATTGATACCAGCTCCAACGAACCCTATTACTACATGATGCTGATCATGCTGCTTGTGGTCTATGTCATATGCCGTTGGGTCACCCGGAGCAAAATGGGGCTGGCGTTCAAGGCCATCGGCCAGAATATGGAAGCGGCCCGCACATCAGGGGTGAATCCCACCTATTACCGGATCGTCAATTTTACCATCTCCTGTACCATAGCAGGATGGCTGGGCGGATTTTACGCACACTACTTGGGGATACTGACCCCTGACCTGATGCATACTTCAAAAACGGTCGAGGTGCTGGCCGTGGCCTATATCGGCGGCAGGGGTTCCTTGTGGGGAGGCGCCTTTCTTGCATTTCCTTTCCTGATCGCCATGGAGCTGATCCGCTCCGGTGCTTCCAACCTGCCGGGTCTCCATCTGGTGATCTACGGTATTATCTTAATCGTGGTGATGATCTATTTACCCGGGGGTATTGCATCTCTTTACTACCGGTTTCTGTATAAGCCCTGGGGAAGATTCTGGAGGTTTATGATCGGGTACCGTGAAAATAAGTGACGTTGCATGAGCAGGAAAGAGGAGGAAGCAGCATGTTTTCAAAGATAGTAGTTCCCCTGGACGGTTCTGCCCTGGCTGAAGGGGTCTTTGGCCGGGTGGAGGAACTGGCCCATATCCAGGGAGGGGAGATACAGCTCCTCAGGGTGGCCTTTTTCTCTTCGCTCCCCGGATTGGATGCCGAGGAATATGAATTGAAGGTGGTTCGAGCGGCAGAGGAGTACCTCAATAAAATCTCTGCGGACCTGGAGAGAAAAGGATTGAAGGTCTCTACCCATGTTCGTTACGGGGATGCCGCAGGAGAGATACTGGCCCACGCCGAAAAATATGGGAGCATCATCGTGATGACCACCCATGGCGGGGGAGGCCTAACGCGATGGGCCATGGGAAGCGTGGCCGACAGAGTCATCCGAAGATCGGTCAAACCTGTTCTGCTGATCCGGACGGTTAAAACACCTCGGGATAGCAATTAACCTAACCGTCCCATGAACCCGGCAAAGCAGCTTCTCAGGACACAGGCAGTGATCATCGTCGAATACGGCGTTAAAATAATGAAGGAGGTCTGATTTATGAAGACGCATGCACGTGTAGTGGTGATCGGCGGGGGCGCCATCGGGTGTGGAATTCTCTATCATCTGGCCAGGTTCGGCTGGTCCGATGTGGTCCTTGTGGAGAAAAACGAGTTGACTTCCGGCTCAACGTGGATGGCGGCCGGCAACCTTTCTTATTACCATCCCAATTACTATGCCGCCAAGGTCCAGATATGGTCGGTGGAGCTTTATCAGAAACTGGAGGAAGAAACCGAGCAAGCCACCGGGTGGCATACCACCGGCGCTCTCAGGCTTGGCTCCACTCCGGAGAGGATGAACGAGCTGCAATACAACTGTACCAAGGATAAGTGCCTGGGCCTCAACGTGGAGATGCTTGGACCAAAGGAGATAAAGGAACTCCACCCACTGATCAACACGGACGGGGTTCTGGGTGCCCTGTGGCATCCTGATGACGGTGATGTGGACCCTGCCAGCATGACCCAGGCCATGGCCATCGGAGCCAGGAAATACGGTGCTGAGATCTATCGCTTCACCATGGTGACCGGCATCACCAGGAACAAGAGCAGCGAGTGGGTAGTCCATACCGACAAGGGTGATATTACCTGTGAGCACGTGGTGAACGCCGGCGGCCTGTGGGCACCGGAAGTGGGTGCGATGGTGGGCCTGGAGCTTCCGTCACTGTCCTGTGAGCATCACCATATCCTTTTTGAAGCGATACCCGAGGCTGAAGAGCGGAAGAAACTGGGCAAGCACTTTCCCCTCGTCCGAGATCCTGACCTGTCCATTTATTTTCGCCAGGAAATGGATTCTTTTATCCTGGGGATGTATGAGTCGGCTGCCCACCCGTGGCATCCCGAGGGAGTGCCCTGGGACTATGCCCAGTCCATGCTGCCGACTGATTTGGATCGAATTACCCCGTATGTGGAGAAGTGTATCGAACGGTTCCCCATCATGGAACACGCGGGTCTGAAGCATATCACCTGCGGCCCCATAACCTATACACCCAATGGAGATCCTCTGGTGGGTCCGGCCTATCCGCTGAAAAACTTCTGGTTGTGCTGCGGCTATTCGTTCGGGATTACGCAGGCCGGGGGCATTGGTCGGTACCTGGCGGAGTGGATCATGAATGACCAGCCCGGGATTGATCTCTGGCCGTTGGATTCCCGCCGCTACGGTTCCCACGTGAACAAACAGTATAACTTTGAAAAGGTGGCGGACACCTATCCCAGGCTATATGAAATTCCCTTTCCCTTCCAGGAACGGGATGCGGGCCGGCCCATGAAGGTTTCCCCCATCTATGATCGACAGAAGGCCGGCGGCGCAGTGTTTGGTGAAACGTACGGGTGGGAGCGTCCCCAGTGGTTCTCTGGCAAGGTCGACGACCGGGATGTG
>Ga0307418_1000698_pt1 | contig 10427 bp, 8 predicted proteins | sample SalMarWE160220MG_2_FD_202160 | JGI IMG/M metagenome (GOLD analysis project Ga0307418, IMG submission 202160) | Salt marsh sediment microbial communities from the Plum Island Ecosystem LTER, Massachusetts, United States - WE1602-20 | ecosystem: Environmental > Aquatic > Marine > Intertidal zone >...
CGTCACCGCCGGGGAGGCGGTGTCGAGGGCCAGGATAAGGCTCATGATTCCCCCTTGGTGGCGGCCCAATTCCAGGTCGCGAGCCGCACGTCGGAGTTGCTGACGCGCTCGAGACGGATGTCGAGATGCCGCTCGGCCAGCCGCTCGGCCAAACCCTCGCCCCACTCCACCACGACGACCGCGTCGTCGAGATCGCTGTCGAGGTCCAGCGAGTCCAGCTCACCCAGCAGGTCGGCACCGTGATCCGACGGGCCGAGCAACCGATACATGTCGACGTGAATCATCGTCGGCGTACCGGGCCGCCGCGGCCTATGCACCCGTGCCAACACGTACGACGGCGAGGTGACGGGGCCTTCGACGTCCATCGCGGCAGCAATACCCTTGGCCAGCACGGTCTTTCCCGCACCCAGGGGACCGGAGAGCACCACCACGTCGCCCGCCTCCAGCTGTTCCCCCAGCCGTGCCCCCAATGCGACGGTGTCCTCGACGCGTTCCAGCGTGGCCATGCCCCCCCGCGGCGATCGCAAGCGCGGCGAAGCCGGGCGCGGCGGGTCGCCGCCATCGGGTCGCGATCGCAAGCGCGGCGAAGCCGGGCGCGGCGGGTCGCCGTGATCGAGCCTATCCACGACGCCACAACCTTTCCCGCATTCGCCGGACCGCCAACCCCGTCTTGCCCGGGGTGGCCCGGCTGACCAATCGGACCAGCCCGTCGTTGATGGCATCGGGCTTGTCCAGCAGCGCAAGGTGGCTGGCCCCGCTGACGATGACCAGTTCGGACGATGGCAGGGAGGCCGCCATCTTTCGCGAATATTCGTCCGGGGTCAGGAGGTCATGGTCTCCGCAGGCGATCAGGGTGGGGATCCGCAGCAATGTCCACAGTCCGGCGGTTTCGTCATGCTCTTCCAGGGCCTCCAAAAACTCCACCATGGTCGGGATCGGGGTGCCGTTCATCATCCGCTGCGAGAATGCGTCCAGGCTCCGGCTGACCTGCAGGTCGCTGTAGGACGCGGCCCGCAACACCGGGCCGATCAGCGAGCGCGACACATTGCGGCCGCGGTGCAGCAGCTTGGGAGCTGACCGTGCGGTGAACCGAAAGGCTTCCAGCGCAGGGTTTTTCAGGATCTCGCCCAGCGGCGATCGCGACACTCCTTCGGCCGCGGAGGAGATCAGCGCGGCGCCAAGGATTCGGCGGCCGTACTGGTCGGGGAACTGCCGAGCATGCGACAACACCGTCATGCCGCCCATTGAGTGGCCGACCAGCACGATCACCCCGCGTGGTGCGGCCACCCTCAGCACGCTTTCCAAATCCTCGCCGAGTTGGGTCAGCGTGTAGCTTTCCGGCGCGCTTTCGCCGGATCGGCCGTGCCCGCGCTGGTCATAGAAGACCATGCGGACGCCTCCCCCCAATCGATGGGGCAACCGCGTCCGCTGGAAATGGAAGGCGCCCATCCGCAGACAGAATCCGTGGACGAAGACCATGGTCAGCGGGGCGTTTTCCGGGCCGGCGTCGCGGACGGCCAACGGCACCCCGTCGGGCGTGGTGACCACATAGCTGCGGTCATCCTCGAGCCTGTCAAAATCCTCGTCGGCGTAAGGGTCTTCGACTCCCGAGGTGCGTTGGATCATCGAACGGCGGGCCGACGCGCCGACGATGGCGGCGACGGCGGTCAGCCCGGCGCCCCCCGCAAGCCAAGCCCTGCCCCTTCGCCGCCTGCGAGTGTCATCAGGACGCAACGGTTCGCGCCTCGCGGTAGGTCCTGACGATGCGCCCCCGGGGGCTGGTCACCACTTCGTAGTGGATGGTGCCGAGCAGATCGGCCCAGTCCTGCGCGGTGGGTTCGCCGGCCGTGCCGGGCCCGAACAGGATCGCTTCGTCGCCCTCGGCCACATCGATCGGCCCCGGGCCCAGGTCGACGACGAACTGGTCCATGCAGATCCGTCCGACGCCGGGTCGGCGCCTGCCGTTGATCAACACCTCCAGGCGTCCTCCCAATGACCGGAAGACGCCGTCTGCGTAGCCGATCGGCATCAGCGCCAGGGTGGTGTCGCGCGAGGCGGTCCAGGTGTGTCCATACGACACGCTCTCCCCGGCCTGAATCGACTTGACCAGCGCTACACAGCATTTCACCGTCATCGCGGGCACCAAACCCATATCGCCGGCAGCGGGTACCGGACTCAGGCCGTACACCGCGATACCGGGCCGCACCAGATCGAAGGCAAGATCGGGGCGAGACATCGTGGCCGACGAATTGGCCAGGTGGGCGACCTCGACCGGCAGGCCCGCATCGCGCGCCTGCGCCAGCATGTCGGCGAACCGTTGGGCCTGAACATCGTTGAGGGGATTTTCGGGTTGGTCGGCGAACACCATGTGTGACATCAGGCCGCGCAGCCGGATGGCGTCCGCGGCGACGGCTTGGCGCAGCGCGGTCAACATCGACCGATACTGCGCCGGGTGAACACCGTTGCGGTTCAGGCCGGTGTCGACCTTGACGGTGACCGTCGCGGTCCGGCCGGTGCGGCGCACCGCATCCAGCAGCTCGCCGAGCTGCCGCTCGCCGGACACGGCGATCTCCACGTCGGCCAGCAGCGCGGGCCCGAAGTCGATCCCGGGCGGATGTAGCCAGGCCAGCATCGGCGCGGTGATCCCGTCCGCGCGGAGCGCCAACGCTTCTTCGACGGTCGCGACCCCCAGCTCGGCCGCTCCGGCGCTCAACGCCGCCCGGGCGGCCTGGATGGCCCCGTGGCCGTAGCCGTCGGCCTTGACGACGGCCATCACCCGCGCGCGGCCGGCGTGCTCACACAGCAGCCGCACGTTGTGCTCGATGGCGGCCAGGTCCACCACGGCCTCGGCGAGCACGCCCGGCGTCAGGGATATCGGCGTAACGGCCACGGGCGACATTGTCCCAGAACCGCAAAAATGTCGCGAAAGTGCAGCTACCGACGCTGCTACCCGGGAAATGCGTCGGTAGTCACACTTTCACGGCGGCGCAAGACTCTAGTGCGCGAAGTGCTGGGCGTCGTAGTGACCGCCCGGCTTGACCTTGTCCAGCGCGGTCAACGCCGAGACGGTGTCGTCGTGCAGGGCCCGGGCCAGGTCGGCGGACAGCCCCTCCCGCACCACGATGCGCAGCACGGAGACGTTGCCAGCGTTGTCGGGCATGGTGTAGGCGGGCACCTGCCACCCGTAGGTCCGCAGTTCGTGGGAGATGTCGAACTCGGTGTACCCGCGGTCGCCGGTGAGCCGGAAGGCGAGCACCGGGATGGCGGACCCGTCCGAGATCAGCTCGAAGCGTTCGCTGGCGCGCAGCTCCTCGCCCAACCACCGCGCCGTCCCGGACAGCGCAAGCATGACCTTGGTGTATCCCTCCCGGCCGAGCCGCAGGAAGTTGTAGTACTGACCGACAACCTGATTGCCGGGCCGGGAGAAGTTCAACGTGAAGGTCGGCATGTCGCCACCCAGATAGTTGACCCGGAACACCAGTTCGTCGGGCAGATACTCGTTGCTGCGCCACACCACGAATCCGACGCCGGGGTAGGTCAGCCCGTACTTGTGGCCGCTGACGTTGATCGACACCACCCGGGGCAGCCGGAAATCCCAGATCAGTTCGGGGTGCAGGAAGGGCACCACGAAGCCGCCGCTGGCGGCGTCGACATGCACCGGAATGTCGGCACCGCCGCCTGCCGCCAGTTTGTCCAGCGCCGCGCAGATCGGCGCGATGGGTTCGAGTTCGCCGGTGTAGGTGGTGCCGAGAATCGCTACCACTCCGATGGTGTCCTCGTCGACGGCGTCGACGACCTGTTCGGGGGTGATGACGTAGCGACCCTCCTCCATCGGCAGATAGCGGGGTTCGACGTCGAAGTAGCGGCAGAACTTCTCCCACACCACCTGCACGTTGGAACCCATCACCAGGTTGGGGGTACGGCCTTTCCAATTCTTGCCGATCTTTTGGCGCCACCGCCATTTCATGGCCAGCCCGCCCAGCATCACCGCCTCGCTGGAGCCGATGGTGGACACCCCGCAGGCGCTGGACGGGTCGTCATCGCGCAGGTGTTCGGCATGAAACAGGTCGGCCACCATACAGACGCAGCGCTGCTCGATGGCCGCGGTGGCCGGATATTCGTCCTTGTCGATCATGTTCTTGTCGAACGTCTCGGCCATCAGCTTCCCGGCCTCGGGATCCATCCAGGTGGTGACGAACGTCGCCAGGTTCAGGCGCGAACTGCCGTCGAGCATCAGCTCGTCGTGGACGAATCGGTACGCGGCGTCCGGATCCATCGACTCGTCGGGCAACCGCAGCGCGGGCACCGGCGCGGTGAACAGTCGCGTGGTATAGGCGGGGGCGATCGAGTGCGCCGGCACGGACGGATGGCTGTGGGACACGGCGAATCCTTTCTGGTGGGCTTGCTGCTACAGGGCCGCCAGGGCGGCTCGGATGTGCGGAACGATGCGCGACGCCGAGGTGGGCGCGTCGCCGGGACCCGGGTCGGCGGCTGAGCGCGCCGCCGCGCGGGCATGCACGAAGGCCGCCGCCGCCGCGGCCTCGACCGAAGGCAGGCCCGCCGCCAGCAGTGCGCCGATCATCCCCGACAGCACGTCGCCGGAGCCGGCGGTGGCCGCCCAGGACTGCCCGGCCGGGTTGAGGTAGACCGGGCCGCCGGGATCGGCGATGACGGTGACGTTGCCCTTGAGCAACACGGTGGCGCCGAACGTGTCGGCGAGCTTGCGGCATGCGCCCACCCGGTCATCCCCCGGCGGGCTGCCGGCCAGCCGGGCGAATTCGCCGGCGTGCGGAGTCAGCACCGTCGGCGCGGTGCGGTTGACCACCAGCTCGGGATGGGCCGCCAGGATGGTGAGCCCGTCGGCGTCCACGATCACCGGCAGGTCGGTTTCCAGCGCGAACCACAACGCCGCGGCGCCGGCGTCGTCGGTGCCCAGTCCGGGCCCGACGGCCCAGGCCTGCACCCGCCCGGCCGACGCCGGGGTTAAAGACGCGATCACCTCGGGCCAGACCGAGAGCACCTCGCGGTGCGCGCTGCCGGCGTAGCGGACCATGCCGGAGGTGGCCGCGACGGCGGCACCCGTGCACAGCACGGCCGCGCCCGGGTACGTCGACGAACCGGCCATCACGCCGGTCACGCCCTGGGTGTACTTGTCGTCGTGGGGGCCCGGCACCGGCCAGCGCGCCGCCACGTCGGCGGCCTGCAAGCCCAGCAGGTCCGTGTCCGGCAGATCGAGGCCGATATCGATGAGTTCCACCCGGCCGCAGTCGGCCAACGCGTGCACGGGTTTGAGGCCACCGAAGGTGACGGTCAGCGCGGCATGCACCGCGGGGCCGGTGATCGCCCCGGTCGCCACGTCGATGCCGCTGGGGATGTCGACGGCGACCACCGGGATCCGCGCGTCGTCGACTGCGGCGAAAACCTTTGCCGCGGCCGGTCGCAGCGGGCCCGACCCGGAGATGCCCACCACCCCATCGATGACGATGTCCGTTGTGGCCGCAACGCTTTCCACGATGCGACCACCGGCTTTGATGAATGCCGACAGCCCTTTGCGGTGGGTGCGCTCCGGATTGAGCAGGACCGCGTCGGCGGCCGCGCCACGACGGCGCACGAACGTCGCCGCCCACAGCGCGTCACCACCGTTGTCGCCCGATCCGACGACCGCGCACACCCGGCGGCCGGCGACCCCGCCGGTACGGGCCGTCAACTCGCCGATGATCTCGGTGGCCAGCCCGAAGGCCGCGCGTCTCATCAGGGCTCCGTCGGGCAAGCTGGACAGCAGCGGCGCTTCGGCCTGGCGGATCGCGTCAACGGAGTAGTAGTGCCGCATCAACGCCAGCATTCCATGCGGGTGTCACGCTCGGCTACGTCACCGGTACCCGGACCCGGCAGTGCCGCGCAGTGCCGGTGGCGCAGATCGTGGTCGTCCAGGATGAAGCTGACGCCGATCAGTAGACCGGGTATCGCGGGGCGGCAAGGCGATCTCGTTCTGTCCGTGCAGGATTGACGCCCGGGCGCGTTGCGGTGTAGCACCGTCAGGCCGATATCTCCGGGGAGCGGCGCCGTCGCAGCATGGCCCTGAGCCTCTCCGGGCTCAACTGCCTGCTGTCTTTGGTCCGCGTCATCGGGTAGAAGCACAGGCCGACCAGGATCGAGGTGAAGTGCCCGATCGCGGTGAAGTTGAGCTCGGCGCGGTCCATCGTGATCAGCGGGAAACCAAAGATGACGAACAGTACCCCGAGATAGCCCCAGCGCCACGGCCGGACGATGTGATAAGTCAGCACGGCCATCACGCCGACGAGGAAATAGCTGACTCCGATGTCGCGAGCAAACACCAGCCTTTCCGACGCATGGTGTTCCTCAATGGCAAAATAGAGCACGCCCTCACTGACATAGGTGGAAACGATGTGGGCGCTCAATCCCACGGTGAGCCAACGCAGGTGTCCGAGCCAATGTTCCGCCGGTGCCAGGAACAAGGTGAACAGCAACAGATACGGTTCCAAGTTCTTGCCGTCGATCCACAGCAGGCTGGAAAACAGCACATCGAGCGGATCCCCGCCCAGCCCGTGAATATTGGTGGAACGGTGCAACAGCATCGAGTTCAGCTGCTTGCCGGTGAGTTGGTTTTGGATGATCGTCGTGATCAGCAACGCCAACAGCCAGCCGTAGGTCAACGGCGCGCTGCTGACAAAGTGCCATACCGCAAGTCCCATGCTGCGCAGGCGTGCCCCCACTGATGCATTTGCCACGACATCAACCTTCGCATGCTCGGCGCCGCACGGTACGAACTTGGCGGCAAACAGCCCCGCCGGGCTTCAGCTATCCGACGGTGGCGGGGCCGGCTTCGCCGGCGCAGGGACGTCCTGCCTCAGATGTCGCCACCAGCAATTGATGTAGAGCAGCATCGAGACCGTCAACACGACGAGCACCCAGAGCACGACGGTGACGTCAATCCACGATCCGATCGGGGGCGAATCGGGGAGCGCGTTGCGCAGCGGTATCACCGCGAAGAGCATTGCCGCATACCAGGTTGTCATCGGCGGCTGAAACTTTCGCCGGTTACGCATGGTCTGAATCGCCACGAAGAGGCCCATGCCGGCGATCGCGATCAGCACCCCGAGGATGACCATGCCGAACGCGAAGGTACTCGGCGACCGATGCAACTGCACCCGGTACGGCGCGGGCGCACCGGCTTTGCCGCTGACGGGGACAGCTACCCGCCAGCCCGGAATGCGGTCAATGAAAGTCACCGACACCCGTTCCGGCACTTGCGCTGCGCCGCGGAAAAGATCGACCGTGACCGGCCCCGAGTGGTAGCGATCGAGGGGCCAAGTCAAGGGGTCACCGGAAATGGTCAGGGGGGCCGGAAAAACGCCCGGCGCCATGCCCTTCGACCACGTGCGGTGGGTGGGTGTCACCACGGAGTGGATACGGAAATTGAGGTCTTCCTTGAGACCGTGGGTTTCCGGATCCATCAGATCGGGCCCCGGTACCACGGTGACATTGCCGGTCAGCACACCTTTGGTGGGCTGGATCTCTACCAAATCGATGGTCACCGTGGTCCCGTCGGCCGTCGGCCGGCCCTCGGTAAGTTGATGAGGGCAACCACAAGCGCCGTGGGCGTAGAGCGCGATCGCGGTGATATAGGCCGCAACCAACAAGACGACCTGACCAACCATGCCCAGTCTCACAAGCGGCTCCAATCAGCGCGGACTCGATGATGACGTGACGGGACTCGCCGGCGCGGGGGCATCGTTTCTCAAATGCCGCCACCAACAGTTGATGTAGAGCAGCATCGAGACCGTCAACACCACGAGCACCCAGAGCACAATGGTGACGTCAATCCACGATCCGATCGGGGGCGAGCCGGGGAGCGCGTTGCGCAGCGGTATCATCGCAAAGAGCATTGCTGCATACCAGGTTGTCATCGGCGGCTGAAACTTTCGCCGGTTACGCACGGTCTGAATCGCCACGAAGAGGCCCAGGCCGGCAGCCGCGATCAGCACCCCGAGGATGACCATGCCGAACGCCGCCGCGCTCGGTGAGCGCCCCAAGGTCACCCGGTACGGGCCGGACCCATTGGCTCTACTGGCACCGACGTTCCACCTGGAGAGGTGGTTGACGAACTTCACCGGCACGCGTTCGGGCACCGCCCGGCCGCCGCGGAAGATCTCAACGTCGACCGGTCCCGAGCGGTAGTGATCGAAGGGCCACCTGTTGATTTGACCGGCAAGGGTCAGCGGAACGGGAAAAGTACCCGGAAGCATGCCCTTGGTCCAGGTGCGGCGGGCGGGCATTACTACGGATCTGACTCGCACACCGAGGTCTTCGTTGAGACGGTGGTCCACCGGATCCAACAGCGTGGATGCCGGTGAAATGGTCAAGTTGGCAACGAGCATGCTGTAGTTCGCCTGTATTTCTTGCACATCCATCGTCACCGTGGTCTGGTCGCCGGCGGCCGGGGTTTCCGCCTGCGGGCCGGCCGCGCCACCGTGGGCATAGAGCGCAATCGCCCCAACGTATGCCGCGACGACGGCCACGACGAGACCGACCATGCCCCACCTGGTGGCTGCCGTTCGCATGCTTCGCCCCCGTTCAACACGGCCATTCTCGCGCTGACTGCAGGAAACGCTTTCCTGGAAGGGGAATCTAGTTCACCGGCTGCTTGCCCGCGACCATGCGGCCGGAGCGGCACCGGCTATTCCACGGTGACGGACTTGGCGAGGTTCCTCGGCTTGTCGACGTCGTACCCGCGCGCCTGCGCTACCGACGCGGCGAACACCTGAAGCGGAATGGTTGACAGCAGCGGCTGCAGAAGTGTTGACACCGAAGGTATTTCGATCAGATGATCGGCGTAGGGTTGCACGGTGTCGTCGCCCTCTTCGGCGATCACGATGGTCACCGCGCCACGGGCCTGGATCTCCCGGATATTGGACAGCAGCTTGGCGTGCAGCACCGCCGACCCTTTGGGCGAGGGCATGATGACGATGACCGGCATATTGTCTTCGATCAGCGCGATCGGGCCGTGCTTGAGCTCGCCGGCGGCAAAGCCCTCGGCGTGCATGTAGGCCAGTTCCTTGAGCTTCAACGCACCTTCGAGCGCCACCGGATAGCCGACATGGCGACCGAGGAACAGCACGGTCGAGGACTGGGCGAATTGATATGCCAGGGCGGCCACCGGCTTGATCGTCGCGATCACCCGGGCCACCAGGTCCGGCATCGCCTCCAGCTCCCGGTATTCGCGCTCGACCTCGTCGGGATACTTGGTGCCGCGGGCCTGTGCCAGCGCCAGACCGACCAGATAGTTGGCGGTCACCTGCGCCAGGAAGGTCTTCGTTGAGGCCACCCCGATCTCCGGGCCCGCACGGGTATAGAGCACCGCATCGCACTCGCGCGGGATCTGCGAGCCGTTGGTGTTGCAGATGGCCAGTACCTTGGCCTTCTGGCCCTTCGCGTGCCGGACCGCTTCCAGCGTGTCCGCCGTTTCACCGGACTGAGAGATGGCGACCACCAGCGTGCTGCGGTCCAGCACAGGGTCCCGATACCGGAATTCGCTCGCCAGCTCCACCTCTACCGGCAGCCGGGTCCAGTGCTCGATCGCGTATTTGGCGAGCAGGCCGGAATGGTAGGCGGTACCGCAGGCCACCACGAACACCTTGTCGATCTCGCGCAGCTCTTGATCGCTCAGTCGCTGTTCGTCGAGGGTGATCCGGCCGTCGACGAAATGACCCAGGAGGGTGTCGGCGACCGCGGTGGGCTGCTCGGCGATCTCCTTGAGCATGAAGTACTCGTAGCCGCCCTTTTCGGCGGCGGCCAGGTCCCAGTCGATATGAAAATACCGGTATTCGACGTTTGGATTACCGTCGAAGTCGGTGATCCGGTAGCCGTCCGCGGTGATCACCACGGCTTGGTCTTGGCCGAGTTCGATGGCGTCGCGGGTGTGCGGGATGAACGCCGCCACGTCGGAGCCGACGAACATCTCACCGTGGCCGATGCCGAGTACCAGCGGTGTCGAGCGGCGGGCGGCGACGATGGTGCCGGGCTCGTCGGCATTGGCGAACACCAGCGTGAAGTGGCCTTCCAACCGGCGCAGCACCGCCAGCACCGAGGCGGGGAAATCGCCGGCGGTTGCGCCGTGCCGATATGCCCGTGCCACCAGGTGCACCGCGACCTCGGTGTCCGTGTCGCTGGCAAACTCCACTCCCTGGGCCTCCAGCTCCCGGCGCAGGTTTACGTAGTTCTCGATGATGCCGTTGTGGACGACGGCGATCTTGCCGGCGGCGTCACAATGCGGGTGCGCGTTGCGGTCGGTGGGACGTCCGTGGGTGGCCCAGCGAGTGTGGCCCAGCCCGGTGGCGCCGGCCAGTGACTCCGACGGGGTTTCGGCCACCGCCGCCTCCAGGTTGGCCAGCCGGCCGGCACGACGG
>Ga0307418_1000699_pt1 | contig 10422 bp, 7 predicted proteins | sample SalMarWE160220MG_2_FD_202160 | JGI IMG/M metagenome (GOLD analysis project Ga0307418, IMG submission 202160) | Salt marsh sediment microbial communities from the Plum Island Ecosystem LTER, Massachusetts, United States - WE1602-20 | ecosystem: Environmental > Aquatic > Marine > Intertidal zone >...
GGGAATGCCGCCCTGCGTCATCTTGACGTCGAGCAGGAGGCTCGCGCATTCCTCGCCGAGCCCCCGCGCGTTCGTCCCGTCCGCGGACGGATACGTGCTGCTCTGGAACCACATGGACGAGGTCCCGTTCCCGAACTGCGGGTTGTACGGCCCCCCCCCAGTGCCCGAAGAAGCCGCGCTTGTGATGCCGCCGTAGTTCAGCGCCATCGCCTCGATGTCGCTGCTCGCCTGAGAGGACGAGAACGCGGCTGTATCGAGGCACTCGTTCAGGAGCTGTCCGCCCGCGAGCGCCGCGGCATCCGTGCGCACCTGCAGGGCGCGCCGGTGCTGGAACCACTGTCCCACCTCCAGCATCGCACCGCCGAGGAGCGCGAAGACGACGAGCAGGATCGCACCGACGACGAACATGCTGCCGGCCTCGTCCGCTGCGCGATCTCTCAGCGAAGTCTTCATCGCTACGACGTGCCGCACAGCTTTGTGCCCGAGTTGAAGGAACTCGTCGCGTCCAGCTCCGTGTTGGTGGACGTGTCCTGCTCGAGCCGCATCGTCGCCGCCCCCTTGATCTGGCCGATGTTGGCGAACGGCACCCAGCTCGCGTTCGTGTAGACGACGACCTGGACCGGCTCGCCGACGGCTCTCGGATTGTCCGCTGTGCCGTCCGGATAGCAGATTGCGATCTGGGAGCCGCTCGGCAGCGCGTACTCGCTCGTGAGGTAGCTCTGCAACGAGGTGTCCTGCGGCTGGTTCACGGAAGCGAGCCTCGCGCCCTCGTTTGCTGCGTGGGTCACCTCGATGTACACCCAGATCGCCTTGCCGAACATGATGAGGACGAAGGCGACGAGGGCGAGCAACGGCAGGACCATGGCGAACTCGAGGATCGCCTGGCCATCTTCGCCGCGGCGGCGGGCAATTCTCCATGGGTGGGCCTGGTGCGTGCGCATGGCAGGAGCAGAAAGCCCGGCGGCTGTCCTGCCCGCCGGGCCGCTGCCCTTCGATTCGCGGTGAGCGCGACTCATCCTGTACGCCTCTCCGCGACTTCCATCGTCTGCCGGTCTAGAGGGTCCCCGGCAGGTTCTCGATGTCGTCTCCGACCTTGTCGATGAAGGTCGAGACGTGTCCCTTGAGCGCGACGAGGATGCCGGCGAGGGCGACGACGACAAAGGCAACCGCCATGCCGTACTCGGTGATGCCCTGACCTTCCTCGCGCTTGAAGTAGTCCCGGACCCGAGTGGTGAGCGCCCGGCCCAGGAGGACGTTGAACCGCTCGTACATTCCTACCTCCCGTCAGCTTCTGGACGTGTGGCTCGCACACATCCGCCTACTCGCTAATTCAGTCCGAGACCGCATACGGACTCCACTCACGAAGGTGGGGAGTTCGTTAGCCCTTCGGCTCATACCCGATGCCCTAGTGTCCTGAGTCGCTAGTTCGCAGGGACCCGGTTGTGGATGCCGAAGTCGTCCTCGTCATCGACGAGGATGGGGGCGGCTATGGGGGCTCGTGCCGAGGTGGTGCTGACTGGCGAGGAGCGGGAGACGCTGGAGCGGTGGGCTCGGCGTCCGAAGAGCTCGCAGGCGCTGGCGTTTCGCTGCCGGATCGTGCTGGCGGCGGCGGAGGGTCGTGCGAGCAAGGAGATCGCGGCCGAGTTGGGCTGCAATCACAACACGGTCGGCAAGTGGCGGGGCCGGTATGCTCGGCGCGGCTTCGATGGGCTGCATGACGAGCCGCGGCCGGGGAAGCCGCGCACGATCTCCGACGAGGACGTCGAGCGGGTGATCGTGAAGACGCTGGAGGAGCAGCCGGCCAACGCGACGCACTGGTCGACCAGGTCGATGGCGGCGGCGACCGGCATGTCGCAGTCGGCGGTCAGTCGCATCTGGCGGGCCTTCGGCTTGAAGCCGCACCAAACGGAGGCGTTCAAGCTCTCCGCGGATCCGCAGTTCATCGACAAGGTCCGAGACATCGTCGGCCTGTACCTCAACCCGCCCGAAGCGGCCGTCGTGCTCTGCGTCGACGAGAAGTCGCAGATCCAGGCGCTCGATCGCTCGGCGCCGGTGCTGCCGCTGATGCCCGGCGTGCCAGAGCGGCGCAGCCACGACTACATCCGCTACGGCACCACCAACCTGTACGCCGCGCTCGACGTCGCCTCCGGACAGGTGATCGCCGACATGACCCCGCGGCACCGCGCCGAGGAGTTCCGGCGCTTCCTCAACCTCATCGACAAGAACGTGCCGGCCCACCTCGACGTGCACCTGGTGGTCGACAACTCTTCCACCCATAAGACGCCATCGATCCAGCGTTGGCTCGTTCGCCACCCGCGCTTCACACTCCACTACACACCGACCTACAGCTCCTGGCTCAACCTCGTCGAGCGCTGGTTCGCCGAGCTGACCACCAAATGGATCAAGCGCGGCAGCCATCGCTCCGTCCGCGAGCTCGTCGCCTCGATCCGTAGCTGGATCACAAACTGGAACGACGACCCGAAACCGTTCGTCTGGCACAAGACCGCCGACGAGATCCTCGACAGCCTCGCCGCCTACTGCCAGCGCATTAACGACTCAGGACACTAGACGCTCAGAAGAGGCCGACCGTGCGGCCTTCGGGGCCGAGGTCGATGTCGAACGCGGCCGGGTGCTCGCCGAGCCCCGGCATCGTCTGCATGTCGCCGCAGAGGGGGACGAGCCAGCCGGCGCCCGTGTAGGCCCGGATGTCCCGCACCGGCACCGTGAACCCGGTCGGGGCGTTCTTCAGGCTCTTGTCGTGCGAGAGGGAGAGGTGCGTCTTCGCCATGCAGATCGGCAGCCCACCGAGGCCCTGCTGCTCGTACTGCTCCACCGCCTTCTTCGCCTTGGGCAGCAGCTCGATTCCGTCGGCGCCGTAGACGCGGGTCGCGATCGCCTCGATCTTGTCCGCGATGGGGAGGTCGAGCGAGTAGATCGGCTCGAACACCGACGGTTCCGAGGCCGCCTCGACGACCGTCTCGGCGAGCGCCGTCGCACCCTCGCCGCCGCGCTCGAAGCCCTCGTTGATCTCGGCGGCCCAGGCGCCGCGCTCGAGTGCGAGTCCGCGGACGCGGTCGAGCGTCTGCTTGGAGTCGCCGGGGAAGGCGTTGACGGCGACGACCGTGTTGAGGCCGAACTCGCGCGCGATGCCGAGGTGGCGCTCGAGGTTGGCGGCGCCGGCCTCGAGGTCTCCGTCGCCGTGGTGCTCGAGCGCGCGCGTCGAGACGACGAGGACGACCACGCTCGGGGCGAGACCGCCCGTACGCGCCACGATGTCGAGGAACTTCTCCATGCCGAGGTCGGAGCCGAAGCCGCCCTCGGTGACGACCGTGTCGGCGAGCTTCAGCGCCATCCGGGTCGCGACGAGCGAGCTGTTGCCGTGCGCGATGTTGGCGAACGGGCCGGCATGCACGAAGGCGGGCTCGCCCTCGAGCGTCTGGACGAGGTTCGGCTTGATCGCCTCCTTGAGCAGCACCGCCATCGAGCCGGCCGCGTGCAGCTGCTCGGCGGTGACGGGCTCTCCCTCGTACGTCGTCCCGACCGTGATCCGGCCGAGCCGGGCGCGGAGGTCGTCGAGGTCGCGCGCCATGGCGAGGATCGCCATCACCTCGGACGCGGCGGTGATGTCGAAGCCCGTCTCGCGCGGCAGCCCGTTCGCCTTGCCGCCGAGGCCGGTCACGACCTGGCGCAGCGAGCGGTCGTTCATGTCGAGGGCGCGCCGCCAGGTGATCGTGAGCGGGTCGATCCCGAGCGCGTTCCCCTGCAGCACGTGGGCGTCGAGCATCGCGGCGAGGAGGTTGTTCGCGGCGCTGATCGCGTGCAGGTCGCCGGTGAAGTGGAGGTTGAGCTCCTCCATCGGCACGACCTGTGCGTAGCCGCCGCCTGCCGCGCCGCCCTTGATCCCGAAGACGGGGCCGAGCGACGGCTCCCGGAGACAGACGACCGGCCGCTCCTCGAGCAGGCCGAGCCCCTCGGCGAGCGAGATCGCGGTCGTCGTCTTGCCCTCGCCCGCCGGTGTCGGCGTGATCGCCGTGACGGCGACGAGCTTCCCGTCGGGTACGTCCGCGAGCCGGTCGAGGACGTCGTGCGAGACCTTCGCCTTGTAGCGCCCGTACGGCTCGAGCTCGTCCTCCGCGATGCCGGCCGACGCCGCGACCTCGACGATCGGGCGCAGCTCGGCAGCCTGGGCGATCTCGAGGCTCGTGAGGGCGGACACGGCGCTCAGTTTGCCTACGGTTGCGCCTCGAGCGCCACAGGAACGGCACGGAGTGCCGCTGCGGGTTTCCCGCTCCCCCGCTCTTCGGCCCTCCGCTCGGCGGGTTCGGGCTTGACGAGGAGCCCCGCTGCTCGTAGCCTCGCCTCCGCATGCCTTCTTCGGTGATCTGTATCTCGCGGGCGTTGTGGGCGGGCGGCGAGGATGTCGGCCGCCTCGTCAGCGAGCGCCTGGGCTTCGCCTACGTCGACGAGGAGATCATCTCGCGCGCCGCCGACCGCGGCGGGATCCATCCCGAGGCCGTCGCCGACGAGGAACGTCGCAAGTCGCTTCTGGCCGGCCTGCTCTCCTCCATGGCCGAGGGGGGCGCGACCTTCGGGACGCCGCCGGTGGCCCCGGCCTGGAACGAGCCGTCGAGCGAGGCCGTGCGCTCGTTCATCCGCGAGGCGATCCAGGAGGTGGCAGCCAAGGGCAAGGTCGTGATCGTGGCGCACGCCGCCTCGCACGCCGTCGGGAGCGGCACGACGGCACTCCGCATCCTGATCACCGGGTCGCCGGAGAAGCGCGCGTCGCGTCTCGCGGAAGCGGACGGCCTCGACCGGTCGGAGGCCGCGAAGACGATCAGGAGCTCCGACGCGGCGCGCGCCGACTACCTGAAGCGCTTCTACGGCGTGAAGGAGCTGCCGACCAGCTACGACCTCGTGCTCAACACCGACGCGCTCTCGATCGACCGAGTCGCCGACCTGATCGTGCACGCCGCGACCTCGTAGTCGCGGTCGTGACGGCCCCGTAGACTTCCGGCGTGCGGATACGCAAGGACGTGAAGATCGAGCTCCTGCGGCGGACGCCGCTGTTCTCGAATTGCTCGAAGCGTGAGCTCGCGGCGATCGCCGGGATCGCGGACGAGATCCACATCCCCGCCGGGCAGGACTTCATTCGCCAAGGAGAGCGTGGCCGCGAGTTCTTCGCCGTCGTGGACGGCACCGTGTCGGTTCGGCGGAACGGTCGCCGGGTGCAGCTGAAGGGCGGCGCCGAGTTCTTCGGCGAGATGGCGCTCCTCACCGAGACACCGCGGAGCGCGACCGTGACGGCCACCTCCCCCGTGCGGGCGTTCGTCATCACCCGGCCGGCGTTCACCGGCCTGCTGCGCGACCTGCCGCAGCTGCAGCTGAAGGTGCTGCACTCGCTCGCCGAGCGTCTCGCCCCGGACGCCGGCGTCTAGCGAGACCTGAAGCCGGCCCCGCCCGGCCTTGTCGGCTGCCCCCCGCCCCCTTATGCTTGCCCGCGCACCTTGGCGTGGTGGACGCGAGGGGAGAGGAGACCGGGAATGCGGTTGTGGATGCGTGACCTGCGGACGCCGATGCGGCGTTCCGTCGTACGAGCGGCGTCCGTCCTGGCGATCGTCGCCGGGACGCTGGCGCTCGCGGGGGCAGGCGGGGTCGCCTCCGCCGACAACGGTGGCCCCGGGACGGCGATCGCGTACGGGTCGACCTACAAGGCTCTCGTCAATCCGGGAACGGTTCCGTCTGGTTTCGAGCAGCCCGGGTTCGACGATTCCGGATGGGCTCTCGATCAGGCCCCGTTCAGTTCGAGCGTCGGATCGACCGCAGGATGCGGTTTCCCCGCGGGAGCCAGTCTCTTCCCCGTGAACGGAACCGTCTACCTGCGGAAGTCATTCAACCTGCCCGCGAACGCGTTCGGCCTCCATATCGATGGCACGATCGACAACAACGCCGACGTGTACGTGCAAGGTCACCATGAGGCCTATGTGTCGAGTGGATCTTGCGCCACGGGCGCGATCAACCTCGACGTCTCGAACAGCGACTTGAACCATGGCGGCGACAACGTCGTGGCCGTCAAGGCTGTCGACACCGGCGACATCACGTTCTTCGACATGCAGGCGACGTACGGCGCCATCCAGTTCGCGAACCAGCCGGTCGAGACGCAGGAGGGGTCGCCACTCGCAGCAGACTTGAACGGGACCACGCCGATCGAGGTGACGATCACGAACGCCGAGGGCGATCCCGTCTCCGGCGCAACGGTCGACATATCGCTGCACGGGATCTCGGGGACCGGGGCGCTCTCGGGAACCACGTCTGCAACGACCGGTGAGGACGGGATCGCGAGCTTCAACGACCTCGCGGTGTCGGCTCCCGGCGAGTACCGGCTCGTCGCGACGAGCGAGGGCGCGACCGTTACCAGCGGCGCCTTCGTGATCGCGAACCAGGTCGTGGACTGCCCCGCGGGAGAGACCTGCACGGCAGGCGGTTCGACGTCGGACACGCAGGTCAGCGCGACGTCGTCGTTCACATCCGATCCGGCGCTGGCGGTCTCCGTCATCGACGGCGGTGCCGCCATCCCGGCGGACGTCTGCGGCGACTTCCAGCCGCTCGGCTCCGGCTCGTACATCAACATCCTCGGCGGTGTCGTCGGCGGCGGCAACGTCACGGCCACGTGGACGCTCGCGAAGTCGCTCGTCAAGCAGGCAGGGAACCCCGGTGCGGCCCACTTCGACATCTGCCTCGGCGCGGAGAACCTCGAGGGTGGGACGACGCCCTGGACGACGAAGGACGGCTCACCAGCGGTGGCGAGAACCGACCCCATCTCCGGCGCAACGCTCTACTGGGGCCTGCTCCCGGACTGCCCGAAGCACGGGTCGGCGACCGGGCCGTGCATCCTCCACCGGGACAAGAACCACGGCAACGAGGTGGTCAGCTTCTACCTGCCGTATCCGTGGGACGCGAGCTTCCACGGAGGCTGAGCGGAGGAGAGAGGCTCTGAGCTCTCGCTAGCCGGGCGGGAGCGGGATCTCGGGAGTGGCGACCACCCCGAGCCGCGCGAAGATCGCGTCCCGCTCCCGCCCGGCCGGCTCCGGCGGCTCGCCGTCCGGCAGACCGAGCGCGGCCAGCGCGTCGAGGGCGAGCGCGATCTCGTAGTCGGCGCCGGCGCGCCGGGCGCTCTCGAGGCTCTCGCTCAGGGCCGCCTGCGCCTCGCCGGGCCGTCCCAGCTGTAGCAGGGCGAGGCCGCGCACCCGGTGCAGGACCGGCTCGAGAGCGACGATTCCCTCGTACCGCTCGAGGCGGGCCAGCGCTCGCTGCGCGAGGTCGAGCGCCTCGGCGGCCGACCGCTCGAAGACGAGCAGCTCGGCCAGCCTGGCCTCGGCGACGAGCGCCTCGCTCCACTCGCCGGTGCGCTCGAACTCCGCCTGCGCCTCGGCGAGCAGCGGACGCGCCTCGTCGAACCGGCCGAGGCGCGTCAGGAGAACGCCCGTGTAGCGCGCCATCTCCGCGATGCGCGAGCCGGATCCGGAGGCTCTCGCGATGCGGAGCGACTCCCGCATCAGCGGCTCGGCCTCGGCCAGCCGTCCCTGGTCGAGGAGGACCTCGGCCCGGTTGACGACGGCGAAGGAGGCCGACCAGCGGTCGCCCGACCGTTCCCAGACCTGCTCGGCCCGCTCGTAGAGCCCGAGCGCCTCGTCCCAGCGCCCCTGGTAGTAGGCGATGGCGCCGAGGTTGTTCAGGATCGCCCCTTGGCGTTCGAGGTTGCCGAGCTCCTCGTAGATGGCGAGCGCACGCTGCGAGTGGACGGCCTCGTCGAACCGGCCCTGCGTCGCGTGGGCCCAGTCGAGAACGTAGAGCGCCTGCGCGAGGGCCTCCTGCGCCCCGGCGGGCTCCGCGGCCTCGATCGTCCGCCGGCACCAGGCGATTGCCTCGCGTGGACGGCCCTGCCGCTGCCTGATCACCGCCGTGCGGGCGAACAGGTCGGCTCTCTGCCGGGCTGCAGCCGGCCCGTCGAGTCCCTCGACCAGGCGGAGACCGCGCGTGAGCCAGCGGAGCGCCTGCGGGTACCGGCCCAGCCGCCACGGAATGAGCGCGTGCTTGAGCAGGAGGCGGGCCTCCTCGACCGGATCCGCCGACAGGTGGCGCCGTGACGTCCGGTACGCGTCGCCCGCCGCCTCGAACTCGCCGAGCCTGTAGCGCACGTCCCCCAGCGACTCCGCCACGGCGGCGATCTCGGGGCCGGTCGCGCCGCGGAACCGCCGCGCAGCGCGCAGCGCCCGTGCGTAGAGGCTGGCAGCGTCGACGTTCGCGTAGATCCTCTTCGCGTGGTCGCCCGCGAGCCGCGAGTAGCGCCAGGCCCGCTCGAAGTTCCCGCCGTGGAAGAAGTGCACGGCGAGCACCCCCGCCTCGTCGCCCGCATCGCGCCCGAGACGGTCTTCGAGCACCAGGCCGACGCGGCCGTGCAGCTCGCGCCGGCGGCGGAACGGCAGGCCCTCGTAGGCGGCCTCGTGGACCAGCGTGTTGCGGAAGCGAAGCCGTCCGTCGGCATCCCGGTCGACGAGTCCCCGCAGCCGCTCCCAGAGCGCATCGCCCGGCGCCACCTCGTCGTGGAAGGTCGCGGCGAGCAGGTCCTCCTCGAAGGTCACGCCGAGCACCGACGCGTGGCGGAGCGCGATCCGGTCGGAGGCGGAGAGCCGGTCGATGTCGGCGGTCACGACCGCCTCGACGGAGTCGGGCAGCACGTCGGTCGTCCCCGCGGCCCGCGCGACGTTGAGCAGCTCGACGAGGAAGAGCGGGCTGCCGCCCGACCTCCGCGCGAGCTCCTCGACCTCGTGCGGCCTGAACGGCTGCTCGTCGGTCGCGATCTCGACGATCTCCGCGGCCTCCCGCTCGGAGAGAGGCAGGAGGTCGAAGGCGAGGAAGCGCAGCTCCTCGTCCTCGACGTCGGTCCACAGCCCCTCCGGCTGCGTGCGGGCGACGACGAGGGCGTGGGGCAGGGACGTACCCGCGCTCGACAGGCGGCGCAGGAGGTCGGCGCTCGAGTCGTCCATGAACTGCGCGTCCTCGACCACGAGCGCGAAGCGCGTCTCGCCGAGCGTCGCGCCGAGGAACCGCAGCGTCACGTCGGCGAGCGTCTCGCGGAGGAAGCGCTCGTCCAGGGCCTGCGTCTCCGGCGTCGGGGGCAGATCGAGCCCGAGCAGGATCCCGAGCAGCGGCACCCAGGCGACGAGCTCCGGGCCGGCCTCTGCGGCGGCAGCGCGCAGGCGGCGCTCCGAGTCGTCCGGGGTGCTGCCGCGCTCGAGGCCGAGCAGCTCGCGCAGAGGATCGCGCAGCGCGTAGTAGGGCGTCGAGGCCTCGTACTCCTCGCAGGTCGCGTGGAACACGCGGAGCTCGGGCGTCGCGGCGAGAGCCTCTCGGATCAGGCGCGTCTTGCCGATCCCCGACCGCCCCGCGATCTCGACCGTCCAGCCGTTGCCCGCCCCGACCTCGTCGAGCACGGCCCGGAGCGTGGCCAGCTCCCGCTCGCGGCCGACGAAGGGCGTCTCGGCTATCCGTTCCTCGCGCCTGCCGGCGATCGCGCCGACGAGCGACGCGCTGATGGGCTCCGCCTTTCCCTTGGCCGCGAACGGCTCGATCGGCGTCGTCTCGAACGTCGTCCGGGAGCGCTCGACCACGACCTCGGTCGCGAGGATCTGACCTGCCTCGGCGCGCACCATCACGCGTGCCGCCGTGTTGATCGCGTCGCCGAGCACGGCGTAGGCGCGGCGGTACGGGGGACCGAAGTCGCCGGTGAAGACGCGGCCCGTGTCGATGCCCGCCCGCAGCGGGACGACGCCGGGCCGGTCCAGCACCTCGCGTGCCAGCCGCAGCGTCTGCTCCTCGTCGTGCCCGGTGCTCGACGGCGCCCCGGCGGTCAGGAGGACCTTCACGCTCCCCTTGGAGACGTCGGTCACGTTGAACGGCACCTCGTAGCGGGCGGCCGCCTCCTGGATCGAGCTGATCCGCTCGTCGAGTGCTGCGGCGAAGCGCGCGGGGCCGAGCTCGGCGAGCAGGACGTCGGTGCGCATCAGGTCGAAGAACGCGGCCGTGATCGTCCGGTGTTCGGGCTCGCTCCGCTCGAGCAGGACGTGCTCGCGCGCCGCGATCGGGATGCACGACGCGATCACCGGTCCGCTCACCCGGCCGACGTCGGGCGCCGGCCTCTCGTCCACCTCCGGGGGCGCGGCGAGCAGCAGCCCCGCCTCCTGCCGCGACCCGACGCACGACGGGTCGAGCCGGCGGGCCAGCGTCTCGCTGATGCCGATCTCGCCTGCGTCGGCGGCTCCCTCGATGACCGCCGTCTCGGTCGCCGTCGGGCCGACCACGAGCAGCTCGCGGTGGACGCTTCCCGCGGTGAAGAAGTCGATCGCCCCGGTCGCGATCCCGATC
>Ga0307418_1000700_pt1 | contig 10405 bp, 9 predicted proteins | sample SalMarWE160220MG_2_FD_202160 | JGI IMG/M metagenome (GOLD analysis project Ga0307418, IMG submission 202160) | Salt marsh sediment microbial communities from the Plum Island Ecosystem LTER, Massachusetts, United States - WE1602-20 | ecosystem: Environmental > Aquatic > Marine > Intertidal zone >...
TGTTACTGCGCGGACCAATTTTCCTTGTGGTTGTTGAATTTGATAGTGTAGACCTCTTAACACCCCCTGTTTGGAGCCTGCATGGTTGTCTTGAATAAATCGCTCTCTTATCCCCGCAATTATAAATTCCTCATACCGATAGGTTTCCAGGAAAATTCCCCGTGAATCTTGAAAAACCTTCGAGGAAAGGATTATTACATCTTGTATCCGTGTTGGTTTAAAATCCATATGGTCTCAATAATGAAACAGAATAGAAAATATTAATGGATCAAAATCTTGCGGACAGTCACAGGCAGTATATCACCGCTCAGATGACTTATCAACATGCTAAAGACCACCTGTCATTTGAAATTGAAAAGTGGACTCTTTGCAATTGAAAGCTGGACTCGTTTTCAGTTGAAAACTGGACTCCTATAATAGGTTCCCTCACACACCAAGGAGGGAGCTATGGCACAGCTGCACAATCGGTTTTCCGATGAACAGATTATCTTTCTACTTCAGGCTTACGAACATAGCCTCATGACACGAGAAGAAATTCAGGATACGCTTGAAATCAGTAGATCTCGTTTCTTTGTCCTCTGGAAAGAGTACCGGGAAGATCCCAGATCTTTCTCAATCTCGTATCAGCGAACTACCCCCAAGAGAATTTCTCCAGGATCAGAAGAAGCTATTGAGTATGAGTTGATGCGTGAGAAAGACCTCATCAATGATCCTGAGATACCGATTTCTGGATACAACTATTCGGCCATTCGCGACCGACTGAGAAAACAAGGAATCAAAGTTTCAGTAAACACGATCATTGATCGTGCCAAGAAACTGGGCTGTCACAAACCTCGAAAGAAAAAGAAAGCACACGATCGGAAGGTCATTACCGAGTCCGTTGGCGCCCTGGTTCAACATGATGGCTCTACCCACCGCTGGTCTCCCTTTGCTAAAAAGAAATGGACTCTGATCACCTCTATTGACGATTACAGCCGTTTGATCCTGTTTGCTGATTTCTTCTCCGGAGAGACTACCTGGGCCCATATCCAAGCAGCAAAGGCTGTCTTTGAGACCTATGGCTTACCTTTGCGCTACTACGTCGACTCTTTGCGTGTATTCCGGTTTGTGCAGGGTCGAGACAGTTTTTGGCGCAAACATGTACTGGAGACAGATGACGTCGATACTCAATGGGGAAAGATGATGCGCCAGTTGGGTGTGAATGTTATCTTTGCCCTTTCGCCACAGGCCAAAGGAAAGATCGAGCGGCCTTACCGCTGGATGCAGGATCGCATCATTCGAACCTGTGCGCTGGAAAATCTGGGAGAGTTCTCTGAGGCAAGAGAAGTCTTGAAAGAAGAGCTTGATCGCTACAACAATCACCAGGTCCATTCCACTACCGGAGAAATCCCCCGCGTTCGATTCGAGAGAGCACTGACTGAAGGCAACAGCCTTCTCAGACCTTTATCTCTTCCTGAGCCGTATACTTCCCTTGATGATGTCTTCTGTTTGCGAGAACAGAGGAGAGTCAATTCTTACAGTCGCGTTTCTCTGTTCAGTCATGAGATACAGGTCCCAAATACGCCTCTCCACAAAGTTGTCGATATCCATATGGTCCCTGATCAGGAAAAGAGCACGATGGATATTCGAATTTGGTGGAAGGATGCTTTGGTTCATTCACTATCACTGCCACTTGATGGTTTCAGAGTCCACTTTTGAAGCGAAAATAGTCCAGTTTTCAGCTGCTCCTAACATCCCTGCCATATTTATGGGAATTTGACCCCGGGAGCTGGAATGTCACAATAATCTCAGAATAAATTTGCGGCCTGGCTTCAGAGTATCATCTCCCACCGCCGGGAAGAATGCGGACTATATGCTGAAATTGCCGGATATCTTCCCCTGAAAGCTGCGGACCGTGTCCTGGATATAGGTACTGGGATGGGACTTCAGCTGCGGGTAATCCATCAACAACAATCTTCGATCAGGTTATTTGGAATTGATCTTTCGGCTGCTGCTATCGATGCCGCCAACCAGCCTGTAGGGGAATTGGCACCAGATCTTAGGGTTGGAAGTATTCAAAAAGCCACCTATCCGGATGATTATTTTGATGTGATCACCTGTAATTCCAGTATGTCCTACTGGAAAAATCCGCTGGTTTGTTTTAATGAAATCTACCGGATCTTGAAACCCGGTGGTGTGGTAAAGTTATTTGAACCACGGCAGGATATTGATCTGGAAGGAACGCTGGATAAAATTCGTGATAATATGGCTGACAAATCAGCTCTTCGCCGTTGGGCAGCAGTGCAGTTTAATAAATTTGTTCTGCAGCGCGGAAGAAGGCTCGGTTTACATCTGTATACCAGGGATGAACTCCTTGAACTTGCTCGGAAATCCAGTTTTGGGGAATCCAGCGCCGTTGATCAAGTATCATTATTAGAGATCCCGATCTTCGTTTGTATTCATCTCTGGAAATCATACCCCTGATCCATGATGTATAAGGAGTCGATATGGCAGACCTTCTATATAGTGAGAGAGTTAGCTCAAAAACAACCACTCTGTTATTTGTTTTTCTGGCAATGGTCTTTTTTATCCTCTTCGGTTGGCGATTTTCTGTTGTGGGTTTTAAATTTGTCCCGGGTTTGTTTGTGTTTTTGGGTATGTTCTTTATCTTTTATGTGATCAATTACCGGGTTCTACAAATATCCATCACAGACCAGGTACTGCAACTGAAATTTGGTTTGATTCCTTGGAGAACGGATATTAATAATATCGAGCTTAGTATGCTCTACGAACCTCCCTTCTGGATAAAATATGGGGGTGCCGGGGTGCATTTTGCGCAAGTCGATGGAGAATATAAGGCGTTTTATAATTTTCTGGAATATCCCCGGGTGCTGATCAGATTCAAGAAGAAACAAGGACTAGTGCAAGCGCTGGTATTTACAACCCGGCAGCCCACTCAGGTTATTGATATCATTCAGGAGCATCTGCCACGATCATGAAAACAAAAACAATTCTTACCCCTTATTTCCTGGATAAGTTGCTGCCAGGTCTTGAAACATTAAAAGATTGGGACTGGGTTATCAACCGCCAAAAACTTCCTGATTCCACGGTGATGGACAGGATGTCAGTTTTACATAGGTCCCTGGCAGATGCTGTGGAAGAGATTTGCGTGGAGGGAGCAATCCCGGTTTCTATTGCGGGAGATTGTTGTACTACAATAGCGATGCTGGCAGGACTTCGGCGAGCTGTTATCAATCCCCTGTTGATTTGGTTCGATGCCCATGGGGATTTTAATACCTGGGAAACCTCTCCAAGTGGTTTCCTGGGAGGCATGCCTTTGGCCATGTTGGTGGGCAGGGGAGAACAAACCTTGCTGGAAGCCCTGGATCTGGACCCTATGGAAGAAGAACGGGTGATCCTTACTGATGGTCGGGACCTGGATCCGGGAGAAAGTGAGCTGGTAGAAAGATCAAAAATCACTCATTTACGGAATACACCGGATTTAATGGAATACTCCTTTTCTGATCACCCTCTCTGGATTCACTTTGACACTGATATTCTCGATCCTGAAGACGTACCGGCCCAGAATTACCCTGCCCCGGGCGGAATTCGGGCACATGAATTGAGAGAGGTTTTCCAGTACCTGGCTGGAACGGGATTGATTTGTGGGGTTTCCCTCTCATCCTGGGCACCTGATTTACCAGGTGCGGAAAAGTCCAGAGATGTTAGCTTGGCGCTGCTGGATGTGCTTAAGCAGGATAACAATCAGTGATCAGCTCTGGATGCATTTTCCCGAATCGGGTTTTCTTGCACTGACCCGGATGTCCAGCGAGGACTGGAATGGTTCCAGGAAAATCAACTTGATAATGGTTTCTGGCCAACTGGTTATGGTAAGGGTGAAGGAGCCGACCTGAATCAAGTCTGGGTTGCGCTGGCTGTTGGAAGAATGTTGCATTGTTTCGCCCAATAGGAAGTTGTATCCAGTAATTCGATGTTTCAGAGTTTCTTAGTGGATGGATTTGGGTATAAAATTGAATTGAAGGCTGGAGAATAACATGAAACCATTCCGCAAGAATGTAGCCCTGGCGGTGGATGGGGGCGGGATCAAAGGTGTGATCGCCTCGCGGGCGATTGCTATCCTTGAAAACCACCTGCAAAAACCTTCCTATGAAGTATTTAAATTATTGGCCGGAACCTCCACTGGTTCGATCATTGCGGCTGGTATTGCCACAGGCTTATTTGGGGAGGAGATCCATCAATTATATTGCGATATGGGGCCAGTAATTTTCCAGAAAACCTGGCGCTCTACCTTCTGGCCCCTAACACGATATCGTTATCCATTAGAACCCCTTGAGGAAGCTTTGGAATCCCAGATGGGAGACAAGGTCATGGGTGACTTCTGGTTTACCGGACAGCCGATTGACCTGGTAATAACCGCATTTGATCTGATCGATAATAAAACCCTCTTTATAAAACCTTTCAACCAATCCCTGGGTTATGACCAGTGGCCGGTAGTAAAGGCGGTTCTGGCTTCTTCATCCGTGCCATCCTTCTTTCCGCCGGTTGAAGATCGTTATGTCGACGGGGGAGTGGGATCCTATCATAATCCCTGCTACGTAGCCGCTTATGAGGCTCAGTTTGTGCTGGGCTGGGATCCGGTTGAAACCACATTGATCAGCCTCGGCACCGGCCGGGAACCACACACCCTCCAGCCAGAACAGGTCCGGGATTTCTGGGCCTGGCATTGGATCAGCCCTGTGCTGGGTGCTTTTCAAGAATCATCTGATGATCAACAAGTTCACCTGGTTGAGACCTTTTTTCCGGAACTGGATTTCCGGAGATTCCAGGTTGATCTGGATGGATCATATCCCATGGATGAGCCAGACAAGATCCCAGCATTAACTGCGTTTGGAGACAAGCTGGGTGAAATGATCCTGGCAGACCAGCTGGACAGCGCCCTTGGAATTCAAGCAAACAAAGCCCCCTATACTATATGAAGCAGATCAGTCATTGGATTAACATCATCATTAGCCTATTGGTCGTGCTGATCTTGATCTTACCTATTAACGGTTCTGTAGTTGACCCGACTGAAGAATTGGAACAAATCCGGGCCTATTCGAGGATCTACGAGTTTGATTATGTAACCTGGACAGTCTCAGCACTAATCAGAAAACTGGTCCAATCTACCCTTAAAGTAAATCAATATCTTCCTCAAAAGGAAAAACGTCAGCTTGTTCTTGAATATCTGAATTTAAGGAATGAAGTATCTGCCCTGCAGGGAGAACTCGCTAATCTTGTTTCAGATCCTGGGCAGGATCCCCGGCAACAGAGAGAATCCAACCTCCGGGCAGAATTAAACCAAAAAGATAACTTGCGGATAGAGCTGGCCCCTTTTGCAGAACAGGTCATCCAGGATCAGCTTAACAGTGCCCTGGTGGAACTGGATCTGGCTTTTGGTGGACAGCTGGTGCCGCCAGTTCTGTATAAATCGGAACCAGACTCTTACGCACTGATAGTCTCTCCCCGGGAGGAGATTCGTCAGGCGGCCAATCTGATGCTGGTCCGGGGATTAACATTGGATCAGATCAATCACCTGGAAGAAAGTATTGAAAAAAACCTGGACTTATCAGCCTTGGTTGTTGGCATTGGGGGAGTAGGTTTATACCCTTCTATGATTATAGATACCAACAACCTGGACTGGCATATACATGTGGTCAGCCATGAATGGACCCATAATTATCTGACTCTGCGTCCCCTCGGTATGGCTTACGGTTCCAGCCCGGAATTGACCACCATCAACGAGACCATTGCTGATTTATCAGCTGATGACATTCAGAGAAGGACATTTGAACTGTATTACCCTGAATATTTGCCCCAAGAGCCAGATTCTCCAATGGGAGAAAATCCACCAGCCCAGGAAAACAGTGGGGAACCGGAACCGGCTCCAGAAGGGATATTTGATTACCGGGCGGAAATGCATATCACTCGCCTTGAGGTAGATCGTCTGCTTGCTGAGGGAAAGATCGAAGAAGCTGAAAGTTATATGGAATCACGAAGGGTTATATTCTGGGAGAACGGTTATCCGATCCGCAGGCTGAACCAGGCTTATTTCGCTTTCCATGGGTCCTATGCCGCAGAACCAGGCGGAGCGGCAGGAGAAGAGGGTGTGGACCTGGGAGCAGAGCTCAGGGATTTAAAACAGCGAACACCATCTTATCAAGAATTTATGAGATTGGTAGCCTGGAAGTGGCGCCTGGATCAATTTGAGGCGCTTTTTGATCCCTCTCAGCTCGATTGAATGGGTTTTAATATTTTTATTAGAAATGAAATATTGTAAAATGGGACGAGGATTATTGGTACAATTTGGAGACACATAAGCTGAGGAGGATTTGTGAAAAAATTTAACCTGATTTTATTTGTTTTGATTTTTAGTGCCCTCTTGGGGGCATGTGCAACTGCTGGAGCAGTTCAGACCGAGCCAGTCCAGCCAACAGAACAACCCGCTGCTTCCCTTGATGTATCTTCGGTAGAGGTTGAAGGTCCACCTTCGCCGCCTACTTGCATCCCCAATCCGCCCCGTCCTACTCCCAATGAGCAGGATCTAGCCGTCTATTCTGTTGATCCGGAAACCGATTGGATCAAGGGACCGGAGGACGCAGCAATCACTATTGTTGAATATGCGGATTTCCAGTGTCCCTATTGTTCTATAGCTTCCCAGAACCTTAATGCACTGATGGAAAAATACCCGGATGATGTCCGGGTGGTATACCGCCATTTCCCATTGGCAAGCATCCATGATAAGGCCATCTTGGCCGTTCAGGCTGCGGAAGCTGCCGGACTGCAGAGCACAGACGCCTTCTGGGCTTTCCATGATCTTTTTTATGACACCCAGGGCTCCTGGTCAGGATATTCGATTGAGGATTTTTCTGACTGGGTTGTAGAAGTGGCAGCGGAGCTTGGCCTGGATCCGATTCAATTTGAAACCGATTTCAACAGTGAAGCCATCGCTGCTAAGGCGGAAGCTTCCTGGATCGATGGGCAGTCCTTGGGCATCCCGGGAACACCGTATATTAAGATCAACAGCCTGTATGAAACCCAGGCAGACCCCCAGATGTTAACTGCCTATGTGGAATTGATCAAGATGGAGGAAATGCAGTATACTGCCTGCCCGCCTCTAACAATTGACCAGGAAGCAAACTACCTGGCGACGGTTGAGACCGATCAGGGAAGTTTTGTAATCAAGCTATTTGCTGATCAAGCTCCTCTGGCGGTGAATAGTTTTGTCTTCCTGGCGGAAAATGGCTGGTTTGATGGCATCACTTTCCATCGGGTACTTCCTGGTTTTGTAGCCCAGACGGGTGATCCCAGTGGAACAGGATACGGCAACCCTGGATACAGATTCAGTATCGAAGCAACAGACGATTTGGTCTTTGACCGCGCCGGCCTGGTTGCTATGGCAAATTCAGGACCTGACTCCAATGGCAGCCAATTTTTCATCACTTATGCACCTGCGCCTAATCTGAACGGCGGTTATACGATCTTTGGAGAGGTCGTGGAAGGAATGGATGTTGTGCAGGCCATTACTCCAAGGGATCCCCAGCAAGATGCCAACCTGCCGCCCGGAGATCTGATTATCAGCGTCACCATTGAAAAACAATAAACTGGATTTCGATCAAGGGCCGCCTGCTGTAGGGGACGATCCCGCCGTTGAGCAGACCCTTCAAAAAAAGAGCACTGACTGGCTGAGCGCAGGGCAATTTGCGTTCAGCCTTATTGCTGTTTTATCCCTGCTGGTCATATCTCTGATCAGCGTTGTTGCAGTTTTACTGGCGGGTGTGTCTAGTGAGCTGGGTGTACTTGACAGCCAGATCATTTCCTCTCTTTTATTTGCTTCCGGACTGGGGTTTGCCGGGATACTGCTGATTCCTTCAGCGATATATTCCGGGAGGCGGTTATTCGGAAATAGACCTCCAGTTGTGGCTCAATGGGACAATTTGATCTTCCTGGCCAATATTTTCCCGATTCCTATTCTGTTTGGTTATTTAATTCAAAATGGTCCCCCCTGGAGCCTATATTTCCTGCCAGTTGTCCATGTACTGGCCAATGGAGCCAGTATTTTATGGGTCCTTAACCTTGGACGAATGAAATTTCCATCTAAAAGCGCCCAACGGAATTGGGGAGCATTTGGCGCAGGATTGACCCTGACTCCAGCGATCACTTTTATCATTGAGATCGCCCTGCTGCTTATGATCGGATTGTTCTGGCTGATCCTGATCCAGGCTCGGCCAGATTTGGAGCAGGATGTCCTCAATCTGGTAAATTTGGTGTACGAATCCTCTGCTGAATCCGAGATTCCTGCTAGATGGGCAGGTGAATTTGTGGCCCGTCCTGAAGTAACAGGAACAATATTTTTGTATTTTTCGCTGTTGATCCCCCTGGTGGAAGAGCTTCTGAAACCAATTGCGGTTTACTTATTATTGGGGAGAAAACTGCAGCCCTGGGAGGGATTTATGATTGGCGCCACGGCAGGCGCAGGTTATGCTCTCTTCGAAAATCTGACCATTGGTGCTGGGGTAGACACCTGGACCTTTGTGATGATCTCTCGTTTAGGAACCGCCGCCATCCATATCCTGACAACCGGTCTGGTCGGTTGGGGATTGGCATCGGCCTGGACTGAGAAGAAATATGCCAGACTGGCAGGCAGCTTTATTACAGCTGTGGCTCTGCATGGTGTTTGGAATGGCCTTAATATCTTCACAGCGTTGGCCGAATTTCTTTCTTATCAGGATCAGATCAGTCCCTTCTTTTTGAATTTTGCCAGATATGCACCCGCGGGATTGATCCTGCTGGCGCTGGGCAGTTTGATTGGATTGGTGCGGACAAATTTACTCTTAAGGCGTGCTATAATTGCGCAGGATTAAATAGAAAAGAGGTTTCATGGAAATCATTAATTTTTTGATTGATTTTGTCCTGCACATGGATGTGCATCTGAACGAGATCATCTCCAATTATGGTGTTTGGACCTACGGCATCCTGTTTTTTGTGATCTTTATGGAAACAGGGTTTGTGGTGACACCATTCCTGCCGGGGGACTCCTTGTTATTTGCGGCGGGCACTTTTGCCGCACTGGGTTCTTTGAACCCAGTGTACCTGTTCCTGTTATTGAGTCTTGCTGCCATTTTAGGGGATACAGTAAACTACTCCATTGGACATTATATTGGCCCCCGAGCCTTCAGCGGTGAGATCAAATTCCTGAAACAGGAGCATCTGGATAAAACCCAGGCTTTTTATGAAAAACATGGTGGAAAAACCATCATCCTGGCCAGGTTTGTTCCCATTATCCGTACCTTCGCCCCCTTTGTGGCCGGTGTGGGTGTGATGAAATACCGCAAATTCATTGTTTATAACGTGATTGGGGGTATTACCTGGGTAGCTCTGTTCATCTCCATGGGTTATTTCTTTGGCAACATCCCCTTTGTGAAGAAGAATTTTGAATTGGTGATCTTTGCGATCATTGCCATTTCTTTTATTCCACCTATTCTTGAGGTCTTAAAAGCCAGAAAAGAAAGCAAGGAAGCTGCTCAATAAGAAGCATTAAAAATCAAAGTACTGATAATCTCAAATCGCTCAAACGCCCGGGGACGGGCGTTTTTGTTTTCAAAATTGAAAACTTCTAATTTGTCTATCCAAGATAATTCTTGATATATTTAGATGAAAATAAATCCCTACCAGGAAGGAATTATGAAAAAACTCTTGAAAATCATTACTCTTCTAATAGTAGTTATGGTGATTACTGTGGCAGTCATGGCTGTAACAAACGTTTGTCCTCCGCAGGGTCCCTGGCCGCAGCCGCCCTGGTGCCCAGGTTCATCCATCCCCTGGCCGTTTTCTGATCTGAGTGAAGTGGCTGGCTTGGGCGAAGAAACGGGATCAGCTGCTGGAGAGGTCAGCGATACTGCAGCTGCTGAAGACGACCAATCTACCGGAGAAGATGGCCAGCAGTTTGATAGCACTATTTCTGAAAATGAAAGGTTGGCCCAGGTGGCGATTGGTCTTGTGCAGGACCTCAGTACAGTGAATTCTTATTTCAATGACGCAGCTTCCTCGATTGGTGCGGTTAATCCTGGAGGTGCTGGTTCGACTTCCGGATCTTCCAGCTCAACCTCTGGAACTTCAGGATCCTCTTCTGGTAACTCAGGTACAGGCACCGAGAGTGGGTCGGGCCAGATTCCGACCGGATTTGTGGATCCGCTGCCCGCATCTGGTTATATCCCTGCTCCGGCCGAGGCCTGCGCGGTAGGAGCTACTCCCTCGGCATCTTTCCTGAATCAGAATGGAGAGAAAATCACCCCGGAACTGCTGGCTGAAAAGGATATTCAGGTCATAAACTTTGATACTTTGACCGGTGGATCTATTGACGGCAGGG
>Ga0307418_1000703_pt1 | contig 10391 bp, 7 predicted proteins | sample SalMarWE160220MG_2_FD_202160 | JGI IMG/M metagenome (GOLD analysis project Ga0307418, IMG submission 202160) | Salt marsh sediment microbial communities from the Plum Island Ecosystem LTER, Massachusetts, United States - WE1602-20 | ecosystem: Environmental > Aquatic > Marine > Intertidal zone >...
ACTGGCCGGTGTTGGCTTCACCATGTCCCTCTTCATCGCCGGACAGGCGTTTCCTGCCGCAGGCGACTTCGCCGCCGCGAAGATCGCGGTGCTCGCGGCTTCTTTGGTCTCGTCACTGCTGGGCATTGCTGTCCTTTGGAGGGCGCCAGGGAGCACTGCCGCGTGAATGCCAAGGACCTGCCTTGAAATCACGGCCGGTGCGCAGCACCTGCACCACAACGGAGAACCCCATGATGGAGCCTAGCTTGAGTCCGTCCGCCTGGCCGGAGCTGCCGTATGGTGCCTGGGCCGACACCTGCACCACCAACACCGGCGCCTATTGCCAGGCGCGGGCGCGGCTGCCGCTGACAACGACCTCGCCGCTGGCGCGGCAGGTCGGCGAGCTGGTGGCGGGGGGTGCTCCCGCCAGGTGGCACTGGCAGGGGCGGCGGGTGCGCTTGGTCGATGGGACGACACTGCGTTTGGCCGATACGCCGTAGAATCAGGCCGCCTATCCGCAGCCGGGCAGTCAACAAGAGGGTCTCGGCTTTCCCCAGTGTGGGGTGGTCGGGGGCTCAAACACGTCTCCCCCGTGACGTGGCAGCACATCAACTTCTACGGGCGCTACCCGTTCGACGCCGACTTCAACGCCGATCGACTTCGCCCGGCTACGCCAGCAACTGTCTTCCGAGGAGGTTTCCAGGCTCTACGCTAACGCCGATCGCTAGTGCAGATGGTTGACGCTTCGGGTCAAAAACGCGCTGTTGGTCGTGGTGCAGCCAGGCCAAACGAAGGATGAGGCGATCAACTGATCCTGCCAGGATTGGGGCGGTCATCGAAGGCGTCGCCCGCACCCCTCGTTCTCAACCTATACGGCACGCCCGGCCTCGGTGAGCCGTACCGCTTCGATGAGGGGGAGCCCGGGAGTGGGTTCCGGTGTATCTGGCGCAACGACCCATGCGCCGGTAGACAGGTCGAGCTCAGGCGATTTGCTACCCAGAGCGCTACCCAACGGCACTGTGTGATTTTGAGTCTCTCGCAAACTTGTTGATTTTTTGGAGCCGATGCGCGGATTCGAACCGCGGACCTACTGATTACGAAACAGCTATGTCTCTTTGGCCACAACGCGTCTCCCACGGGGTTGGCGCCAAGCGTCTGGTCTGTGGGACAGACCGGACACTCGTCCCAAAAGGCTGGGCGTCAGCTATGGGTCGGCGGTCCCCCGCCTGAATTATCGAGCGGGGCGGTCCAGGGGTCGGATGCGACGAGGACCGAGGTATCCGCAAGCGGGTGGAGCTGCCCGCTGCCTAAGGCACGCTCGGGGCATTGACACGATCGCGCAGCAACTTGCCCGGTTTGAAACGGGGGACATGCTTTCCCACGAGGGAAACGGCCTCGCCGGTCTTCGGATTGCGCCCCAGGCGAGGCCGGCGAAAGCGCAGCGAGAAGCTGCCGAATCCGCGGATCTCGATGCGTTCCCCCGCGGCGAGCGCCTGGATCATGTGCTCCAGAAGGAGGTTCACGGCGAGCTCGATATCGGGCCTGTCCAGTTGGGACTCTTTCGTGGCGATCACATCAACGAGCTCGGACTTGATCATCATCGGTTCTCCCTCGGGCTTCGAGCTAGGGTTTGCAACGATTCCTGACGCTCCGCGGATCAAAGAACCCCTTTGTTCTTCTCGCGCACGCGAAGGTAGAGCTCCTCCATTACCGTGATGAAGGAGCTGTCCTTCTGCCAGAAGGCTGGAAAATCCCCGCCCTTCTTGACCAGGATCGCGGGGACGGTAGGCGGCGCGGCAGGCTCGATCTCGCTTGGCAGGCGCTTCTTGCCGTGCCAGAAGGCGCGATAGTCCGGCGTGGAGGAGGCCGCCATCGGGCGCGTGTAGAAGGACTCCGCCACCTCGATCGCTGCGGACTGCTCCCCGATCAGCGATGCCAAGGCATTGCCCAACGGCGTTGTGCTCAACGCCTGGTGGAGCTTCTCCCGCGACAGACCACGCAGCTCGAAGAGTAAGAAGGGGTCGCGATCGAGCTGGCCTGCCAGGCGGTAGTACACGCCAGCGATGTGCTTGCACGGATTGGCATAGTCCGGGCAGGAGCAATCGGTGAGGGCGAAGTCCTTGCGGCTGCGGGGCAGCAGCTGCAGCCGCAAACTGGCGAAGGCGTCGTCGATGTTGTCGGGCATCTCGTTCATGAGGAGCTTGGAGACCAGGGCGGCGTTGCTCCCCAGATGAGCGATGGCCTTGCCCCAATCCTTGGGCGGAATCGGGGCCATCTGGATCCGGGTCTGGTAGCGCGGCTCCTTGTAGACGCCATAGTAAGGGTTGACATTGCCGCGCACCGTGGCGCTCACCAGGCCATCGGCGATGGCGAAGGCGAGGATGCGGCGCTCGCTGCTGTAGCCGCGCCCGCGCTGCAGACGGCCGCTGTCGGTGAAGCCTTCCAGCGCCTCGATGAAGCGCTGCCCCCACCAGGTCTTGCCGAGGCTCGTCATGGTCACTCCACCACCGCGTCACGGTTGAGGCGGATCAGCGCCTTGAAACGCTCGTTGTCGAGCTGGGTGAGCCAGGACTCGTCGCTGCCCACGATGGCGCCAGCCAGCGCCTTCTTCTCCTCGATCATGTCGTTGATTCGCTCCTCCAGGGTGCCCAGGGTGACGAACTTGTGGACGAAGACGGTCTTTTCCTGACCGATGCGAAAGGCTCGATCGCTCGCCTGGTCCTCCACCGCCGGGTTCCACCAGCGGTCGAAGTGAAACACGTGGTTGGCCTTGGTGAGGGTGATGCCCACGCCGCCTGCCTTGAGCGAGAGTACGAAGATGGCGGGCTCGCTCTGCGGGTCCTGAAAGGCGGTGATCATGGCGTCGCGTCGGCTACGCGACGTGCCGCCGTGGAGAAAAAAGGTACTGTAGTGCAACTCCTGCCTGAGCTGGCGCTCAAGCGCCGCGCCGATCTCAGTGAACTGGGAGAAGATGAGCACGCTGTCGCCCTCGGCCGTGACCTCTTCGAGCATCTCCTGCAGGCGCTCGAGCTTGTGCGAGCGCTCGGGGGTGAAGGCGCTGCCGTCCTGGAGAAACTGGGCCGGGTGATTGCAGATCTGCTTGAGCCGCATCAGGGTCGAAAGCATGAGCCCCTGACGCGCGATGCCTTCCTTCTCTTCGAGCTCCCGCTCGACCTCGCGCACCACGCCCTCGTAGAGGGCCGCCTGTTCCCGGCTCAGGTTACAGTACTGGATCGCCTCCACCTTGTCCGGTAGATCGCGGATGATCGCCTTGTCGGTCTTGACCCGACGCAGGATGAAGGGCTCCACCAGGCGCCTGAGGGTCGCCGTCTGCATCGGGTCGTTGTCGCGCTGCACCGGGAGCTCGAAGCGGTTGCGGAAACGCGTCTGGGTGTCCAGGTAACCCGGATTCATGAAGTTGAAGATCGACCACAGGTCCATCAAGCGATTCTCGACCGGGGTACCGGTGAGCGCCAGCCGATGCCTGGCTCGGAGCTTATTCACGGCCTTGGTCTGGGCCGCCTGGGGATTCTTGATGTTCTGCGCCTCATCCAGGACCACCCGATGCCAGTCAAGGACCGTGAATAGTGCCCGATCCCGGCGCACCAGGGCGTAGGAGGTGATGACCAGTGCCTGCCCCGCGACGGCCGTTCGGAACGCCGCCGCATCCTGCTCCCGCTCGGGTCCGTGATGGATCAGCGTCGGCAGGTGCGGGGCGAAGCGCTCGACCTCTTTCTGCCAGTTGCCAAGCACGGAGGTGGGCGCAACCAGCAACGTCGGGGCGGGAATCTCCCCGCTGTCACGCTCCTGTACCAGGCGGGCGATGACCTGCATGGTCTTGCCGAGCCCCATGTCGTCGGCCAGACAGCCATTGAGCCCGAGGCCCTCCAGGAAACGCAGCCAGGCGACGCCCCGCTTCTGATACTCACGCAGCTCGGCCTTGAGGCCGGGCAAGTCCGCAATCGGCTCCAGGCGGCTGCGATCGCGCAGGCGCCCCAGCATCTCAGCCAGCGCATCCCCGCGGTCGACCTCGAAGGTGTCGTCGGTGGCGGTGCGCTGCAGGAGATCCTGAATACTCATCTCCGCGGTCTCCTGCCCGTGCTGGCGCCAGAAAGCGAGCATTTCCTGCATCTTGTCCCGGTCGAGCTCGACCCATTGGCCGCGAAAGCGCACCAGCGGCGTCTTGGCATCGACCAGCTGCCGCCATTCCTCCGGGCTCACCACCTGGTCGCCGATGGCGAGCTCGTAGCTGTACTGCACCAGATTCTCGAGGCTGAGCCCGCTTGCGCTGGGCGCAGCCCCCCGCGCCTTCTTGCCGGCCGTGGAGCGCAAGCGGATGCGAACCCGCCGCCGCCCCTGCGGCGTCCACCAGGCAGGAACGATGATCTTGAAGCCGGCGTCCTCCAGCACCCAGGCCCATTCCTTGAGAAACGCGAAGGCCTCGTCGAGATCCAGCGCTACGGCCTGAGGTGCGGCGGTGTCGAGACCCTCCCAGAGCTTTGGCGCGATGCGGGCGGCGAGCCCCAGATTGAGCAGCAGATGGGTCTCGAAGTCTTCGCCAAGCTGGCGGCGGATCTGCTCTCTCTCGACCACGGGCACGGACCAGTAGTCGGCCAGCGCCAGACGCTGCGACGGGTCGTTCTTGGGCACGACCACGAAATCCAGGGCCCAGCCGTCCTTCGCCTCCGCAGGTGGCTCGACGAGCCGAAAACCCAAGACGAATGCCGCATCCTGATTGGCGCCGGCGATACGCCGGCGCCATTGCTGCCATTGCCGGTAGCTCTCCAGGCCCGTCCCCGGCGATGTCGATGGCCGCTCTGCCGGCCCGAGACAGGCCGCCAGCAAGCTATCATCGACCTTCTTCGCGAACACCGCGGGCAGCGGGGTGTGACGCACGATCTGATCGAGCAGCACCTCAGCGCAGTGCCGGAGCAGGCCCTCTGCGTCGGCCTGTCCGACCGGCCCCGCGGCGCACGCCCCGGGCATCCGCTCGCAGGCCGTGGCGATCAGCTGTTCGTATTGATTCGACGCCCATCGCCAGGCGCCGTAGAGCTCGAAGGGCGGCGCCTTGCGCTTGCCTTTCGGCGGGGGCGGCTGGCGATAGACCAGGGCGGGAAGGTACTGCTCGCGCACCAGAAGGCGCTTGAGCTCCTGGGTGAACCAGTACCAGAAGAGGAAATCGCTCCCGGGCTGGACGTCGTCGCCCCGGTAGAAGGCGAGGAAATGGAGGTCACTCAGCTCTTTGACGGGGTGGGAGAGGCGCTGGCAGTCCACCTGCCACGGCCGCAACGTCGTCCGTGTCTCGTCGACCGCTTCCGGCCAGTACTTTGCCAGCTGCGGCGACGGCACAGGGCCATCCGCTGTGCTCGGCAGCTGGAGCGTGCAGCTCTCCTCCGCGTAACGAGCTGCCACGGCTTGTACGCCCAGCGTATCGAGGAACGGGGGCCAGGCTTCCCGCGGCAGGTGAAAGGGATGCGCAGCAACACCCTCGCTGCCGCTGACGGGCGCCCCCTCCAGTGTCTCCGCCCACAGTCGGAACGCGCCAGGTTGGAGGAACGCGTCGGTGGGTTGGGGCAACCAGAATGCGTGAAGGACCTTCACCGAAGCCGGGCGTTTGCCGGGTCAGGGCTGGGCCAGAAGGTGGCGGGCAATTTGCTGATCGTTGGCAGTATCGACAACATGATTGTCGCGGCGTAGGCAAAAGGAAAGACCTGTCCCCGAAGCCCTCCCTAAAGGCCGCCGAGCTTGCCCATCTCTTTGGCGACCAGGTAGTAGAAGGTCACGCGCTTCTTCTGGCGGTCGTCTTTCATCGTCTTGCACACCTTGCCGATCGCTGCATCCGCGGCGCCGGCGTCCGTTGCCCCCAGCTTCTTCATGCACCACTTCTCGCGGACGCGGTCGAGCTCGGACTTGTCCGAACAAGAGACGAGCGACGCGTCCTTGCTCTGCAGGGCAATACCGAGGTGCTTGACAATTTTCTGCACCACATCGGCATCGGCACTCGCGTCGTAGCGCTGTACGTCAGCAAGGTATTCACTCATGGTTGGCTCCCTTCGATGGAATTTGAAAGTCAGCTCAGAATAGGCACGGCAGTTATCCTCGATTCGCGATGACCGGCATCGCGTTGCTCCCCCCGCCGGGCTCGGAACCGCCCTCGAATAGTGTACAAGCTCCGCGGGAATGTGGGGTGAGCTTTCCCTGCGAGCGACCAGCCGGACGGTGCGCATGGCAGCTTCTCTCGCGTCTATCTCGGCCGCCAGGTAGCGAGCGACGGTTTGGTTAGCCCCGGTGCGGTGGTTGGCGTCGGAGCCTATGAGCGATGCTGCAGGCGCTGCATGCAACACGCCGGGCACAAACTGGCCGGTGACAGCCGAGCGCTGGGGTTGGCGGAAATGCTCCCGATGTTCACCGGTCGACGCGCTGATCGAACAGGCATGCCGGCGTGACGAGGTCTCCGCGGCGCTGGCGGCAAGGAAAAGCTCGTTGGAGAGCCCCAGAGTGCAGCCGACCGAGCCCGCTGGCGGCGCCGACCGATCACGCTGCCTGCCGTGTCGCGCAGAATCCAGGCTAATGAGCCGAGCGGGGAGCTCCGAACGTCAAGGTCCCAGCCGCCACACCCGACAGGGTGAGCCCCTCCTCACCCACCTCTATGCCCAGTTCCGTGATACGCAGCCCAGCAAGGTCGGGCGCCAACTCAGGCGGCAGGCCCTGAGCCAACGCGGCCCTGATGGCAGTCTGCAGACTCTGGGTGCGCTCGGCCAGCTAGCGGTTCGCCCCTGACTCGATGCGGCCACGAATACGGTTGTAGAAAAGGTTGGCAACCAGGTCGCGGTCGGGCGGAAGGTGTTTGAGTCTCTCGTGCAGGCGATCCAGGGGGACATTCAGCGCCCGGGCGACGTGGCCTTGGGCGCACTCCTCAGGTGGACGCACGTCGAGCACCGTCACGAGGCCGTCGCGCACCCGCTCCAGTAGCTCGGTGGCGGGGACCGGCTTCAGGTCGTCACGGCCCTTCAAGTCGCTCGCCGCCAGATCCTCAACGGCACCGATGTGGGCTTGCGCGATCCCGCGCAGGGCGGCGACCGCGCCCAGAACCCGGTCATCCCCCAGGGCATCGTACATGCCGGGTCGCATCGCCGTAGGGGGGTGGTCCCGGCAATCTCGCGTCTGACCGCCCTTAAGAGTAGGGCCTGAGGCTGCGCCCCTTGAGCATCACCTTGAATGCCGCTAACCTTCAGGGTTTTCCCCCCCGATGCTGGGAGCGGGTGCCTGCGCGGCAACGGCATCGACTGCTTTCGAAGCCGCAGCGAAGCGCGCGGCGCTGGGCTTTTCGATTGGCCTTTCGTTCGTTTCTTGAGAGCGCATCGCGCCTTCCAGCCCAACGGGCTAGGGTCAGGCCGACGACGGTTCTAAGGCGGCATAACGGGGCGCTCCTCTCGGACGCCCTGTTCGTCACAGGCGTCACGCCAGCCAGCTAGGGCCATTGTGCCGCTCCCCGTACAGCGAGCGGGAGGCGCCGTTGCGTGCCGAAAGCCCGCTCGGGGTCTGAGGTCTGCCGCTTGGAGTCGTCGTGACTTTGCCTGTCTCCCACACAGCCTGTATCGGACAAGGGCAGACCGGTCCGCGTCGGAACGCAACGGCACGAGCAATGATTGCGCTAGCCAGGGGCAACCTGAGTCTCTATCTCGGTGCGACCATCGCCGGACTCCTGGCGGGGCTGATCGGCGCGGCCTTCCATGCACTGCTCGATCTAGCCGAGGGTTGGCGAGATGCGGCGCCTTCCCTGATCGAGCGCCTGCCATGGGTCAATGCCCTGCCGGGTTGGGCTGTCCTAATGGGGCTGTTCGCGCTGGTGCTGCCCATCGCGGGCTGGCTCGTGCGGCGCTTCGCCCCTGAGAGCGCGGGCAGCGGCATCCAGGAAATCGAGGCGATCCTCGAGGGCGAGGGGACACTGCGCTGGCGTCGAATCCTGCCGGTGAAATTCGTCGCCGGTGCCCTGGCTGTCGGCTCAGGTCTGGTACTGGGCCGCGAGGGACCCACGGTCCACATGGGCGGTGCCCTGGGCCAGATGGCCGCCGAATGGCTCAGGGTCGACCCCAAGCGGGCACGCACGTTGGTGGCCGCCGGTGCCGCGGCCGGTCTGTCCGTTGCCTTCAATGCCCCTCTCGCCGCCATCGTCTTCGTCACCGAGGAGCTGCGCGAGGGCTTTGAGTACGGATTCGCCCAGCTCCAATCGGTGACTCTGGCCAGCTGTCTCGCGGTGGTGGTCGGGGGCTGGATGCTGGGCCAAGGACCGGTCCTGCCGGTGCCTAGGGTGGAAGAGGCCCCGCTCTGGGCGCTGCCCCTCTTCGTCCTGCTGGGCGTGGGCATCGGCGCCCTGGGGGTATTGTTCAACGACCTGCTGCTGCGGTCGGTGCGGCTCTTCAAGCGGCTGCGGGGGCACTTAGGGCTCCTGCCGACCGCCCTGGGGGGGGTGGCGGTCGCAGTGCTACTGTGGTTCTCGCCGGGGGCGGTCGGCGGGGGCGAAGCCCTCGTGGAACGGCTGATCCGGGAGCCTCCGGTGTTCGCGACCCTCAGCACGCTGTTGCTAATGCGGCTGCTGACCACAGTGGGGAGCTATGGACTGGGGCTGCCGGGGGGGATCTTCGCCCCCATGCTAGGGCTCGGAACCCTTGCCGGGGCGACCTTCGACGCGCTGGTGCAGGGATCCCTGCCGACCTTGAGTCCCGGACTCTTCGCGGTCGCCTCGATGGGCGCCCTCTTCGCGGCCACGGTACGCGCGCCGCTCACCGGCACAGTCCTGGCTGTCGAGCTGACCGGTGCCCTGGACCTGGCGCTCCCCACGATCCTCACCTGCCTGGCCGCTACCTTCGCTGCCGAGGCGTTGGGCGGCAAGCCCGTTTATGGCCTGCTGCTCGCCGAGTCCCGTCGATCTTCCGAACTATCGGAGTCAGAGCGCCGCCGATTCCGGCCGCTCGCCCCGGCATTGGGGTCGACATTGGTGGCGCTGGGCGCCCTGGCGGTGCTGACGGTGGCCGGGCTCATCTCCGGGCAGTTCAGCGAGCCGCCCGTCGGGCCATCTGCCCCCAGGGCACCGCGGTCCCCGGATTCTCAGCTCAGCCGGCCGGCGAGCCCCATCGGTTCCATGCCTGCTGTGTCCCAGAAGGTGGCCCCAACCCCGCCCTCCGCTCCCATCGACTCTTCCAGGCGCCCCGCTGCGGCAGGGGAGACCGAGGTCGCTTCGCCGGTGGCGGTGTCCGAATCGGCAGCGAAGCCGGGCCGCTCACCGGATGGGTCCACGCCCCAACCGGGCCGAGCGCCGGTCAAAGCGACCGGATCCAAGGCCCCCCCGCCAACAGCCGTCGGCCCGAGCTTCGCCATCCAGCTGGCCAGCTTCCGCCGCCCGGAGACCCTGGTGCGCTACGCGAGACGCAACGGCCTCTCTTTCAAGCGCAGCACCCTGGAGCGCAGCAACGGTTGGTACGCCCTGCTTTACGGCAACTTCCCGAGCCGCGCCGAGGCCCAGGCTGCACTCGATCGCTTGCCGGGACGCTTGCGCAAGTCGGGTGCCCTGGTTCGCGAGCTTCCGGCCAGCGCCAAACCGCTGCCGGTCCGTTAGGCGGCGTTCCAAGCCGACGGGTCGACAAGCGATGAATTCCGGGGCCTCTTCGTAAGCTCTGGGCGTGGGGTCGCCCACCCGCAGGCCCATCCGGCACGCCCTCGGGTCATTGTGCGTGCGGTGGCGGACCGCAAAGGTCACCCGATGCTCTGTAGGAGCTCCCCCACGGCTCGCTCCAGCGACAGGGTTCCCGCCTGAACCGCAGGGCGGTAGCGCTCGTGCCAGGTCGGCATGAGCAGCCTCGCCCGGCGCCATTCCTCATAGACGACGCGTGCCAGGGGACCTCCTTCGTCGATGAACCCCGATTCCAGAAAGTCACGCTCTGTCCGATGCCGGTCATAGGGGAAGCGGACGACCCGAGTGTGCCAGCGTCCGCGCCCATACTCCAGCTGTCCGTAGCTGCCGCGGGGGTCGCCGTCGAAGGGGGAGCCGACCGAGCCGACATTGAGGACATGGACCCCGTTGACGATGCGCTGTAGCGGCTTGTGGGTGTGGGCGGTGACGAATAGTGCCACCCCCTCCGGGAGCCGACCGACCAGGTCATCGTCAGGGACGCTGGGGGAGATCCCGTCCCGGTTTCCGGCGAGGGTGCCATGGGTGACGTGCACCCAGCGCTCCGCGTCTGTGCCATGGAAGCTCAAGTGATCCGGCCAGCCGTGCAGCTTCCCCTGCACCGGCGAGATCTGCCGGAAGGTCCAGTCCGTGAAGCGACGCATGTCGGCGTCGAGGGCGTCGGTGGGCGCCTCCCGGCCGCACCGCAGCACCCAGTCCTCGTGGTTTCCCTTGACGGGCAGCC
>Ga0307418_1000704_pt1 | contig 10385 bp, 9 predicted proteins | sample SalMarWE160220MG_2_FD_202160 | JGI IMG/M metagenome (GOLD analysis project Ga0307418, IMG submission 202160) | Salt marsh sediment microbial communities from the Plum Island Ecosystem LTER, Massachusetts, United States - WE1602-20 | ecosystem: Environmental > Aquatic > Marine > Intertidal zone >...
GCTCTTCCCTGCCCCGTTGGCCCCGAGGATGGCGGTGATGCGCCCGGCGGGGATGGCGAGATCGAGCCCCCGGAAGACCAACCGCTCCGAGCCCGGGTAGCGGAAGGTCACACCCTGGAAGCGGATACCCTCCCGGGGTACAGGCGGCACGGGATGCGGCGCCGGCGGCTCCTGCATCCGCGGCTTGAGCTCCAGGAACTCGAACAGATTGCTGAGGAACAGGCTGTTGGCATAGACCTGCCCCGCGCTCGAGAGCAGCGAGCGCATGATCCCCTGACCGCGCTGAAAGGCCTGCTGAAACAGGGCCAGGTCCCCGAGACTCGCGAGCCCCTGCAGGGCGCGCCAGATCATCCAGGCGAGCACGCCCGCAGTGACCAGCACCGCCACCAGCCCGGCACCCATCTCCGCCAGCCCCTGTGCCCTGGCGAGGCCGAGCTGCTCGGCGCGCAGCCGGGCGCGCAGGTCCCGGTAGGCCTCGCGGAAGTGCCGCCCGAGGCCGAAGAGGCGGAGCTCCGCCGCCGCCTCCCGCCCCGTGAGCAGCCAGGAGTAATACCAGGAGCGGCGCTCGTCCGGCGTGCGCCGCAGCCACCACGCGTGGCGGCGGCGGCTGTGACGGACCAGCACGAAGAAGGCCGGCAGGGTGCTCGCGACCAGGGCGGCGGGCAGCCAGATCCCGTACGGGAGGAGCACCGCGGCGAGGGCCGCAAGTGTGATCCCGTGCTGTACCAGCCCCCCCAGGTTCTCCAGCAGCGAGACCGGCCGGTAGAAGGACTCGTCCCGCGCCCGGTGGAGGTGGTCGTAGAAGTCCGCCGAGTCGTAGAAGCCCAGGTCCAGGGCGACGGACTGCCCGTGCACCAGATCGTTGATGTGGTCGCGCACCCGCTCCGACTGGGCGGTGCGGATCCAGGAGGCCAGGGCGTCCAGCATCTGCGTCAGGACCAGCAGCACCCCCATCAGCCCCGCCAGAAGCAGGAAGGGGCGAAGCTGCGCCCAGTCCGCCCCCGCGCCCACCAGACCGGTGAGACGGTCCACCAGCGGGCGCGTCAACCAAACAATAGCAGCCGGCAGCAGGCCCTGAAGCAGCAGCACCGCGGCCCAGACAGGCCCGAGCAGCCCCGACGCCCGCCACACCAGACCGAGGGCACGCACCAGGTACGGCGTTTGCGCAAGCAGCCGGGCGAGCCGGTTCGTTGGCAAAGGAGGCTGGGCTGATGCGGCCATGTAAGGAAACGCGGGCAGATCCCGTGAGCGTGCGGTCTCCCAGTAGACACCCGGCGCCTACTGCGGCGCAGCGAGTGTCCTAAGACCGCTTCCGCAACCTCCAGCAGCGTCGCAAGGGCCCCCTTTAGCAAAGGGGGGTTGGGGGGATTTGTTCCTCCCGGCATCAACAAACGCTATCGCGATTATTGCTCGACAGCACGAGTGCACCCCAGCGAAAGTCCCGAGACCGCGTCCGCAACCTCCAGCACTATCTCAAGAGCCCCCCTTTAGCAAAGGGGGGGTAGGGGGGATTTGTTCCTTTCAGCATCGACAAGCAGCCACCGAGAAGATCTCGGGTGCGATGCGCCCCGGTTGCTAACCAAGACGAACGAGCCCCCTCCCGGCCAGCTCCTCGGCCAGCCTCAAGACGTCCCCCTCCAGCTCCTCGCGCGACACCTCGTACTCCTCCAGCATCTGCTCGCAGACCTCTCCAAGGCTCTTGCCTTCCCCCACGAGCTCCCAAATACGCGCGCCGACGGGGTCGAGCCCGAAGTAAGTCCCGGTGGCAAGGTCCAGGATCACGGTCTCCTCGCCCACCGTCCGCGTCATCACCTCCGGGGGGATGCTCAGCCTATCCGCCAACCTCATGCCGCGGCGATCTCCTCGCGCGCATGGTCCACAATGGCCTGCCCCACGGACGCCAGGTCCTCAAAACGCCTCGGGTAATCCAGGCGGTAATGGATGGGCTGGCTCGCCAGCCTGGCCACCTGATCGAAATGGGAGGCCAGTCGGGGCCTTTCCTCCACGTCGAGCAGGAACGAGTGCTTCACCCATTCCACCAGGGCCTCGGCCGCGCGCAGCGGCTGAAATTGGATCACTTCCGCGCTGCCGTCCCCCAGAAAATACACCCGGCGCAGGGGCCGCGGCTGATCGCAGAAACGGACGTCCTCCCCTGCGAGGAAGCGGGACTTGGACGTGTACGACAGCGCCGCCGCCCTGTCGACCCTGGGTGCGATGAGCGCCTCCTCGCTGTCCGCCCACAGACGGATCGACGGATGACTCGGCAGCACTTCGTGCCCGCCCGCCGTCGGCTCCACAACCAGGCCGTCGTCGGTCAGGAAGCGATAACCGCTGACTGCAAAGCTCGCAGCGAGCGTCGACTTGCCCCGGCCGGATTCGGCGGCAAAGACGACAGCGCCGCCAGCCACCTCGACCGCACTTGCGTGAAACACCAGCTTGCCCCGCTTGCTCAGCACCAACGGCAGCACCTGGTTCAGGTAGAGATGCTGGGATGTGGCCTCCGGAACCTCGGGGGCGGGGAAGCAGGTGACTGTTGATCCGTCTGCTGAGACCTCAAAATCCGCCAGATCCGGAAACCGCAGCACGTAGCCGCTTTCGGAACGGAAGAACTCGGTCCACAGCGTCCCGTCCGGGAAAGCCCAGGTGTGGAACGGTGGGCGGCCGGCCGGCGATTGCTGCCGGGCGGGCTGCCGGCGGAGCTCAGCCACTAGGCGCTATCCAAAGCTGGCCGCGGTGCCGGCGCGTCAGGTTCGTCTGCGTCGACGTTCTCAAAGATCTCATCGAAGGGGATCGACAGATCCAGGGACGGAAAGAGGCAATCCCCCTCGCCGGGCAGATACGCGTGAAAAAGCCAGTCTTCGCCTGAAGCGCGTCGGAAGGTCTCCACCCGACGACACGCGACGTCCACCAGCACATACTCCTTCAATGACGCCAACGTGCGGTAGGCCGCAAACTTGTCGCCGCGGTCGAAGGCCACGGTGGACTCGGACAAGACCTCCACGATCAGCGTCGGGTGCGCGAGGAACTGGCTCGCCGCATGATCGCGCGCATCGCAGGACACCATAACGTCCGGGTAGAAGAAGGCATCCACCGCATCCACGCGCAGCTTTAGATCGGAGACGTACGCCTGGCAGGGGCCACCTCGCAGCCGTTGCTTGAACGCCGCAGCGAGATTTAGAGTCACCACCACATGCTCCCGGCGTGCCCCAACCATGGCAAACACCTCGCCGCGGAGGTACTCGTGCTTTTCCGGCTGTTCGGCTTCCCACACCAGATAGGCCTTTGCATCAAAGACCGATTCCGTAGCGGCGCTCGTCATGAAGGCACCTCAATCTCTACTCGGTATCCCGGCTCAGCACCCGGACCACGAAGCGAGAAATCGCGTCGGACGAGGGGAACAAGTCCGGATGGTCTCGCAAGACTGCTTGCTCGATCTCCCTGGCCGTGCGCTGGCCGTCGCAATACCGCAGAACGGTGCTCCGCGCCTGTCCCTCCCGGCTCAAGCGCGGCACGCGATGCTGGTTGGCGCAGATCAGATCCGCCGGCCCCAGCAACAGCCCCTGCCCGGAGCGTCGTGTGTCCCGTCGTAATAGCCAGCGGGTACATCCTATGCCACCGGGGACTCGGAGACTGGCGACAGCCTTTTTCTCGGCCCGGGTTCGCCCCGCTCCGGGGCTCGGCTGCGGCTCTCCGTGCGTACGCCACGCCCCTACGACGAATGGTTTCACGGCGTGTAGGATGCGCTCTGCATATCGCCTCCACGGCTTCGGGACTGCCGCCCCTCCGCCACTGCGGCAATACGCTCGCGCCGACGCCTGCCCGCGACTGCCGGCCTTCGCTTCGCTCTCCATGGCCGGCAGCGGACGACTGTGCCTAATGGCCAGCACGCTGTGTCGGACGCTCAACGCTGTACCCATGCCCTGGGACTGCTTTCGCCGTCGAGGTCCCAACGCCATCCGCAAGGAGGCGAAACAGGACGCGGTGCGCCTCGTCGGACGAGCCTTGAGTCATCGGACTGCAGCTAGAGGTTCTAGTCATACCAAAATGAGAACCTCGCCGATTAACAAGTCTGAGGGCCTAAGCTTGTCGCCTGCTGCTGGCGCCGTCCCCAGCCCCTTGTGTTTTTGCCTGAGTCAGTGCGCTGACCCTGCCGTAAACTCGCAAAACCGGCCGATCGTACGGCCTCTTCAATCCGGAGGATTGCGCTTGTCCCGCTCTGCTTGTTGTCTCGGTCTTTTCCATTAGGTACTCCTTATTCAATGTCGATTTAACCCCACCGACATTGCCGTTGCGGTCATCTGATCAGTAGCTTGAGAGAAGTACGGTGCATCCAAAAAGGGTCCAAAGTAACCACTCGCGCCAACCTGGCTCTTGGATGCGTCCTGCTTGGTCATATATATCTTGAACCTCACGGACATCCACCCAATGATTTGCCCGAAGCTGGGATCCCCCGAAGAACACGTCTCTTATCTCAGACAGATGCCAACGGAAGGTTATCATGAAATCGGCCTTGTCTTCCCGCATCAGTACCACCTGGGGAAGGAGCCCTGCCATCGCCTTTCGATGCAGGTATTTGTTGAGACGGCCGCGCAGCCTCAGTCGCTCTGGTGTCATGACGCAAAACTGGATTAGTCTTGCGTTCAAGAAGGGTTGCCGCTGTTCGATACCTATACTCGACGCCATGCGTTCCTCGTTTTCAAGTGCATGGCTCGAATAAGCGTACGACAGCGCAAGCATCTGTTGTCGCTTACCGACACGTTGGGCTGTTTCGGTTCCCAAGCGAATAGATTGATCACGCCTCGTTCGAATCTGCCGCGCCATCTCTGGTGTGAGCCAGGTTTGCTTGGCAATTCCGCTGCCACGAACACCCTCAATTATCGCTCTCACCGATCGCCTTACGCGATCCGGCAAAAGCGGATACCAACCATGGCGACTTACCCACCAGAGGGTCTTAGCAAATCCGACGGCTCGACGGTCTGCACCCAGGCAAACGCCCAGCGTCTTCCACTGCCCCTCCGCCAGGGCCTCTGCATAATAGCTACGGCTCCCGGACAGCCATTCGTCCCCCCCAACCCCACCGAACAACGCCCGACACCCACGGCTCACCGCTTGGTGCCTGATGCCCAAGCCCATAACGCCGTTCGGAAATGAGGGAAACTCCCGGTAGCGCCGTGCCCATTCCCGATACCAGCCAAGCGACATCTTCGATGGTCCCACCTCATGTATGTCCGTCCGCAAATGATCGCCGACTGCCCGGGCATAATGTAATTCATTGGCTTCCCAATTGCCCGTAAAGGCCAATGTGTATCCTTCGAGCCCAGGCGCTCGAAGCTGTCGGTTGCGGCGCAGACGCTCGGCCATAGCGAAAATAGCGGAAGAATCCGGCCCGCCGCTGACCTCGCAAGCGATGGGCTTGTGGGATCGGGACATCCTCCGGACGACGTCCGAAAAGAGTTCGCGGTAATGCTCAACGTAGCTTTCGTCGTTGTCCGCCGGATAAGCCGCCGAGAAATCTGGCTCCCAGTACTTTTTGGGGTGCATCCCACAGCTGTCGGCTACCCCATGATGGGCTGCTACGAGCCTAAGGATCCCCTGCAAAAATGTTTCGTCTCGTGAATACCATTCGTTTGCGACGAATTCTGCGAGGATGCCGACATTGGGTATCTCCGGCACCCAAGGCAGCGCGAGAATTGCGTGCAACTCCGAAGCGAAAGTGAGTGTCTTCCCATCCCAATGGTAGTTGAAGGGTTTAATTCCCACGCGGTCACGTGCGCAGAAGGCTTGCCGCCGCCGCGCATCCCAGATCACTAAGGCGAAGTCACCTTCGATCTGCGCCACACAGTTCTTGCCCCAAACTTCGTATGCCCGCAGGACGAGCTCGGCATCCGAGCGGTTGCGCAGGACGGCACCGCGGGCTAGCAGGTCCTTTCGAAGCTCCTCCCAATTGTCCACCCGCCCATCCATGACCAGCACCAGACTCTCGTCCTCATTCGTCAGCGGCTGGAGCTCTTCGAGCGATTCGGGCGTGGTGCGCAGCATGCACTGCCCGAGGGCCACCGAGCCATTGACCCAGTGATTGATGCCGTCCGGACCGCGGTGTGCCATGGCACTGGTCATCCGCTCGATGAGGCCAGGCTCCACGGGCTTGCCGTCGAAGTGGATGATGCCCGCGATCCCGCTCATGGCGGCGACACCAGTCCGGCTGAGGTGAGGCCGGTAAAGGGGGCAAAGCGCTGAGCCACATCGGGCGCGTCGTTGGCGGGGTGGCCGTCGACCTCCACCCAGGCGTGAGCGGAGAAGCCTTCATGTTTCCGGACACCCAGGCGGAGCACAGCGGGGACGCACCTGCGGCGCAGCAGCCACCACACGAGCAGCGACTGCCGCAGGCAGGAGCTGTTGGCCGGAACATAGCGCGCGGCGATGCGGGTCAGACGGCCCAGGCGCAGGGCGTAGGACACTGCCTCTTCGGAGACGGCCATATTTTCGGGGACCGCCGGCAGCGGCCGGGAGAGTAAACGGAGGGTGCGCCGATAATCCAGCAGGCGCAGCAGCAGGGCCACAAAGGCAAGCAGGGGCCAGAGCTTGAGCAGCAGAACCCGGTCGTCCGGACTCAGCTCGAGGAACTTGCGCAGACAGCGCATCGGCCTCTGCGCCCAGGTCCCGCCTGCATCCGGATTCCGTGTTGGGAACCTGATCACGCCGGTTCTCACGCCACCTCGGACGGGGCAACATCCACGAGACCCTGCCCCTGCCGCTCGTGAATCAACCCCTGGAGGTCGGCCGCCCGACGCTCCGGCTCCACGTCGCACTCCCGGAGCATCTGCTCGAAAACCGCCGCGAGGTCGCCGTGCGCCATCGGCAGCTCCCAAACGCCTGTCCCGGCCTCGTCGAGGCCCAAGTGGGTTCCATCGGTGACGCGGAGCTCGACTGACTCGCCCTTGAGAATCTGAAACTGCACCTGGGGATTCGTCCTGACCGTCTGTTTGAGATTCGCGGCTCTCTTGTTCCGATCGCTCTGACGCTGTTCCGGGTCGGTCTAGAAGGTTCCCGGAGTCCGGTGAGCGGGAACAAATCGCAGTCTATCAGGGGGTTAGTGCGAGGTTCAACCTTGGGCCACAGCGCGCGTGCACCCTCGGAGCCGGTTCGGCCGATCCTGCGGCTAGGGTCGGATCCGTTTCCTCATACCGCCGATCGCCCGCTTCAGGTATGCCCATGGCAGGCGCCAGGCCGAGTCAACCCCGAACCGCTGCGCCATGCAAACGCGCGAGGGGAACAGGAGCTCCGCGACCATCCTGATCCGGTCGCGCCAGGTCGGCAGCGAGCCCATGTCCACCAGCGCGCGCCGGAGACCGGGCTCTTTGAGCGCGAGCTGGTTATCGCGTTTACCCGAGGCGCGCTCCAGCTCGGGAAAAAGCTCGGTAGGAATCGGTGTCCCGAAGGTAATCTCGGCCTCGCGCAAGCCGTCGAGGCAGATGGGCCCAAGCTGGCAGCGGACGGCCAGCTCGGTGAAATGCAGCCATTCGCCGGGGACAAAGCGCTTGGCGATCAGGTGAATATCGTAGAGCCAGATCAGCCGCTCCGGCTTTCCTTCGCCCAGATGCCAGGCACGGTGGAAGAGGGCGAGCAGCAGCGCATCGGGAAATCCTAGGGTGAAGGCATGCCTCCCCAGGGACTCCACGGCAAGGCGGCTGCCCCAGAGTTCCCGGAACGTGAGCTTGCTGCTGAAGAAATTCGAGTTGCTGATCTTCCAATGGATGTCGAAAGTGATCGGATCCCCGCCCGGACCTGGTTTCGAGCAGGCGAATTCATGGCTGATGAACCGCCCTTCGACGCCGAGGGACCGCTCGTACCCCAGGTCCGCAAGCACAGCGGCGGCTCGATCTGCCGCGGCCCGGTCGCGGAGCAGGAGATCGGTGTCGCTTCGGACCCGCTGCTCGGGCGCCAGATAGAGCAGATGCGCGAGAGCGGCGCCCTTCAGCAGGAGGGCGTCGATGCCCTGCGTCCCTAACGCATCCAGCACCCCGACCACCTCGTCATGCGTGGCCATCTCCCATGCGGCAGCCTGCATGGCGCAGCGCGTGAGCCCCGCGCGGAGGGCGTCCGGCAGATCCCCCCACACCTCATCGCGGCGGAGCGCGTGAAAGATCGGCACTGCCACGCCTCCGTCCAGCGCCGCGGCCAACACCCGGTCGCCCGAGCCGTCCGGGTCGGCATTCGGATCCGGAGGCCACCGGACAGCGCCGCGCAGGACGCCGATGAACCAATCCTGCTCGCTGGTCATCGGGAATCGCAGTGGGCGCGGGCCCGTCTGTGTGTACTGAGGTGTCCTGCCATCTTCGCTCCTTCGCGAGCCTTCACGGGGGCTGGGTCATCCCGGTGAATGCAAGGTGCCGAAGCCGTGACCATCTCCTTATCAGAACCCAGACGGACAGGGCGAACGCAGGGCGTTGCGCGCGCCTCTGCTTCCTCCCGGCAAGAAGGGTAAACAGGTCCTTCAACGGTTCCTATACTGTCTTCGGGGATTTGAGACCGCAAACAGGGAGGGCAGCGGACCAGCCGGAGGTCGGAGGTGAAGGCCCTCTTCTTTGCAGCCTGGCTCATCGTCTGCAGCGGCGCCACGGCCGCCGTCTGGAATGCGGAGCACCACTGGTCGGACCAATGGGAGCAGAAGTACGCCCGGTGGGTCGGGGCACATTGGGGTCCGGAGGTCTTTGCGAGCCCGTCGAGCCCCTATTTCGGAACCGCCACGGACTGCACGGACGCCTGCTACGACATGCGGCTGATCTTTGCCTACCAGCACGGGCTGCCGTTCGTCATCAACAACCCGGCATCGACGGGGGGCCTCATCTCCAACGAGATGACCGCCTGGGATGCCCGGCCCCAGCAGGAGCGGGTCGAGTCGTTCATACGGTACGTCAACGACGCGACCACCAGCGAGACGATACCGAACGATACCTACCCCATAGCGATCACCAAGGGGACATTCAACCCCGGGATCATCTACGTCCAACCGGGCGAGCACTGCTATCAGATCGTGGCAGTCGACGCGTACGGCGTCCCCGGCACCATGTTCTCCACGGTCCCGCGTACGGTGCGCGACCTCTCCATCGAGCCGAACTTCCCGATCTTTGTCCCATCGGACACGGTGCACTATCGGGACGGCTACCGGCGTTTTCGCTGGCCCGAGTACCTCAAGCTCCCGGTGACCCGCGTACCCGGTTTCAGTGACGAGCAGCTCCGGCTCGCGCGCTCAGTCGACTTCGACTACGCCCGGTTCACCGACATCCTCATGCGGCGCCTGGGCGGAGAGTCCGAACCGGCCCCGCTTCGCGTCCGGCGCTTCATGTACAACCTCTGCTACGTGGCCCGCAACCGGGTGGAGCCGGTTCGCCGGGGAACGGACCATCTCGCCCAGATCCGCGCGGCCGGACGGCGGTGCATGACACCAGCCGAGTACTACAACTACTCGACGGTCGCCCGCGACCTGAGGCTGAGGAAGAGCTTCCTCTACGTCCGGGACCTGATCGGCAGCAGATTCTGGAGCGACCCCGACTGGGGAAGCTTCCGGTTCCGACGCGAGCGCTACCTCAAACCCTACGCCGAGGCCATCTTTGGCATCGGGGGCGACCTCAAGCCGCCGAAGACCAGCGGCAGCGCCCCGCAGCAAGCGGCGGGCGGCTTCCAGAACAGCGAATACTCGTATCTCTCCGAGCCTCCGGGAACGGTCGCCCGCTGGACCCGCAAGGTGACCAACGACGACCTGATCGCCTGGTGCGGGATCGAATACGCGCCGGGCAAGGTCCTGTCCCTGCATGACCTCTGGCGCAGTATCACCCGCAACACCCTCAGCCCCAACCCCAACGAAACCCTCAACAGCCGCTGGGGCCTCGTCGACCCACCCCCCGCCACCGGCTGCCCCAAATACTGACGTAGCTCCAAGCTCCAAGCTCCAAGCTCCAAGCTCCAAGCTCCAAGCTCCAAGCTCCAAGCTCCAAGCTCCAACTTTCAAGTTTCAAGTTTCAAGTTTCAAGTTCCGGCTTGCGACTTGCCACTTGCAGCTTCTGGCTCGGCAAACATCCTATAGAACACGCATCAGGCGTTCGAAACCTCGGTGGTGAAGCTATGGCTACACTTCGAACAACGATTCTCATCTCAGATTCGTGTCCGCCCCTTTCCGCCGCCCAAGCCCGGCGTGTGCTTTGCACGGTTAGCTGCCCCATCGCGACCTATCGGTCGCTCCTACGAACCCAGCCACCGCAAGCCCCCGTAGGAGCGGCCTTGGCCGCGAACCAGCGCCAGCCGCCAACCGCAAGCAGGGCTTGTAGCTTGTAGCTTGTAGCTTGTAGCTTGAAACTTGAAACTTGAAACTTGAAACTTGAAACTTG
>Ga0307418_1000706_pt1 | contig 10373 bp, 8 predicted proteins | sample SalMarWE160220MG_2_FD_202160 | JGI IMG/M metagenome (GOLD analysis project Ga0307418, IMG submission 202160) | Salt marsh sediment microbial communities from the Plum Island Ecosystem LTER, Massachusetts, United States - WE1602-20 | ecosystem: Environmental > Aquatic > Marine > Intertidal zone >...
GGGCCAACGCCCTAATGGAATGTTTTGTTAACGTAGAAAAAGCCGACTAAAAGATTCTAAGTTGTGGAGGAATCCAAATGAGCAAATATTATATATACCAGGATGTCAAACGCTGTATCGGATGTTTTTCATGTGAATCCCACTGTAAGACCAAAAACAGCCTCCCTATAGGCCCTCGTTTTTGTCAGATCATTTCCGTTGGACCCAAACTCGTGAATAATCTTCCCCGTATCGCCAATATTTTTATGCCGTGCTTTCAGTGTGAAAACCCGTGGTGCGTGGCGGCATGTCCTACCGGCGCCATGCAAAAGCGGCCGAAGGACGGTATCGTGTTTGTGGACCAGGCGCTTTGTGTAGGATGCAAAAGCTGCATTACCGCGTGTCCATGGGGCACCCCCCAGTGGAATCCGGAAACCGGCAAAGCCATCAAGTGCGATTATTGTATGGATAGATTGGATCAGGGCTTAAAACCGGCCTGCGTCACCAAGTGCATCACCCAATGTTTGCATTTCGGAGATGCGTCCGAAAAAACCAAGACCGCCCGGGAACGTTTTGCAAGGGCCATATCCGAGCTTTAAAGGCCGATACATTGCGGAGCAGATCAACAAACGAGTTAAAAGAAAACATATCACTGATGCGCAAGGGATAGCGCATGTTGACAAATAAGACAACAGACATGTGACCCAAAACCTGTTGTCTTACTTGTGAAGGAGAAGCAAGGTGGAGAAGGAAAAAATCGATCACATTATTTCAAAATTTCCGGAAACCAAAGGAAACCTAATAGGGATTCTTCACGAAATTCAAAATGAATTCAGGTATCTTCCTGAAGAAGAATTAAGATATCTTTCTCGGGAGATCGATGTTCCAATGACCCAGATCTATAGCATTGCCAATTTTTATAATCGTTTTTCCTTAACCCCAACGGGTGAACACGAACTTTGCGTTTGTTTGGGAACCGCCTGTCATGTAAAAGGAGGACAGAACGTTTTGAATCAGGTGAAGAAAGATCTCAAAATAAATGAGGAAGAAACAACGGAAGACATGAAGTTTACATTGAAGGTCGTCAGATGTTTAGGAGCCTGCAGTTTGGCGCCTGCCGTGATGATGGACGATGAAACGCATTCGAACATGACACCGGATTCAGTGAAAGAATTGATTAAATCGTTCTGATGTTAAAAGGAATGTTATGATGACTCAAAAGCAGGATATCACGATAAAAATTTGCGCAGGCCTCGGCGGTGTGATGAGCGGCAGCAACAAAGTGATTGCGGCTTTCAATCAAATACTTGAAGAAAAAAGATTAAACATCAAGGTAACTCCCAAACTTCACAAGGTCGGCTGTTTAGGGTTGTGTGCCAGAGATGTTCTTGTGGATGTGTACCTAAACGGCAACAAGTTCACATACCAGCATGTCACCCCCGAAATGGCGGAAACAATTGTAGACAAACATATTATCGGCGGTCAACCTGTTGAGAAATGGCTGGTGGATGAAGAATACCAAAATTATCACCGGAATCAGAAAAAGCTGCTCCTTGAAAATTGTGGTCGAATCAATCCGGAATCCATTGATGCCTACCTGGAAGTCGGCGGGTATGTCGCTGCCCGGAAAGCCTTGGATATGGATCCGGTCAAGGTCATTGAGACGATTAAGGCATCCGGACTAAGAGGCAGAGGAGGGGGGGGATTCCCTGCGGGTATCAAGTGGGAGACCTGCCGAAAGGCTGAAGGCGACATCAAATATGTGATCTGTAATGCTGATGAAGGGGATCCGGGTGCATTCATGGACCGGGCGATTCTTGAAGGAAATCCCCATGCGGTGATTGAAGGGATGACCATCGGCGCTTTTGCCATAGGCGCCCGGCAAGGATATGTCTATATAAGAGCTGAATATCCGCTGGCTGTGGAACGTCTTCGTATGGCCCTCAGCCAGGCTGCGGAAAAGGGATACTTGGGTGAAAACATTTTTGGAAAGCGCATCAGCTTCGATATTAAAGTTGTTCTGGGCGCCGGGGCGTTTGTATGCGGTGAAGCGACGGCACTCATGACGTCTATCGAGGACAAGGCCGGCGAGCCGCGGCCGAAATATGTTCACACCACCGAACGCGGTCTTTGGGGAAAGCCCACCAATCTGAACAATGTCGAAACATGGGCGAACGTCCCCACCATCATCGAGAAGGGCGCCGAGTGGTACGCCGGCATTGGCAGCGAGGGTAGCAAAGGGACAAAGTTATTCTCCCTGGCAGGAAAAATTAAGAATACAGGGATCATCGAAGTCCCCATGGGAATGCCGTTAAGAAAAATCATCTATGATATCGGCGGCGGTATCCCCAATGGGAAGCGATTCAAGGCGGTACAGACCGGCGGGCCGTCCGGCGGATGCATACCTGCGCCGTTGCTGGACATCCCCGTGGACTACGAAAACCTGTACAAAGCCGGCTCGATCATGGGGTCCGGCGGAATGATCGTCATGGACGAAGACACCTGCATGGTGGACGTCGCAAAATATTTCATATCCTTTTGCCTGGATGAGAGCTGCGGTCAATGTACACCCTGCCGGGAAGGGCTCCACGTCATGAAACGGATTCTTACGGATATCACCGAGGGCAGAGGAAAAGAGGAACATCTGGAGCAGCTGGAAGACCTATCTGAAATCATCGCCGATTCTTCCTTATGCGGGCTTGGAAAAAGCGCGCCCAATCCGGTAAAATCGACCCTTCGATATTTTAAAGACGAGTATCTGGCCCATATTCATGACAAGTATTGTCCGGCCGGTGTTTGCAGAAGATTGACGCCCGCCCCGTGCCATATGACCTGTCCGGCCGGTATCGATGTCCCGTCTTATGTCGCTTTGATCGCTCACGGCAGACATGAAGAGGCGGTCAGGGTCATTATGGAAGACAATCCATTTCCCTGGGTTTGCGGTCTGGTCTGTCCTGCCCCGTGCGAAGGGATGTGCCGCAGGGGAGACGTGGACCAGCCTGTCAGTATTCGTGCGTTGAAGGGTTTCGCCAGCAAATATGTGATGGAAAAGTGCGGTGGATACGAACCCTGGATTAAAACCCGGCGGGACGAAAAGGTTGCCATTATCGGTTCCGGTCCTGCGGGGCTCTCTGCAGCCTATTATCTGGCGCTGGAAGGATATGACATTACCGTATTTGAAGCGCTTCCCAAGCCCGGCGGCATGCTTCGAGTGGGTATACCGCCCCACAGGCTTCCCAAGGATTTGCTCGATAAAGAAATTGAAAATTTCATAAAAATGGGAGTCAAGATTAAAACGCAGACCGCCCTTGGAATTGATTTTACTTTGGATGATCTTTTTAAACAGGGATTCAGGGCGGTTTTTCTGGGTATCGGTGCCCATAAGCCCATATCCCTCGGTTTGGCGGAAGAAGATGCCGACGGGGTCGTTCAGGGCATCGATTACCTTAAAAACCTCAACCTCGGCAAGGCGGTTCCGAAAGGCAAGCATGTTACCGTGATCGGCGGCGGCAATGTGGCCATTGACGTTGCCAGAGCAGCCGTCAGAAAAGGGGCGGAACAGGTGACCATTTTGTACCGCAGAACTCAGCGGGAAATGCCGGCTTATGTCAGCGAAATCGAGGGGGCTCTGGAAGAAGGCGTCAAAATTTCTTTTTTGAGCGCGCCCGAGTCGATTTTAACCCAAAACGGACATGTCTCCGGTCTCCGGTGCATTAAAATGAAGCTGGGCGATCCGGATGCATCGGGACGCAGAAGGCCGATTCCCGTAAAGGGGTCTGAGTATGACATCAAGACCGATCTCGTGATTCCGGCCATCGGTCAGACCATGGAAACACCGGCAAAAAAGAGTATCAAAGGCATCGATATCGTCAAGTGGGGCAGCTTTAAAGTTGATGGCGTAACATTGGCCACAACAAGACCCGGGGTCTATGCCGGAGGAGATGCCGTCAGCGGCACGGCCACGGTCATTGAAGCCATCGCCGGCGGTAAAAAAGCGGCCATTGCCATCGATGCATATATTAACGGCGTTGAAGATCCGAAATTTCCGCCGGTTCCGCAAAAAAGGGCCGATGTTGAAAGGATCGATGTCAGCGAAGAAAAGGCGGCGCAGCTAAAGCGTCCCAAAATCCCTTTGCTGGAAATCGATAAAAGGGTCTGTACCTTCGACCAGGTGGAGCTCGGCCTGAGTGAAAAAGCAGCCCGCGATGAGGCCAAACGCTGTTTGCGGTGTGACTTAAACTAGACGCTGACTCAAAATTAGGATTTTCGTTCGAGATCTCCCGCCCAAGATCGGCGGGACAAGAACGCGAGGACGAGGATCAACCCGCCCCGTTTGGTAACGGGATCTTCGACACGCATACTCAAGTATGTCGAGGACTTGATACGAGGGCTCAACGCCGATATCGGACGAAAAGACTTTTTTGAGATGGCTTCTAATAAGGAGAAATGGTGACAATGATCCAAATGACCTTGAACAATAAAGAAATTGAGGCTTCCGAAGATTCGACGATTCTTGAAGTCGCCAGAAAAAACGGTGTCGATATCCCCACACTCTGCTATCATGAAGCGTTGGAACCATTCGGCGTATGCCGGTTGTGTATCGTGGAAATCGGTGGCGCGTTACGAAAGGGGATACGGATTTCGTGCATTCAAAATGTGGTGGACGGTCTGATCGTAGATACCGAAAGCGAAAGGGTCAAAAGAAACCGGCAGTTTCTCTTTGAGCTTTTATTGGCACGTTCTCCCGACTCAAAAGAACTCATCGATCTGGCGGCAAAACACGGTGTTTTTGAATCGAGGTTTTATGAAGCGGATTCGGATGATAATTGCGTCAGATGCGGACTCTGTGTGAGGGTCTGCCGGGACAAAATAGGTGCTTATGCCCTGTGTTTTGCCCACAGGGGATTTGATCGGATGGTCACGACCGATTTTGAATTGCTTTCCGAGTATTGTATCGGCTGCGGCACCTGTGCTCAAATCTGCCCCACAGGCGCCATAAAAATGAAAGATGAAGAGGGAGAAAGGATTATTTATACCAAAAACAGCGTGATCGCCAGGTTTGCGCTAGAAACATGCAACATGTGCGGTATCCCTTATGCATCGAAAAAGCACCTGGGTTTCGTTAAAAGGAATTCGGATGACGCTATGGCGGTCAGCGTTGAAAGAAATCTCTGCCCAGCATGCGCAAGACGAACGGGTGCAATAAATCTGGTGGGTCAAATGACGCTGTAAATCATCTGTGCGAAAATTAAAAATTGATCGGAAAGGTAAAAGAGCATCATGGAAAAAGAGAGAATTGAAAAAATTGTCAATAAACACCGAAACGAAAAGTCAGCGATATTGGCAATTCTTCATGAGGTGCAGGCAGAGGAGAATCAACTGAATGCCGAGTCCTTGAAATATATCGCGCTGCTGTTGGGTGTCCCTTACGCCAATGTTTTTGGATTGGCGACATTTTATAGTGCTTTCAATACCGAAAAAAGAGGAAAGACACTGGTCCGGGCTTGTGACGGCATTTCCTGCCATATTAGCGGCGCGGAAGAAGTTATTGAAGTCCTCAAATCCAAACTGAACATTGAATTGGGTGAAACGACCTGGGATGAGTCGTTTGGTTTGGAAAAAGTGCGCTGCCTGGGTTTGTGTTCCATCAGTCCGAATGTTTCTTTCAACGATAAGACCTATTCAAATCTCAACAAAGAAAAGATACTTGAGATTCTTCAAAAAGTGACGGGAGATTCCAAATGAAAATAAAAAATATGAAGGATCTTGATAAAGTAAAAGAAATCGGTATGAAATCCCTTTTCCCCAAAGGGCCCCAAATCAGGATCAGCATGTCCACCTGCGGACTCGCCCTCGGTGCAGATGATCTATTTCAGAAAATAACCGAAGAAAAAGAAAAAAAAGGCATCAGAATATCTTTGCACCAAACCGGCTGTTCGGGCTTCTGCAACCTGGAACCCATGGCGATCGTGAAGCTTCCCGGAAAGCCTGCACTTTTGTATACTCAGGTGACCGTTGAAAGCGTCGAGCAGATCATCCGGGATATTAAGAAGAAAAAAATACACCAAAAAGGATTGTTTTGTAAGATTGGAAGTGATTCTGCTGCCGCCAAGCCGGATCCTGTATTGAACGAAGTTCCTGACTATCGAGACGCATCTCCTTTTAAAGGCCAGCACCGGATGCTCTTGGGAAACTGCGGCATCATCGATCCTTTGAGTGTATCCGAATATGTCGCCATGGCAGGATATTCGGCGCTTTTTAAAGCACTGTATCAAATGCGTCCGGAGGAAGTCATTGCCGAGGTGGTTGAATCGGGACTCAGAGGCAGGGGGGGCGCATGGTTTCCCACCGGTTTTAAGTGGGATATGGCCAGCAAATCTTCAGGCGACGAGAAGTTTGTCATATGCAATGCAGACGAAGGAGATCCCGGTGCTTACAAGGATCGAACCATCATGGAAGGAAACCCTTTTAAACTATTCGAAGGGATCGTGCTGGCAGGATATGCCATCGGAAGTCATCATGGGATCATTTATCTGCGCGAGGAATACCATCATACCTTTGAGTTTCTCACCAATGCCATCGAGATTGCGAAACGGTTTGGGCTATTGGGAAAAAATATTTTGGGATCCGGTTTCAATTTCTCCTTGAACATTGTTCGAGGCGGCGGATCATATGTATGCGGCGAAGAAACCGCCCTTATGGATTCTCTCGAAGGAGAAGTGGGAGATCCGAGATTGAGGCCCCCTTTCCCCATCGAGAAAGGTTTGTGGGCGCGGCCGACAATCGTAAACAATGTGGAAACCCTGTCAAACGTTCCCCTGATTATTCAAAATGGGGGAAAATGGTATAAAAACATCGGAACCGAAAAAGCCAAGGGCACCAAGATTTTATCGGTCATCGGCAACGTGAAGCATCCGGGTCTCTATGAAATCCCGCTGGGCACTAATTTAAAACAGGTTATATTTGAAATGGCGGGGGGACCTGTTAACGGCAAATCCATTAAAGCCGTTCAGGTCGGAAGCCCCTTCGGAACTTTTATTCCTGCGGACAAACTTGATGTATCCCTTGATCCCGAAGCACTGAGAGAAATAGGGTCTATGATCGGATCCGGTGTGATTGTAGCGCTTGATCAAGATGCCTGCATCGTCGACATTTTGCATCATCTTCTGACTTTTTTTGTGGAGGAATCCTGCGGTAAATGTGTTCCTTGCCGTGAGGGCGTCTCCAGGATGGAGGAACTGATGATCGAAATATACAATGGGCGTGCCGGCATGAAAGAGCTCGATATAATCAATGAACTGGGAGAAACCGCCAGGGATTTCTCCCTTTGCGCCCTTGGCGGCGGGGCGCCTGCACCGATATTGAATGGAATTAAAGATTTCAAAAAAGACTTCGAGGCGCATATCAAAACAGGCAAGTGTCTTCGATTCAGTTGATATGTTGAGAATACACTTTCCCATTTTGAAATAGTTGACCGGATCTTGGCGTTAAATACAATTTTGTAAATGAGGATAACATGATCACTTTTACCATAGACGACAAAAAAGTCCGGGCGAAAGAAGGTACCACTGTATTTAAAGTCGCCCTTGAAAACGGGATCGAGATACCCCATCTGTGCTTTCACAAGGATATGGAACCTTATGGGGGCTGCCGACTATGCATGGTGGAGATTACAGAGAACGGTTCTACAAGGCTGCATCCTTCTTGTGCATTTCCGGTTAAAAAAAATATCGTTGTCAAAACAGATACAGAGCGACTCCGTAAGGGAAGAAAAATCATCGCAGAACTATTGCTGGCCAGGTGCCCGGATGTTGATTCGGTAATCAACATTGCCGAATCATTGGGCGTCAAAGAAGCGCGATTTAAAAAAATGGATAGCGATTGTGTGCTTTGCGGCCAGTGCGTAAGGGTTTGCCGCAATGTCGCACAAGTCGGTGCCATCGATTTTATCAACCGAGGGAAAAATAGGTATGTCGGAACTCCTTTTGATCTTCCATCGGACGATTGTATCGGTTGTGGATCATGCCATTATGTTTGTCCTACCGGCAGCATAAATATGGAATATGATAATGTGTTAAGATGGCGGAATTTACCGGGAACCTTGCGAAAATGCCGGTATATGCGCATGGGTTTCATATCCCATAAAATGTGTCCTAATAATTATCGGTGCTGGAATTGCGAATTGGACCAGAGAATGGAAGATCTCGCCAAAACCCATCCCATATTTATACTCAAACATGCAAGAGAAGAAGAAAAAGAAACCATCGGACATTTCGAAATTAGGTTCGATCGTTTCTATCATGAAGGACATGTCTGGATGAAGCGCCTAAACGGTTTGATGAGGTTGGGTATTGACGATTTTGCTCGACAGATCATCGGATGGGTGGATGATATGCGGCTGCCGTCCATTGGAACGGCGCTCGAACCCGGAGACACATTATTAGAAATTTTTGGCAATGGGAAGAAATTGCTGTTTTATACACCCATAGCGGGCAACATTGTACATATTAACCCGGATATTTTAGACAATCCCAAACTGGCGAGTATGGCACCTTATGAAAGAGGATGGATTCTTAGCATTGAACCATTGGATATTCTCCGGGTATCGAAGGAACTCCTTTCCGGAAGATCCGCAAAGGAATGGTTGAAACATGAATTCAACGAATTCCATGATTTGGTCAGACAAGAAACGGAAACGGATCTGCCCCTTGAAAAGCCGATCCCTAAGGATTTTGCAAAAACGGCCAGTGATGACACCTGGAAGAAGATTCACAAAACGTTTTTTATCAAAAAAAGAAAGAAAAAAAAGGTAAAGCTCCATCGTATAGAGGATTTTCAATAAAGCAATGACTTGGGTTGTAACGGTCTCGCGCCAACGGGATCGGATAAAAACGTAAACAAATGCTACAACAACTCCTATAAAAAGCTACAGTTTAGAAACAGTTTGATAATACTCGATATTTATTATTCATCGTCTTTGTTTTCCTTCAAAGTGTTGCCAATGTAATCACATCCATTGCGCCCTCAAATTCTCCTTTCTCTTGTCCGCTAAATAAGATAGCTGAAAAAAATTAATGATTTAAACAAAATAGCTCTTTTGAACGTCTGCACAAAGGCTTGTGGCACCAAGGTTGCATTTTAAAAAGACAACGCAGGTCCCTCTGGCAATCAGTGGATCCGTAGTATCAACTCCCGCTGGCTCAAAATGTATCGTGAAAAGGGATCTATCTCAAAACCGGACAAAACCTTTACGGGCAGGGGAGGCTATGCAGAATCAAAGGAGGCTGCCAGCATGAAGAAAAATAAAGAAAAGAGAGAAAATTCAGAAAAGAAACGCCTTATTGGATTTCGGGTCGTGGAAGACGAATGTATCTGGATGAAAGCCGGAGTAATCAATCTTCGATTTTGTGATAATGCCTATGATTGTTATACCTGTCCTTTTGACAAAGCGATGCAGCGGACAATGCATCCCCATGGTCGGACTGAGAAGGACATTCAGGAACCCGGATGGGTTGAACACATTAAAGCTTGCTACCGGGGCTCTGAAAGGCCCTGCCGTTATTCCTTAACCGGACGGATAGATGCGCCTAAGATCTGCCCACTCAACTATGAATGCTATCATTGCACTTTTGACCAAATGATGGACGATTTTGATCTGTCACAACCCAGTGATTCACCCAACTATTATTTAGCGTCGGGTTATAAAATGGCCGACGGCTATTATTACCATCCGGGGCATTGTTGGGTACGTTTCGATCATGGGGGGCGCGTTAGAATCGGATTTGACGATTTCGTTATCAAGCTGTTGGGAACCTTTACGTTTTTAAGCCTTCCGCCCCTTGGGGATACCCTCAAAAAAGATAAAGTCGGATTGACCATCGGTCGCAATGGCCGGATAGCGTCATCGCTTTCTCCTGTAACCGGTACGGTTATAGCTGTAAACCATAAAGCCCTCGCTCATCCCGAAATGCTGTATGAAGATCCGTACAATGAAGGATGGCTTTGTATTATCGAACCGGATGTGCCCAAAAAAAATCTAAAGGGGCTCTATTTCGGCAAAGATAGCATGCAATGGATGGAGCAAGAGTGTCGTAAACTTTTGAATCTAATGGGGCCGGAATATGAACGGCTGGCAGCTACGGGTGCGGAGCCGATTCGCGATGTAATCGGTCATTTTCCGAAACTCGAGTGGGATCAGTTGGTGAAGACCTTTTTGCGAACAGGAATCTAACCGAGTCTAAGTGCAGTTCTTACCGGAATTTTGCAGGATTCAGGTCTTTTAAGATTTTAATCAAAGAAGGGAGCATACATGTCCGTCAGGATAGGTTTTTATATCTGCCATTGTGGAATCAATATTGCCGGAAAAGTCCGTGTAGAAGATGTCGCAAATTATG
>Ga0307418_1000707_pt1 | contig 10361 bp, 7 predicted proteins | sample SalMarWE160220MG_2_FD_202160 | JGI IMG/M metagenome (GOLD analysis project Ga0307418, IMG submission 202160) | Salt marsh sediment microbial communities from the Plum Island Ecosystem LTER, Massachusetts, United States - WE1602-20 | ecosystem: Environmental > Aquatic > Marine > Intertidal zone >...
GCGGAGGTCTCGCCCGAAGAGCTCTGGCTCGTGAACGCCTTCGAGGAGATGGAGCCGGCGTTCGAGCGCTGCTCGACCTTCACGGCGCTCGCCGGCGACGCGACGATCCTCGCGCACAACGAGCAGTGGCTCGCCGGCGACGCCGGGAATCTCGCGGTGGTCGTCGAGGCCTGCGAGGACGGCACCCGCCTCGCCTCGCCGACGGTGGCCTGCTGCCTGCCGGCCGTCGGGATGAACTCCCACGGCGTCGCGCAGGGCATCGACTCGCTCTCCGCGCCGGACGACCGGGTCGGGATTCCCCGGGTGCTCGTCTCCCGCCACGCCCTCGCAGCGCGCGACCTCGGCGACGCCGCCGGCCGGGCCGGCGTCCCGGGCCGGGCCGGGGGCTACGCGCACGTCCTCGCCCGGCGCGGCGGCGAGGCACGCACCGTCGAGACGAGCGCCACCCGTAGCGCGCTCCTCGGGCCGGGCGCGCACACGAACCACTACCTCGATCCGGAGCTCGCGCGCGACGGCGACTCGAGCGAGGGGAGCGTCGCGCGCTACGAGCGGCTGGCCGAGCTCCTGCACGATCGTCCTCCGGCGACCCCCGAGCAGGCGATGGAGCTGCTCCGCGACCACGCGTCGAGCCCACAGGCGATCTGCGAGCACGGGACGCCGGGCGATGCGCAGGCGTCGGTCGTCCTCTTCTCGCTCGTCTGCGAGCTCGAGTCCGGTCGCATGTGGGTCGCGCCGGGCAACCCCTGCGAGACGCCGTACGAGGAGGTGGATCTCGCCGACCTCGCGGCGTGACCTGCGGCTGCCCGTCGTCTGGAGCGACGACTGCCTCCTCCACGACCCCGACGCCGAGGTGTTCGTGGGTGTGCGCATGCCCGCCGTCGAGGTCGCCGCGCGCGTCGAGCGGATCCGCGAGACGCTCGTCGCCGCGGGCGCGCCACTCGTCGCCGCCGAGCCGCACGGCGACGAGGAGCTCCTCGCCGTGCACGACGCCGCGCTCGTCGAGTGGCTGCGCGGCGCGTGGGCGGAGTGGGAGCGTGCCGGTCTCCGCGACGACCCCGGCCAGAATCGCGTCGTCCCCTACAACTTCATGCGCCGCGGGGCCGGCCCGCGCCGCGAGCCGGTCGCGGTCTGGGCCCGGGCCGGCTGGTTCGCCTACGACACGATGACCCCGATCGGGCCGGGCACCTGGGAGGCCGCCCGCGCCGCCGCCGACTGCGCGCTCACGGCCGTCGATCTCGTCGCCGGCGGCGAGGCCGCCGCCTACGCGTGCATCCGCCCGCCCGGCCACCACGCCGGCCGCAGCGGCTTCGGCGGCGCCTGCTACCTCAACAACGCGGCGATCGCGGCGGAGGCGCTCCGCGCGCGGGTCGGCGACCCGGTCGCGGTCGTCGACGTCGACGCCCACCACGGCAACGGCACCCAGGAGCTGTTCTACGAACGCGCCGAGGTCGTCGTCGCCTCCGTCCACGTCGACCCGGGCGCGGGCTGGTTCCCGCACGTAGCCGGGTTCGCGGACGAGACCGGAGACGGCGCCGGCCTCGGCGCGAACCACAACCTGCCGCTCGCGCCCGGGGCCGGCGACGACGAGTGGCTCGCGGCGGTCGCAGAGGCTGCGGCGCATGCGGCCGGCGCGCGTGGCCTCGTCGTCTCGCTCGGCGTCGACGCCGCGGCCGGCGACCCCGAGAGCCCGCTCCGGGTGAGTGAGGCCGGCTACCGCGAGGCCGGTCGAATCCTCGGCGCCCTCGGCCGGCCCACCGTGCTCGTGCAGGAGGGCGGCTACGACCTCGGGACGATCGGCCCGCTCGTCCGCGAGACGCTCGCCGGCCTCGAGTTTGGACCCGGTTAGCAGAGATTCTTCTAGGCATTTCCGATCCAACCTTGTATGGTCTCTCCGCATGACTCCGGCCGCGACGTGCTTTGGAGCCTCGTTGCCGGAGAAGGGAACCATCGGTGTCCCCGCCCCGGCGAGTGGCTACTTCAACCGCTCCGATGTTCTTCGCGGCGTCGAATGGTGGGAATCGAAGGGGTATCGGGTCAAGCTCGGCGAGCACGTCTTCGAGCGCGACGGCTACGTCGCGGGCGACGCCGAGCACCGCGCCGCCGACCTGATGGCGATGTTCCTCGACCCCGAGGTCGACGTCGTCCAGTCCTTCCAGGGCGGCTACGGCTCGATGCAGACCATCCCGTACCTCGACTTCGACGCGATCGCCGAGCACCCGAAGGGCTTCGTCGGCTACTCCGACATCACCGCCCTCCACGTCGCGCTCCGCCAGCGCGCGGGCCTCGCGACGATCTACGGCTACGGGCTCGCCGGCATGGGCGACAAGGAGTCCACCGACTTCAGCCGTGACCGCCTCGTCGAGGTGCTGCGCGGCGGCGGCACGGGCGAGGTGCCGCGCGACCCGGACGACCCCTACGTCCGCGCGATCGCGCCCGGGAAGGTGACGGCGCCGCTCGTCGGCGGCTGCCTCTGGCTGCTGATGCAGACGATGGGCACGCCGTGGGAGGTCTCCTTCGACGGCTGCATCCTCTTCTTCGAGGACGTCGACGCCCCGGCCTGGTACATCGACGGGAACCTGCTCCAGCTGCAGCAGGCGGGCAAGCTCGACGGCGTCGTCGGCGTCGTCGTCGGCGACATGGAGAAGTGCGACTGGCGGGAGCAGCGTCCCGAGTGGCCGCAGACCCGCTCGATCGAGGACGTCCTCGAGCGCTACCTGGAGCCGCTCGGCGTTCCCGTGCTCTACAAGCTGCCGCTCGGTCACGCGAAGCATCTCGCCGCGCTGCCGCTCGGGGTCGAGGCGACGCTCGACGCGGACGCGCGGACGCTCACGATCGAACGGCCGTGTCTGGTCGTGGAGGGACAACCGGAGGAGGAGGAAGCAGCATGAGGAGCATCGCTCGGCGAAGGCGCGGTCTCCTGCTGATCGCCGCCGTCGCCGCGTTTGCGGTGACGCTCGGCACGTCGGCGGGAGCCGGGGCGACGAGCCCGACGAAGGCGAAGGCGGGAGGGAGCGGGATCCTGCGGATCGGGACGACGAACTACATCGACTCGTTCAACCCGATCAACTTCATCGAGACGCAGGCCTACAACGCCTTCATCATGATCTACCCGCAGCTCGTCCAGTACACGTACGGGAAGCACGGCTACCGGTTCCAGGGCGACTGGGCGAAGTCGTGGAAGACGTCGAAGGACGGCAAGACCTGGACGTTCAAGCTCCATTCCGGCACGAAGTGGTCGGATGGGAAGCCGCTCACCTCGAAGGACGCGGCCTGGACGATCAACACCATCGTCAAGTACCGGAACGGGGCGACCGCGGTCGCGGCGCCCGCCCTGGCGCACGTGAAGAAGGCGACGGCGCCGAACCCGACGACACTCGTCGTCCACTACGCGAAGCCCGTCGGTAACGTGCTCGCACAGCTCGAGCAGTTCTTCGTCCTGCCGCAGCACGTGTATGCGAAGTACGCGAACACGAAGGGCGGGAAGGGCCTGAAGACCTTCCATCCCGAGCAGCACATGCCGATCGTCACGGCGGGTGCCTACACGATCAAGAGCTACCAGAAGAAGGGCACTACGGTCTTCATCCCCGACCCGAACTTCTGGGGCCCGCCTTCGCACGCGGACGCGATCGCGCTCACGTACTACACGAACGCGGACTCGATGATCGCGGACCTGAAGCAGGGGAACCTCGACTGGATCGACCAGGTGCCGTTCGAGGCGATCAAGGCGGTCTCGAAGATGCCCGGCGTCCAGCTCCAGAAGACGCTCGCCTCCGAGACGACGAACATCACGTGGAACTCCAACCCGCGGAAGCTGAAGAACCGCGAGCTGCTCGACCCGCGCGTGAAGCGGGCGCTCTCGATGTGCGTGAACCGGAAGCGGATCATCAACGTCGTCTTCCAGGGCCACGCGTCGCTCGTCGAGAGCCTCGTCGGCCACATCTCGTCGCTCGAGAACCCGCACCTTGGTCCCCTGAAGTACAACTGCAAGAAGGGCAACCAGATCCTGAACAAGCTCGGCTACAAGAAGGGCCCGAACGGGATCCGGATCGCGCCGGCGACCCACGGCAAGTACGCCCAGAAGGCGCATCCGATGTCGTACGAGATCGTCACGCCGACGTCGACCGACTTCAACGTCAACCGCGAGTTCCAGATCGTCCAGCAGGGCTTCAAGGCCGCGGGCGTGAAGGTGACGCAGAAGGTCGGCGGCGATTCGACGGCGACGTACGCCCTCGAGACCGACTCGAAGTGCGACGCCGCGAAGCACCAGGGCTACAGCAAGTTCGACATCGCCATGTGGGACTGGGCCGGCTACGTCGACCCGGACTTCATGCTCTCGGTCGTCACGACCGGCCAGTGGTGCTCCTGGAGCGACACCGGCTGGTCGAACAAGAAGTACGACAAGCTCTACATCGAGCAGGGGACGACCGTGAACCCGGCGAAGCGCAGGAAGATCGTCTGGAAGATGCAGAAGATGGTCTACGACCAGATGGTCTACACGCAGCTCGTGAACGAGCAGCTGATCGACGCCCATTCGACGAAGTGGACGGGCTTCCACATCGAGCTCGGCGCCTACTCCAAGGCGTACTACACGAGCCCGAGGAAGGCCGGGTAGCACTGAGGTCGGAGACGGTCGCGACGGAACGCTGACACGTGCGGGGCACAGACTTCGTCCTCAAGCGCGTCTTCTTCGCCGTCGCGACCGTCTTCGTCGCGATCACGGTCAACTTCGTGCTCTTCCGCACCGTGCCGGGCGACGCGGTCTCGGCGCTCCGGTGCCGGCAGTGCACGCCGCAGTTCAAGGCGTACGAGCGCAGGACGCTCGGCCTCGACCAGTCGAAGCTGAAGCAGTACTGGCTCTACGTCGACAGCCTCTTCCACGGCGACATGGGGCGCTCGCTCCGCACGCAGGAGACCGTCTGGTCGGCGCTCTGGTCGCCGCTCAAGAACACGATGCCGATGGTCGCCCTCGGCACCCTCTTCTCGATCGTGCTCGGGGTCGCCACGGGGGTGATCTCCGCCTGGCGCCGGAACACGTTCGTCGACAAGGCCGGCCTCTGGACCGGTCTCGCCTTCTACGCGATGCCGCCGCAGTGGCTCGGGCTGATGATCGTCCTCTTCGTCGCGGGCGCGATCGGGCTGCCGACCTCGGGCATCGAGACGCCGACGCTCGGCATCCTCGGCGATCCGTCGACCTGGACGATCGTGATGGACCGGCTGAAGCACATGGTCCTGCCGGCATCGGCGCTCGGGCTCGTGCTCTACGGCGACTACACGCTGATCGTGCGCTCCGCGATGCTCGAGACGCTCGGGGAGGACTACGTGCTCACCGCTCGGGCGAAGGGGCTCTCCAACTGGGCGACCGTGTGGAAGCACGGGCTGCGGAACGCGATGCTGCCCGTGATCACGCTCGTCGCGCTCTCCCTCGGCTTCATCATCGGCGGCGCGATCACGATCGAGTACGTCTTCTCCTATCCCGGGATCGGGCTCGAGATCGTGGAGGCGATCGACCAGCGTGACTGGCCCATCGTGCAGGGGGCGTTCCTGCTGCTGGCCCTCTCGGTCATCTTCTTCAACCTCGTCGCCGACCTCCTCTACTACAAGCTCGATCCGCGGGTGACCGAGTGACCGCCCTCGAGGGACCGGTCGAGGCAGCCGTCGAGGAGCTCCCGCGGCGGCCGGGCGTGGTGCGACGGCTGCTCGAGAGCCCGGTGTTCACGAGCCGCCAGTCGCTCGTCGGCCTCGTCATCCTCACCTTCTTCGTGCTCATGGCGCTCACCGCGCCGCTCTTCATCCACGGCGACGTCCAGGCGAAGGTCGGACCGGTCTTCGCCCGCCCGAGCGGCAGCCACTGGCTCGGCACCGACGGCGGCGGCGCCGACATGATGAAGCTGCTCGTGATGGGAGCGCGGGTGTCCCTGCTCGTCGGCTTCGCGAGCGCGGCGGTCTCCGTCCTCATCGGTGGGACCGTCGGCATCGTCTCCGGCTTCTTCGGCGGCAAGGTGGACATCGTGCTGATGCGGCTCACGGACTACGTCCTCGTGCTCCCGGACATCCCGTTGATGATCGTCGTCGCCGCGCTGTTCGGCCGCAGCCTCACGAACATCATCGTGATCATCGGCGTGATCTACTGGACCTCGACGGCCCGGCTGCTGCGCGCCCAGGTGAAGAGTGTCCGCGAGCGCGTCTACGTGCAGCGGGCACGTGCCCTCGGCGCCGGGAACACGAGGCTGATCTTCCGCCACGTCCTGCCGCAGGTGACCCCGCTGCTCGTCGCGAACACCGTCCTCTTCGTCGCGTACGCGATCTTCGCCGAGACGTTCATCGCCTTCCTCGGCCTCGGCGATCCGAGCCTCGTCTCGTGGGGGCGGCTGATCCAGAACGCCTTCACCGACGACGCGATCCTCAACAACGCCTGGTGGGCGATCGTCCCGCCGGGCGTCGCCGTCGTGATCGTCGTCGTCGCCTGCACGATGGTCGGGCAGGCCATGGAGGACGCGTTCAACCCGCGGCTCCGCTCCGGGCACCTCTCCACACGGCGCTTCCGGCTTCGCCCGGTGCCGATCCGGGAGCCGAGGTGAGCCGCAAGCTGCTCGAGGTCGAAGACCTCCACGTCTGGTTCGACCTGCCGCACCACCGCGAGCTGCATGCGGTGCAGGGGGTCTCGTTCGGGGTCGGCGACGGGGAGCGGCTCGGGCTCGTCGGCGAGTCGGGCTGCGGCAAGACGACGACGATCCTCGCGCTGATGGGGCTTCTGCCGCCGACGGCGACCGTCGCGGGACGAGTCCTGCTCGACGGCGAGGACGTGCTCGCACGCGGTGAGCGAACGGTGGCGCCCCATCGCTGGAAGAGCGTCGCGATGGTCTTCCAGGGGGCGATGAACGCGTTCAACCCGGTGCGCCGCATCGGCGACCAGCTCGTCGAGCCGATGGAGCTGCACGGCGTCGCGGAGGGAGCGACGGCGGAGGCGCGGGCCGCGGAGCTGCTCGAGCGCGTCGGCATCTCCTCGACCCGGCTGCACAACTACCCGCACGAGTTCTCGGGAGGGATGCGGCAACGCGCGGCGATCGCGATGGCACTCGCCTGCGGGCCGAGGCTCCTGCTCGCGGACGAGCCGACGACGGCGCTCGACGTGATGGTGCAGGCGCAGATCCTCGAGCTGCTGGTGTCGCTCGCCGACGACCTCGGGCTCGCGCTGATCCTCGTCACGCACGATCTGCCGGTGGTCGCCCAGACCTGCACGGCGGCCGCCGTGATGTACGCCGGCGAGATCGTCGAGACCGGGCCGATGGACGCGCTCTACCACGACCCGCGGCACCCCTACACGCGGCTGCTCTTCGCCGCGACGCCGGACCTCGAGTCGCGGGACGCCGTCATCTCGATCCCGGGGACGCCGCCGCGTCTCGACCGGCAGGTCATCGGCTGTCCCTTCCGGCCGCGCTGCGACGTCGCCTTCGACCGCTGCACGGCCGAGCGGCCGGCGCTCGGCCGGGTCGGCGACCGGCACGACGCCGCCTGCCACGCGGCGGAGCAGGTGGCGGTGTGAACACCAACGGGCACGACGCTGCGTCTCCGCTGCTCGAGGTGGAGGGGCTCGTCGTCCGCTATCCGATCCACCGCGCGATCGTGGAGACCGTCGTCCGCCGACCGAAACAGCACGTGCACGCGGTCTCGGGCGTGTCGTTCGACGTCTCGCGCGGCGAGATGGTCGCGCTCGTCGGCGAGTCCGGCTGCGGCAAGACGACGACCGCGCAGGCACTCCTGCAGCTCGTCCGGCCGGACGCGGGCACCGTCCGCTTCGACGGGATCGACGTCACGGCGCTCGGGCCGCGCGAGCTGCGGCGGCTGCGGCGCCGGATGCAGATCATCTACCAGGATCCCTACGAGTCGCTCGACCCGCGCTTCCGGGTCGAAGCGACGGTCGCGGAGGCGCTCGTCGTCCACCGCGAGGGGACGCGCGAGGAGCGGCGGCGGCGCGTCGTCGAGGCGCTCGAGCTGGCGGGGCTCTCGCCGCCGGAGCTGTACCTCGACCGGTACCCGCACGAGCTCTCGGGCGGCCAGCGGCAGCGGGTCGCGATCGCGGCGAGCCTCGCGCTCGGCCCCGATCTGCTCGTGGCGGACGAGCCGGTCTCGATGCTCGACGTCTCGGTGCGGGCCGGCATCCTGGCCCTCCTCGACGAGCTCCGCGACCGCGGGCTCGCGGTCCTCATGATCACCCACGACCTGTCGACGGCTGCGCGCTTCGCCGACCGGATCTGCGTCATGTACCTGGGGCGGATCGTGGAGGAGGGGCCGGCGGCGCAGGTGATCGAGAACGCGCGGCACCCGTACACGAAGGCGCTCCTCTCGGTCGTTCCCCGGCGCGACCCGCGGCGGCGCGTGGAGCCACAGATCCTGCGCGGCGAGACGCCGAACCCGATCTCGGTGCCGTCGGGCTGTCGCTTCCACCCGCGCTGCCCCGTGGCCGTGGACGAGTGCAGCACCGTCGACCCGGAGCTCCGGCCGCCGGCCGGCGTTGGCGCCGGACACCGCGCTGCCTGCCTGCTCGCAGGCGACTGACGCCGTCAGACGTGGTCGCGCGGGAAGCGGTGCTCCCAGCGCCGCCGGAAGACCTCGCGGCCCGACTCGAAGGCGGTCAGCTCGGTCGTGACGTGGAACGCCTCCGCGTCCGCGCGCAGCGACGCCTCGGCCTCGGCCCGGCCGCTCCAGTCGCCGCGGGCGATGCCGCTCGCCGCGCGGAAGGTGACCTCGGCGGAGAGCGGGTCGTCGTCGGTGATCGAGTATGCGCTCGTGTTCGAGTCCTCCGAGACGAGGTCGATCGGGACGAAGCGGACGGTTCCGCCGACGTCGTAGTCGAAGCGCTGCTCGAGCCGGCCCGTCGCGTACTCGCGGCGCAGCGTGCGCCCGTCCGGCGCGGCCTCCTGCTGCTCCTGCTCGAGCGGTGGCGTGTGCTCGGGCTCCGCGAGCTCCGGCAGCTGCGCGTCCTCGGGGCGCGGCGGCCGCACCGGCAGCTCGAGCGTGCCGCCGTTGAGCGTGAGCGTGACCGGCTCCGGCGAGGGCCACGCCCAGGGCCAGTAGGTGGAGGAGACCGCGACGCGCAGCAGGTGCCCCGCCGGAATGGCGTACGCGATCGAGTCGAGCTCGACCCGGATCCGGTAGCGCCGGCCCGGCTCGAGCGGCTCCGGATGCTCGTGCGAGTCGCGGTGCGTGAGGTTGAGGAGGCCGCGCGTGACGAGGGCCGAGGTGCCGTCGGGGAAGACGTCGCAGAGGCGGACGCAGACGAGCGCCTGCGGCCGGTCGGCCTCGAGCTCGAGCTCGACCGCGGGGAAGCCGAGCAGCACTGTCTCCTCCGCGAGCGGCTCGAGGTCGAAGCACGCCGACAGCGCGTCGTCGCGGCGCTGGTCGCCGGCGAGGTCGGCGGACTGCCCCTCGGCGCACCAGACCCCCGCCTCCGTGCCGAGCGTCTGCACGGGTCGATGGACGAGCGGGGTGGACGTCTCGAGCGGGATCGTGCGCCGCTCGATCCTCGGCGGCGGCCAGGCCTCCTCGCCGGCCCACCGGCCCGGTCGGACCTCGTAGCTCGGCCGCGGCTCGACCGACTCGAGCACGTACGCGCGCAGCATCGGCTCGTCCATGATCCCGGTGTCGCGGCCCTTCAGCCAGTGGTCCCACCAGCGCACGCACTCCTGCAGCCAGCCGATGCTCGGCCCGGGCGCCGCGTCGTCGGGGAAGGCGTGCGCCCACGGCCCGACGAGCCCCTTGCGCGGCACGGAGAGGCCGGCAAGGAGCCGGAAGACGGCGTTCGTGTACCCGTCCGCCCAACCGCCGACCGCATAGACGGGCACCTCGATCGCCGCGTAGTCCTCGCACACCGACCCGTGCTTCCAGTAGCCGTCGCGCCGCTGGTGCGAGAGCCAGTGCTCGATGTACGGAGGCGTCCGTTCCAGCCGGTCGAGCCAGACCTCGCGCCAGGTGTCCGGCAGCAGCGCCGGGTCGGGCGGGCGCGCGTTCCAGGTCAGCATCGAGGAGGCCCAGTGGAGCATGTCGGTCGCGAGGACGCAGCCGCCGCGGTAGTGGACGTCGTCGGCGTAGCGGTCGTCCGTCGAGCAGAGGGTCACGATCGCCTGCAGGGCCGGGGGGCGGAGGGCCGCCACCTGCAGGGCGTTGAAGCCGCCCCACGAGATGCCGGTCATGCCGACGGCGCCCGAGCACCACGGCTGGGCGGCGAGCCAGGCGATCACCTCGACCGCGTCCTCCCACTCCTGCCGCGTGTACTCGTCCTCGAGGATCCCGTCCGACTCGCCGCTGCCGCGCAGGTCGACGCGGACGGTCGCGTAGCCGTGCCCGGCGACGTAGGGCTGGCG
>Ga0307418_1000710_pt1 | contig 10356 bp, 8 predicted proteins | sample SalMarWE160220MG_2_FD_202160 | JGI IMG/M metagenome (GOLD analysis project Ga0307418, IMG submission 202160) | Salt marsh sediment microbial communities from the Plum Island Ecosystem LTER, Massachusetts, United States - WE1602-20 | ecosystem: Environmental > Aquatic > Marine > Intertidal zone >...
AGCGGACACGACTCACCGTCGCGTGCGTCGCGCGGGAGCATCGCGAGGCCGAACGCCTGCTCGACGAGGCCGAGCGGTGGCTGCGCGGCCAGGAGTGGGAGGTCGCGCTTGCAGAGCGCCTGGTCGCCGATCCCGAGGACTAGGCTCGCGCCGATGAACGTGGTCGACCTGATCGAGCGGAAGCGGAACGGGGAGGAGCTCGCCGCGTCCGAGCTGCACGATCTCGTGGCCGCGTACGTCCGGGACGACGTGCCCGACTACCAGGCGGCCGCCTTCCTGATGGCGGTCTGGTTCCGCGGCCTCTCGCCGGCCGAGACGTCCGCCCTGACCGACGCGATGGTGGCGAGCGGCGAGACGCTCGACGTGGCCGCGCGGCTCGGGCGCAGCGTCGTCGACAAGCATTCGACGGGCGGCGTGGGGGACAAGACGACGATCGCCATCGGGCCCGTCGTCGCCGCGTGCGGGGTTCCCTTCGGGAAGATCAGCGGCCGCGGTCTCGGCCACACCGGCGGCACGCTCGACAAGCTCGAGTCGATCCCCGGCTTCCGCGTCGAGCTGACGACGGAGGAGTTCATCGGCCAGGTGCGCGAGATCGGGCTCGCCGTGGTCAGTCAGAGCGCCGAGCTCGTCCCGGCCGACCGGAAGCTGTATGCACTGCGCGACGTGACGGCGACGATCGACGAGGACTCGCTCATCGCCGCCAGCATCATGGCCAAGAAGATCGCGGGCGGGGCGAGCGCTCTCGTGCTCGACGTCAAGGTCGGGGAGGGCGCCTTCATGCGGACGCAGGAGCACGCCCGCAGGCTCGGGGAGGCGATGCGGGCGCTCGGGAAGGGGGCCGGGCTCTCCGTCGTGTGTCTCCTCACCGACATGGAGCAGCCGCTCGGGCGGGCGGTCGGGAACGCGCTCGAGGTGCTCGAGGCCCGTGACGTGCTCGCCGACGCCGGGCCGGCGGACTTCCGCGAGCTCGTTCTGACGGCCGCGAGCGAGCTCCTCGCGCTGTCGGACCTCCACATCGACCGGGCGGAGGCGCGGCGGCGGACGGAGCAGGCGCTCGCGGACGGCTCGGCACTCGGAGCCTACGAGCGCTGGATCCGCTCGCAGGGCGGAGATCCGGACCCTGCACGGCTGCCGCGGGCCCCCGTGGTGCACGAGGTGCTCGCTCCGCGCTCGGGTCACGTGCGGAACCTCCACGGACGGGCCGTGGCGGCCGCGGCGATGGCTCTCGGGGCCGGACGCGCGCGCAAGGAGGAGGGGGTCGACCACGCGGTCGGCATCGTCTGCCACCGCAAGCGGGGGGACGAGGTCAGGGAGGGCGAGCCGCTCGCCGAGGTCCACGCACGCGACGAGGCGGCGGCAGAGCTGGCCGAGCAGGGGTTCCTGGTCGCCTGCGAGATCGGGGACGAGCCGCCGGAGCCGCGCCCGCTCGTGCTCGACGTCCTCCGCTGAGGCTGCCCGGGCTCCGGGGCGATGCCGGCCCCGAGACGCCGGTGGGACACACATTGCGACCCTGTTGTCGCAAAGCCGGCACGGTTCGGTGACGCTTGCACCGGTAGCGTCCAGGCCGAGGGCGGCGGGAACCGGCTCCCCACCCAGGGCGGGGGTGCGCGCCGGGAGGCGCCGGTACGTGCGCGCCTTCGGTGGGACCGGAGGGAGCTTGGTGCAGGGAAGCAGTCTCGGGCCGGGCGCGCTTGAATACAGGCATGACCGAGCGCATGCGCCGCGTCAACGAGCTGGTGCGGCAAGTGCTCGCCGAGGCGTTACCCGAGCTGAAGGATCCACGGATCGGCCTCGTCACCGTGACTGCCGTCGACACGACTCCGGACCTCCGCTACGCAACCGTCTACGTGAGCGTCCTGGGCTCGAGCCGGAAGCGGCGGGCGAGCCTGCTCGCGCTCGAGACCGCCCACGGCTATCTTCAGGCGCGGCTGGGCCGTGAGGTCAGGCTCAAGCGGACTCCGCAGCTTAGGTTCGAGTACGATCCCTCGCCCGAGCGCGGTGTGCGCATGACCCGCCTGATCGACGAGCTCGCGCCGGACGACGATGACACCGATGAAGGATGATCTGAAGGCGATCGCGGCCGCGCTACGGGAGCACGACCGCTTCCTCGTGGTCACCCACGAGAACCCGGACGGGGACGCTCTCGGTTCGCTCCTCGCGGCGACGCTCGCGCTCCGACAGCTCGGCAAGGACGCGCTGATGTACCTCGCCGGCGACACGCCGCTGCCACACGAATACGCCTTCATGCCGCTCGGCGAGCTCCTCCGTGACCTACCGGATGACAGCGGCGACCGGGTTCTGCTCGCCGTGGACTGCGCGAAGAAGGAACGGATCGGCGACGCGGAGGCGCTCACCCGCGCGCCCCTCGTACTGGACGTCGACCACCACCACGACAACACCCGTTTCGGAGACGTCAACCTCATCGTCGCCGATGCCTCCTCGACCGGCGAGGTGCTACGCGACGTGATCGCTGAGCTCGGCCTCGAGCTCACCCCCGACCTCGCGGAGCCCCTCTACATCGCGCTCGTCACCGACACTGGCCGCTTCCAGTACGCGAATACGACGCCGAAGGCGCTGCGCCTGGCTGCCGAGCTCGTCGACGCCGGCGCAGACATCCACGCCGTCTTCCAGCAGGTGTACGAGTCCGTCGAGTTCGCCAAGCTCAAGCTCCTCGCCCGCGCCCTCTCCCGGGCCGAGGTGCTGGAGGGCGGACGGATCGTCGTGTCGCATCTCGTGCGCACCGACTTCACCGAGGTCGGCGCATCCGAGCCCTACTCGGAGGGGCTCATCGACTACCTGCGCGCCGTCGAGGGTGCCGAGCTGGCGGTGCTGATCCGGGAGCAGCTCAGCAGAGGCGCCCAGGGGCACAAGGGATCGCTCCGCTCCTCGATCGACGAGCTCGACGTCTCGGTGATCGCTCGCCGGTTCGGCGGCGGCGGCCACCGGCAAGCAGCCGGCTTCGAGAGCGACGCGCCGCTCGAGGAGATCGTCGAGGTCATCCGGCAAGGCTTCCTCGAACAGCGTGCCGCCTCGCGCTCTTGAGCCGGCGGGCGTCGCGCTCGTCGACAAGCCGAGCGGCCCTTCGTCCTTCGCCGTTGTCGCCCAGATTCGCCGCTCGACCGGAGCGCGGACCGGGCATGCCGGCACGCTCGACCCATTCGCGAGCGGGCTGCTCCTGCTGTTGTCCGGTAGGGCAACTAAGCTGGCGCCATGGCTCGTCGGCCTGGACAAGCGTTACGCCACCGAGATCGACCTCACCTCCCGGACCTCGACCGGAGACCCGGAAGGCGAGGTTGTCGGCCGACAGGATCCGCCGGCGGAGGACGAGCTGGCCGAGCGGCTCGAGCGCCTCCGGGGGGAGATCGAGCTGCCGATCCCCGCGGCGTCCGCGGTGAAGATCGGCGGCGAGCGTGCGTACAGGCTCGCGCGGCGGGGAGTCGAGGTGGAGATGCCGCTGCGGCGCTCGACGGTGCACGCGCTCGACGTCATCGCGTATACGGGTGAGCGGGTGAAGCTCGACCTGCACGTGAGTTCGGGGACGTATGTGCGCTCGCTTGCGGACGCGCTCGGCGGACATTGCGTCACGCTGCGACGCACGGAGGTCGGGCCGTTCAGGGTGGAGGACGCCGTCGCCCCGGAAGCGTTCGTCGCGGAACGGCTCCTGCCCGAGGCCGAGGTACTGGAGCGCATCGGCGTGACGGGCGGCAAGCCAGGATGAACGTCGCCCACGACCCCGCCGGGCTGCCGGCCGCACGTCGCGCCGTGGCCGTCGGCACGTTCGACGGCGTCCACCGCGGCCATGTGCATGTCGTGCAGGCGGCACGGACGGCCGGGCTCCGCACGACGGTCGTGACCTTCGATCCCCACCCGCGAATCGTCCTCGGAGGGGGAGTCGAGCTGCTCGCGACGCTCGAGAGGCGGCTCGAGCTCTTCGCAGCGGCCGGCGTGGAGGACGTGCTCGTGCTCCCGTTCGACGAGAACCTTGCGGCGCTCCCGGCGGCGGAGTTCGCGGAGCGGATGCTGCGAGGGATCGGGGCGGAGGTCGTCGCTGCGGGGGAGACCTTCCACTTCGGCCACGGCCGTGGCGGCGACCTCGAGCTCCTGCGCCGGCTGGGATTCGACGTCCGGCCGGTGCCACTGCTCGAGAACGTCTCCTCGAGTCGCGTCCGGCAACTCGTGCACGCCGGGGACACGGAGCACGCCGCAGCGTTGCTCGGGCGGCCGCCGGAGGTCGAGGGCACCGTCGTGCGCGGCGACGGCCGCGGGCACGCGCTCGGCTTCCCGACCGCGAACCTCGACGTCCCACCGGCCCTGCTCGTACCGCCGGACGGCGTCTATGCGGGCTGGACACGCGGGCGGCGGGCGGCGATCTCGATCGGCAGCAACCCGCACTTCGACGGCCACGAGCGCCGCGTCGAGGCGCATCTCCTCGACTTCGACGGCGACCTGTACGGGCAGCGGCTCGTCGTGGAGGTGTGGAGGCTCCTCCGCGAGCAGCGGCGCTTCGACTCCCTCGAGGAACTCGTCACGGCCATCGCCGCGGACGTCGAGCGGACGCGCGGTGCCGCCCGGCCGGACTGAGGAGGAGCGATCAGGAGCCGGCGCGGGGGAGGGCGACCCAGCCGATCCGGGCGACGCCCGGGCGCGGAAAGTCTGCCCGGTGCGTCATGAGGAGTCCGCCCGCAAAGCCGTAGACGCCGTCGCTGACAGCGTCGAGGGCGTAGGGTGGGCGCTCGATCCGACTCCCGGTGAGCGGGTCGGTCTCCGCTGCGGCTACTCGCCAGCGGCGGCCTCGCCGATCGACGACCGCCGCCACGTCACCGAGAACGTAGCGGCCCGCTTCCGGCCTGCCGCCGGCCGTGCCCTCCGAACCCTGCGCGGGCGCGGGGACGAGTCCGAGCCCGTCGACCACGTGCCGGATGAGAGCGCTGCCGCGCCAGCTGTTCGTGAGCACGGTGAGCGCCGTCCCGTCCTCCGGCAGGAGGAGGAGCAGGGACTGGTAGCCGCCGACGGAGCCCTCGTGGTCGACGGCGAGCCGACCCCCGACGAGGTCGCGCTGCCAACAGCCGAGGCAGTAGCGGCCGCCGAGCGCCTCTGCCTGCGGCTCGCGCAACGCGGCGAGCCGGGCCTCCGACAGCGGCCCAGGCCCGCCGAGCTGGTGCTCGGCGAAGCGCAGGAGATCCCCGACCGTCGACCAGAGCCCGCCCGACGGACGGCGCGAGACCGGGTAGTGGGGTGACCCCGCAAACCGCTGGCCCGTCCTCCCGGCCTGCACGTGCCCCGGTGCCGCTCCCGGCGGCTCGTCGAAGCCTGTTGCCACGAGACCGAGCGGTTCGAGCAGGCGCTCTCGGAGCGCCCCGGTGAACGAGGTGCCCGCGGCCGCGCCGCACGCTTCGCCGGCGAGCCAGTAGCCGGCGTTCGAGTACGACCAGAGTCCCCGGCACGGCTCGGGGAGCGGCTCCGCCGCCTCGGGCCGCAGCTCGGCGGTGTGGGAGAGCAGGCGGCGGGCGCTCGCACCACCCGGGAGCGGCTCGTCGAGATCGAGCAGGAGCGCCGCGAGCGACGCCGTGAACCACTTCGTGATCGAGGCGATCCGGAAGGGCGTATCCACACCTGCCGCGCCGGCTGCGGCGAGCTCCACCTCACCACGCACGAGCAGGCCTGCCGCCGCCGCCGGAATCTGTGTCCGGGCGTGGGCGGCGCGCACGATCTGTGCCAACCTTCCCTGCGGAATCGCTCTGGCCATGCCGCTTTCCGCTACCCTAGCCCGCGACCCCGGCCCGGCTCGTGCGACTGTTCCTTGGCGTCGCAGGCGGAGCCCAGGGAGGCGAAAGGAAGGAGAGGGCGTTGGCCCTGACCAAGGAAGCGAAGCAGGAGATCATCACGAAGCACGGCCGCAGCGCCGCCGACACCGGCTCGCCGCAGGTCCAGATCGCGATGCTCACGCAGCGGATCAACGAGCTGACGGAGCATCTGCGCACGCACAGGCACGACCACTACTCGCGGCGTGGCCTGCTCAAGCTCGTCGGGCGCCGCCGCCGCTTCCTGAACTACCTGCAGAAGCACGACCTCGAGGGCTACCGCGCCCTCATCAAGGAGCTCGGCCTGCGCCGCTAGCTCCGAACACACGGAGGGTGGAAGTTCGAGCGAGCCCACCGCGCCCCGGCTGCCGGGCTGGCTCGAGCTCCCGCCCTCCACAAGCAGAGTGGAGGACAATCGAATGAGTATCGCGACCGAGCGCCGGGCGCAGGTCTCCGTCCAGATCGGGACACAGGAGATCACTCTCGAAACCGGCAACCTCGCGAAGCAGGCGGACGGCGCCGTCGTCGTCCGCGCGGGCGACACGATGGTGCTCGCCACCGCCCAGGGCCGCGCCGAGGCGCGGGAGGGGGCGGACTTCTTCCCGCTCACCGTGGACGTCGAGGAGCGGATGTACGCCGCCGGCAAGATTCCGGGCGGCTTCTTCAAGCGGGAGGGGCGCCCGACCGAACGCGCCATCCTCACCGCGCGGATGATCGACCGGCCCATCCGGCCGCTCTGGCCGAAGGGCTTCCGCAACGAGGTGCAGGTGATCTGCACGGTGCTCAGCGCCGACCTCGTCACGGCTCACGACATCCTGTGCATCAACGGCGCGTCCGCCGCGCTCATGCTCTCGCCGCTCCCGTTCCTCGGGCCGGTCGGGGCAGTCCGGATCGGCCTGATCGACGGGCGGCTCGAGGTGAACCCGACCCTGCGCGAGTGCGAGGACGCCTCGGAGCTCGACCTGATCGTCGTCGGCACGAAGGAAGCGCTGACGATGGTCGAGGCCGGCGCGAACGAGGTGCCGGAGGAGCAGATTCTCGAGGCGTTCGAGCTCGCGCACGCAGAGATCGTGAAGCTGTGCGAGGCGCAGGAAGAGCTGCGCCGCCAGGCGGGCAAGCCGAAGTGGATCGACCTCGACCTCGTCGAGGAGCTCGAGCGCGAGCACGGGCAGGCGATCTACGAGCGGATCCAGCAGGTCGGCATCCGCGAGGCGAGCGCCCTCGTCGACGACCTCGTCGCCGAGCTTGCTCCGGCGATCACGATGGAGTCGACCGACGAGGACATGGTCCGGCAGACACAGGTCCGCTCGGCTCTCGGGCTCCTGCTCGAGAAGCAACGGGCGGCGGCCGTCGAGGGGCCGGTGCGGGAGCAGTTCGGCACCGAGCTGAAGGCGCTGACCGACGCGGAGCAGGACTCGAAGGCGCTCAAGTCCGCGAAGCGGCAGCTGCTCTTCGACCGGATCGTCGAGGACGTCGAGCTGCCGTTCCCGGCCGGCACGACGGGGAACGACCCGGAGACGGGTGCGCCGCTGCCGGCGGTCAAGGACTCGCAGACGAAGACGTACGTGAAGAAGGTGTGCGACTCCGTCTACAAGGATCTCGTGCGGCAGAAGATCGCCGTCGAGAAGCGCCGCCCGGACGGTCGCGGGGCCGAGGAGATCCGGCCCATCTCGATCGAGGTCGGCGTCAATCCGCGCGCCCACGGCTCCGGCCTGTTCACGCGGGGCCAGACCCAGATCCTCTCCTCGCTCACGCTCGGCACGGCGAAGGAGGGACAGCGGATCGACGACCTCTCCCTCGAGGAGGAGCGCCGCTACCTGCACCACTACAACTTCCCGCCCTACTCGGTCGGGGAGACCGGCTTCATGCGCGGCCCGAAGCGGCGTGACATCGGCCACGGGGCCCTCGCGCAGCGCGCCCTCGAGCCGGTCATTCCGGGGCCGGACGAGTTCCCGTACACGATCCGGATCGTCTCGGAGACGCTCGAGTCGAACGGCTCCTCGTCGATGGGTTCCGTCTGCGGCTCGACGCTCTCGCTCATGGACGCGGGCGTGCCGATCTCCGCACCGGTCTCCGGCATCGCCATGGGGCTCGTGAAGGAGGGCGACGACTACGTCATCCTCACGGACATTCAGGGAGCGGAGGACCACCTCGGCGACATGGACTTCAAGGTCGCGGGCTCGCGCAACGGGATCACCGCGCTCCAGATGGACATCAAGATCACCGGTGTCACGCAACAGATCATGCGAGACGCGCTCGAGCAGGCGAAGCGGGCACGCGAGTTCATCCTCGGGAAGATGCTCGAGGTGATCCCGGAGTCGCGCTCGGAGCTCGCGGAGAACGCACCGCGAATCACCTCGATCAAGATCGACCCGGAGAAGATCGGCATGGTCATCGGCAAGGGCGGCGAGACGATCCGCGGCCTCGAGTCGGACTACGAGGTGCAGATCGACATCGAGGAAGACGGCACGATCCTCATCTACGCCACCGAGGGGACGAAGGCCGACGCGGCGATCGCCGCGATCGAGGCGCTCACGAAGGAGCCGGAGGTCGGCGACACGTACACCGGCAAGGTCGTGAAGACGACGCAGTTCGGCGCCTTCGTCGAGCTGAAGAAGGGCACGGACGGCCTCCTGCACGTCTCGAACGTCGGACCCGGCCGGGTCGCGCACATCGAAGACGTCATGGGACGCGGCGACGTCGTGGACGTCGTCGTCCAGGAGGTCGACAAGGCGCGCGGGCGGATCGGGCTGAAGCTCGTCGCGAAGCACGAGAACGGCGGCCTCGTCCAGCCGGAGGAGCTCATCGAGCGGGCGAAGAACGCTCCGCCGCGGCCTCCGGAGGAGGAGCGGCCGCGCGGCGACCGCCGGGGTGGCCGTGGTGGTGGCGGCCGCAGCCGCGGGCCGCGCCGCGAGAGCGACTAGCAGCGGCAGGGGCCGGCGGCAGACGCTGCCGGCCCCGCCTCGTCCCACCTGGCTCCGAGAGCCTCGGCTCATATCCCCCTTTCGGGGGACGAGGGCTTGCCCTGAAAGCGGCTCGCCGACGCGGCGATTGCTGCCGATGGCAGGACGCGGACCAGCATCGTGAAACTTCCAACGACCTCACCGCTGCGGGGCCTCGTCGAGGTGACCCGTCTTCTGCGGGCGCGGGAGGATCTCCCGACACTGCTCGACGCTGTCGCGCGCACGATCGGCCAGTCGCTCGGCTATCGCACGGTGGCCGTCAACCTCTACCGGCCGGCCTGGGACGACTTCGAGGTCACGGCCGTGTACGGGAACGAGGAGGCTCGCTCGCTGCTCCTCGGGACCGTGCGGGAGGGGGCGGACTGGACCGTCCTCCTCACAGACCGATTCGAGCGGCGCGGGGCCTACCTCGTCCTGCGGGGTGACGTCGACTGGGAGTCGCTCGGACTGAGCTACACGCCGCAGGGAGAGCGTCCCGCGGATCCGGAGGCCTGGGACCCGGAGGATGCGCTCTTCGTCCCGATGCGCGACCAGGATGGGAACCTGCTCGGGATCATCTCCGTCGACGAACCCTTCAGCGTCCGCAGACCGACCGACGCGGAGCTCGACGTTCTCGTGACCCTCGCCGCTTACGCGGCGCTCGCTCTCCAGGAGGCCCGCGAGTCAGCCGAAGCGGCCCGCCACCAGCGGGCGCTCCAAGAACTGCTGGCCGTTTCGTCGCGGATCACGAGCGAGACGGCGAGCGACGAGATCCTGCGCCGCGTCTGCACCGGCATCCACGACGCACTCGAGTTCCGCAACGTGTGCGCAGCCCTCATCGAGCCCGAGACGGGCGCGATCGTGCCGCATGCCGCAGCCGGGTGGGGGCTCGAGGCGCTTCGGAAACGCCCGTCCATCAACCTCGCACAAGTCGCGCCGCTGCTCGATGACGAGTTCCTGCGCGAGGGCTGCTACCTCCTCACGCAGGAACAGCTGCGGACACGGCTGGCGCCGGACGTCGAGGTCTACCCGTCGCGCCTCAACGGACGCGGCCCGCGGGCATGGAACACACACTCCCTGATCGTCCCGCTCCACGACGGCGAGGGCGAACTGCTGGGAATGATCTGGGTGGACAACCCGAGCGACCGACTCGTCCCGTCGGCCGACCGCCTTCAGGCGCTCCGCATCTTCGCGAACGACGCAGCTGCGGCGCTCGTCTCGGGGCGACAGGTCGGACAGCTGCGCTTCCTCGCCGACCACGATGCTCTCACGCAGCTGCTGAACCGCCGCGTGTTCATCGAACGCCTCGAAGGAGAGGTGGCGAGGGCGGAGCGCTACGGCCGTTCCTTCGGCCTCGTAATCGCCGACCTCGACCGCTTCAAGGATCTGAACGACCGCTACGGCCACGCCGCGGGAGACGCCGCGCTCGCAAGGTTCGCGGACGTTCTGGCGCGCGGGTTGCGCAAGCCTGACGCTGCCTTCCGGATCGGCGGCGACGAGTTCGCCGTATTGCTCGTCGAGGCGACCGAAGACGCCGTGAGGCGCGTGGTCGACCGCATGCGATCGCTGCTCGAGGAGTTGGCCGCGGGCGGGGAGCCGTGGCTCGGCTGCCT
>Ga0307418_1000713_pt1 | contig 10336 bp, 10 predicted proteins | sample SalMarWE160220MG_2_FD_202160 | JGI IMG/M metagenome (GOLD analysis project Ga0307418, IMG submission 202160) | Salt marsh sediment microbial communities from the Plum Island Ecosystem LTER, Massachusetts, United States - WE1602-20 | ecosystem: Environmental > Aquatic > Marine > Intertidal zone >...
CAAGAAGATTCCGTCCGAAGTGATGGTGTCGATATCGGCGGTCGAGGACAACGGCAAGCTGGCGGATACCGTGGCCGCTCATCTGAACCTGAAGCTCGAGGAGAAGCAGGAGCTGCTGGAGATTCCGTCGGCGATGCAGAGGCTCGAGCGCCTGTATGCATATCTCGAGGATGAGATCGAGATGCTGCAGGTGGACAAGCGCATCCGCACACGTGTCAAAAGGCAGATGGAGAAGAGCCAGCGCGAGTATTATCTGTCCGAGCAGGTGAAGGCGATTCAGAAGGAGCTCGGTGAGGAGGATGGCCAGGCGGAACTGGATCGTATGGCCGAACGCATCGAGAAGGCGGGCCTGAGTGCCGAGGCCAAGGCCAAGGCGCAGACCGAACTGAAACGCCTGCGCATGATGCCCGGCATGAGCGCCGAGGCCACGGTCGTGCGTACCTATCTGGAATGGATGCTCGATTTGCCTTGGAACAAGCGCAGTCGTATGAGCCGCGACATCAGTGTGGCCGAGAAGGTGCTCGATCAGGATCATTTCGGTCTGGAGAAGGTCAAGGAGCGCATCCTTGAGCATCTGGCCGTGCTGCAACTGGTGCGCAAGATGAAGGGCCCGATCCTGTGCTTTGTCGGCGCACCGGGCGTCGGCAAGACCTCGCTGGCCCGCTCCATCGCCCGTGCCACCAAGCGCAAATTCGTGCGCATGAGCCTCGGCGGCGTGCGCGACGAGGCCGAGATTCGCGGGCATCGCCGCACCTATATCGGTTCCATGCCGGGCAAGGTGATCCAGGCGATGAAGAAGGCAGGGACGAAAAACCCGCTGATCCTGCTCGATGAAATCGACAAGCTGGGCGCGGATTTCCGCGGTGATCCGTCGGCGGCCCTGCTTGAGGTGCTGGATCCGGAGCAGAACCATACGTTCAACGATCATTACCTGGAGGTGGACTACGATCTGTCCGAGGTCATGTTCATTACCACCGCGAACACCCTGAGCATTCCCGCGCCGCTGCTCGATCGCATGGAGATCATTCGCATTCCCGGATATACCGAGTCCGAGAAGCTGGCGATCGCCAAGCAGCATCTGCTGCCGAAGCAGTTGGGCGAGCACGGTCTGAAATCCGGGCAGCTGACACTGGATGACGATGCGCTGCTGGAGATCATCCGCTACTACACCCGTGAGGCCGGCGTGCGCGGCCTGGACCGCATGCTGGCCAAGCTGTGCCGAAAGGTGGCGCGCAAGCTGGTGCAATCCGAGAACAAGGACGGCATCACCATCTCCGGCAGGGATATCGAGACGTACCTCGGCGTGCGCCAGTATCGTTTCGGCATGGCCGAGGAGGACGACCAGATTGGCGTCGTGACCGGTCTGGCCTGGACAGAGGTCGGTGGTGAATTGCTGCAGATCGAGACCGGCCTGATGCCAGGCAAGGGCAAGCTGACCGTGACTGGCCAGCTGGGTGAGGTGATGCAGGAGTCGATCCAGGCTGCGTTCAGCTATGTGCGTTCCCGTGCCACCCGCCTGGGACTGAAGCCTGATTTTTATCAGAGCGTGGATGTGCACGTGCATGTGCCGGAAGGCGCCATTCCCAAGGATGGCCCCTCAGCCGGCCTGGCCATGGCCACCTCCATCGTATCGGCCCTGACGGGCATTCCCGTCAAACGCAATGTGTGCATGACCGGGGAGATCACCCTGCGCGGCAAGGCCTTGCCGATCGGAGGCCTGAAGGAAAAGCTGCTGGCTGCCTTGCGCGGCGGCCTGACCGACGTGTTGATCCCGGAGGAAAACCTTAAGGACTTGAAGGATATTCAGGAGAATGTACTCAAAGAACTGAATATCCACAGCGTCTCCCACATGGATGAGGTTCTCAAATATGCCTTGACTCGTATTCCGGAGGGCATGAGGATGGCTGCTGATTATGTGCCGGAATTGATTCAGGGTATTTACTTGGACGAGGGGGCTGCGGGGTCCCAGAAAGCACATTAAAATATAGAAAAAACGTTGACAGGAGATGGGGACGGTTGTTTATATTTCGACCCATCGAACGCAGCTTGCGGGAGGAAAAATGAACAAAGCAGATTTGGTGAATCATGTGGCTGCCGAGGCTGGTCTGACCAAGACCGCGGCTGGCGCTGCCGTCGAGGCTGTACTGGGTGGAATCACGGGCGCCATGCAGAAGGGCGACGCGGTAAGCCTGGTTGGCTTCGGTACTTTCTCAGTGGCTGAGCGTGCCGCACGTACGGCTCGCAATCCGCGTACCGGCCAGACCATCCATGTGGGTGCCTCCAAGGCTCCGAAATTCAAGGCTGGCAAGGCCCTGAAGGACGCAGTAAAGTAACATCTTCATACGGCTAGGGGTTATCAGGGGCCCCTGCTGCACTTACGGCAACAAGGGCTTGACCGAGCCCTTGTTCCTTTTCCGGGGGCGAATAGCTCAGCTGGGAGAGCGGCGGCCTTACAAGCCGTAGGTCACAGGTTCGATCCCTGTTTCGCCCACCACGGAGCGGTAGTTCAGTCGGTTAGAATGCCGGCCTGTCACGCCGGAGGTCGCGGGTTCGAGTCCCGTCCGCTCCGCCACCCTGCGAGGGACTGTTTCGGCAGTCCCTGTTTTTGTTTGTGCATCCCGGTTATCCTTGTCCGACGATCGAAGGTGGCGTAGGGGAGGGGAACATGCCGACGACATTGAATCATATTGCCAGCCAGGGCGGTAACGGGGCGGTGATGATGCCGATCATCCAGGGCGTGGGCCGTGCGGCGACGGAGATCAGCGCCCTGTTGCGCGGTGCGGTGTTCCGCGGGGCATTGGGCGCCGCGGGCGGCGCCAATGTGCAGGGAGAGCAGCAGCAGAAACTCGATGTGCTGTCGGATGAAATCTTCCTCGGCGAGATGCGTTCGACCGGCGATGTGTGCGCCGTCGGCTCCGAGGAGCAGGAATCGCTGCAGGTGATCGACGAATATGCCGATGCGGACTGGCTGGTGCTGGTCGATCCCCTGGACGGCTCGTCCAACCTGGATGTCGATGGGCCGGTCGGCACCATCTTCTCAGTGGTGCGCCGCAAGTCACCGAAGACCAGCCGCCCCAACGAGGCCGATACGCTGCAAAGCGGGCGTCATGTGGCCGCCGCCGGCTACGTGCTGTATGGGCCGGCGACCATGCTTGTGATGTCGGTCGGTGCCGGCGTGCACGGCTATACCTTTCATCCGGCCACGGCGCGTTTCGAGCTGAGCCATCCGGACATCCGCATTCCTCAGAAGGGCGGCTATTATTCGGTCAACGAGGCCAATGCCTCGCAATGGCTGCATGGTGTCGATATCCAGCTTGAGGTGATGAAACAGCGGACCGGGCTGGGCATGCGCTATGTTGGAGCCATGGTGGCCGATATCCACCGGACCCTGCTCAAGGGCGGCGTCTTTCTCTATCCGGCCGACAAGAAGAATGAGAGCGGTAAGCTGAGACTGTTGTACGAGGCGATCCCGATGGGCTTCTTGATGGAGCAGGCCGGAGGCAAGGCCTGGGCCCTGGATGGGCCGGTGCTTGATGTGCAGCCCGAGGGGCTGCATCAGCGGGTGCCGGTGTTTCTCGGCGCCACCTCGGCCGTGGATTCGCTGATCGGATAACGGATGGCACCTGCCGACGACTTCCGGACGCATTACCTGCGTGAGGCGGGCATCTGCCCGCCACTGGCCCGAATGGGTGCGCCGACAGCAAATCTTGATTCGGCAATAGGCATGGCTGCAGACGGTGCCGAAGTGGTGGGTCTCGAGGAACTGGCGGTTGCCGTCAGCCGCTGCCAATCCTGCGCACTGGCTGCCGGACGTACCCAGACCGTGTTCGGGGTCGGCAACCCCCATGCCCGGCTGCTGTTCGTGGGTGAAGCACCTGGGCGCGAAGAGGATTTGCGCGGCGAGCCTTTCGTCGGCCGGGCCGGCAAGCTGCTCGACCGCATGCTGGCCGCCATGGATCTCGATCGTTCCCAGGTCTATATCATGAATGTCGTCAAGTGCCGGCCACCGGAAAACCGCAATCCGGAGGCCGCCGAAATCTCGGCCTGTGCCCACTGGTTCGATGCCCAATGGCAGGCGATCTCACCACAGGTGGTCTGCCTGCTGGGCAAGGTGGCGGCCCAGAGCGTGCTCGGTAGCCAAGCATCGATGGCGTCCCTGCGCGGACGCTGGCATGAGAGCAGGGGAGCGAAGGTGCGTGCGACCTATCACCCGGCCTATCTGCTGCGATCGCCACAGCAAAAGGCACATGTGTGGCAGGATCTGCAGGAAATCGGCCGCGCCTGCCGGCAGGCGGCAAGCCAGCCCTTCCAACAAGACAAGAACTAGGCGGATTCCTCGTCGCTGGCTGGGCTTAGGCTGATGCGTACCTGCTGGATCCAGCCGCCACTCAGTTCCGTCACCTCAAGCCGCGCATCATCAACGGCCAGACAGACCGGACCGTCCGGTTGCTCCCCCAGCAGCTGCACGACCAGGCCGCCGATGGTGGTGGCCTCGTTTTTCGGCAGGTTGCACCCGATCTCGTCGTTGACCTCGTGGATGCTGACCATGCCCTCGGCCACCAGTGAGCCATCCGGTTTGTGCCACATGTCCGGCTGTTCCGGAATATCCCACTCATCGGTGATCTCACCGACGATTTCCTCGAGAATATCCTCCAGGGTGATCAGGCCATCGATATCCCCGAATTCGTCGACGACGATGGCCATGTGCTGACGGCGCGTCTGGAATTCGAACAGCATGTCCAGGGCACTCTTGGAGGACGGGATGAACATCGGCGTTTGCCAGATCACGGCCTGTGCCAGCGGGATGTCGCGGTTCTTCAGGCGCATCAGGTCCCTGAGGTGCACGATGCCGATCAGGTTGTCCGGTTCACCATGGTAGACCGGGTAGCGCGAATGCGGTTTTTCCAGGGCATAGGCCAGGCACTCGCCGACGTTGCGCTCGGCATCGATCAGGATCATGTTCTTCCGTGGGGCCATCAGCGCCCGCACATTGACCTCATGCAGGCGCAGGCTGCTGAGCAGCATCTGTTCGCGCGAGCTGTCCAGCTGGCCGCCCTTGGCGCCCAAGTCGATCAGAGTGGCGAGCTCCTGATGCGTGATGATGGGCTCGTGTTGGACCGGGATGCGGAAGACGCGGCGCATCACGCCGATCATGCCCATCAGCACCGCGATGACCGGTGACAGCAAGCGCTGAATCCAGAACAGGGTGGGAGCCACCTTGACGGAGACGGCCTCGGCATGGGCGACGGCGATGGCCTTGGGCAGGATCTCCGACACGATGAGCACGACCGTGGTCATCAGTACGGTGGCATAGATGATGCCGGCCTCTCCGAAATAGGCAACGAGCACGGCGGTGGCCAGCGAGGAAGCAGCGATATTGATGAAATTATTACCGAGCAGCACGGTGGCCAGCATTCGCTCGGGATGCTTGACCAGATCGAGCGCCCTTCTGGCTCCCCGCACCCGGTTCTCCTGCATGGTCTTCAGCCGCGGGCGGCGAGCCCGCGTCAGGGCCGTTTCCGAGCCGGAGAAAAAGGCCGACACCATCAGCAACAGAAACAGGATGCCGATGGAGACCGGGATGGATAGGAAGAATTCATTCATCGATGGTCGGAGGGATGCTCAGTGGTGGAGCCATGCCTTGATCATTTTGTCGCCGAAATAGGCCAGCAGCAGCAGCACATAGGCTGTGATGACCATGATCGCGGACTTGCGGCCGTGCATCGATGCCCGGCTGCGGCGGACCAGTGGTACCATGATGACGATCCAGGAAAAGATGGCGAGCATCACCTTGTGACTGACCAGACGAAAGTGGGAAAAGGCCTCCCACTGCCAGGCCAGACCGGTCAGGATGCTGATGCCGATCATCCAGGCCGCCAGGCGCAATTGCGCCATCATATGTGCCTCAATCTCGGTGATCGACGGCATGGCCTCGATCAGGGGGCTGATCGATTTGCGCTTCAGGGCCCGATCCAGTTGCCAGAGCATCACCGCATGCAGCGCCGACAGTGTCAGTACGGCATAGCCGCACAATGAGATCAGCATGTGGCCGGTTTCGAGCAGCGAGCGGGTCTGGATCCATTCCGTGGTCGCGTCGTGCGGCAGGAACGGAATCAGGAGCAGCGGGATGGCGATGACGGGCAACACGAACAGGCCCAGGCCGCCGTGACGGTGCCGAAGGGCGCCGACGAAATAGATGCCCTGCACCAGCAGCGTGGAAATGGCCACCGCCGTCGACAGCGTGAACAGGAAGCCGGTTGCGGTGAAGGATTCAAGCTTTATCCAGCCCCAGAACGTCAGCACCATGGAGACGGGCACCGCCGAGGCCACCATGATGTGGACGCGTTTGGCCAGCCATTCCGGCGTCAGGTGCCAGACATTGGCCCATAGCAAGACGGCGCTCAGCGCTGTCAGGATGCCGGCAAGCGTGAACAGGATGGACGATGTCATCGGAAGAACGAAATCGGTTACGCGTCAGGCGACAGGATGACTATGTGTCGGGGTACCCATGCCCCTTTTATATCCGATGCCGTGACAATCCGCAACGCCGCCTTTTGCCGGCCTGTGGTTGACGCTGGGCCAATGCCAGCCAAAATCGGCCCATGAAGATAGGTGTGCTGCTGCTGGCGGCCGGCAAGGGTGACCGGATGGGCGGCGACGTACCCAAGCAGTATCTGCTGGTGGATGGCAAACCGCTGCTGCTGCTGGCCCTCGAGAGCCTGGCGCGTGAGCCCAGATTCAGTGTCGTGCAGCCGGTAATCGCAGATGGAGACCGGCGCTATGCCGAAGCGGTGGGGCAGGCGCATTTTCCCTTTTGCCTGCTGCCCGCTGTCAGCGGAGGCAGGGAGCGCGCGGATTCCATGCGCAACGGCCTAGCGGCCCTGCCGGCCGATGTGGAATGGGTGGCTGTGCATGATGCCGCGCGGCCCATTCCCTCGCCGGCATTGCTCGCCAGGGTGCTCGATATGGCTGTCGCCCACGGCGCAGCCGTACCGGGGTTGGCGGTGCATGACACGATCAAGCAGGTGGATGACCATGGTAAGGTCGTTTGTACCCTCCGGCGTGCGGTTCTGCGTGCAGTACAGACCCCTCAGGTGGCCCGGCGGGCATGGCTTGAGCAGGCCCTGGCGTCGTCGGTACAGGGCGGGGTGGAATGGACCGATGATGCCTCCCTGCTTGAAGCGGCGGGTTTTCCGGTCTATGTCAGTATCGGCGAGGAAAATAACCGCAAGATCACCACGCCTGAGGATCTGGCGTGGTTGGGCCGCCTGATGGCAGGCCGGGTCTAGGAGGCAGCATGGACATACGTGTCGGGCACGGCTTCGATGTGCATGCCCTGGTCGAGGGTCGCCGGCTGGTGCTGGGGGGTGTGCAGATCCCTCATGCGCAGGGCCTGGCTGGCCATTCGGATGCCGACGTGCTGATTCACGCCCTGTGCGATGCCATTCTCGGTGCCGCCGGACTGGGGGATATCGGCCGGCATTTTCCGGATACCGACGAGCGCTACCGCGGAGCGGACAGTTCCGAGCTGCTGCGGAGCGTGCTGGAAAAGGCTGCCGTGGCAGGATGGCAGGTCGGCAATGCTGATATCACCATTGTGGCGCAGGCACCGAAGCTGGCACCGTACATTGAGTCCATGCGCACGCATCTGGCTACCCTGTGCCGGGTGTCCGTCGCGCAACTGAACGTCAAGGCGACCACGACCGAACGCCTCGGCTTCATCGGGCGGGAGCAAGGCATTGCGGCCCATGCCGTGGTGCTGCTGGTGCACCTCGAGGATCGCTGATGGACTCCACGGGCATCCGCCAGTTCTACGCCGCCTGCGATGCTGCGCACCGGGAATTCTTTTCGACCCTGATCGATGAATGGGTGCAGGCCGGTCTGCCGTGGTTATGGCATGAGCGCGGCGTGGCCTTGTGTGCCCGCACGGCCACGCGGGAGCAGCGGCCCGTGCTCTTTGTGCTGGAAAACGGCGCTGGCGGTCGCAGGGAGGCCATCAGCCTGAAGCTCGATGTATGGCATGATGCGCTGGGGCATGCCGATGCGGACCGTTTTCTGAACGCCCTGCAGAGCATGGACGGTCTGAAGTATGGCAAGCGGGATGGGGAGATCGTGCTGCACGAACCCGGGCATGCGTCCGGCCCGCTCCAGCATGAACTGCGCCGGCACATCCAGGCTCTGGCATTGCGGCTCAGGGATCTGATCGGGCTCTAGCGGAACAGCGGCGGTATGACGTTCAGCGTGAATTCGCCGGCATGCCGCGGCAAGTCGGTGATGACCAGAATGAAGCCGCGGCTACCCGCCGCAGCCACCGGCACATTGTCCTGGGGCGGTGGCACCCACGGAGCGTGCCGGATGGCGTCGATTGCGGGCGGCAGGGTGATGGGGTATGTCCTGCGTTTGACCGTCTTGTCCGAGTGAATGGCATCGTAGACCGTGACCTCGATCCATGGCGTTGCCAGTTGGGTATGCAACAGGTTGTCGACCCTTCCTTCGATGACCAGCACGGCACTGCCGTCATCCCGTTTCAGCCATTCGGCGTGCACGCTGTCGGGAGGGATGCGCCAATCGCTGGCATGCACGGTGATCGGGAGATGGAGATTCAGCAACGTGCTGCGCACCCAGGTATTTTCGGCCCAGGACTGGTGGTTGTAGGCGAAGCCGGCAATCGCCACGATCAGCATGACCCCGGACATCCAGGTCAGCAGACGCGGGGCGCGGCGTTCCGGCGTCAGGGTATCGGTCTCCTTTGCCGGGGGCGGGGCTGCCGCGGCCACCGGCTCCGGGAGCCTCTGCGGCTTCTTGGCTGTGGGGCGCTGCCGGTCCTGCGGCACATCGGCATGTTTTTTCTGTTCCCCGCCCGGGGGTGAAACCGGCGACAGGGTGTCGGTGGAGGCCAGGCGTTCCAGAAACAGGGGTGGTTGCGCGTGGGAATCGGCCGGCTGGCAGCGTATTCCACCCTGTGGCTTTTCCGGTCGCGCTTTTTCGAACAGACCCATTTGTCCATCCGGCACACTCGGCGCTTGCCGATCCTGCCCGGACGAGCCGACCATACCCTCGCCCATGCGGAACTCATTATGGCAGCGCGAGCACAGGAAACTGACATCCGGCTCGGCGGTTGCCACTTCGTAGATGGCCTGGCAATGGGGGCAGGCAATGCGCATGGGCGCATGCTGAACGCTCGGCTGCATATTGTCAGCCCGGCAGGTGACATTCTGCGGATGGCTGGCTACTTTATCCGCCATGAACGATGTGCCGCTGCAGGTTGAAATGGAGCAGCTGATGCTGAGATATCCTACGGGCAAGGTGGCCGTTTCCGGGGTTTCCCTGAGCATCGCCAAGGGGCAGTTCATCTATCTGATCGGCGAGAGCGGTGCGGGAAAATCCTCGCTGATGCGCATGTTCTACGGAGCGGCCCGGCCGAGTTCCGGGGTGCTGAAGGTGGAGCAGCTCGATATGCGTTCCGCGGCGGAGTCGCGGGTGCGACAATTGCGCCAGCGCATCGGCATCATCTTTCAGGATCACAAGCTGCTGTTTTCGCGCACGGTATTCGAGAATGTGGCCCTGCCGTTGCGCGTGCAGGGATGGAAGCGCGATCGCCTGGTGCCGCGGGTGCAGAAAGTGCTGGAGTTTGTCGGTCTCGGGGATCGCCTGTGGTCCTATCCGGAGACGCTGTCCGGGGGAGAGCAACAACGGGTGGCGATCGCCCGCGCCATGAGTGCCAATCCGCCGATGATTCTGGCCGACGAGCCGACGGGTAATCTGGATGTCGATACGGCGCAGCGCGTTCTCGATTACCTGACGGGGCTCAATGCCCAGGGCACGACCGTCATCATGGCGACACATGATCTGCAGCTTCTTGAATCGCATCCGGGACGCGTCATCCGCTTGCATCAAGGGGCGCTGGTTTCCGATTCGCAGGCAGGACAGGCTTATGTCGATTGACATTCCCGCCGGCGTGCGCCCGCGGCTGCCGGGCGGCTTCAAGCTGCCCCCGTTCGGCATGCACCAGGTGCTGGCGCTGGGCATCGTCGCCGTTGCCCTGTGGGCCATGGGCCTGATCGGTCTCGGGGTGCAGATGGTCGGTCAGTGGGTCGGGAGCTGGCAGAACGAGATCCGCATCCATGTCTATCTCGACAACAAGGATGCGGCCTCCTCCGATAAGCTCAGCCAGGCCTTGGCCGCCATCCCGGGCGTGCAGGGGGTGCGCACCATTTCCCAGGACGAGGCGGTGGCGTGGATGCACCGGTGGCTGGCGGGGACCGGGGTGGACGATGCCACGCTGGCCAAGCGGCTGCCGATCAGTTTCGCGGTGTCGATCGGTGATCATGCCGGC
>Ga0307418_1000717_pt1 | contig 10308 bp, 6 predicted proteins | sample SalMarWE160220MG_2_FD_202160 | JGI IMG/M metagenome (GOLD analysis project Ga0307418, IMG submission 202160) | Salt marsh sediment microbial communities from the Plum Island Ecosystem LTER, Massachusetts, United States - WE1602-20 | ecosystem: Environmental > Aquatic > Marine > Intertidal zone >...
CCGCAGCTGGATGGCCTCGACGACGCGGCGCTGCTGCAGCGGGTCGGCGCCGTAGACGTCTATGCCCGAGTCACGCCGCAGCACAAGCTGCGCCTCGTGCAGCTGCTGCAGCGCGAGGGCGCTGTGGTCGCGATGACCGGCGACGGCGTCAACGATGCGCCGGCGCTGAAGCGCGCCGATGTCGGTGTCGCGATGGGCATCAACGGCACCGAGGCGGCCAAAGAGGCCGCGGAGATGGTGCTCGCCGACGACAACTTCGCCTCCATCGCCAATGCCGTCGAGGAAGGGCGTACCGTCTACGACAACCTGAAGAAGGCGATCCTGTTCGTCCTGCCGACGAACGGCGGCGAGGCTTTGGTCGTGCTCGGCGCGATCCTGTTCGGCTTCCCTCAGTTTCCGCTGACGCCGGTGCAGATCCTATGGGTCAACATGATCACCGCCGTGACACTGGCCTTGGCCCTGGCTTTCGAGCCGCCGGAGCCCGGCGTCATGGCGCGGCCGCCGCGCAATGCCCGCCAGCCGGTGCTGACCGCCTTGTTCCTATGGCGCATCGGCTATGTGTCGCTGATCCTGATGGCCGGCACCTTCGGCCTGTTCCTGTGGGAGCAACACCAGGGGGCGCCCATCCAGGAGGCTCGAACCGTCGCCGTCAACACCCTGGTCATGTTCGAGATCTTCTACCTCTTCAACTCCCGCTATATGACCGCGCCCGTGCTCAACCGCGCCGGGCTGCTCGGCAACCAGTACGTGCTCTATGCCGTTGGCCTACTGATCCTTTTCCAGCTTCTGTTCACCTATCTTCCACCGGTTCAGGCCCTGTTCGGCACCGCTGCGATCAAAGCCGGCGTCTGGGTTCGGATCGTGCTGGTCGCCGCCTCGGTCTTGTTCATCGTCGAGCTGGAGAAGGCCCTGCTCCGGCGCTGGCGCCGAGGGCTCAGCCGGCCTGGTGATGACCAAGACGGTCCCCATTGAAGATCTCGACGCGCTTCTTGCGGCGCACGCGGATCGCGTTCAGGTGCGCGTTCCGGATCTCCCTCGCCCTCTGTGAGAGGGCAGGGCGACGGAAACGGTCATGGTGGCAGCGACTTACATTCTCCGGGGGTCGCGCCGACGCCATGACCGCTAGCCACTGAGCAGGCGTGGCAGCGCCAATGGGAGCACGCGGACCTTGACGAGCGGCCTGCCTCGGTCCAGAGTCATGCGCTGTCAGAGCCATTGGGACCCGCATTTCGCCATGGACGCGCAGGAGATAAAGGGGCTCGATCAAAGCACGCTGCAGGTGCTCATTGATGCCCTCCCGGACTATGTCTTACTCCTTGACCAAGCGCGCAAGATCGTTGCGGTGAACCAGGCGCTGACCTCGGCGCTCGGTATCGACAGCGAGCACCTGCGCGGCGCCGACCGGTTCACCTCGAAGGACACGGCAGATGGTTCTGTCGCGGGCTTCCTCCGGAACGAAATCGTGAAAATGGACTGTCCTTCGCAAAGGGAGGTGCACGACGCCAACGCTGACACTTGGGCGCTCATCTCCACCTACCCCATTTCCGGGGGTGTCGTGACGGATAAGGCGTTGTGCCTCTGTGTGCTCAAGGACATCACATACGATAAGGGCGTGACACTGAAGCTGTCACGAAGCCTCGAGCAGGAAAACGGCCTGAACTCCATCCTGCGAGCCGTCCAGGCTGCGCAGACCCCTACGCAAGTACTGGAAGTGACCATCGACCAAGTGCTACAGGTATCCTGGCTTGGCATGCGAACCAGTGCGGCAGGGTTCCTGATGCAGGCACAGCAGCTGCGCAAGGTCGTTAACCGCAATCTGCCCCCGGCCGTAGAGCAGGGTTGTGCTCGGGTTTCCCTTGGGGCGTGCCTGTGTGGCCGCGTCGCGAAGAACGGTGAGTCTATCGTGTGCGCGCACGTGGACGACCGGCACGTCCATTACGAGGGTATTCTCGACCACGGGCATGTCATACTCCCCCTGAAGTGGCAGTCGCAGGTACTGGGTGTCCTGTGCTTTTACCTGGCAGCCGGGCAGGTGTTGGATGGCCACAGCAGGAGATTCCTCGAAGCGGCTGCTTCCATCGCGGCAACGGCGATTGGACGCCTATATTATGGGTCACAGTTGGCGCAGTCGGAGCGCCTGTCGAGCGTCGGTCTGCTGGCCGCCGGCGTGGCCCATGAGATCAAGAATCCCCTCGGAACGATCTTGACCATCGCGGAGTGGCTGGTCGAGGACCTCCCCCCTATCCTGGAGCAGTGCCGCACCCTGCGGGAACGCTTAACCGAGGAGCTCGGGGCTGAACGGGCGAACGCGCTCATGGCCGACACGCCCGCCTTGCGCAATGACAAGCTGCTTCAAGACATGGCACAGGGCACCCGAAGCGCGCTGGACGGCGTGCACCGGGTCAGCACCATTGTCCAGGACCTTGGCATGTTCTCTCGCGCGGACGACCATCAACTCGGCCCTGTATCGCTGCGCGAGGCGTTCGAGAGGGCCGTGACCCTCTCCTACCACGAGATCAAGTATCGCGCTCACATAATCCGGGACATGCAGTGGACTCCGAACGTCGTCGCCGATGAAGGGCGTCTGACACAGGTCTTCGTGAACCTGCTGGTCAACGCGGCCCACGCCATCGATGAGGGGGACCCGGAGAAGAATGAGATTCGACTCCGCCTCTGGCATGAGGGTGAGGAGGTCCTCGCGGAGGTCAAAGACACGGGCAAAGGCATCGACCCCCACGATCTGCCCTACATCTTCGAGCCCTTCTTTACCACCAAAGAGCGCGGCGTAGGCACCGGCCTCGGACTGTACGTGTCGAACGGCATCGTCACGTCCCTGGGGGGGCGAATCGAAGTGGATAGTGTGGTGGGCTCCGGCACGCGTTTCGTCATCCACCTGCCAGTGGCTCGATCCACAGGGGCTAGGCCCGCTTTGACACCGTCCTCCGAGGAGTCGCGATAGAAATGCGACGCGCGCCATCGTAGGACCCGGGCGGCCACACGGAGAAGGGCTTCCATGAACCACCGAGACCCGAACCAACCAGGCCGCTATGGGCGTATCGCCCTCATCACGGGGGCAACCTCAGGCATCGGAGAGGCGACCGCGAGGAGATTCGTGGCCGAAGGCTTTGCAGTGGTCGGAAATGCGCGCCGACAGGCAAGGCTTCGCGCATTGGAGGAGGAGCTGGGGGAGGCATTCTGCGGTGTCCCGGGGGACGCGGCGGACGACGCCGTGCTGGACAAGCTCTTTGCCGTGGCGAGCGAACGCTTCGGCAGACCCGCCGATATCGTGGTGGCCAATGCGGGACGGGGACTCGGCGGCTCAGTCACCAGTGCGGACCTCGGCAAGTTCGAGGACATACTCCGACTCAACGTGCGCGGCGTTCTCGCCCTGCTCCAGAAGGCGGCCCAACGCATGGTGGAGAGCCAGCAATCCGCGTTTCCCGGCCAGCCGGCCGACATCGTGGTCATCGGATCCGTCGTGGGCCGGAGCATCTCCCCCTTCAGCGCGGTCTACGGGTCCACCAAGTTTGCCGTGCACGGGCTCGCGGAGGGATTGCGCAGGGAGGTCGGGCCCAAAGGGGTGCGGGTCTCCCTGGTGGAGCCGGGGGTGGTGGTCAGCGAGTTTCAGGAGGGCGCCGGCTATGACGAGGCCCAGGTCAAACGCTTCGATGAAGGCTTTGGCCCCCTTCTCTGTGGAGAGGACGTGGCCCGGGCGATCCACTTCATCGTGACCCAGCCCCCTCATGTGCACATCAACAACCTCATGGTGCGCCCCACCCGGCAGGACTACCCGTGATTGCGCGGCGCATCCCGCGCGAGACCGGCGGTCGCCCTGGAGGAAGAGATCCTGTTTCCCGAACTGGGGGAGGCGAATCCCGCCGCCCGAGCCCTTCCCCCTCTACGGGCTCTTGCGGCCGATGGGCCACCACTGGCGGGTCGAAGGCCGGACGGTGGCTGTGAGCTGCTGATCTGGTCGGGGGACGAGCCGTCGGGGCGGGTTGAGCAGATCTAGCGCCTGCGATGCTCAACACCGCTGGCCTGAGTCTGGAACAGGGTCCGCCCATCGCGGTGCCGTTTCGCTTCTCCCTGACCGCGCTGACGCTCCTCGTCGGGGGGTACCCTTCTGCCAGGGATGGTGCGCGCCGGCGGTCTCGCGCTGGCCGCCTCCTCCGCCCTCCTCGCCGCGCTGCTGGCGGGTGCGGCCCCGGCTATCGACGCCACACGGCAGCGATCAGGGGTGCGATCTCCCCCGCGCCCAGGCCTAAGCGCTGTCCTGATAGCGCTCCCGCTCCGAAAGGACCTCGGAGAGCTTGTCCGGGCCGCCAAAATAGCCTCGATCGTCGGCCCTCAGGAGTGGAGCCGCATTTCCGCCGGGCACTCCCTGCAAACGGCAAGCTCCGGCTCCAAGGCGTCGTTCGACCTTCCGTTGATCTCGACTCGCACGAGGGGACCCGAGAGCGGCGGCATCACCACGACCCCCCCGGCAGGTATCGCCATATCGCCCGACAGCTGCAGGTGCAAGCTCTGCGGGCTCGCCCGGCGCAGCCGGTAGCTCAGCTTGCCGTAATAGGTCGGCAGATTCCGCACGACGACCTCGCCGCCCTCGTCCAGCCAGGCCGGGGCGACGCCCGCCGCGACGACCAGGCTCTGATCCGCCTCCCGCTCGTAGGCGAAAAGGCTGCGGACCGCGAGGACGTACTCGGCGCCGATCCAGCTGTGGGGCATGTCCCCGATGAAGCTGGGACCCAGGGGATCCCGCCAGGAGATCTCCGGCCACTGGTTCCACGGCGGGATGCGCCGGTCGGCCAGGAAGAAGCTCAGCAGCTCGTGGGCCTCCGACCGCCGGCCGAGTCTGACCAGGGCGGCGATGATCCGGATCTCATACGCGCTGTAGTTGGCCCAAGGGGTATCGCCGCCGGCCCGAGCGCGAAATCCCTCCAGATACTTGTCGAAGGTCTGGTCGATGGCCCGCCGGGGCAGACGTTGCAGCTCGTCGGCCACCGAGAGGGCGATCGCCGTCGCCGTCGGGTCGAAGTCGGCGAGCTCCACGGAGCCGGGCACGAAGTCCAGTGCCCTCTTCCGGATGACCAGGTCGAGGGAGGCATAGAGGCTCTCCTGGAAGGCATCCCGCAGTGCCGCGATGCGCTGCGACGCCTCCGGCTCGCCCAGGATCCCGGCCATGGAGGCCGCGTCCTTGACGCCCCGAAGGGCCCAGAAATCGTCCCAGTAGGCGTGCACCGGGTAGGCCATATAGCCCTCGTGGCTCATGGACTCCGGCAGCAGACCATAGCAGGCGCGCTTGTCCGGCGCCTCGTACGCCGGGGTCAGGCGCCGCTTGCGCAGCTGCTCCAGATAGTCCACCGACTTGAGGACCGCCGGCCACATCTCGGCGAGGAAAGACCGGTCTTCGCTGAACCGATAGCTGTCCATGACCGCAAAGATGAATTCGCCCCAGCTGTCAAACTCCGGCAGCCACTCGCAGCCGTCCCGGTCGACGCAGTCCGGCAGGTTGCCGTCCACTGCCTGATAACCGGCATACCAGCGGATGAACGCGCAACTCTCGGCGCTCAGCCCCATGCGCGCAAGGGCCGCCCCCATGAGGGCCCCGTCCCGGATCCAGGCGCGCGAGTAGCGGCGCGGCCCCGGCTGCAGGGCGGGACCGTCGCGGTTGATGAGGATGTGGGCGGCGGCCGTCCTGAGGGTTTCCACCACGCCGGCAGCGCACGGGGGAAGGCGGATCTCCAGCGCCCCGAGCATGCCCTCCCAGCCGGTCACGGCCCGGGTGAGCTGGTCCGGACCCGACAGGCCGGCAGCATGGGGGGCAGGCCGGTCTGGGTCCGCCTCGCCGAAGGGAGCTGCCAGGTAGACCTCCCGGGCGGCGCGCGGCGGCAGATCCAGATCGAACCGCAGCGCCCCGGAGGCCTGGTCGAAGGTATCCGTCGCGGCGTCCTGGTGCGGCAGCTCACCCCGCCAGAGGTGCTCGGTGATCCCGCCCTGGGCGAAGGTGGCCGCGCCGAACCCGCTGGGCGGAGTGAGCGGGAGAATCTGCTTGTGCCGGTCGACCCATACGGCCCCGCCCCGCCAGGCCAGCTCGCCGATCCGGCAGACACCGCCGAAGCCGTGCCAGTGCTGCCAGGTCGGGGTGACCTGGAGGGGGCGGATCGCCGCAAACAGGGTCAGCTGCCGGGCTGTGTCCGAGTGGTTCTCCAGCCGGTACCGAATCCAGAGCGTGGAATCGCCGCTGGGGCCGGTCGCAAACGCAGTCGTGCCCAGGGTCAGGTCGCTGACCCCCCACTCCACGGAGGGAATCGGCAGCGCGTCCTGCTCCAGGCTCTGGGCCAGGGCAACGTCGGCCCAGGTGATCAATCCGCCGTCCACCCAGAGAAAGGGCTCGATAGAGAAGGCCCCCTTGTCGACCTCCACCATGCCCTCCTCGTTGCACAGGGCCTGGGTGACGTCCTCGCCAGTCCCCACCGGAGTCCAATAGGTCTGGCGTCCAAGGAGATATTTCGGGTAGAGACCGGGGTGGGCGCGCCGGGCCACCACGCTCAGCAAGTCGTTGCGGGAGGCCGAAAACTCGTAGGGCTGAACCTCCACCGAGACGATACCGAACCCGCGCGGCTGCGCGGGCTCACCCAAGTCGAGGCGAACGAAGCGCGAGACGGCCTCCGGAAGAAAGACGTAGGTCTCCTCGCCGACCCCCTCCGTCGCCGAATAGCAGGTCTGCCACTCCACTCCATCGCGGGACAGCAGAATGTCGAAGGCGCGGGGACGCCGATCGCGCTCCCACCGGATGATCAGCCCGCCGTACTCCCGCTCGCACTGAAAATCGATGGTGACGTGCTGGGGCGCGTGCGTGGCCGAGCTGCGCCAGCGGGTCTCGGGGGACGGATCGCAGACATGCAGAGGCTCCCAGCCCGGCAGCGCACTGGTCGCCTCGACCAACGGGGTCAGATAGTAGCTAGTGTCTTCCAGGCGCAGGTCGTCGATCCAGATCGTGCCTTGCCCGCCCGGTCCCGCCGCGATCACGATCTCGATGGCGGCAACGGCCCGCGCCCGACCGCCGCCCAGGGGCCCCCAGGCAAAGGGGATCTGGCTGCTCTTGACGCGCAGCGGCTGCCATTCGTCGGGAAGGTCGAACCGCTCGGCGCGCCAGCGCCAGACGTTCTGGTCGGAGCCGTCCACCAGCTTGAGCTCGAGGATGTTGCAGGGCCCCTCGCCGCGAATGTTGAAGCTGAAGGCGTAGCTCTCCGGCAAGGTCAGGTCGAAGGGCTTGCGGGCGACCACGAAGCCTCCGCCCCCACGGAAATCGAAGTCCAGGCGCATCACCCCGCCCCGCGGCCCCCGCTCCGGGGAGATCCGCAGCTCCGCCTGCCCGGACGCGATGGCAGCCCAGTCCGACAAATCCTCGAAGTCGTCCAGGACTCGACTGTTCATATCGTGACCGCCAACCGGTCGACCCCCGCGGTGAGCCCGCCGAGGAATGCGTCCATCGGGACCTCGGCAGCACCTGTGCGGTAGGGCGACCGACCGCGCGCGAAGGGCAGCTCGGCCCCGGGCCGCTCGACCGGGGTTCCGGGCGCGGGTACGAGCCCGAAGCCGCCGTCGGGGAACCGTCGACCGAGGTCGCTCCCGGGGATCGGTCGGACGAAGGCCCCCTGCCCGTCCTCGACGTACTGCGCCGGCACCGGGTCGGCACCATCATCGACGTTGATCGCCACGTGGTTGACAAGGAGGAACCGGAGACCCGGACCTGAAAGCACGTCCACCGACAGACACAGCTCGTGGCGGTCCACCGAGGCCCGGCTCTCGATGCGAATCAGCCCTTCGGCGTACCTGTAGTACCACCGACAGGCCTGGGGGGTCATCTCGAACGCGGAGGGCACATCCAGCAGCCGCCAAACGGCCCCGAGCTGGACGAAGAGCCGCTGACCCTGGGACCGGAAGAGCCCCAGATAGCTGCGAACGGTCGAAAGCAAGCGGTTGATGCTCACATGCCCTTGGGTCACCATCGAGTGGAAGACCACCGCCATCCAGGCGGTGGATGTCATGGCGGCCTCGTCCGGGGTCAGCGCACCGCCGGTACGCAGGATGTGGCCGTGGGGGCGCAGGACCTGAAGCTCCTTGGCCTTGAGCACCACGTGCCGGCAGTCGCCCGCAAAGAAGGACAAGAGGCGGCCGTCCTCTGCTTCCACCTCCCTCCGGTCCTCGCCGAACAGATCGCTCATCTCGGGCTCCGTCAGGTCTGCGGCGCCCAAGACCGATGCGGTGGCGAAGAGGCTCGGCGCGGGGATCGGCTGGTCATCTCCGGCCGGCGCCCGCACGGGTGCGGCTTCCGGCAGGGCCAGTGCGCGCCCATCGACTGGTTCTGCCGGGAGGCCAGCACCCAATGCTGCTCGGGATGGAACAAGGGCGTATGGTCCAGGTAGTGGCTGACGTAATACTCGTTCAGGCGCACCGCCCCGTAATGAGCCAAAGCCAAGTCCTGGGCATAGATCAGGTCCAGGTCCACGGGAGACGTACCGGTGTTTTCGAGCTCCACGTGCCAAAACCAGGCAAGGGCGGCGTCGGCCAGGACGAGCGAGACCGAAAACCGGACTTCTTGCCACGCCCCCCGCACCCGAAGCCCTCTCTCGTCGCACTGGACCGCCCCTCCGCTGTGCGGTCCGAGCAAGGGCCAAGCGTCGAGCCGCTCTCCGTGTCGGCGCAGATAGAGATTAGCCGGCGGGCCTTCCACCTCGGTGCCGAGGAACAGGTTGACCATGATGTCGTCATGGTCCATCCGGCGGAGGGATCCGTTGGCGGTCACCTGCACGGCGAGACCGGCCCGGCTCACGATGCGCAGGGGACACGGGTCGAGCCGGCGCTGTTCACTGGACACGGGAGGCTCCTGTTCTTGTCGAAACCTGGATTTCCTGCGTGGGGCCACGGCGCCACCCTGTGCCAGGGCTAAGACCGGTCACCGCCGATGTGGCCTCTGGACTCTGTCTCGATGATCGCCTTGGCCGCGCTGGCGGTCATGGTGCCAACGACTAACATTCGTCGGGGCTGGTGCTGGTACCATGACCGGTACGCACAAAGAAGCACCCGGCACGGCGAAGCCCAGGCTGATGCCGTGCGCCATATATTGCCTGAAACCCACGGGCTGGCGCTGACACCATCGCCGTTCGGCAGGCAAAACCCCATGCGATGCCGAGTTTTTACCGCGGTCGATAGACCCAAAGAATGACGGACGAAACAACAAGAGGAGACCTGACATGTATCGATTTCTGGCGGTCGCGCTCAGCCTGATCAGCACCAGCTGCTTCGCCTGGCAGCTGCAGCCTACCGACTCGAGCCTCAGCTTTGTCTCGATCAAGAAGGACAGCGTCGGCGAGGTCATGCACTTCAAGAAGCTGACCGGCTCGCTCGATAACAGCGGGACAGCGGTGTTGTCAGTGCCCCTGGCCAGCGTCGAGACCGGGATCCCCGTCCGGGACGAGCGTATGCGCGACCTCCTGTTTCAGGTCGCCCAGTACCCCAAAGCCACCTTCCAGGGCACCATCGACATGAAGACGGCCGGGGCCTTGAAGGCGGGTGACCAGGCTCACATACCGGTTAAGGGGCAGCTCTCACTGCACGGCAAGAGCGCCGAGATCAGCGCCGACACACTCGCGACCAAGCTGGCTGATGGACGCCTGAGCGTGGTGACCACCGAGCCGGTGATCGTCCATACGGGGGACTTCGGCCTGAATGACGGCGTGAAGAAGCTGATGGAGGTCGCCGGCCTGCCTGCCATCAGCAGGGCGGTACCGGTGACATTCGCGCTGACTTTCACGCCTTGAGGCGGGAACGCATCTCGCTCGCCCTGCAATACCCCGCCGCCCAGCCCTCGCTGTCGCGGGTCGATCGGCCAGCTCTTGAAATGGGGACAGGGATGTCCAGGCTCCGCTTCGACTTTGCAGGCCGATCAGTGCTTCCCGAGGGAGTCCGTGCCCTACTCCGCCTCCACGGCCTTCATGCTCAGGCGTACCCGGCCCTGCTTGTCGATCTCCAGGACCTTGACCCGAACGATGTCACCCTCGGAGAGCTTGTCGCTCACCTTCTGGACCCGCTCTTCGCTGATCTGTGAGATGTGCACCAGCCCGTCCCGTCCGGGCAGGATGGTGACGAAGGCGCCGAAGTCCATGAGACGCGCCACGCGTCCCTCGTAGACTCGGCCGACCTCCACGTCGGCGGTGATGAGCTCGATGCGCTTCTTGGCCTCCTCGCCGGCCCCCCTGTCCACCGAGAAGATCTTCACCAGCCCGTCGTCGGAGATGTCGATAG
>Ga0307418_1000718_pt1 | contig 10308 bp, 9 predicted proteins | sample SalMarWE160220MG_2_FD_202160 | JGI IMG/M metagenome (GOLD analysis project Ga0307418, IMG submission 202160) | Salt marsh sediment microbial communities from the Plum Island Ecosystem LTER, Massachusetts, United States - WE1602-20 | ecosystem: Environmental > Aquatic > Marine > Intertidal zone >...
ATCGATTACCGCTACTGGGGTGCATTAAGCACAATATTATTTCTGGTGACCTTCGGCGCTCTGGGTCTGCTTTTCCTGGTTGGTGGTGCACTGTTTGGCTCTTCACGCTGGTTTACTGTAGGCCCGATCCTGATCCAACCTTCCGAGATAGCCAAGATCACCATTGTTTTGATCCTGGCCAATTTCTTTTCCCAGAAAATCGACGAGATTAAAAAACCTCGCATCATTATCCAGAGTCTGGGAATCACATTCTCGATCGTGTTCTGGATCATCTTGCAGCCGGACCTCAGCACATCCATCGTGATCATGGTATTATGGTTCGCCCTGTTGTGGGCCAGCGGTTTGGATATCAAACAACTCTTGATTGCTGGAGGAGCAGGCGCTGTCGCCCTGGGAATCGGCCTCCCGCTGATGTTATTGAATTATGATCCAGCCAATACAGACACCTTGATCAAACCCTATCAACTTGAAAGGATCATCAATTTCCTGTTCCCTGATCAAGAAGCCAGTTTTGGCGCAATCTATAATGTGCAGCAAGCTTTCATCAGTATTGGCGATGGCGGCTGGATCGGTCAGGGATACGGCAGTGGCTCCCAGGTCCAACTTCGTTTTCTGAAAGTCCGGCATTCTGACTTTATCTTTTCTGCGCTCTCAGAGGAGTTCGGTTTTGTGGGAGCACTGCTGGTGATTGGCACACTGGCTTTTATCATTGCCCGTTGCCTGCGCGCAGCCCGCTTGTCAAGTGATACTTTTGGCGCCTTGATTGCCTACGGGGCAGCGACTCTGATCACTTTCCAAACCATAGTCAACGTTGGCATGAACCTTAACATGCTGCCGGTTACCGGACTGACGCTACCCTTTGTGAGTTACGGTGGTTCGTCCCTGATAACACTATTCATTGCTATCGGGCTTGTTGAAAGTATCGTTTTAAGACACAAAGACCTTGAATTTTAAATCTGTTTAATACTATTTCGGAAGAGCTGCAATCATGTCTAATTTACATTCACCTGCACGTGTACGTTTTGCTCCTTCACCAACCGGTTTTCTGCACATTGGCAGCGCCCGGACTGCATTATATGATTACTTGATTGCCCATCAGACCGGGGGCGCTTTTATTCTGCGCATCGAGGATACCGACCAGAAACGCTTCCAGGAAAATTCCGAGGCAGATTTTAAGGACGCCCTGGAGTGGATGAATATTCAACCAGATGAAGGACCCGAACAAGGCGGCAATTACGGACCCTATCTGCAATCCCAGCGCACCAAGATCTACCGGGATCATGCAGAACAGCTGGTAGAGAGTGGAGACGCTTTTTACTGCTTCTGTAGTGCAGAGAAACTGGCTTTAACCCGAGAAGAGCAGACCCAACGCAATCAAACACCCCATTATGATGGAACTTGCCGATCTCTCACTCCAGAGGAGATAACAAAACGGATCGAAGATGGAGAACCCTATGTGATCCGATTCCGTTCTCCAGATCAAGGAAAAACAACTGTCACTGATCTGCTGCGGGGAGATATTACAGTCGATAACAGCACTCTGGATGATATCGTGTTGATCAAATCAGATGGGCTGGCTGTGTATCACCTGGCGGCTATGGTGGATGACCATCTAATGGATATCACTCACGTCATCCGGGGATCCGAATGGCTGCCCACCTTCCCCATCCACGCCTTGATCTACCGGGCGCTAGGCTGGCAGGAGCCGATCTGGGTCCACCTTTCCGTCTTGTTGAAACCAGATGGCAAAGGCAAAATGAGTAAACGGGACACGGAACTGGCCCGGGAGCAGGGATTTCCGATCTTTATGAAAGATATGGAAGCATTGGGTTATATTCCTGAAGCCGTGATCAACTGGATCGTATTAATGGGCTGGAGCTACGACGACAAAACCGAATTCTTCACCCTTGAGGACCTGGTGGATAAGTTCAGCTTGGAAAAACTGAACCCCTCACCGGCTGCGATCAACTTCAGTAAACTGGACCATTTTAACGGCCTTCATATCCGGAATCTGGACCAGGCCGATTTTGCCGCCCGGATCAGACCCTGGTTTGAAAAAGCAGGTTATGCACCGGAAGATGAGGTCTTATTCCAAATCGCCGGAGCAATCCAAAACCGCACCAAAAAACTCACTGAAGTGGTAGATATGGCCGGGTTTATCTTCCACGATAAGGTCGAAATAGCACTAGATAGAATTGTCACCGAAAAACTGAGTGCTACCCAAGCAGCAGATGCTGCCGGTAAGATCCTTGAGATCTTTCAGGGATTGCCTGAGATCACTCAGGAAAACGCTGAAACCCCTCTCAGGAATCTGGCACTGGAAATGGGCCTAAAGGCCGGTCAAATCTTCGGGCTCTTGCGGGAAGCGCTCACAGGCCAGAAAGTAAGCCCACCGATCTTTGATATTATCCCGATTATTGGGCAAGAAAAGGTGCAGACCAGATTGGAAAAAGCGTGTGAGATCCTGAGTAGTATGAAGTAGGAGAAAATGGAAAATAATAAATACTAAATAGTAAGTAGTTAGATATATGTCAATGTGATTCTTGCAAAGGCGACGCACCTGTCCTGAGTTAGTTAAAGGAGTGGGACGCCTTTTTTCATTTACAGGGTGTCGGAGCCAAGACGGGAATGAGGTGTAACAATTTCCATTTTTTTACGTTTAATGAATAGGAAAGTCCTGATGAGACATCCTTTTTGATGCTATACTAATAATACACTTAAATGGAAATGAACAAGAATAATCCCTCCGCAGATCCTTCTCTCCATTTTATATCCTACAAGGAGGATCCGAATGTTCTCAAAATTAATAAACCGCCCAATAATTTACTCCATCTTCTGTAAAATTATCCTTGTTTTTTTGTTTTTATTCCTGTCTGCCTGCACACAGACAACCATCAGCGAAACAGCCCAGATCCAAGTGGCATGCGGCAGGGGACCAATAATCACTGCCATAAATCGAGCCAACGACGATCCAGATCCTTCCACACTAGTGCTGGAGCAGGATTGCGAAATAATATTTTATACAGAAGATAATCATGAAGGAATTTATGGGATGAATGCTCTCCCCCTGATCACTTCACCAGTAACCATTCTTGGAAATAGTGCTATTCTGGATTCTGCAGGAGCAGGCAGGCTCTTTTACATCACCAGCGAAGGCAGCCTGCGCCTGGAGGATCTGACACTTGATCATGGGTATGCCATTGTTACGACAGGTACAACTGGTCCAGGGGGCGGTTTAATCGCGAATGAGGATGGAGTGCTCACTCTTCACAATGTGATTCTTCAGAATAGTTATGGGGCCGTGGGTGGTGCTATCTGGAATTCCGGTTCACTGATCATTGAAGAAGGTACTGTTTTCGAAAATAACAGGGCTGGCCTGGGAGGAGCGATATTCATAGCTGGATCTGCTGGAATCCCGATCTCAATCACTGATACCACCTTCGTCAGGAATATCGCGTCCACAAATTATTGGGGAGATTATGGTATCGGCGGCACAATATACGTGGAAGGCACTGATGGAGCCGGACTGCAGATCAGCGATACCACAATCACGGGCAGTAAAGCCATCTACAAAGGTGGTGCGATCTACGCCGAGGATCCTTCCGGGGTTATTATGCTATACAACTCCAACCTCGACGGGAACAAATCATATGTAGATGGTGGCGCGATCTATCTTGAAGCTGGTACTATATCTATCGTCGATTCGTCTTTCAGATATAACTCATCAGGGCATTATTCCACCACTTATAGTGTACCAACAGATATACTTCCCTCTGGTGGAGGAATTTATATTATGTCTGGATCCCTGGACATCTTAGAATCCGAAATAATTGACAGTTTTGCAGAATATGAAGGTGGTTTCCTTCTTAATAAGGGAGGAGATGTCACAATTATCGGGTCCAATATCAATGGGGGTGAGACCTATTTTATTGACAGACATTCTGACGATTATCCATCTTTTGGCGGCTGTATATCAAACTACAATACCTTGACTGTTCAAAATACATCAATACAAGGCTGTAAGAGTTTTACAGGGGGTGGGTTAATCAATCATACTCAAGCCAGCGCTGTTCTTAATAATGTCACCATGAGTTACAATTCCCCAGTATTAGGGTTTGGGGGTCATATCTATAACCGCGGCGACCTGGATCTAAATTTTGTGACGTTCTACCAAACCCGCGGAGGCGATGGAAATGGATTAGTTATGTACATGCACGGGGGAAGAACTCGTGTTAAGGACAGTATTATATACAACTACCCATACGTGGAACTAGAAAACTTATGTATTGGAAATGAAGGTAATTTAGAACCTGTAGGTGAAAATTATATCTTTGGTGGAGAATGCCTGGGATTTGACCTTCAGGACATCAACCTGCTTAATCATTTCGGAAATGGTTTTTACGATCTAGAATTGGACAGCCCAGCCCTTGATGGCGCCTCCAGCTGTCTGGATTTGAATGGAAATCCTGTCTTAACTGACCAGCTCGGTGTCAACCGGCCCCAACCTACAGGTGGACAATGCGACAGCGGAGCTATTGAAATGCCTCAGATCCCTGGTCCTCCTCCTCCCACACCCCAGATCCTGCCACGCCTTTTCACACCGGAGAACCTCTCCTGCCGAGAAGGGGATTCTATGGACTATCCTACCGCGGGCTACTTGATGGCCGGGGAAAGCGCCGATGTGATCGGCCAGAATCAGGCAGGGACCTGGCTTGTGATTAATAATCCCGATTGGGATGGAATCTGCTGGCTGTTTGAAGGTAATGTAATCCTGGAAGGCAGCCTCGAAGGTGTGTCCGTACTCACCGCACCACTTCTATCACAATTTTCGGAAGAAGAGGCTGGTGAAGACAACGGTAGGGATAACGGGTCCACCCCAGTCTGCACCGGCAGCCTGGAGGCGGAGGAATGCAAAAAGGCTGGCGGGACATATAATATTCAAAACCTACCTGCCTGTAAATGCCCCTAAAAAGGCATGAGTAATTAGGTTAGAGAGAATAAAATACCAAAAAAGGCGACCCGCCGGGTCGCCTTTTTTTTATTTTCACTGAGTCATATCCCCTTATCCAATTTAGCCGCATAGCGCTCATCTACCTATTTTCAATCTTTACTCCCATGTGTTTTAAGCCACTTCAGGGCATCATTTTCATTTGAGAAGATCCTGATCTTCAATCTCACATTCAGGATCACATCTTTGACAAAATTATAATCCTTCCTGGTGTCTGGATTGATCAGTATAGCTGTTTTTTCAGATGAGCGGGAAGGATAGATTTCCTTGTTGCGGAACAGGTAAAACCAGTCTGCCATTGACGCTAATATAGTAGCCTTGGTGATATCACATAGGATATCATACTGGTTTTGAGCGGCCACAGCCCGGGCTTCAATAATGATCTTTTCCCCCTCACTTTTTGTGAGTTTACCCTCGACCACCAAACGGATCAGGTGATTTTCTTCATCAAGAGAAATTTCGTGTGTAAAATTAACCATCTTGTCAAATCTTTACTTATTAAATGGATAATAACCTTCCACCTCCAAATATTCAATATTCAAGGTTAGGCTATATACTTTGAATCTTAAACGTTTTTTATTATCTCGCAACAACCATAAATGTTAAATTTCATAATCAAGTGGATAATCAACCAGGATCTCTCCGCCTTCGGGTGTTACTCGGTAAATATCTTCAAACCTGACTCCGCCATAACCGGGAATGGCCAGGATGGTATGACCGATCGTCATCGCCATGTTTTCTTTGATGCGGATCGTTCGATGGTTCGGTAAAATCGTTGAGGCGGGGGTTTCCTCAAAGCGAAGACCGATGCCATGGGATATTCCATTTAGGTGATATTCTTCCAACCCATTCTTCTGGCAGATCTCCCTGCCAATCTTATCAAGCCTACCCACAGTGATTCCTGGTTTTAACGCCTCCCGGGTAGCCAAGTTGATCTCAAAATAAGTATCTATCAGTTTCTGTTGTTTTGGTTCTGGCTTTCCGACTACAAAGGTCCTGGCCAGATTGGCGCAGTAACCATTGTATTTGGGAGTGAGATCGACCACCACCAGATCCCCTTCCCTGATCACTTCATGATCCACTTTTCCATGGATCCAGCAGCTCCGTAAACCAGAGTTAATGTGCATTGGCGTGCTGGTTCCCGAAGCCCCTGCTTTCATCATGGAATAAGTGATCTCTGTGGCCAGCTCATGACCTGTTTTTCCCGGTTCCAAGATCTCCTTCAATCGATCCATACCAAGAGCAGCTGTTTTCTGCGCCTGGCGGATGTTCTCGATCTCCTCCGGATCCTTAACCATGCGCAGCTCATCCATCACTGGATCCGAAGGAACCAACTCCACCAGCGGATTCAGTTTCCGGAACAGGTCAACCAGGAAAGCCGGGGTTTGGAACCACATTTGCATACCGACTTTGGGGCGATTATCTGATAAAAATCCCGGCTCTTGTTTTGTCAATTCCATCAGGGATTTAAATGTTTTACTTACGCTGGACATCTGCTCCCCAACATGTCCAAATACCTTGACTTCCTTATCACCTAGCGCTGAGCGAATCTCATCCTCTTCAGCTTTAAAACAGATAAAGACTGGTTCACCAATAACAGGTATGATCGCCCGGGGCTGAACCCTGGTTTCTCCAAAAAAATACTGGTAGTCGTCCCGGGTCATAATCATGATCCCGACCATGCCCTGCTCTCGCATCAAGGCTTGGGCTTTCTGGATTCTTCCACTGTTAATTTTCATCACAACTCCTTAGGTTTCCTGTCATCTGTCCTCGGCCTTTTTCATCTCCCGGTACAAAAACCACCCCCCTTCCCTGTCACTCGCGTCTTTCGGTGCCCGGTCATAATACAGGTCAAAAATCTGTCCGTTCTTGGTCAACACCCGGAAGTAAAAGCGCCCCACACCCCAGGAACCGCGCCGTAAGGCCTTGGCCATATTGGCGGGCCGCATATTATGGGACATGTGCCCGGAGCGGCTGTAATCGTGCCACTCCCCTACCTTTTCTATCACATGAAAGACCTCACCATCCCAGATAAACCGATCCGGGCAGCCTGGTTTTTTCTTATGAAGCGGCTCTTTGTCAAATTGAACTTCTACAGAATCGCCGATGAAATGGAGGGGATTGTAATCTCTATCCAATCATTCATCTCCAGAAAAAACAATAAAATATCAGACCCGAGAGTTGAAAATTGTAGATCCTATCTAGAGTGGATTATACCGGTATTGAAAGTCAGGATCTACATATATCCCCATAGATATAACTTCCGTCCTTTAAGACAATCAACGAACCTGGGACCAGATCGATCCAGGTTTCGTTTTTCGTTAAAGGGTGAGAGGCGATCACAAAACCTCTTTGGCCCGGGCTTTTTTCAGCTGCCAGGTCGACTTCCCAATCCTCATCTTGCAGGGATTTAATGCCAAAAGGCGAGATCCTTTCTGTTATACAGAGTCCGTTGTGTCCGTCTTTATCGCGATAACTGAAAAAATGCTCACCTTCGGAAAACAACAAGTTCATTTTACCCAGTTTATTAAAATCCTGAAGTAATCTCTCTATTTTTTGGTAATCCGTGAACTGGATCTTATCCGCTGCCATCATTGTTAATAGCGAGCAGAAAAGTTGTTCTGAGTCTGTTTCGCCAACAGGAAGGTAACTCAATTCCTCCATATTTAATGGTAAAGATTCCATAGTACCGTTATGGGCCAGAACAACCTCACAGGATCCAAAAACCCGTTTGAATGGATGTGTATTTATTAATGTGTTTCCTCCCCGGGTTGCATCCCTGACATGACCGATGAATATTCGGCTTTGGAAAAGTTCGTAATCACGAACAAATTCTGCCAGTTTGCTTTCCTGGGCATTGGCCGCTTCTTTTAATATTTGGCAGGCTTTCCCCTCATAGCGGGCTATGCCCCAACCGTGAGGATTTCCTTCACTGCGGTGCCTGAAACCGCGGAATGAGAATGATGGTGAAACGGGTAATTTGAAATTTAGACCAAGAAGTTCACACATATCAGCTCCGATGGATTTTTTCTTGCTAAGTGATTTATATGCATTGGTTAAATATTATTAATTGATCTTGGAATGCCTCTATCCAGACAATTTCATCGATTAAGCAAATCTAGATTATCCTCTAAAGATTATAAAACCGAAACGTAAATAGAGGAAATTTGAGAATAAACAAATCGTGGCAAGCGGACAATCTTCTAAAAGGGGTTGTAATCTATCATGGGGTGTAATAAAACCAAAATGTTAAGTACACTTGACATTATTGTTGTTGTTAAGTATACTTAACATCATGACTCATAAAAGTGTTGGCAATAATATCAAAGATCTCCGGTCAAAACTTGGATTAACCCAGGCGCAGCTCGCAGAGTCTGTCGGGGTCGCAAGGGTTTCCATTATTTCAATCGAACAAGGCCGTTTTATACCCACTATAGAAACCGCTTTGAACATCAGTAAAGCACTGGGTGTTCCCCTTGAGAAAATTTTCTGGTTAAAGGAATAATCAAAATGAAAAAGGAATATCTACCATACTATATATCAAGAGCCCTTCTCAGCGCCGTGTTTGCTGTGCTCATAAATGGCTTCACCTGGATTGCAGCACTGGTCGCAGTTATCATGTTTGGTTTATTTTTACTCTACCTTCACAGCGGCTGGTTCAAGATTGATGTTGAAAAACCGCTAATGCCTCTCCGGCGAGATACCCGCGGACAAGACATCCAAAGGAAAGCGCTAATTGCTGCAGTAGTCACAGGGATGGTTATCTATCTCTCATCCACTCTGTTACCAGAATTGATCGGTATTTCAACTGCAGGAAATATTGCCTTGGCCATTGCCATACTAACCTATTTCCTGACCCAGTTCATACTTTTAGCCAGAAATTAATTCTTAAAAAAGAGAACTTTTGTTTGTCCTTGGGACCTATTTAGCCCGAGAAGATTTAATTACCCCAATACTCAAAGACCTCTCAAAAGTGAGCGCTTAAAAAATCGAAAATCTTGGACCAGCTGTTTTTATTGATAACGATCTGGTTATGACCTCCCCCGAGGACGAGGTGTTCATAAGGATAAACAAAATCATGGGCTTTAAGGCGGTCCATGATTTGTTCACTCATTTCAGCTGCCGGCCAGAGGCGATCGTGTTTACCAGAGATGAGCAGTACGGCTCCTTGGATTTTCTCCACCTTGATAAATGCTTTATTTTCCATGCCTGCGTCCTGGAGTGCGCTGGTATGCATCTTATTGAGATTTAACAATCGCAAATCCCACTTGCTGATAGAGGTTGAATAGGGGAGAAACGGTAAACCCACTCCCTTTACTGACCAGGAGGATTTGGGATCCTTGGAAAGCTCAAATCTGTTTGCTGGAATTCCCTGCCAGATAACACTGCTGGGGGAAAAAGCAATCACAGCCTTTACCCGGGGGGATCTGCTTCCCATTAAAAGAGCAGCCTCAGCCCCTTTGGATCCGCCCAGTATCGCATATTGGTCCTTAATAATTCCCGGCTGGTTTGACAACCAATCAAATGCTTTTTCGAAATATTCCAGGGGAATTTCTTCTAAAGTATCTGGCAGACCTTCAGATTTAAAATAAGCGAGAGATAATAAGGCGTATCCCCGCTGAAGCAAGAGTTCAATCGGTTTATTGATCCGGCTCCAGGATTTTCCCCCTTCTGATCCTCCCAGCATAATGATGGCTTTTTGGGGTTCCTTTGAAGGTTTATAGAAAAAATCAGCCCGGATACCGGTTGAACCAAATACCTTTTTATCCATCATCTTTTCCTTTCGATTTTCAAGTCACTTACCTGATTACTCAAGGGATGGAAATCCCCCAGCCGGCATTCTATCCGATCACCGTGTTGTAATACTGCCGCGCCCGGAGTCCCCGTTGAAAGGATATCTCCCGGCAGCATAGTCATGATTTGAGAGTGATAAGCGACAAGATAATCAAGTGGAAATGTCATATTGTCGATAATATTTTCAGCCTGTATTTTGCCATTGAGAATGGTTTTTACCACTAACTGGAATAAATCCTCCACTTCATCAAAAGTATAAAAAATCGGTCCAAAACTGAAAAAGGTGTCAAAACTTTTGGCCTGGGTCAGATTGCGTGGATTCCTCTTCAGAATATCTTCTGCCGTCATGTCGATTATGGTTGTGAAACCGGCGATCACCGTTTGCCAGTCTTCTCGGCGTACGTTTCGACATTTTTTTCCAAACACCAAACCCAGTTCAGCCTCACCGGTGGTTCTTTGGGAAAGCTCCGGTATTTTAATGGTTTCTTTATGCCCGATAATAGTTG
>Ga0307418_1000720_pt1 | contig 10291 bp, 8 predicted proteins | sample SalMarWE160220MG_2_FD_202160 | JGI IMG/M metagenome (GOLD analysis project Ga0307418, IMG submission 202160) | Salt marsh sediment microbial communities from the Plum Island Ecosystem LTER, Massachusetts, United States - WE1602-20 | ecosystem: Environmental > Aquatic > Marine > Intertidal zone >...
TTGGATGATCGCATTGCGGAAGGTCCGCGACCTGTTGCAGACGCGCTTGGTGCCCTTGCTCGCGGTCGTATCGGCCTTCTGCTTTGTGATCATGATGTTCAATCTACCCCTGCCCGGGGGCACCACCGGGCACGCCGTCGGCCTGGCGGTGGCGCCTATTGTGCTTGGACCCTGGGCCGCGATGCTTTCTCTCTCGATTGCCCTGTTCATCCAGGCGGTCTTCTTCGGGGATGGGGGCATCACAACCTTCGGGGCCAACTGCCTCAACATGGCCATCGTCGGCCCGGTGATAGCCTACTGGCCCTACCGTTTGCTCTCCGGCAGCTCGCCGCTGACCGCGCCCAGGCGGGCGGTCGCTGCCGCCGTTGCGGGTTACCTCGCAATAAATATGGCCGCCCTGCTTGCGGCAATCGAGCTCGGTATCCAGCCGCTGCTGTTCCACGACGCCGCCGGCGCTCCCCTCTATGCCCCCTATCCGCTGCAGATTGCCATTCCGGCGATGCTGGCGGGGCACCTCACGATTGCGGGACTGGCAGAGGCCGTCATCTCGGGTGGGGTCGTCGCCTATCTCCAGAAGTCGGATCCCGGGCTACTGAGGCTATCGGCGCCGACGGCTGGGCGTCCCATGTCAGCGACTCCTGGGCTCGGCTGGCGTCCCACCCGAGCCTTGTGGACGGGGGTCGCACTGCTCATGATCGCGAGTCCCTTGGGTCTGCTGGCCGCGGGGATGGCCTGGGGCGAGTGGGGTATCGAGGACTTCCAGAGTGCCGCCGCGCGGACCGCGATCTCCCACGCCTCGGGGGACGTGGCCCCGCCGGTGGCCGCTCCCGAGGGCATGGCCCGCCTCGCCAGGGTCTGGACCGCCCCGATGCCGGACTACGCGCCCGCCTTCATGCACCGGGAAGCCTTCGGCTACATCATGTCGGCTATGGTCGGCACCGGGCTGATTCTGCTCAGCTTTCTCGGTCTGTCGCGTGTGCTCCGGGGCGGGCGGAAGCCCGAGTCCTTGGGCAGCCCCTGAGCACGGATCGCACACGGGGAGGCAAGAGTATCCCCGCGGCCGGCCGACAACGACCGTGTGATGCCCTTTCTTTGACAGCTATCCAACCTGCGCGGATCGACGCCCTCCAGCCCGAGCGCAAGCGGGGGCACCGTCACGGGGTACCCCCTGGATGGGGCCCGACAGGACCTGCGGGAAAGGTCAGCCGCAGCTCAGCACCGGGATCGCGGTTGACCACATCGACGCGGCCGTTCATGGCGAGCGTCAGCTGGCGCACCAGGGCGAGGCCGATGCCCGTACCCACCGTCTCCCGGGTAAGCTCGTTCCCGGACCGGTAGAAGAGTCGGAAGATCTTCTGCATCTGATCACGCGGGATGCCCGGCCCGTAGTCCCGAACCGAGAATCGAACGCTGCGCGCGTCGTGGATCGTACAGCCGATCTCGACGGCGCGACATTCGGCATCCCGCGAGAACTTGAGGGCGTTGTCCACCAGATTGATCAGAATCTGGGCGAAGAAGTCCTGGTCCACATGCACCACGGCGTTCGGCGCCGGACAGTCAAGTCGCAGCTCGAACCCCGCCCGCTCGATCTGGGTCGCGATCTTGGGCCGAAGTCCCTCCATCAGGTCGCCGATGGGCACCGGCTTGAGCTCGACGCACAGGCCGTTGCGGGTGAGGCGGGCCAGCTGAAGGACGTTCTCGATCAGGCGCGTGAGCCGCTCGCTCTCCGCACAGATGTAGTCATAGTAGGTCTGTCTGCGCTCCTCGGTCGCCCATCCCTCTTTGAGCATCTCCCCATACATGCGGATGGACGTCAGGGGGGTCTTGAGCTCGTGGCTTACCGCGGAGACGAAGTCCTGCTGCTGACGGGCGAGGGCGATCTGCCGCAGCCCGGCGCGGTACATGAGGAAGAATCCGCCCGTGAGCACCAGGGTCAGGGTTACGGCCGTCCAGCCCACGACTCGCCCGCCCGGCCCGACGGGCAGCTGCTTGACGGTGAAGATCAGCTCCAGCGCGCTCAGGGGGGCCGCGAGCCGCGTGCGGTAGAGGAGCGCTCCGCCCAGCTCCTGGGCGCTGGTGAGATATTCCCGTCCGGGCTGCGCGCCGAAGGCCGCCAGCACCGCCCCCTGGTAGGCGACCACGAGGTCGGTTATCCGGGAGAGGGTCGTCTCGCGGAACAAGGACTCTACCGACTGCTTGAGGAACGGCTTCTGCTCGATCAGTGCCCCCTGGATGAACCGCTGACCGCCACGCCAGACGTTGCGGAAGAGGACGAACTGACCGCTCTCGAGCAGGCTGAGCTCGTAGGGTCCGAGCTCGCTGTCGAAGATGTGGACGCGCGCGCGGGCGTCGGGTGCCGTTTGGCGCGCAGGTGCCTTCGCAAGCGGCGAGCCTTGGCGCTCGGGCTCGGCACGGAGCTTGTTTTCGAGCGACGGCTGCCGCGGCGCGGCGGCGCCCGCCACAGTTCCAGTTGCTGCCGGCGTCTCCGCGAGCTTGTCCTGAAAGCGCAGGTCAAGGTTGAGGTCTTCAACTCGCCCCAGCGGGCTTTTCTCTTGGTTCTGCAGGGTGGGGGTTTGACGAGGGGCGTTTAGCCGGTCGAAGGCGGCCTGGGCCGAAGGGCGGGGGCGCTTCGCAGCCGCTTTCTGGGAAGCACCTTCGGCGGCGGGCGGCTCCTGGGCGGAGGGTGCCCGCCTTTTGTGCTCCTCACGCCGGGCCCCGGCGGCTTCCTTTTCCTTGGCAGCGGCCACACTGGGCTGCGGCAGGAGCCGATTGCGGCTCAGGATAGACCGGATGCGGTCCGCAAGAGCGGCACGCTCCCGCAGCTCCGGTCCGGATAGCCCGTAAGCCGCGGGGGGCTTGCCCGGGGGCGGCAGGAGGGGTGTCGTCAAGGCACCTTCGGCGTCCACCTGAAAGTAGCCGAGCAGGCCGGGAATGTCGGACTTGACCGGGAAGGCGGCGAGGGGCGATCGCTGGAGGAAGGTTGCCGAAGGATCGCCGGTGACCACCAGAAACCCGTAGTCCTCGAAGGAGCGCTCCTCCTCGGCCCGGATCAGTCCGGTGAGTCGGCCGTTGATGCGGGCGGCGAGCTCTTCGGCAAGCGCCTGGTCCTGGTGGAATGCCTCCCACTTGAGCTGGCTGTATGCCTGCCGCACCAGCACGCCCGTCGGTGCAGCCAGCGCAAGGAAGAAGAGTCCCAGCCATAGCCGCAGCCGCTTGCGGTCCAGGCCGGCGAGGGGGGACGCCAAGCGCGCTACTCCGCCAGCAACCGGTATCCGGCTCCGCGAACGGTGACCAGATACCGCGGGTTGGCCGGATCGGGCTCGATCTTGCGCCGGAGCTTGGCGATGTGAATGTCGACGGTGCGGGTTTCGATGCCCAGATTCCGCGCATAACCCCAGACTTTCGCCAGCAGCTCCTCCCGCGGCACGGGCCGATCGTCGTTTGCTCTGAGGTACTGCAGGATCTCGATCTCGCGCCGGGTGAAGCTCAGGGGCTCGCTCCCCTTGGCCCCCGCGAGGTTGCGGGTGTCCACCTCCACATCCTGGCCGAGGCGGATGAGGCATTCCGTATCCGTGCCTATATGAGCGCGCCGCAGAACGGCCTGCACGCGCAGCACCAGCTGGGCGACCGAGAAGGGCTTGGGCACGTAGTCGTCGGCCCCCAGCGAGAGGCCCCGAATGATGTCCTCGTCGCCGGTCTTCGCGGTCAGCATGATGATGGGCTGGCGGGGGTCCTGGGCCCGGATGCGGTTACAGATCTCGAAGCCGTCGATGCCGGGGAGCATGACGTCGAGCAGGATGAGGTCGAAGGTGCCCCCCAGCGCCTTCTTCAGCCCCTCTCGGCCGTCGCCGGCCGTCTCCACCTCATAGCCGTGGAACACGAAGACATCCGTGAGACCCACCCGGATGGGGGTCTCGTCTTCCACGATCAGAATCCGGATCTGGCGTTGCATGCCGGCGGTAGCTTAGCAGCCAGGTCCCGGGGCGTTCTGTAAATCCTTCGTAAATTCTCGCGCCCACCTTTTACGGATGCGTGTCTGGGGCGCCTCGGTGTTCCTCCCTAGACTGAAACTGCAGTCAAGAAGACAACTTGGGAGGTGCGCCATGACCCTGATCACCCGGTTCTCCAGACTCTTCCGAGCGGATCTGCACGCGGTGCTGGACCGCATCGAGGAGCCTGATCTCGTTCTCCGCCAGTCGGTCCGAGAGATGGAGGAGGATCTCACCCACGATCGCAGGCGTGTCGCGCTGCTTCGCGAAGAGCAGCGACAGCTCGCCGCGCGGGAAAAGGATTTAGAGCAGTCCCTCGCGACCCTGGGAGAGGAGCTCGACACCTGCTTCGCGGCGGGGAAGGACGATCTGGCCCGGCTCCTTCTCCGACGCCAGCTGGAGGCCGAGCGTTTGGGCGGTCTCATCAACCGCAAGCGGGAGGACGCGGAGAACGCCGTGCGGCGGCTCGAAGCAGTGGTGCACGAAAAGGATGCGCAGCTGGAGGCGATGCGTCAGAAGGCGGAGCTCTTCACGCCTGATGCACCGCCGTTCGCGGCGGAGCGCTGGGACATCCCTTCTGTGTCCGTGCGGGACGAGGAGGTAGAGGTCGCATTCCTCCGTGAGCAGCAGCGGAGGGCGGGAAGATGAACCGGCCCACTGTGCTTGAGGGGGCGCTGGTCGCCCTGATCGGGGCAGTCTCGGGGACTCTCGCGTTCGCGGCGCTCGTCTGGGCACTCCCCGCGGGTACGGCGGTACGGCTCGTGACCGCGGCCCTGGGCATTGCCTACCTCATCTACCTCCTGGGCCGCAGCCGGGACCACGTCGGCCGACTGGCCGTGCTGGCCCTTTGGGTGCTAACGGCGGTCGCCCTTTGGATTCTGACGCCGTCCGTCCCTCTCTACCTGGCGGGACATCTCGGCGTGCTGTCACTTGTCCGTTCCCTCTACTTCCAACAGGGCCCGCTGGGCGCGCTGGCAGACCTCGGTCTGACGGCCCTCAGCCTGATGGCCGGCGCAGGTGCCTTTCTCCATACGGGGAGCCTGTTCCTTGCCATCTGGAGCCTGTTCCTGGTGCAGGCCATGTTCGTCTTCGTCCCAGACCGCGCGAGTCCGAAGGGCGTGGCCTCACGCGATGACGACCGCTTCGGGCGGGCGCATCGCGCCGCGGAGGAGGCCGTCCGCAAGCTTTCCGCATCTCTCTGACCCTGAAGGAGCATCGAACCATGAAATCAAGACTCATCGCAGTGACTATGGTTGCCTTCACGGCCGCCGCCGTGGCCGTCTATCCCGCTTTGCGCGGTGCGCCTGCGGCGACTCCGCCCACGGCGACCCTCGTCCCGAACACCCAGCCCCTCAGCAACGAGCACCCTCGGATCGAGGTCGCGTTTGTCCTGGATACCACCGGCAGCATGGGCGGTCTGATCCAGGCGGCCAAGGAAAAGATCTGGTCCATCGCCAGCACCATGGCGTCCGCTCAGCCGGCACCGGAGATCCGAATGGGGCTGGTGGCCTACCGGGACCGTCAGGACGCCTATGTCACGCGTGTGGTGGACCTCTCCGCCGACCTGGATTCCATGTACGCAACCCTCATGGATTTCCAGGCGGAGGGTGGAGGCGACGGCCCGGAAAGTGTGAATCAGGCCCTCTACGACGCCGTCAACGGGCTCTCGTGGAGCCAGGACCCGCAGACCTACCGGGTGATCTTTCTGGTGGGTGACGCCCCGCCCCACATGGATTACCAGAACGATGTGAAGTGGCCGCAGACGGTGGAGACGGCACGGACGCGGGGCATTCGCGTCAACGCCATCCAGTGTGGCCGTAACGGGTTGACCGCCGCGGCCTGGCGGCAGATTGCTCTGGCCGGGGAGGGGAGCTACTTCCAGGTCGGGCAGGCGGGAAGCGCCGTTGCCATCGCCACCCCCTATGACGAGCGACTGGCAAAGCTCTCCGCCGAGCTCGACTCAACCCGCCTCTACTACGGCAGCGCCGCGGACCGTGCGAGACAGCAACGGAAGCTCGAGGCGGCGGACAAGCTCCATACCGAGGCATCGGTGGGTTCTCGTGCCCGTCGCGCCGCCTTCAACGCATCGGCGAGCGGCAAGGCCAATCTGCTGGGAGAGAAGGAGCTGGTGGAGGGGGTTGCGAGCGGCCGCGTGAATCTCGACTCCATTGAACCAGCCGAGCTGCCGGCCCCCATGCAGGCGATGCCGGCAACAGAGCAAAAGGCCCTGATCAAGCAGACGGCGGAGCGTCGGGCACAGCTGACACAGGAGGTTCAGGCGCTCGCCAAGCAACGCGCCGGTTTCCTGAAAAAGAAGGTCGAGGAGCGCGGCGGGGCGAAGGACAGCCTCGACGCCGGGATCTACCGAGCCGTCCGGGAGCAGGGCGCAGCCGCGGGCCTTCACTACAAGGCAGACTCCCCCTCCTATTGATCGGAATCCCCAGAAAGGGACTGCCAATGACCCGGAGTGCGCGGCGCCCCGGGCCACTGGTTGAGTGGCCGGCTACCTCGCACCTCGGTCGGAATGCTCATCCTGCTAGCGGGTGATTCAGCTCGGTGCACCAAGCATTGGGGCTCAGTTGCGTCAGATCAGGTGGGAGGGAAACTGTGCTGACGGGGAAACATGGTACATTGGTACACTTAGAATATGCGCATGTACTGATATACGCCCCGGTCATGTCGTCCAGCAGCACAAGCGCCTTCTACACCGTCTGGCAAACCGTGCTCCGACGCCTTGCCGCCGAGATCTCGTTTGGGCGCCCGGTCCGCTGCAACGGGGCGGAATTCGGGTCGGAGGATTGGGCCGGCGGCTTCGCCCCATCCCTGTCCGACGGGCGCAGGCGCCGAGGCCGTCTTCTCCTGATTGCTCTGGCCCCTCTGGCCGGCCTGCTGCAGCTCGGCACGGCACATGTCCACCCGGAAAAGGCATCGCCCGGGACCGGCCTCGAGCTGAGTGCCGCGGAGTCCGGGGCGTCGGCCCGGAGCGTGGTTTCGCTGAATGGCGATGTCCCCCTCCGTTATGCTCCGGATATCCAGGAAAAAGCGGATGCGATTTGGTCGTATCTGGTACGGAAGGTTCGGCTCGCCCCCGGGACCGCATCCCCCTACATCTATTTCCATCGCTTTGACAAGGCGACTCAGTCGCGGAAATGGACCGCCTGGCAAACCGAATGGACGCGCCTCCATCCGGGAATCTGGCGAGACTGGACGAAGCTCACGCGTAAGGGCACCGAGGTTGAGATCACCGACGAATGGATCAGAGCCAACATCCAGGTGATCTTTCCATTCCCGAGCACCTTCCTTGCTTTCCATTACGACGGGACGAACCGGATTCAAATCAACCCGTCGCGGACCTTCGGCGCCTCGGTCCAAAACGATCCTTACGGGGTCATGCGCGATCTCAGTGGCCAAGGCTACTACAGCATGGGCCATGAGATGCTCCATTATGCCTTGGAGGCGAAAGGGATAGGACCGACGCGGCTTCACCATTGCCTGTTCATCCATGCGGTGCCCGGCGATGCGGCCAAGCCAATCATGGAAGAGGTGGCGGATTATCTCGTGGACCAGAAGATGGTTTCCGTCACCGCCAAGCTGACGGGGCTGCGGAGCGAGCGTTACTTCGATCCTTGTCACTCCCTGACCCGTGCGGAACTGTCCCGGGTCGAGATGCTCGCTGGCGAGCTGCAGTACCTCGATCGCAGCCGGGTCGTGAGTCTCGGTATGCCGGGCAGAGGTGGTCGTACAATCCGGGTGAGACGTTAGCTGCGGCAAGGGCAGCCGGCCGTAGGGTATGAGCTCCGGGAATTGCCCGGCCGCACGACAGGAGACGGAGCCCTGACCCGTGTGGTGCGCGTAGCCGAAACGGCCCCTCTCACGCGGCATGAGCACCCCCAGCGCCGCAATCAGTAGCGGTGAATGAACGTGGTATGGTGGCGCGGGCCTTGGAGCGGTCAGGTCACGGCCTTATGTGAGCTGGGACCGCGGAGAGGTGGTTGCTTGCGCGCCGATGCCCGCCGCGGGATGCGCATTCCACGGGGTTGCGCATGCGGCCGATTGCGTCATGCCGGGAGCGAGAGTCCTCCCTCCTGGCGTCATGAGCACCGGAATCCGAACAATCATCTGGAGAAAGCGATGCGTGAGAGATATCTGTTGGGCGGCGCTGTGCTGGGGTGCGGGCTGGCTTACGGGGTGGCGGCAATGGCGGACGCGGACCCCACGGATCTCATCAAGTACCGTAAGGACGTCATGTCCGCGCTCGGCGCTCATACCGGAGCCGCCAGTCTGATTATTCGGGGCAAGGTGGCTTACGGTCCTCAACTGATCGACCACGCCCGCTCCCTTGCCCTCACTGCGCCCTTGATCAAGGACGTGTTCCCGCCGGACTCGGAGCTGGGGGACACGGACGCCAAGGCGGCCGTATGGCAGAAACCCGAAGAGTTCAGGAAGCACGCAATGGCGACTCAGGAGGCGGCCGCGGCCTTCTTGAAAGCCGCAGAGGCGGGCGACAAGGCCGATATCGGCAAGAAATTCATGGCCATGGGCAAGGCGTGCAAGAGTTGCCACGACGAGTTCCGAAAGAAGAAGAAATAGGTTGCCGTAATGAAGGTGAGGGCCGCCATCCTCGGCGCACTCCTGGGTGCATGGGGGCTCACCTGCGCGGACGAGGGATTGATCAAGCGCGGCGAGTACCTGGTGCACGCGGGGGGCTGTATCCCCTGTCATACGGATGAGGACCGGGATGGGCCTTATCTCGCCGGGGGGCGCGCCCTGAGAACCCCGTTCGGGACCTTCTACACGCCTAACATCACGCCAGACCTGGAAACCGGCATCGGCCGCTGGAGCAACGATGACTTCGTCCGCGCCTTTCGGGAAGGGGTCAACCCGGAGGGCGAAAACCTCTATCCAGTGTTCCCCTACACATCCTACACGGGGGTCACGCGCGCGGACCTATTGGCGATCAAGGCCTATCTCTTCAGCCTCCCGCCGGTGCACCATCCCAACCGGCCGCATGACCTCCCCTGGTATCTGTCTTTCCGTTGGCTGGTGTGGGGCTGGAAATGGCTCAACTTCGAGCCGGGCGTCTTTAAGCCAGACCCAGCCCGGTCGGCAGTCTGGAATCGGGGGGCCTATCTGGTTAGGCACCTGGGGCATTGCGGCGAATGCCATACGCCGCGCAACTGGATGGGCGGCTTGGAGCGGAACCGCGCGCTCGCGGGAAATCCGGACGGCCCTGAAGGTGGCAGCGTGCCCAATATCACCCCCAATCGGAAGACCGGCATCGGAACCTGGTCTGCCTCCGATATCGACTACTTCCTGCAGACGGGAATGCTTCCGGACGGCGACTTCGCCGGCGACGCCATGTCCAGCGTCATCGACGACAACACCAGCTACCTCACCGCGGAGGATCGCAACGCGATCGCCGAGTACCTGAAGTCCGTGCCCGCGCTGCCGGGTGTCGGGAAGCGGAGGACAGAGGACAGCGGACAGAAGTCCGTAAGGCGTGCTGTGCGCGCCGCTTTCTCCCAAGTCGGTCGATAGGAGAGGCCGACGCGGAGTCGCCCCTTCCTTGCCGATCCCGCGCAAACGGCCCAGGTCCCGCGGGATCGCTCAGCCTACGGGAACACCCAGCGTTTCTTGTTTGTCGATTCGCTGTCCGCTGTCCGCTGTCCGCTGTCCGCTGTCCCATCTGCGTCACGCAACCGGAACGAAGTGGAAACATTTCGTCCGTACACGTGGCGCGCCATGCGCCCGCGCCACGTGGTGGTGATCGGCTCCGGTTTCGGCTTTAGCGTGGCCTGCCGACGATCGACCTCAAGGTCATCGGCCGCGACAAGGCGCACTGAGACATCGCGGAAAGGGAACGAGGCGCCAAAGGGATCTCTTCTCAGGCATCACTTCATTGAACTGCGCCACGGAGCACGGCCCCGCCTGCGGGCGGGGCGGTCTGTATACACCCGTCATCCTGTCGACACCGGGCGCGCTATGATGCGCGCGGTCGGCGCGGTATGTTTTCGAGATCTCCCAGGTTTGGCGGCTCGATGGCGCCGGACGATGAGCACCGTGGTCGGGTTACATGGGGGCGACGGGCGCTATGAAGCCGAACGAGGTTCGTGGGTTCTTCGCAGATTGGGAAGATCTGGAGCCGGAGCGGTATCTCAGGCTCGACTATCACATCGAGTGCGCGGGGGACCCGGAGGAGGCCGCCGCCCATTTCTGCAGCGAGCAGTCAACAGCGCAATGGAAGCGGGTCGGGTATGACGAGGATCTGCGATCGCGGTTCGCCGCCAAGGTCCTGGAGCTGA
>Ga0307418_1000723_pt1 | contig 10268 bp, 11 predicted proteins | sample SalMarWE160220MG_2_FD_202160 | JGI IMG/M metagenome (GOLD analysis project Ga0307418, IMG submission 202160) | Salt marsh sediment microbial communities from the Plum Island Ecosystem LTER, Massachusetts, United States - WE1602-20 | ecosystem: Environmental > Aquatic > Marine > Intertidal zone >...
GCAGAGCAGCGACGGTCAGCCACTTGTAGCGGCCGGTGCGGCTGACCAGCTGGCCGGAGATGATCGAGGACAGGATGAGGCCGGCCAGTAGCGGCAGCAGCTGATAGCCGGACGCCGTCGCCGAAGCGCCCTGGACGGCCTGGTACCACAGCGGCAGGAAGATGATCGCGGCGAAGAAGCCGAAGCTGGCCAGGAAGACGGCGATCATCGACACGGTGTAGCTGCGGATGCGGAAGAGATCGAGCGGCACAATCGGCTCCGGTGCGCGCCACTCGACCCAGATGAACACCACGCCGACGATGAGGCCGAGCGCGATCAGCCCGCCGACCCAGAGGTCGGTCCAGTCCATGGTCTGGAAGTTGGTCAGGCCGATCAGGATCGGGATCAGCGCCAGCGTGAAGACGGCGGCGCCCAGGTAGTCGATCTTGCGCGATACGCCGGCGCCCAGGTGGGCCGGCATCAGTCGCCAGATGATGAACAGCGCCACGACGCCGACCGGCAGGTTGACGAAGAACACCCAGTGCCAGCTGATGCTGTCGGTAAGGAAGCCGCCCAACGCCGGGCCGATCAGTGCCGCGATGCCGAAGACGGCCCCGAACAGGCCCTGGTACTTGCCGCGCTCACGCGGTGTGAACAGGTCCCCGATCACGGCCAGCGAAATGGGGAAGAGCGACCCTGCGCCCAGGCCCTGCAGGCCGCGGAAGATGATCAACTGGATCATGCTCTGCGAGAGGCCGGAGAGTACCGAACCGATCAGGAAGACGGTGACGCCGAACATGAGTAGCCACTTGCGACCGAACTGGTCGGACAGCTTCCCGTAGATGGGCCCGGTGATGGTGGCCGTGAGCAGGTAGATCGTCACAACCCACGTGTACAGCTCGATGCCCTGGAGGTCCGACAGGATGCGCGGCAGGGCTACGCCTACGATGGTCTGGTCGAGGGCGCTCAGGAACAGTCCGAGCATGATGGCAAAGAGGATCTCCATGCGCGCCCGGGGGTCGATGACCATGTCCGGGGCGGTGGCCTCCTTGAGGGTCGCGTCCTCGGTGGCTGGGGGAAGGGCTTCCATGTGGGTCGTAGCGCTCCTTGATGTTGGTATCTGGCGGGGGGATCGTTGTCTTCAGGCGCCTCTTCAGGCGCTTGGCAGCTCGAGCTCGGTTACTTCGATCGCGGCGCGCAGGTCACGGAACGTGTGCAGCGCCCGTTCGAGCTGATCGCGGCGCATCTGGCCAAGAACCTCGGCCAGTCTCTTTCTGCGCACCAGGTCGATCTCCTCGACCGTCGCTCGCCCGTTGTCGGTCGCGGACACTAGCACCAAACGCCGATCCTGGTCGTCGCGGGTTCGCTCGGCCAGCCCGTGTTCCACCATCCGGTCGACGATACCGGTCGCGTTGGGCAGCGAGACGTCCATCAGCTCGGCCAGGCGGCCCATCGGCAGTGCCTCGTTGCAGGCCAGCAGGAACAGCACGTGGAGCTGCGTCGAGCTGACCGCCCGCAGACATCCCTGCCGGGCTATCGCCCGTCGCTGCAGGGTGATGAGCGGCTCGAGCTGGTCGAGGATCTCATCGATCATCGCCTGCCGTGTGCGAGCGGCTGCCGGCGCCGCGCTCGTCAGCATCGTTAACTCAAAAGAAATAGTTCATGCACAGCGCAGCATTATTGGCCAGCGAAGTAGTTTGGTCAAGCGTGCCCCGGTTCGCCGAGTGGTGGTGGATCAGCCGGTGATTTCGGCGCGCCGGGTGACCAGGGCACCGACCACGAGCGCGCCAGCCAGCCAGCACAGGACGACCACCAGCGCGACATCGGGCGCGAGGCGGGCGGCGTCCTGGACGCCGCCGTTGCCCACGGTCACGCCGCCTGACTGGCTGAGACCTACCGCGGCCTCGGCGGCGTGAAACGGCAGGAACTTGACGATGTCGGGGAAGAAGATGGTGCTGAACTGCTCGCCGAAGTACGTCGCGATGCCGACGCCGATGCCGGCGAGCTGGCTGCGCGCAAGGGTGGCGATGGCAAAGCCGATGGCCGCCGCCTCGGCAACGCCCAGCCAGCCACGCGCCAGCTTCTCCGGCAGTGCGCCCAGGTACGTGGCGTCGCCAAGGCCCGTCGTGGATAGACCGGCCATCGTTGCGCCCACCGCGGCGGCAACAACGCCGATCGCCATCGCCACCACGAGTCCCACCGCGAGCACTACGGCCACGGCGCCGAACAGCGCGGTGACGTATCCGGCGCGGCTCTCGCCCCGAGCAATCGCGTTCTTGAGCGTTCCCCAGTTCCACTCCGAGCCGGCCACGGCGGCGCCATAGACGACGGCCAGCAGCGTGCCGATGCCGATCAGGAAGGCCAGCACGGAGTCATAGGCACCCGGGAAAGTGAGCACGCTGAGCGCCGCCTGCCCTCCGCCGGCCCTATCGGGCAGGCTGTTGGCCGTCGCACCGATGACCACGAACACGAACACCATCAGGCCCACGACGAGCCCGTATGAGACCCAGGTCGCCGGTCGGCGCGCGAGCCGGCCCAGGTCGTCGAGCAACAGCCTCATACGGCACCGCCATGCGCCGGCGAGTCCGGCGCGGGCGCCGGACCGGCGGTCTGCTGGCCGCCGGTCAACTCGAGGAAGAGAGTTTCCAGGTCGCCCTCGGTTTCCAGGCCAGAGAGATATATGCCGGCATCGGCGAGGATGCGCGTGACATCGGCCGCGATGTCCCGGCCGACCGGCACGGACAGCCACGCATGGCCGTCGTCGGGGGGCCCGTCAGCGACATCCCCAAAGGTGGCGAGCGCGGCTCGCGCCTGTCCCAGGCGATCGGCCGGGACCCGCACACGCACCTGCCCGGAGTCGCGCAACAGGACGTCCATCGCTGACTCGCGCACCAGTCGTCCGGCGGCGATGATGCCGACCACGTCGGCCAGCTGGCGAACCTCACCCAGGATGTGACTCGAGACAAAGACGGTCTTGCCTGCTGAGGCGAGGCGCCGCAGCGTGTCGCGCATGGCCACGATGCCGGCCGGATCCAGGCCGTTGGCGGGCTCGTCGAGGAGCAGCAGCTGCGGGTCGGACAGCAGGGCACCGGCGATGCCCAGGCGCTGCTTCATGCCCATCGAGTAGGTGGATACCCGATCGCCTGCACGGTCGCGCAGGGCCACCAGCTCGAGTAGCTCATCGATGCGCCCGCGTCTCACGCGGGCGCCGGAGGCGGCCAGCGCCTGCAGGTTTCGCCGGCCCGAGAGGTAGGGATAGAAGGACGGCGCTTCGATCAGCGCGCCGACGTCGAACAGGCGGTGCCGGTCGAAATGGCTGACGGGCCGGCCGAGCATGTCAATGGTGCCGCCGTCGGCATGAATGAGCCCGACCAGCACGCGCATCGTCGTCGTCTTGCCCGCGCCGTTGGGACCCAGGAAGCCGTAGACGAGACCACTGGGGACCGACAGATCCAGCCCGTCCAGGGCGACGACCGAGCCATATCGTTTGCGCAGGCCTCGTATGCGCAGCGCGAGCCCGTCGCCGGGCACGGACTCAGTCATGATGCGGCCCGCGGATGCGGCCGATGCGCGGCAGCGGCCAGTAGCGGAACCAGGGCCGGCCGAGCAGCTCGTCACCGCTCAGCGGTGGGATCTGCTCGAGGTCGAGCCGCGAATGAGCAGGATGGTCGCCGGCCAGCGCCAGCGCGCCGTCGACTTCGATCCGGGCCACGCGCTTTACGAGGAGGCGCTCCGAAACGCGGGGATCCGGCGCGACGACGAGGTCGCCCACCCGCGGCGGCAGGTGGCGGTAGGCATCGGGGTCGACGAGCAGCCAATCACCATCGTGCAAGGTGGGCTCCATGCTATGCCCGGTCACCGCCACGCGCGACCGCCACGAGCGCAGCAACCGGCGCATCACGCCGGCGCAACTGGCGTGGCGGCGATCCTACTGGTGCAGGCGCGTGGTCTCCGGCCCGCCGGTCTCGCGCCACATCATGGCAATCTGGTCGATCAGATCGAGCAGCTTCTGTGCCTCGGCCAGGTCGACTGTGCGCTTGACCAGTGACGCCTGCTTGGCAGCCTTCCAGCACACCGTCTGCACGTCGGGGAACTTCTGCTCGTGATCGGGCTTGAAGTAGTCGCTCCACAGCACGTCGATGTGGTGCTTGGCCAGCTCGGCGCGCTCCTCCTTGACGCTGATGCAGCGGGCGCGGAAGACGTCGTCCTTGGAGTCGTGATACTTCTGGATGATCTTGTAGCACGACTCGGCTTCGATGCGCGCCTGCTCGGGATCGTAGACACCGCACGGGATGTCGCAGTGAGCATGGGCGGTCTGGCGCGGCTCGAGCGCGCGCACTATACGGGAGAACATGAGCATCTCCTTTCTACCTTGGAACATGTATTCAATTCTGCCGTGTGGCGGCAGCAAAGGCCATGGCCTGGACCTAACAGAGTCTGCGCCGAGCACGTATAACTGCGTGGCGGCTGCCGCCGGACAGGCCGCAGGCCGCTGGTCAGTGGCCCCACACGAGCGTGGGGATGGCCAGTGCGATCGACGCCACCTCCACGAGCACTGAGGCTCGCGTCCGGCCGAGCCGCGCCACGAGCACCGCGCCCGGGATCATCGGCGCCAGCGAGCCAGCGAGCAAAGGCACGACCAGCCACCAGTTGGGTGTCACATCGTGCAACGCGGTCTGGGCGAGGAGGTAGGCGATGACCGCTGACGCGGCCATGAACACCCGCGCGAAGAGCGAAGAGCCGACGGCATGGCGCGGGTCGATGCGTGACAGGACGAGCAGCGTCATACCGATTGGCCCCCAGCCGGCACCCGACAGACCGGACGAGAACCCGGCGGTGAGGCCGATGCCGGCCACGCGCCGGGTGGGAACACTGCTGTCCTCGTGGACTTTGCCGAAGCCCCTGATGCGCTGCACGGTGAGCGCCATGACACCGACAACGATGATCAGGAAGGCGATGAGCCGCGCGATCAGCTCCTTCGGCAGTAGGGCCGCGACCAGCGGGCCGATGAAGGCGCCGATGACCCCTCCGACGACCAGCGGCACGGCCACGCGGCGCGAGAAGTTGCCAACGCGAAAGTGCGAACCGACCGCGACGGGGATCACCAGTACCTGCAGGAACAGCGTTATGGCCGCCGTGAAGCGCGCGTCAATGCCGAGCAGCAGGAGGCCGGGGACGAGCACGCCGCCGAAGACGCCGACCGACGACGCCGCCACGCCGGCAGCCAGCGCGATCAGCGAGCCCAGGATGATCGTCGGCTTTTCGTCGCCGGGGGCGATCAGAAGCGTGCCGGCAACGGCGATGAAGCACACCACCGGCAGCGCCAGGCCGAGTAGAGTCGCGCGGTGGTCGAGACCGAAGCGTGCGCCCAGCGCCTCGATGCGACCGATCGTGTGGTCGCCGAATGGCGGGGACTCGGCGGCGGTGGCGGGAGAACTGGCCTGGTCGGTCACGCCGGTATACTAAGACGATTCCTACGATTTCGACAATGTCTATCTCTTTAGTGGTATATCGAACGAGGCACCGGTAGTGTTCACTTCACGCGAGCGGCTCGAGCAGGCGGCGCAGCCCAACCTGTCGCACCTCGACGCGCTCGAGGCGGAATCGGTCTTCATCATGCGCGAGGTCGCCGCCGAGTTTGAGCGGCCCGTGTTGCTCTTCTCGGGCGGCAAGGACTCGATCGTCATGCTGCGGCTGGCGGAGAAGGCTTTCCGGCCGGCGCGCTTTCCGTTTCCGATAATGCACGTCGACACCGGCCACAACTTCCCCGAGGTGCTCGAATTCCGCGATCGGCGCGTCCGCGAGCTGGGCGAGCGACTGATCGTCGCATCGGTCCAGGAGTCGATCGATAAGGGCCGCGTGCGCGAGGAGCCGGGCAACCCATCGCGTAACCGGCTGCAGACGACGACCCTGCTCGACGCAATCGAGGAGCACCAGTTCGACGCGGTGTTTGGCGGCGCGCGACGCGACGAGGAAAAGGCGCGCGCCAAGGAACGCGTCTTTTCACTGCGTGACGAGTTCGGACAGTGGGAGCCGAAGAGCCAGCGACCCGAGCTGTGGAGCCTGTACAACGGGAGGCTCCGCAAGGGCCAGCACATGCGCGTGTTTCCGATCTCGAACTGGACCGAGCTCGATGTCTGGCAGTACATCGAGCGCGAAGGGATCGAGGTGCCGCCCATCTACTTCAGTCACGAGCGTGACGTGTTCCGGCGTGACGGCATGTGGCTGGCGACCAGTGATTTCCTGCCAGCCAATCCCGACGAGCCGGTGCAGCGCATGGTCATCCGCTACCGGACGGTCGGCGACATGACCTGCACCGGCGCGGTCGACTCCCAGGCCGGGACGCTGGCCGACATCATCCTCGAGGTCGCGGCCGCGCGCATCACCGAGCGTGGTGCGACGCGCGCCGACGACGCTTTTTCCGAGACGGCCATGGAAGACCGCAAGCGCGAGGGGTACTTCTAGCCATGGGCCGGATCAACTAGGCATGGGCCGGAACAACATCGCCAGCGGCGGGTTGCATGTGCTGCAACAAGCCTCCGCCGTACGCGGGCCGCGGGCGCGGAAACGGAGTGGGGGCGGTTGCGCGTTGCAGCTCACGCAAAGGTCAACCGGAATAGCCATTCAGAGCCTGTCTGAGTGGCACCCGAACAGTTCGCAGCTGGCGGTGCCCGGCGGTTTGTTGTATCTGGTGCACGGGGAACTGTGCGGGCTGTCGGGAAAGGTGTAGCCAGAAGATGGATCTGCTTCGGTTTTCAACTGCCGGATCGGTCGACGACGGCAAGAGCACGCTGATCGGACGCCTGCTGTACGACTCAAAGGGCATCTTCGAGGACCAGCTGGCGGCGATCGAGCGCACCAGCCAGCGGCGCGGTTACTCGCAGGTGGACCTGGCGCTGCTGACCGATGGGCTGCGTGCCGAGCGCGAGCAGGGCATCACCATCGACGTCGCCTACCGCTACTTCGCGACGCCGCGACGCAAGTTCATCATCGCCGACACGCCCGGTCACGTTCAGTACACGCGCAACATGGTCACCGGCGCATCCACCGCGGATCTCGCGGTCATACTGATCGACGCGCGCAACGGCGTCCTCGAGCAGTCGCGCCGGCATGCCTTCATCTCCACCCTGCTGGGCATCCCGCACCTGGTCGTGGCGGTCAACAAGATGGATCTCGTTGGTTACAGCGAGGAAGTCTTCGACTCCATCCAGCAGGAGTTCGCGACATGGGCACAGAAGCTCGACGTGCACGACATCCAGTTCATCCCCATCTCGGCGCTGCACGGCGACAACGTGGTTACCCGCTCGCTGTCGATGCCCTGGTATCAGGGCCCATCGCTCCTGTACCACCTCGAGCACGTCTATATCGGCTCTGACCGCAACCTGATCGACGCCCGTTTCCCGGTGCAGTGGATCATCCGCCCGCAGACCGACGAGCATCACGACTACCGTGGCTACGCCGGCGAGATCGCCTCGGGCACTTTCCGCAAAGGCGACGAGGTGACGGTCCTGCCCTCGGGCAAGCGCAGCAGGATCGCGCGCATTGAGACTTTCGACGGCGAGCTGCAGGCGGCCGGACCGCCGCTGTCGGTGTCGATCCTGCTCGAGGACGACATCGACGTTTCGCGCGGCGACCTGCTCTGCAGGCCGCACAACCAGCCCACGGTGGCCAACGAGCTGGACGCAATGATCTGCTGGATGGCCGACGCGCCGCTGCAGCAGCGCGGACGCTATCTGCTCAAGCACACGACGCGCACGGTCAAGGCGCTGGTCGACGACCTGCGTTACCGGATCGACGTCAACACCCTGCACCGCGACCAGACGGCGACCGAGCTCGGGCTGAACGAGATCGGTCGTGTGCGCCTGCGCACGGGTGGGCCGTTGCTGCTCGATCCCTACGATCTGTCGCGTACCACCGGTGGTTTCATCCTGATCGACGAGACCACCTATGACACCGTTGGTGCGGGCATGGTCGTCCAGGCCGGGCCCGAACAGCAGCAGGTACCCGTCGAGGAGATGCTCGAGTCGCTCAACGGCGATTCGGCCGGCGGGCTCGAGGCCGCTGCCTAGCCGCTGTCTGGGAGCCGCCATCCGCGCCTGGCAGCACGGCTAGAATCGAGCCGTGGAACAGACGCCACAGTCGCCCGTCGGGGGCCCGAACGCGTGTCCGTTCCTCGCCCTCGAGTTCGACCGCGATCGCCGCTCGGACAGCCCCGACTACCGCCACCGTTGCTACGCGGAGCCGACGCCGGCGCCGCGGGCCATCGCCCACCAGGAGCAGTTCTGCCTTTCGCCGCGGTTTACCGCGTGTCCGATCTTCCAGGACTGGGCGACGCGCTCGGCGGCGCGCCCGGTGCCGGCCGGAGCCGCCGGTGAAGAGCCCGGGCCGGCGCCGGAGTCCGTCCCCGCGGAGGCGCCTGTCGTGGACGCGGCGGGCGCGGAGGAATCGGCCGGGGAAGAGCAACTGGCCGCGTTCGAGAGCGACGCGGACGAACAGCCGGCCGCGCCGCCCACCTCGGACCAGCAGCCGGCCGGTCCGACCGGGCCACCACCAGGTGAAGTGGCGGCCGCGCCGTTAGCGCCGACAGCCGGTGAGGAGCCGGCGGTGCCCGCCTTTCTGAGCGGCCGCTCGGCGCGGCCGCCGATGCGCCCCGCCGCGAATTCGCCGGCGAGCCCATCACTGTTGCCGGCCGCCGACGACAGCATGCGTCGCGAGGACGTGGTTCCCTCGTGGGAGATCGACGGCCGCTTCGGGGCCCAGGACCCGCGCCAGCGTGACGGTCGGGGCCAGCAGATCGTGACCTTCCTCGCGGTGGTCATCATCCTGGCTCTTGGCGTGGCCGCAGTATTCATCATCCCGAGCCTGCTGGCAGGTTCGCCCGCCGCCTCGCCCTCGGCGCCGGCCAGCATCGCGCCCGGAGCAAGCGCCTCGGCCACGCCTCTTTCGAGCTCCGCGCCAACCGCGCTGCCGACCGCCAGCACGGTGCCCACGGTGACGCCCCAGCCGACGCCCGAGATGACCTCCCAGACCTATCGGGTCAAGAAGAACGACACGCTCCTCAAGATCGCGCGCCATTTCAAGGTCAACGTCAACGACATCCTCGCCGCCAACCCGCAGATCACCGACCCGAATCACATCGAACCGGGACAGGTGATCGTCATCCCGCTGCCGGCGCCGAGTTCCTCGCCGTAGCCGGCGCGCGCCTAGCGCGGCGCCAGGTTGATCGCGGTGATCTTGCCTGTCTCGACGCGGAACGTGGCGTCGAGGTGCTGTGAGGCGACGCCCGGGCGCACGACCAGCAGATCGCACTCGTAGTTGAGGCCGGTATCGCGCACGGCCCCGGGGATCATCTTGAAGCCCTTATCGGCACGCAGGAACCAGCCACCGACCTGGTCGATGCCGCGCAACACGCGCGAATTGCCCAGCACATGGACGCGCATCTCTGCCTTCTCGTCCATCAACTCGAGCGCTGACCGCCGGTCGCCGGCGTTGAGCAGTGAGAAGAACTCTTCCATCGTCTCGACGGCGCCCATCGCGGCCAGTCTAGACGCGGCCCTCAGAAACCGCCGCCGGCACCACCGCCGCCACCACCACCGCCGCCACCACCGAAGCCGCCACCACCGCTCGAGCTGGGCGAATTGCCGATGGCGCCCAATGCCGAGAACATGCCCGAGAAGTTGGGGACCGCTGAAGCGGAGAAGAGGCCCGGCGCAAATCCGGCCTGCCCGCCCGAGGGTGAGCCGGCCGACGAGGTGTACCAGAGCGGCACCCACGGGTGGTAGGTGGTCACGCCGGCAGCTGCGTCGTTGGCGCTGCGCTCGATGACCTTTTCGACATCTTGCTGGAGCCCCAGAGCCGTGCCCCAGACGACTGCCTGGTCGGGCGTCTGCAGCCACGTCAGGTGCGATTGCTCCACAACCTGTTGCATCGAGCGCGCCTGCTCCATGGTGCGCTGCATCGTGCGCCGGTAGGCCGCCAGCATCGCGTAGATCATCGCCCCGGCCATCGTTCGTGCCGGCATGACCCGGGACAGCAGGGCGATGACCACGCCGGCCGCGACCAGAGCCCCGCCGACCACGGTAAGTCCCTGGCTGGGCAGGCTGCCGGCGCCGAAGAAGGCCAGTATGCCGACCGATCCGATCACTATTCCACGGGTCAGCCAGCGCCTCATCGACTTGCCCGGGGCTTCACGGAACCAACCCTTGCTGACGAGATGACTCTCCAGTTTCTTGTTGAAGTCCGCGACGTCTCCGCCGAACTTCAGCAGGTCATCGGGCGCGATGTAGTTG
>Ga0307418_1000724_pt1 | contig 10262 bp, 10 predicted proteins | sample SalMarWE160220MG_2_FD_202160 | JGI IMG/M metagenome (GOLD analysis project Ga0307418, IMG submission 202160) | Salt marsh sediment microbial communities from the Plum Island Ecosystem LTER, Massachusetts, United States - WE1602-20 | ecosystem: Environmental > Aquatic > Marine > Intertidal zone >...
CGACAAGCTTTTCATGAGAAAGCCTGAGCTGCCGATATTAAGAGTCTGCTTTCCGGATGGCACACGCCGGTCTTTCTGGAACACCTTTTATCAGAAAGTGGCGTTTGATGAGATGAACACCCAGGACTTTCTGTGCATACAAGGACTTGCTCCAGAACAAGCGGAGGCAATTGCAGACCTCGTCTGCAAGGCTGCCAAGGAAAAGACCTGTCTGGAGGATATAGACCTGGGAAGTCTCTCCTGCTTTAAAGATGAGGTGCTTAGAATCATCTGTCAAAAGCGCGAGTACCTGGGCCAAATGGACCTGAACGCGCGCTGTGAGTCGGTCTGGGAATTCTACGATGAGACGCTGCGCAGACTCAGCCAATACGGTGCCAGAATTATCCGCCTCGATGCGTTTGCATACCTGCATAAAGAACCAGGCCAGCCGAACTTCTTCAACCGTCCAGGAACTTGGGATTATTTGAGCAGGTTGCGAGGCATCGCGGAACGGTACGATCTGACCGTGTTTCCGGAGATCCATGCGGAGTACGGCGCCGGGATCCATGAGGAGATTGCGCAAGAGGGCTACCCTATCTACGACTTCTTCTTCCCCGGACTCGTGATTGATGCTCTGGACCGCGGTACCAACGAAGGACTAATGCGCTGGATTTCCGATATCCGGGCAAAGGGGCTGAAGACCATCAACATGCTCGGCTGCCACGACGGGATCCCGGTGCTGGACCTCAGGGGCAAGCCCATCACCACCGGGTCGCACAAACCCGGTCTCCTGGACGATGAGCAGATCGAAGCCACAATGGAGCGGATCATCAGGAGGGGCGGCCTGGTGAAGAATCTGTATGGTCCCGACGGCAAGAAGATCTCTTACTACCAGGTCAACGCGACCTTCTTCAGCGCCCTGGGGGAGGATGAGCGCAAACTGCTTCTCGCGCGTGCGATTCAGATGTTCATGCCAGGGATACCGCAGGTGTGGTACTTGGATCTGTTTGCCGGCAAGAACGACTACGAAGCAGCGAACAAAGGAGGTGTTGCGGCACACAAGGAGATCAACCGCACCACACTGTCCTTGGACGATGTCGAAGAGAGACTCGGGTTGCCCGTCGTACGGGACCAACTCGATTTGATCCGGCTGCGCAACACATCGCCGGCTTTTGAGGGAGAAATGGCGATCTTGGAGACCGAGCCCCACCTGTTGCACATCGCTTGGCGGCACCCGAAAGCCAGTGTCGTATTGAGGGCCGATCTACGCAACCATCGTTTTACGGTTGACGAGGTTGATGCCACTCACGGCAAGGTACCCACGACCGTGACCAGCGGGGGGAAAGGGGCCAGGCTCAATTCCCATTAAGCCTTGTCCATGCCTCGACGTGCGCGCGTCCACATCGACGGGATACCGCCGCCCATCGTGTAAGGCGACCGCCATCGTGGGGCCTGCTTCTTCTTCGATGAGCAGGGTCGCCATGCCTGCCTCGGCCGGGGTATCTGCAAAGCGACGCACGAGCGAGGGGATCAAGGCAGGTGTCCCGGGCGCGTGAATACCGACCGTCGCGGCGACCAGCGCGACGGCTGTCAGGACGATCGTTAACGCTGGCATGCTCTGTTCTCCGTTCCGGGAGCCTCATCCGCTTCCATTCTCCTTTGTCTTCGCGCATGTCCGGGAACGGACCTCTCCAGCTGTCCCGCGACGGCGGCACCCGGATTATTTGGCTGAGGTCCCCTTCCGCCGCCGGTAGGCCTCCACGACTTCCTGCAGCGTGTCGTAGAAGGCGTCCTCGCCGAACAGCTGGCGAAACTGATAACGGCTCTCCTCTTTGACATCCTCCATGACCTGGGCGACGACCAGTCGAATCCCATTGTCCTTCAGGATGCCGAAAACCGAGCGCAGGGTCTCTGCCGCGGAAAAGTCCACGTCGTCGACCGCGGAGGCATCGATGCAGAACCAGCGAACCGGCGGATCGGCACTGTTCACCAGCCCCGTGATTTCTTCGGAGAGCTGCTTCGAATTGGCGTAATACATGCTGTGAGTAAAACGGTAGATAACCAGCCCGGGCAATGCCTGGACCCTGGAGGTCACAGGCTCCGCATGCCAGACGCCGGACTCGGCGGGCTCGAGCAGCGCATTCTTCGGCCGATAACCGCGCCGGGTGTGGTCGATCAGCGACAGCACGATCGCGAGGATAATGCCCTGCTCGACGCCCACAAGTATGACCATCAGCGCGGTGATCAGGGCTACCCAGAACTCAGAGCGTCGCGCGCGGTAGATCTTCTTCATGCCCCCGATGTCGGTCAGGTCGACACCGATCAGGAAGACCACTGCGGACAGCACCGCCTCAGGCATGTAGGCCAGCGGGGCGGTGAGGAAGAGCAAGACCACGAGCACGATTCCTGTGGTGACCAGGAGCGAAAGCTGCGTGCGCCCGCCGGCGCTGTCGACCATCTGGGTCTTCGTGGGGCTGCCGTTGACGACGAAGGTGCCCGACAGACCGGCGCCGATGTTCGCCAGCCCCAGACCGACGAGATCGGTGTCTTCGCTGAAGCGCTCGTTATAGCGCGCGGCATAAGCGCGCGAGGTCGCGGCGCTCTGGGCCAGGATGACCACGAACATGGCAAAGGCCGTCGGCACAAGGTTGCCGATCAGCTGCGGGCTCCAGTCGAGCTGCGGCAGCCCGATGTGCGGCAGACCGCTGGGGACGGAGCCCAACACGTGCACGTGCTTCCCCAGGTCCAGTGCCCAACTCAAAGAAATGGCCCCCACCACGGCGATCAGCGCCCCCGGGATCTTCTTTGAGAGCTTCTTCGAGCCGACGATGACCGCCAGCACCGCGATCGCAAGCGCCAGGGCGTAAACGTTGACCTGGTCGATCTGCTGAAGATCGGTCCAGACCTTGCCCAGGGTCCCGTGTCCGCCGCCCTGCAGGCCCAGCATGCCGGAGACCTGCCCGAGCGCCACCTGGACGCCGACACCGGTCAGGAAGCCGATCAGCACCGTGCGGGAAAGGATATCGGCCATAAACCCCAGGCCGATGATCCGCGCCAAAAGCAGAAACCCGGCCGCCATCAAGGCGAGGACGGCGGCGAGCGCCACGTACTCATCGGAGCCCGCCGAGGCGATGCCCACCAGACCCGCACCGAGAATGGCGGCCGTCGCCGAATCCGCCCCCACCACCAGGTGCCGCGAGGATCCGAACAGGGCAAACAGGGCCATGGGGATCAGGATCGTGTAGAGGCCCGTGATCACCGGCGTGCCGGAGATCTTCGTGTAGCCCATGACCTCCGGGATGGCTAGGGCCGCCAGTGTGACGCCACCGATGATCTCGCCCGGGATCTGTGGTGCTTTGAGAGGTAACAAGCCCTGGAGAAAGGGAAATCTCCATCGCCCCGCCATAGTGTCTTCCTTCATCATCGTTCGCACCTGGATGAATTTCCCCGTACCCGGGAAGTGTGGCACTTGGTTTGGGGAGCAGACCTGTAGGGGCATGCGGCATATGAACAGTGCGGCTCGCACCGACGAGAGCGCCGGGGCGGTCCATTTTCCGCGCACGGGGCGGCTCACCGCGTACACGGCAGCGCCGGTGTGGGGCGAGGCGCGCTGAAAAGAGAAAATAGCTATTGCATTAGTGATCGCTTATATACTAATATCCTCCCTGAGCAGAGCTCGCCTTCCGCCCTTGAGCACCCCGTGGTGGAGCTACCGCCTTCGGTGCCTCGGCCACTGGGGGAGAGGCCCTGCAGGTGCAGCGCCGAGCGGCGAGTCAGGAGGCATGACCATGAGTTTTGATGCATTGACCATTGCCGGCATCTTGGCGGCAGCGATCAGCGGAGCGTTTGTCATCGTGACGGGCGCAATCCAGTTAAGCAAGGGTCAGGACCCCGGCAGTAGGGATTCCGGCCGCTAACGGCCACGACGATCGAGGCGTAAGACTCGCGCGAGCGAGCCGCGAGACGACCCCGGCCTGGTGCCGGGGTCTTTTATGCGGATCTGTGGTCGGGTCGGGAGATCCCCGGCCCTGATCCAGCGCGTCGGCTCGGTGAGCCTCAGAGCGCCTTCTTGCAGAAGTACCAATCGCTGCACTCGTAGCCCTCGTCACATCCCCGCAGCGGCCGCCTCGGCGGTCGCCGGTGGTGGCACGATCACCTTGTCCCCGGGCTGCCAAGCCTCCGGGGTGGTCACCTTGTGCTGGTCGGAGGTCTGCATGGCCTTGACCAGGTGCACAAACTCATCGATCGAGCGGCCGTTGCTCTCCGATGGTTGATCTCGGGCTGGGCCCCGCACCCGTTGCGGTACCCGCACTAGGAGCCTGGCGGCCAGAGCTCACCGCCCCATCACGAAAAAATCACGTTTTTGTCACAAGGGTTGCTGGGGCGCACGGCCGGGCCAGGCATACGTCTATACTCGTTGCGTCAATGCGATACGGCTTGAACCGACCGGCTTCGGGTGCCGGAGCAGAATGAAACCCAGAGCGCTCATCATCGAGGACAACGGGGATATCGCCCGGCTGGTGCGGATGCACCTGAGGGACATCCACTGCACCGCGGACATCGCGGCGAGCGGGGAGGAGGGATTGCGCCTTTTCCGGAACGACCCTTACGATCTGGTGATCCTGGACATCATGCTGCCCGGGATGGACGGCCTGGCCGTTTGCCGCGCCCTGCGCGCGGGCCCCAGCTATGTGCCGATCCTCATGCTCACCGCCAAGTCCACCGAGCTGGACCGGGTGCTCGGGCTCGAGCTCGGTGCGGACGACTATCTCACCAAGCCCTTCAGCATCCCCGAGCTTCTCGCGCGGGTGAAGGCGCTCTTTCGCCGCACCGAGGCACTTCTCGCACGTGCGGTCCCTGCCGCTAAGCCTGAGATCATCCGCCGCGGGTCACTGGCCATCGATGGTGCGAAGCGTCGGGTCCGCCTGGACGGGCGCGAGGTCGCACTGACCGCCCGCGAATTCGACCTGCTGCTGCACTTCGTGCGTCATCCCGGGCGGGTATTCACCCGCATCCAGCTGCTGGACCAGGTTTGGGGCTACAGCCATGACGGCTACGAGCACACGGTCAACTCCCACATCAACCGCCTGCGGGCGAAGATCGAGGCGGACCCCACAAGGCCCAGGTACGTCCTCACGGTGTGGGGCGTGGGGTACAAGTTCGCCGACGGAGAGACCTAGGCCGTGCCGCGCACCCTGTACGCCCGGCTGTCCCTCACCCTGACCGCCCTCCTGGTCGTGGTCGGGATCCTGTTTGCGGTGCTCACGATCTCGGCCACGCGGGATTATCTCCAGGAGGTGAATCAGCGTTTCAACCGGGACTTGGCGCGGGACCTGGTCGCGGACCGCAACCTGGTGCAGCAGGGAAAGCTCAACGAGGCGGCCCTGAAGGAGACGTTTCGCGAGTACATGGTGATCAACCCGAGTCTCGAGATCTACCTGCTCGATCTCAACGGCAGAATCCTTTCCTACTCCGCGGACCCGGGGAAGGTGAAGCGCCATTCGGTGTCGCTCGACCCGATCCGGCGTTTCCTCGGCGGGGAGCACGACTTTCCGTTGCTCGGCGACGATCCCCGCAGCCACGACAGGCGCAAGGCCTTCTCGGTCACACCCGTACCCTCCGCGGAAGCGCCCGAAGGCTACCTGTACGTGATCCTGCGGGGCGAGGGGTTCGACAGCGTGGACGCCCTGATCCGTCAGAGCTATTTCCTGCGGCTGAGCGGCTTGGCGGTCTGCGTGAGCCTTGCCCTGGGGCTCGTGTTGGGTTTGATTCTGTTTCGGCTGCTCACGCGCCGCGTCGAGCGCCTGGGGCGGATCATGGAGACCTTTCGCACGAGCGACTTCACGACGCTCGTGGGCTACCCGAGTCGCAGCGACCCGGCGAGGGACGACGAGATCGACCGCCTGGGGCGGACCTTCGGGGCCATGGGGCAGCGCATCATCGACCAGATCCAGGCGCTTACCGACAAAGATACCCTGCGTCGGGAGCTGGTAGCGCAGGTCTCCCACGACCTGCGCACCCCGCTCGCCTCCCTGCATGGGTACCTGGAGACTCTGCGCATGAAGGAGGGTCACCTGCTTCCTGCGCAGCGCGCGGAGTTCCTGGACATCGCGCTGCGCCACAGCGAGCGCCTGCGGCGCCTGGTGGAGGACCTGTTCGAGCTTGCCAAGCTCGACGCCATGGACGCCCGCCCGAGTATCGAGCCCGTGTCCCTGGCCGAGCTGGCCCAGGACGTGGTTCAGAAATTCCACTTGACCGCGCGGGCCAAAGGGGTTCGCCTGGAGCTAGAGGGCGTCGGCGACCTGCCCTTCGTGAAGGCCGACGTGGCGCTCATCGAGCGGGTGCTGGAGAATCTGATCGACAATGCCATTCGCCATACCCCGGAGGCCGGGAGTATCAGCGTGAGCACACGGGTTCAGGGCCGGACCGTCACGGTCCGCGTCAGCGACACCGGTCGCGGCATCCCCCCCGAAGACCTGCCGCGGGTCTTCGACCGCTTCTTCCAGGGCTCCGCGGACGGGCGGGGCGAGGGCCACGCGGGGCTGGGACTCGCCATCGCCAAGCGCATCGTCGAGCTGCACGACAGCAGCATCCGCGTCTTCAGCGAGCTGGGCGCGGGAACGACCTTCAGCTTCTCGCTGCCGATCTGGAGGCCGGGATCCGAAGCCCTCGACAGCCCGCCCGGCCGCTGATCTGCTCGCACCCTGTCGGGACTGAGGAGGAATTCCAGTCAGTTGGGGGACATGCCGATCCCGACGATGGGTTCCAGTCCTTTGGGCCATCTCCGGGCAGTCGTTGGTGCGGTTCATGAGGAAAATCGGTGAACCTGTGCTCGTTGCGAGGGCGTTGCGTCTAGCGGAAGCCCAATGAGGTCCAGCCGTCGCGCCAATGGGCTCGCTCCCAGGAGGCCGAAGGGTTGGGGTACGGCTGGAAATGCTTGACCTCCATTGCCGCCAGCCCGCGATCGGCGTAGTAGAAATAGGTCTTCCCCTAGAGAAAGATGTCGGTCTCGCCTTCAGAGCTGGAGTAGGTCGCCCGGATCGGGGCTGCGAGCCCTTTGATCTGCACGTCCACACGCTTGCCGTTACCCCACACGAGCAGGAGCTCGTTGTCCGGAAAGCGCAACGCGGTTCGCTGGACACCCTTATCCGCCGCGAGATCCGTCGCCTCGCAGAGATAGCGGGAGGTCTTGCCGCCGACGATGACCCCGCAGACGGTTTGGAAGCTGTCCGATCCGGGATGCCCGCTCAGGCTGGTCTTGCCTGTTGCAACCACCGTCGCCGCCCTCGCCGAGCGGCATTCCGCATCGTCAACATAGCCCAGGCTTTCGTATGCTCGGCATTGCCAGCACGGATGCCCCCATCGCCGATGCCTACAACGAGGTCACGCCATCCATACGAGCTGCGCGGCGACAGCCGGACGGGCGGCTGGACCACGGTAATCTGCGCCACCAGTCGGTAGCCGCGGGGTCCCGGGGTGAAGACGAAGACCGGGCAGCCCCCTGTGTCGCAAACAAGGGGCCCCGCGACCATCGTCACGACCTGTTTCCGCCCGTCACCATTGAGATCGACGGCCGCTTCGAAGTAACGGGCTTCCCACGACCCGCCTAGGGCCATTCGGATCGCAACTCTGGGCTCAACAGCGCTGGCGGCGGTCGGCGACGACGGCCCTAACATACAGACCGCCGGCAACAAAACGCCGACGACCCCTGGGGGCCATCTCCACGGCTCATTGGACCGAATCACGGCGCTGAATTCTTCGGGAGGCATTGGGCGAGCTACCGATCTTTCAGCTCGTTGATGCGCATCTCGTATTCGCCTTTGACGCAGCCACGCAAATCGCCGCTCTTCCAGCAGTCGTTTCGTCCCTTGACCCAGCCGCGCTGCTCAGCCCTCAGTTGCTTCTGCTCCCGCGCCGGGGTGTGCTTCAGCAAAGTGGAATAGAGGCTGGACAGGCTGCGGTCGAGCTTGGCCAGCTCCGCATCGCTGCAGATAAGCTCTTCCACCGTGCCGCTGGCCTTGGCGCAGTCGAAGCTGGGTTTTGCCGCATAAGCTGTTGACACAAGCGCGAGTGCGGCGAGGCCCCAGAGAATGGGTGCTTTGCTCAATGTCGGTCTCCTTGGGAAGCAACGATCAATCAGTGCTTGATACGGGGCGTCACTGCCGGTCGATCGTGAAGCTGTAAGACGCGCTCTCGTTGCGGCGCGCGGTCGCTCGGGGCTGGAACGGGTTGATGAGGTAGGTGGCATTAGAGGCCGCATGAATGCGTGCTGTACGGCCCGCAATCTCGCCGCGGCGGACAGCGGCACCGCTGCTGTCCGCCGCGTTCTGAACGTTGAAGTAAGCGTTGTCGCTCGGGCTTTCCATCGTGACCACGAGGGTTTGGCCGGTGGCCACCGGTACCGCATACGCCGTACTCTTGTAGCCGATGATGCGGCCGCTCACCTTGGTGCTGCCGACCGGCGGGAAGCTCAGCGTCTGTACGGTCTGCTCGGGGCCGATGAGTCGCTGAGCCCCAGTCTCGTCCACGGGCGGCAATACGGGAGCGCCGCCGGAGGGGGTGACCCCAGGCGCAGCGCAAGCGGTGAGCAGGACGGCAGTCAGGGCAGCGGTGGAGCGTATGTTCGCGGGCATTCACGGTTCCTCGTTGTCTGGAGGGGGACGATAGGACATGCCCGGTGGGCTCTTTGCGGCGTTGCAAGCACAGTATCCGGGCGATGCATCTTGCTCGTCGCTCTATGGGGCCGACCGTCTGGATGGGGCAAGTTCTGGAGAACATCCGGCCATCTTCTAACGACCGTATGGACGACCGACGCCCCATCGAAGCTTCCGAATATTACTTGTGCGGATGGAGCTCCACCATCGGCGCTTTGCCGTCGGGAAAATCCTGACAGGAAATTTCGATACAAACCGCGTGTAGGTCCGAGTAAAGTTCGCGAGGCGGCAACAGGGACCGCGTTGGGCGGGGTCAGATCGGGAGAGCCGAAGGATTCCGCCTCTTTCTTCGAGAACCTAAGGGGAGCTCACCATGGATCTAAAGAGCCTGATCATCTTTCTCGCCATCGGTGCTGTCGCCGGCTGGCTCGCAGGCACGCTCATGCGGGGAGGCGGCTTCGGCCTCCTCGGCAACATTGTCGTCGGTATCATCGGCGCCGTTATCGGCGGCTTCCTTTTTGGCCTGCTGGGCATGTCCGCGGGAGGGCTCATCGGTTCTCTCATCACGGCCGTGGTCGGTGCGGCCGTACTCCTGTTCGTGGTGGGCCTGATCAAGAAGGCCTGACGGCGCCGCCCCGGACACGCCTTCAGTTGGCACAGAAGTCGTCGGTGTTTCTCGGGGCGGTCGCCGGCCGCTATCTGCGGGAAGATGTCTGCAAGGAAGCCGAGGAATAGGTGTTTTCCACTGCTCTTGCTCGATTCGTCTCCCGCCTGTCCGCCGCGGGACAGCACCACACACGCCTAAAATAGATCGCTCGCTTGCACAACAAGGGAGGTTTGCCATGCAACGTCGTTCCTTTCTGAAACGGGTGGGCGCCGCCGGTGCTGGGGTGGCCGGGACAGCGCTCAGCATCCCGGCGCGTGCCAAGGGTGAGCCGAAGGTGCGCTGGCGGCTTGCCTCGAGCTTTCCCAAGTCTCTCGACACCATCTTCGGCGCCGCGAATACCATCTCGAAGACGGTCGCCGATGCCACTGGAGGTCGGTTTCAGATCCAGGTCTTCGCCGGCGGAGAGCTGGTGCCTCCCTTCAGCGTCGTCGATGCCGTGCAGAACCACACCGTCGAGTGCGCCCACACTGCCGGCTATTACTTCTTTGGGAAAGACCCGACCTTCGCATTCGGCTGCGCCGTCCCTTTCGGACTGAATGCCCGCCAACAGAACGCCTGGATGTATAAGGGCGGCGGCCTGGAGCTGATGCGCGACTTCCTGAAAGGCTACAACATCGTCAACTTCCCCTCAGGCAACACGGGCGCCCAGATGGGCGGTTTCTTCCGTAAGGAGATCAAGACCGTCGAGGATCTCAAGGGACTCAAGTTCCGCGTCGGCGGCTTTGCCGGCACTGTGCTCGCCAAGCTCGGCGTGGTGCCCCAGCAGATCCCGGGAGGGGACGTCTACCCGGCCCTCGAGAAGGGCACCATCGATGCCGCCGAATGGGTCGGTCCCTACGACGACGAGAAGCTCGGGCTGGCCAAGGTCGCCAAGTACTACTACTACCCCGGCTGGTGGGAGGGCGGCCCGGAGATGGACCTTTACGTCAACATCGACGCCTACAACGCCTTACCGAAGGCGT
>Ga0307418_1000727_pt1 | contig 10233 bp, 8 predicted proteins | sample SalMarWE160220MG_2_FD_202160 | JGI IMG/M metagenome (GOLD analysis project Ga0307418, IMG submission 202160) | Salt marsh sediment microbial communities from the Plum Island Ecosystem LTER, Massachusetts, United States - WE1602-20 | ecosystem: Environmental > Aquatic > Marine > Intertidal zone >...
TGCAGCCGCGGCGCCTCGGTCCAATTTGAATTTTCTCCTCAGGACCAGATCGGCTTCCTTTTTAGCAGCCTCATAATCTCCTTTGTTCTGGACTAAGTGAGCGGCCAGGTTGGAATCCAGATCATCATGCACCAGAGTATGTCCCGGTTCTAGGCATTTTTCCAGATCCGTCACCGCCGGAAGCGGCTCATAATCGACATAGATTTCTTCCACCGCATCCTCGGCAATATAGCGGCTTTCTGCCACTACAACCGCGATGATCTCGCCTGCATGTTTAACTTTATCCCTAACCAAAGGGACCTGTCTGCGGGAATTAAAGACCACATTTTCAAGGGTAGGCGGCGGCGAAACCAGGGGTGGGCCCGGTTCCCAGGCTTCTCCCATATCCTCAGCAGTATAGACCCCAACCACTCCAGGGATCTCCTTCGCCTGGCTGATATCAATACTTTTTATCCTCGCATGAGCATAATCACTGCGGAAAAAAGCAGCATACAGCATATTGGGCAGATTGATATCACCCACAAATAGAGCTCCCCCTGTTAGCAGCCGGGGATCTTCAACCCTCTTTACTCGTTTGCCAATTACTTTGTAAGTCACGGCAGCACCTCGTGTTGATACCTGTTGAGCCTTACATGGAATTATGGATTATCAGTTCATTTTTTCTGCAGCCAGCTTCACAGCATCGATAATATGCTGATAACCGGTGCAGCGGCACAGATTTCCGGATATCGCTTCTCGAATCTCATCTTCGGTTGGATGAGGGTTTTCTTCCAGCCAGGGCAGCAGCGTGGTCAGGAATCCAGGTGTGCAGAAACCACACTGCAGGGCATGGGCTTCCCGGAAAGCTTCCTGGAGCGGATGCAGATCATCTACAGTTCCCAGCCCTTCTACAGTAATAATCTCCTGATTATGGACCTGGGGTGCAAAGATCAGGCAGGATCGCACAGGAGCTCCATTCAGCAGCACCGTACAGGCCCCGCAAACTCCATGTTCACAGCCCACGTGAGTTCCGGTCAATCCCAGACCATCCCTGAGAAAATCGCTTAATAAGGTCCGGGGATCAACAACTTCTTGATACGATGTGCCGTTCACGGTAACCGAAAGTTCAAATGTATTATCCATGGTGGTCTCCTATTCTCCGCCTCTGGCTCGTTGATGTGCCTCTTCCAGAGCTCTGCGGGTAAGCACATTAGCCAGATGGCGCCGGAATTCAGCTGTGGCATGAATATCGCTTCCAGGATCGATCTCGTCAGTCGCGGCTTTTTCAGCTGCGGCGGTGATCAAATCCGCAGTGATCTTTTCCCCAACCAGCAAATTTGCCGCTTGCGGAGCTGAGATCGGACCATCCCCGGCACTGAGATACACCAGGCGCGCCTCTGTACAGCACTGCTTTTTATCCAGGGTCAGGATAGCGACCACTCCCATAAGGGCAAAGTCATGCGGCCGTCTGGCTACTTCTTTGAGGGACCAGCCGCTGTTAGCGGGCAGAGCAGGAATTTGGATCTCGACCAGCAAATCCTCCGGTTCCATTGAGGTCATCAACAGGCCAATAAAAAACTCGCTGGCTGGAACCAATCGCTCCCCTTTCTGGTTTTGAATTTTGAACTGTGCTTCCAGGGCTGTAGTTACCACCACCAGCTCCGCGGATGGATCTGCATGCGCCAGACTGCCGCCAACCGTACCTCGATTGCGAATTTGTACTGTAGCTATCTGGGGCATGGTTTCATGGATCAAGGGCAGATGTTCTTTGATGAGAGGATCCTTCTCAGCCTGGCTGTGCCGTACCATGGCACCTAACCGTATCCCTTGATCATAGGAATCGATATAAGAGAGCTCCGGTATATTGTTAATATCCACCATGACAGCGGGCTGCACCAGCCTGAAATTCATCATCGGGACCAGGCTTTGGCCTCCAGCCAGAATTTTGGCGTCATACCCGTGTTCGGTGAGAAGTTCTAAAACTTCTTGGACTGATTGGGGAGCAAAATACTTAAAGGGGGCTGGTTTCATAATACCTCTCTATTAAGAACAAACTCCTGATTTTTCAATTATAGTTGATGTTCTTTACATCACACCTGGTTCTGGTGCGAAATCTCCCGCTGGAGACATTTTTCCAGGGAGGTGGGCTGACGTCCCAAAAGCCAGGTTAACATTCGCGGGCTGCCAGAAAACCCATGATCCTGGTAATGCAGGAACATTTTCACCAGAGCAGAGATCTGGTAGGAGCCCAGGCCTGTTTTTGCGACCTGTCCTTTCCAGTCTTCCAATGAGATCTGCTCAGCCCTGATTTCCTGTCCCATCAGCTTGCTGATCAGACCCGCAATCTCGATCTGCGAAGTTAAACCAGTTCCTACCAATTGGTAGACAGCGCCGTTATGAGTGGTATCCGCCAGTACAATGGCTGCCACCTGGGCTACATCCGCCAAATCTACCAGACAAAGCCTGGTTTCTGGAGGATAGGGAACCTGGTAAATCCCGCGTTCCTTGATCTTATCCAGCTGGGAGGTAATGTTCTGCATATAAGCAGTAGGTTGAAGTATTGTGAACGACAAGCCGGAGGCGATCAATCTTTCTTCCACCCGCAATTTCAACCAGTGATGGGGCATGGCTTCTATCTGGGGGTGAAGTACGGAATGAAAGACAAAGTGTTCCACACCAGCTTTCAGCGCTGCAGAGATGACGATATCTCCGATTTCCACTTCCCGGGGATGCACATTGGGAGGAATATGGTAAACAGCTCTGATACCCTCTGTGGCCTGTTTGATGTCATCCACATTTAATAAATCTCCCAGCTGGATTTCATCTGCTCCTGCAGCCAGGACTGGACCGCGATAAGCTTCTTGATGGATTAATCCCCGCACAGCGATGCCGTTTTCCTTGAGTCCGCGGATGATGGCCAGACCAGTTTTTCCTGCTGCTCCGGTTACCAGGATCATTTTTTCCTCTTATTTATTCAGCTTCTTTAAAGGCCACAAACCTGGCCCAACAGGAAGCCAGCTCCATTCCCTTTTGAATAAAACAGCCAATATAGTACCGACCGCTTTCCAGCTCTGCCAACTCGCCTCCCAGATTCTCGGCATGGATTATGCCCTTGGGGAACAAGTTTAGATGCATATCCTGGTAATACTTATCAAAAGGATAGATCTCGTCCCAACCCGCACCATACTGTTCGATCAATTTCTGGTTAGCTTCCTCAAAAGTCTTGGGATGCCAATCCCGCTGGATAGTATTCATGGGGTGTTCCATAGCCACACAATCAACTGCCAGCCATTTGATATTCATTTCGATGCACCAATCCCCAAAATCCGGTGATGGTCCTGGATGGCGAATCATATAGCGGAATTCATCCGAATCCGGGCTGTTCCAACCATATTTGTAATAGCCGGTTTTAATGATCAGAATATCCCCTTTCTTCACATCTGCCACTTTCTTAACCATCTCCGGTGTGTATACACTGGTATCTGAAACAAAATCAGATATATCAGCCACAACACCTGGACCAAACCATTTCTTAAAAGGAGTCTCTCCAATCGTAGATCCGGCCGCATGGAAATGTTTTGCCCCGTCCATATGGGTCGCCAGGTGGAAGCTGGCCTTGCAGTGGGCGTTGTTGCGTCCCAATCCAAAATACTGTCCGCCCACTCGCTTAGTGTAATTTACGGTCAGCGGGACATAATTGGCCCATTGGGGCGTCTGAACACTGAAGGGCAGGGTCATATCCAACATCCGGATATCCTTCATCAGTCCGAAGAATTCACTCTCATCCATACCTTTTGGCGCTTGAAAAGCTACCACGCGGCTCCAGGCGGATTCAACTTCCATGAAGGGAATGGGGAAGACCATGATCCAGGCTCGCTGATTCGCGAGCTGATCGATCTCTCCTCCCAGCGATTCCGCCAAAAGCAAACCCTTTTTCGGCATGGTGATGTGGGTGAGTTTATGATATTCCTCGGGAGGGAAGATCTCGTCCCATTTCTTCCCTTGAGTTTTCTGCAATTTGGCTTCCGCTTTTTCGAATTCCCGGGGATGCATATACCGCAAGTTAGTGTTCATAGGATGTTCGGCGCAGCCGCAATCCACCCCGATCAATTTTAATTTCAAATCCAGGGCCCACTGGAAAAAATCTGGAGAGGGTCCGGGGTGGCGCAGGTAATAACCAAATTCTTTGTTATCGATCCCACCCTGGGCATTTTCATTGGCTACATCAGGCTGGTCCCAACCATATTTATGATAGCCAGTGTTGATGATCAGGATATCGCCTTCTTTGAGGTCCACTTTGGAGGTAATCATCTCTGGTGTGTACAGGCTGTAATCAGAGACATCACCTGAGATATCTACCACGACGCCTTCCCCTGACAGATCAGTCAAGGGGATATCAGCGATGGCCCGGGCACCAGAGTGGAAAGCCCGGGGTCCTACCAGATGAGTACCTGTATTATTACTCCATTCTATTAGTTGACCATTCGCTCCCATTCCCCCACCGAATGATCCGGTCAAGCGTTTAAAGAAATGCACTTGCAGGGGCATCTCACCTGGAAAAGGCGGTGTAAATATACTCAGAGCCTGGTTAAGATCGAACATCCTGGTCTGGTCCAGCATACTGATGACTTTTTCCCTATCCATATTCATCCTCCCTGTTAAAAATCTCTTCTTTATCCAATCTTATAATGCTCTGCATACGCCATTAAAGCTTCCTGGAAAAGGCTGATCGGCGGGCGGACCAAACCTGCTCCCACCTGCCCGATGCCCGCTTCTTTATGAGCAATTCCGGTATTGATGCGGGGAGTGATATTCTTTTCTACGATCTTCCTGAGATCTATCCCTGTTGGTGTACCTCTGAAATCCAGGGGCGGAATGGTGAAGTATTTATGTTCGGTATAGGTGATCTCGTACATCTCCAAGGTGGTATTGATAGCATCTTTGGGTGTGCCGCTGACAAAGTTAACGATTGCTGGAGCGCTTGCCATTGCAAAACCACCTATCCCTGCCGACTCTGTGATGGTGCTGTCCCCAATATCACCGCTGGAATCCTTCTCAGTGTAACCAGGAAAATATAATCCTTTTGGTGTGGGAACCGGAGCGGTGAACCAGCGATCACCCAGGCCGCTGATGCGGATGCCAAAATCAGTCCCGTTGCGGGCCATCACACTGACGATTGTGCTGCCCTCGATGCCGTGGGCAACATCTGACATAGCTTTGCAGGCTGCCATGACCGGATTCAACACACTGAGCGCGTTATCACCCAGGAATGAAAGCACTTTCGAAGCAGCTTGGTTATCTTTTGTCACAGCGGTGATCAAGGGTGCCAGTTTGGCTGTGAACAGGATCGAGCCAGCCTTGTTGCGGTTGTGGCCTTCGTCACCCATATGGAGGGATTCCGCCAGTAAAGATCGGATGTCTATGCCATCGCTGGATTCAATGGCCTCTTTGAGCAAAGGAGCCATAACATCTTCCATCCAATGCAGTTTATCCAGCACCTCCTCGCTGTAGGCGCCATAGCGCAGCACCTTGCCGTATCCTTCATTAAGATTGGAGTAAGACATATTTCCGTGGGTTTTATTCTCCAGGATATAGACCGACATCGAGGGACAAGTCACTCCCGCCATCGGCCCTACGGATTGATGATGGTGACAGGGTTCAAGCTCAATTTCTCCCGACTCCACCAGTTTTTGAGCTTCTTTCATATCCTTGGCTTTGCCCTCAAAGATCAAAGCCCCGGTGATCGCGCCCCGCATCGGGCCCGATGCTCTGTCCCAGGTGATGGGCGGACCGGCATGCAAAAGCAGATTTTCCTTCATGCCAGGTATGACATCAATAGCCTTCCCCAGCCCGATCAGCACAGGCCGGGCTTCCATCATGCGCTCAACTGCTTCTTGATTTGCTTTTTCAATATCCATTCGCAGCTCCTTTTCACCAGGTTCAGATGAGGTATAAGATCAGGATTTCTTGGTATAGCGTTTGCCCGGCTCAAACTTCGAGCGGGTTTCTTTTAAAATTTCTTCATAAAGGGCCAGATTGCGGTCTTCCAAGTGATCAAATGGCTGGAGACTTTTACTGCCCCAGGTGATGTAGCGCAGGGGATCGGGGTCCAGTTTGGCAGCGATGATCTCTTCCGTGCCGCGGGCCTGAGCCAAACGCCAGGCAATAGGGTTGACGATCATGCTGTGGCCAAAATAATAGTTGCCACCCGCATCTGGACCCACCATATTGGTGCTGACCATATAGACGTGGTTGTCATAAGCCCGGGCGCAGTTGGTGATATACCAGATATCATAAGAACGCAGCAGGGCTGACGGCCGAACGATGATCTCAGCCCCTTTCACAGCCAGCAGGCGGGATAATTCCGGGAAATCGCCATCATAACAAATAATCATGCCAATATTGCCCAGTTCAGTTTCATAGACCTCAGCACTGGTTCCAGCCTCGGTCCAGCCCCCATATTCTTTTCTCTCTCCCGGGAAGGGGTGGGTTTTATCATAGATACCGATGATTTGACCATCAGGCCCGATCAAGATTGACGCATTCAGGATCCTGCCCTTTTTTCCTGCCCTCCGGTAAGTCGGAAAGACCACATGGACATTCAGTTCCTTGGCTGCCTTTTGAATATCCTCGGTCAATTTCCCGGGCACCTCATCTACCAGTTCCCACAGCGCTTCTGGCGACAAGCCAGTATCAAAACCGGTGGTCACTGTTTCAGGAAATACTACCAGGTCTGCTTCATACTCAGAGACTGCCCTCTTCAGCCACTCAACAGACTTTTTAATATTCTCCTGCGGTTTATTAGGAGTAATTGCAATCTGGACACAAGCTGCTGTAAATTCTTTCATAAGCAGTCCTCTCCTTTATGCTTTCATCTTTTCCAGCAGGGCCGCCAGATCGGCATTCCCACCTGCTGCAGGTTTCCAATCTACCTGGATCACAGCTGCGCCCTGGGTTTTTAAACTTTCTGTGAAAGATTCCAAACCGACGTTAATAGCGGAAAAATCCCCCTGTAATGACGCCAGATCCACTCCTTTAAAACTGGGAGGTAATTGGGATTCAGATATTTCATTCAATTGGCGCATCAGACGTCCGGCATAACGGACTGCCCTGTCACTGCTCTGGAACACCAGCGCGCCTGCTTTTTCAAGGGCATCTTGCTGGGCTGCCATATCCTGAGGATCTAGATCTGTTCCTGACAGGGTGACAACGATGTCTAATCGTCGATTGGCTTTATGAGCTTTTTCTATTGCAGCAGCGACAGCAGGCGCCAGTTCCGCAGCCGGATCAGGGTGGGAGCCATGCCCCAGTACCACATCAAGCAAGATTAGAGCTACCTCAGGATCCTCCGCTTCGGCTTCCAGGCGCATAAGACGCAGTTCATGATCCATCATGGGATGTAAGCGGCCAACTGTAAACTCATCCTCGCCCAGGTCAACAATGCAGTTTTCCTGGCTGACAAGTGAGTTTTCCAATTTCATCTTCTTGTTGATCGGCACGTTGGAATACAAGTCCGGCAGATAGTGCTCCAGGACCAATAGGGCTTCATATGCCAAAGTTCCACCGGAATACAAACCTCTTAAATAGCGCTGCCCGGGAGCAAAGCCATCCAGCTGGATTTGATTGTTGATTTCTTGAGATTCAGTACTCACCGCCAGTGCCACGGCAGCTTCGGCAGTCTCATCGAAAGTGGATGCAAATTGCAGGTTATCGATTTTCTGCAGGGTAGTCTGGTACCCGATAAAGTTGACCACTACCGGTTTGGAAAGCCCCCTGGCGAAGTTGAGAATGTCATCAGCCGCCTCTTTATCCGGAGGCTTAGAGACCAGGGCGATCACCCTGGTTTCCGGATCGCGGTTGAGCAGGTCCAGTGCCATCCGGGCTGTTATACCACCCACCCTGGAAGACAAGTCTCTTCCACCTGTTCCCAGGGCATGAGTCAAGCCTCCGCCCAATTGGTGAATACGAACCGATACCTGCTGCAAGCCAGTTCCAGAGGCAGCCACCATACCGATCATTCCCCGGCGGATCTGGTTCGCAAATCCCAGACCGATTCCATTGATAATAGCAGTTCCGCAGTCAGGCCCCATCACCAGGAGCCCGTTATCAGCGCCGGCTTTCTTGAGATCGAGCTCCTCATCCACTGTAACATTATCACTATAAAGGAAGACATGTTTACCCAGTCGCAGCGCTTCTCTGGAAACACCGGCCGCGTAGCGGCCTGGTACAGATATCAAGACCCAATTTGCCCCTGGTAAGATCTTGCCCGCCGATTCCAGGCTTTTGGGAAGGAAATCCGCCTCTGCCCCTTCCCGGCTTCTACGGGCTGCAACTAATTCATCTACCTGTGCCAGTGCTCCCTGGGCAGTCTGGGCATCTTTGGCTTTTACAACCAGGACCAGGTCATCCGCTTTAACTCCCTTGATCTCATCCACCAGTAAACCAGTCTGCTCTAATAAATCCAGGTTGGCAGGTGTACCCATCACAACACCTGCATCCTCCACTCCGGGCAGTTCAGCCAATGACCGCTGCAGCAGCATTAAGATCACAGAATCAAAATAAGCACCGGTTCGAATTTCTGTTTTTATAATTGCCATAAGCTCATCCTGCGATAAATGTATGATCTAAAATTAAATAATTCCCTTTTCTTTCAATTCATTCATTTCTTCCAGGCTGTACCCCAGCAGACCAACCAGGATTTCCTGGTTATGTTCTCCCAGAAGGGGAGGCGCCTGGTGGATCTCGGCAGGTGTTCGGGATAGTTTATAAGGAAAACCAGTTAGAGACACAACACCGGCGGAGCTGTGCTCCACATCCTGCACCAAACCGCGGGCTTCCCGCTGGGGATGTTGGAAGACTTCTGCCACGGTGTTGATCGGTCCACATGGCAATCCAGCTTTCTGGATCTGAGCCAACCATTCTTCAGCAGTTTTCTCTTTAAACACCTCATTCAGGGTTTTTATCAATTCTACCCGGTTTTTGACCCGGTCCTGATTGGTCTGGAAACGGGCATCCATTTTCAGCTCAGGCCTCTGAATGGTGTCACAAAGTTTTTCCCACTGGCGCTGATTGGCCGCCCCCAGCACAAAACCTTTATCTCTGGCCTGGAAAGGCTCATAGGGAGCGATATTAGGATGGGCATTACCCTGTCGTTTGGGAGGTTCGCCGCTAACCAGATAATTAGATGCCACATTGGCCAGCAGAGCAGCCTGGGTATCCAGCAGGGAGATGTCAATCAACTGCCCCTGCCCGGATTCAAGACGTTCATATAGAGCAGCCAGGATGGCCGAGGCCGCGAACATACCCGAGGTAATATCAATAATCGGAATCCCAACCCGGGAAGGTGGACCATCAATGGGGCCAGTGATGCCCATCAATCCCCCTTCGGCCTGGACGATAGCGTCATAGCCGGGCCGTTCCTGATAAGGTCCGGTCCGTCCATAACCGCTGACTGAGCAGTAAATTAAACCGGGGTTTTCCTGAGTCAGAGCCTCATATCCCAGGCCCATTTTATCCAGCACTCCGGTCCGGAAATTCTCAATGAAAATATCAGAAACCTGGACCAGTTTGTGGATGATCTCCAATCCGGCGGGGTCTTTCAGATTGACTGTCAAACTGCGTTTGTTGCGGTTGGCGGAGAGGAAATAGGCTGATTCCCCCGGATAAGGGCCATAAGCGGGGCCGATAAAGGGAGGCCCCCAGCCGCGACTTTCATCGCCGGCTCCGGGACGTTCCACCTTTATGACATCCGCACCAAAATCCCCCAGCATCATTGTGCAGTAAGGTCCGGCCATGGCCCGGGTTATGTCCACGATCCGGATATCTTTTAGGGCAGCCACGGATCACTCCTTGGAATATTGATGGTGAGATGCTCTCTCCCCAGAATTAGAGTTTTCCCTGAAAATAATTTGCATAGATCAGGAAACCGATCCATTCCGGAAATTAAATTTAGTATACCTTAAATGGAGTCCAACTTGGTCGTTAGATGGCAGGAAAAACAGCCTACTTCCCCTGTACCCGGACATCCCGAATTCCAAAATTGAATTCAAACGGATCGGGTTGGAGATGTTTGTCTTCCCCGGCAGGCCTGATTGGAATTAAGAAAAATCATAATATAATTCAGTTATATAGATCACAGGATAAAATTCTTGCGGTTACAGATCTCCAGGTAAGAATACCCATCGTCTTGGAGGTAGATACATGGATAAAAAAGCCGCTGGTCCTGCTTTTTGGTTAAGGGGTTGAGATTTGGTT
>Ga0307418_1000728_pt1 | contig 10227 bp, 3 predicted proteins | sample SalMarWE160220MG_2_FD_202160 | JGI IMG/M metagenome (GOLD analysis project Ga0307418, IMG submission 202160) | Salt marsh sediment microbial communities from the Plum Island Ecosystem LTER, Massachusetts, United States - WE1602-20 | ecosystem: Environmental > Aquatic > Marine > Intertidal zone >...
CCAGCCTGGATTGCATGCGAGTATAATAAATTATAAACGATAGGTGCTATATAATCTCGGTAAAAAGGCACATGTAGAAATACAAGAATTCAAATTATCCATGGTAGAATTAAGAATAAATATTACATAAATAATTATTTACAATTAGGGAGGTAAAATGTTAACAAAGACATCTACTATTCATTTAGTTGTGTTGATATTTGTGCTTGCCACGGGGTTGGTATGGGGAGCAACGGGCAGCCTTCAAGGCAAAGTAACTGATGCAAGCACGGGGGAACCGCTTCCGGGTGCCAACATTATACTTAAAGGAACAAGTATAGGTGCGGCTACAACTTTGGACGGTAAGTATGTAATATCGGGTATTCCGGTAGGATCATATATGCTGGAAGTATCCTATGTTGGATATAAAACTGTTACAATTGGAATAAATATAAAAGACGGGCAACACCTTGAACAAAATGTAAAGCTGATAGCAGTAAGTGTCACTTCAAAGGAAGTAGTAGTCACGGCACAGGCTGTCGGTCAAAATGCGGCAATTAACCAGCAATTAGCATCAAGTAATATTGTCAATGTAGTTTCATCTGCAAGAATACAGCAACTTCCTGATGCAAACGCTGCAGAGTCAATCGGCAGGTTACCCGGAATTTCACTAATAAGATCCGGCGGTCAGGCAACACAAGTAGTAATACGCGGTCTCAGCCCGCAATATAACCAGATTACGATAGCTGGTGTTCCTATCCCTGCAAATGAAAGTGGACGGCAAATTAATTCAGATGATCCGCTGGGTACCCGCGTTGGCGGCGGGAGAGGTGCAGATATGCGAATGATTTCTTCAAGCTCGCTTGCGGGTATTGAAGTTTACAAAACTAATACGCCTGACATGGATGCAGCAGTTCTGGGTGGAACCGTGAATTTAGGTATCAGGAAGGCAAGTAAAGGTATTTCGTCTTTTCTGCAGGGAATTTCCTTTTCAGCACAAGGTGGATATACAAATCTTACAAATGAGTATAATAATTATAAGTTTAATCTAACTCTTGAAAAAAGATTTCTGAACGAGCGTTTCGGCGTATTTGTTCAGGGCATAATACAACAGCAAAATTTAACTTCGGATCATCTGGGGGCCACTTATTCTCAACCTAACCCGGTAACTGACCCGAGCTATCTACCCCTGACTGATCTTAATCTTTACTTTACTCCAAGGGTGGAAAAAACATACAATGGAACGGTTACGTTAGATTATGACCTTCCGAACGGAAACTTAGCTTTAATGAATATCTTCAGTCAAAGTAAAACGGCCAGCAACTATTGGCAGCAGGCATATGGGCTGGACAGAGGCGGAAATACTAATACTATTCACTACTATATCCAGCACCAACCTATAGAATTAAACCTTATCAGTAACATTCTAAGTTATAATCAGAAGACATCATTGGTAAATATTAATGCAACACTTTCCCATTCTTATACCGAAAATATTGCCCCTGACCAATGGAACCTTCAATTCGAACAGCTTTCTACCGGAACTAATTCAATTAGTGACAAGCTTGCACCGGTTACAATAGCTGAACAAGCAAACAAATTTGTTAACATGGACAATATGTATTTGCGGCGCGTAAATGCAAATAACAGTTTTACCAGGGAGAGGGTATTGCGAGGGTCGGTCGACCTCTCCCGTGATTTCAACATTGCAGATTTTCTCTCTTTAGAATTAAAAGCAGGCGGAATGTATTCTTATACTGATCGTAATCACGATTATTTCGAAGGGAATGGCACCGTTACATTTGGTACAATTGGTCAAAATATTGTAAAAGAATATCCCTGGTTAGTAACAGACTGGGGTATCGATCCAAGCAGCGCTTCAAATATACCTATAACTCCTTTTATGCAGTCTCTTAATGTTGGTACCTATCTGAATGGCGACTATACTTTTAACAATAAAGCAGGACTGGATTACATGAAGAATATTGAAAAGACTATTGTTGATTACGGATACACTTTAAAGGCTGCGCCTACAGGCGGATTCGCTGCATGGGTGCCGAGTATGTTTGGCCAGATAGCCAGTGATTATTCGGGCACAGAAGATAGAAGTGCGGGATATTTAATGGGGACATTTCATTTCGGTCAGTTAGTTTCGGTAATGGCAGGTGCCAGATACCAAAACCTTACAACAAGTTACCGGGCAAACCGGATCTATATTGCCAGTGTTTCAAATCCATACCCCCAGCAGCTTGCTCATATTGACACAACTGTTACTAGAACTCATGGATACTGGCTGCCCGATGTTAACATAAAATTTAATCCATTACCTTGGCTTAGTTTACGTGGTGCATACTCAAATACATTAGCCTATCCCGATTTCCGTGATATCCTACCCATTATTGATGTTTATGTTTCCAGTGCCAGTGTTACCTGGAACAATGTCAATCTAAAACCTGCTAAATCAGAAAACTATGATCTGCAGCTATCTGTATATAATAACGCTGTCGGATTGTTCACATTCGGCGGATTCTTGAAACATATTCATGATTTTGTATTTTTCGACCAAAGTAATATAACTAATCCTCAAGATTATGCAGGCTTATATAACGTTCCGCAATACCCGGATATAAAAGTTAGAGGATATACGATTAACACTTATATTAATAATCCTCACCGGGTTGATTTATGGGGTCTCGAATCAGATTGGCAGACACATTTCTGGTATTTACCCGGGGTTTTGAGTGGACTGGTACTCAATGTGAATTATACACATGTATTTTCCAAGGCTACATATCCTATTACTTTCACGGAACATCAAAAGACATTTCCATTTTCAACTTACTATGTTGATTCCACATATGAAGATAAACTAATAAATCAACCGGATAATATTGTGAATGTTTCTCTGGGATGGGACTATAAAGGTTTTTCAATTTTAGGTTCTTTGATTTACCAGTCAACTATTTTCAACAGAACAAATTTCCATCCTGAATTAAGAACTGACAAAAAAGAATACCTGCGCCTGGATCTTGCTGCTAAACAAGAATTACCCTGGTACGGTATAGAAGTTTTCTTGAATCTAAATAATCTGAATGGAGCTAATGATATCTATCTTTTAAGAGGGAATGGTTTTGAGTCTTCTAATGAATCATACGGTTTAATGGCTCAATTAGGGTTCAGAGTAAATCTTTAATAATTACATTTATTCACAAAAACATAAAGAAAAGGAGGTAGAAAATATGAGAAGTAAATTCAGGTAGCGGGGTAAGGTATAAAGGCGTATGGGAAAATGTTTCTTATCTGCTTTTTGTGCTATAACTCTATACCCTTATACCAATTCGTTTTCGTATCACAATCAATTACTAATTTTTTTTGATGGAAGGAGTTCAATATGAAATTCTTTATAAAGACACTGTTACTTGCGGCATTTTTTTTATCAATCGCAAGTATTCAATCTTTTGCAAAAGATACCCTTTATGTTGCTGCACTGCCTCCGGGAAATCTTAATGCAGTTATTAACGCAGATACAACGGCATCAGGCGAAAGCGCACATGTTTATGTGCTTAATTCTGATACCACTTATTTTTTAACGGAAGAAATCAGGGTTAAGGATTTGGACCTTATCGGGAAAATTACTCCTGATGGATATCTCCCGGTAATTGTTCCTTATATAAATTCAGATGGAACCTCGCCTAACAATATTGCTGCTACTCCCGGTGGTCATAGCTATATTCATTTCAAAAATCTTTATTTAATGGGTACACGTACAGACGGTTCTTCTGTAACATCACAATGTGTGAGCGCTAATGGAGATTCCTGCAGATATATTATGGAAGGTTGTATTTTTGAAAATTTCGGTGCAACTAGTACGCCCAACATATTAAACACCTGGAATTCTCTTGGTACGGATATTTTTGTTACAAATTGTTTGTTCAGAAACAATCAAAGTGATATTCCGCAAAATCCGGGTATGAACTGGGCTGGTCCCGGAATAAATGCTATTGATACAATGGAAGTAACAAACAGCTCTTTCTTTGTTTTTGGCGGTAATATTGAGGGATCGGGCTCAGCGATGGGTTATTTGCTATTTAATCACAATACTATTTTTATGCATACCAAATCTTCTCCTTTTTCAATAGGTCAAATGTACAATGCAGATATCACCAATAATATCTTCTATAGCTGTTATTCGTTGGGTTTGGATTCAGCACATGCATATGATACGGCAACTTACAATGCTAATTTCTTTAGTCCACCGGCAATTGTTACTTTAGACTCTATTACCGGCGACTTATTGTTGCCTCCCTATAATTATACAGAAGATGGCAGACATGTTGTTATCACAAATAATGCTTATTACTGGCCGAAAGGAATTATTGATAACTTTGCTACGATGAATGCTGATCCAGATACATCAACAGGACACTACAGAAATGTAGGCGGTAAAATTATTGCTCCTTCTTGGCTTGAGACAAGACCTGGTGATGAGGCTGTTCTAAACGATCCGGGTATAAACATCTCCAACAACGATAGTACCGATCCGGGATTTGATCCTACTTTAGTTGCGAATGCAGTTGATAGTATGGCAACTTATGTAAGGAGTGTATGGAAAAACGGCGGTAGTGGAGCAGGTGTGAGTAATTTCGTAGATTTAGCCAGCCCTATTACTCCAGCACAAAGTGGTGTGGGAACATATGCTGATGTTCCTGCTAATTGGAAAACTACTCAAGGTTATCCAGTAAAGGATAATTTGAGATATACTGCAAACCTTAAGGGCAGTGATGGATTACCCCTTGGTGACGATACCTGGTGGCCAGATATAACAGGTATTCAACAACTTCCTAGTACTGTACCAACAAAGTTCAGCTTAAGCCAGAACTATCCGAATCCATTTAACCCGACAACTGATATCCAATATAGTATTACTAAGAGCGGATTTGTTACTCTTAAAGTGTACAATATGCTTGGACAAGAGGTTGCTACATTAGTTAATCAAAAGCAAACGGCTGGTACCTATAGAGTGGATTTTAATGCTTCAAAATTAGCTAGCGGAGTCTATTTGTATCGGGTTGAGTCCGGTGATGTTTCTTTGACAAAGAAAATGATTCTACTCAAATAATAATGTAAACATTAAGCCGGAATGTTTTTCCCGTAAAGCATTTTTGAGATGCCTCCTGTCGGTTAGTGGTTAGAGAGGACAAGTGAAACAGGGCTGTAAAGCTGCTGAACGCTTGTCCTGCTTCTAACCATATTTTTGAAATAAACCGAGATTTTTTACTGCCTCTATGGATTTAGCTTTTTGAAAGCCAATATCATTTCTAAAAATGATATTAGCGAAAAAATTGGGGTCGAGTAATTTTATAAAGGAACTTCGCTAATGAAAACTCTAACTCAACAAAACAAATCGTTAATCATTTTATTTTCTTTCATAATTTTCTCATTGTTCTTAGTCCCTTCTAATTTCAGTAAACAATCTTATGCAGCTTCTAAACAGGAAGTAAGAAGCAGGTTGAATTTTGATAATAATTGGAGATTTCATCTTGGCGATGTAAAAAATGGCCAGGAAGTAGGATTTAATGATTCATCATGGAGAAAGTTAAATCTTCCGCATGATTGGAGCATCGAAGGAAAATTCAGCAAAGATAATCCGGCAGGTGTAGGTGGCGGTGCGTTGCCTGGAGGAATAGGATGGTACCGTAAAACTTTTACAATAAGTGAGATTGATAAAGACAAATTAATATTTATAGACTTTGACGGCGTTTACATGAATAGTCAAGTATGGATTAATGGTCATTATTTAGGTATACGTCCCTATGGTTATAGTTCTTTCGAATATGAATTAACTCCATATCTAAATTATGGAAATAAAAAGAATACTTTGGCTGTAAAAGTTGATAATTCAAAACAGCCGAACTCAAGGTGGTATTCTGGTTCCGGGGTTTATAGAAACGTTTGGCTGGTGACTACAAATAAAGTTCATGTTGACCATTGGGGTACCTTTGTTACAACTCCCCAAGTAACCAAAGAATCTGCCAGAGTTTCCATCCAAATAAAAGTTCGCAATGCCTCTGCACAGACTCAAAATGTAAAAATCAAAACGATAATATTAAGTAAAGACGGTAAGCAAGTTGCCCATACGGAAATTCCTGCTTCAATCCTTAAAAATTCTGTTGTTGACGTCAAACAAGATTTAAACGTAAAGGATCCGGACCTATGGTCAATCAAAAAACCTTATCTATATAAAGCGGTAACTACGATTGAATCCGGTAATCAAATAATAGATAATTACAATACGCATTTCGGAATACGAACCTTTTATTTTAGCGTAACAAAAGGATTTTTTTTAAATGGTAAGCATATCAAAATACACGGCGTTTGCGATCATCATGATTTAGGCTGCCTCGGCGCTGCAGTTAATAAACGTGCTATACAACGGCAGCTTCAATTATTAAAAAGTATGGGAGTAGATGGGATAAGAACTTCCCATAATCCTCCCGACCCTGAACTTTTAGATTTATGTGATCAGATGGGATTTGTCGTAATGGATGAAGCATTTGACATGTGGAAAATACCCAAAACAAAGTATGATTATCATCTGTATTGGGATAAATGGCATAAAAGAGACTTGCAGGATATGGTTCTGCGGGATCGTAATCACCCAAGTATTATTTTGTGGAGTATTGGAAATGAAATTCCTGAACAAGGGGATACTAGTGGTACGCGTATTGCGAGGGAATTAGCCGGCATAATTAGAAATCTTGATACAACTCGTGCAATAACATCCAATTGTAATGATCCCAGAACTTCGAATTATATTATAAAATCAGGGGCTTTGGATGTGATAGGTTTCAGTTATCATCAAAAAGATTATAAAACATTTCCAACAAATTTTCCCGGACAAAAATTAATTGGTTCCGAAACAACATCAGCATTAGAAACACGTAGTCATTATGACATGCCTTCAGATAGTATTAGAATTTGGCCGGTAAGATGGAACAAACCATTTACGAAAGGAAATCCAGGAAACACATGCTCCGCATACGACAACTGCAGAGCGCCATGGGCAGAAACTCATGAAGAGGCATTAGAAAATGTAAATAAATATGATTTTGTCGCAGGTATGTTTATCTGGACGGGCTTCGATTATCTTGGCGAACCGACTCCTTATGGGTGGCCTTCGAGAAGTTCCTATTTTGGTATTATTGATTTGGCTGGTTTTCCAAAGGACGCGTATTATTTGTATCAGAGTGAATGGACTAACAAACCGGTACTGCACATTTTCCCGCCGTGGAATCCTCAAACATGGACAACCACAAAGAATGGTAAACCGGATTGGCAAAAAGGTGACTCAGTAGATGTTTGGGCTTATACAAACTGTAATGAAGTTGAATTGTTCCTAAATGGAAAATCCATGGGTACGCGGAAAAAAATGAATGGTAAATTACACTTATTGTGGAGAGTTCCATATATCCCTGGTACTCTTAAAGCTGTTGGTATGAAGAACGGCAAAGTAAATTTAACAACTTTAGATAAAACAGCAGGAGCTCCGGCCAAAATAATTCTTCAACCTGACCGGGATACTATTTCGGCAGATGGAAGAGACCTTTCTTTTGTAACGGTTAAAGTTCTTGATAAAAATGGTGTCATGGTTCCTTACGCAGATAACCTTGTTAATTTTAAAATATCCGGACAGGGAAAAATCGTTGGTGTAGATAATGGATCTGAAACAGATCATGAACCTTTCAAAGCTGACTACAGAAAGGCTTTTAATGGAGAATGTTTGGTTGTCATTCAGTCAAAAAATGGAAAAGGTAAAATCACTTTGAATGCAACGTCAAAAGGCTTAGCTGAAGCATCAACTGTGATTAATACAGAATAGTAGATTTAAATGAAATTAAGTTACAAACTTTGCGGTATCGTAAATATTTTGTTTTCAGTAACAATAGGGTGGATATTGGTTGTCATTTTTGTGGTGATGTTGAAAATTTCACAGGTAAAAGCCCAAGACACTACTAATATAGTGATTAGTGGAACTGATACGAGCCGGGTTTTCGATGGTGTGGGTGGACTAAGCGGCGGAGGTGGAACATCACGTCTGCTTTGGGATTATCCCGAACCTGAAAGAGATGAAATACTTGATTATTTATTCAAGCCCGATTATGGAGCAAGTCTTCAAATTCTAAAAGTTGAAATAGGATGTGATGCAAACAGTACAAACGGTGCTGAAGCAAGCCACATGCGTTCACGAACGGATTCCAATTATAATCGTGGCTATGAGTGGTGGCTTATGGAACAAGCAAAGCTTCGAAATCCAAATATAAAGTTATATGGATTAGAGTGGGGAGCACCAGGATGGTTCAATGGGGGCTTTTGGTCGCAAGACAATATTAATTATATCATAAGCTGGATAAAACATGCCTGGTCCGACCATCACTTGCATATTGATTATATCGGTGGATGGAATGAGTCTGGTTGGAACAAAACATGGTACGAGAATTTAAAGAAAGCTCTAATAGGAAACGGTTTAACAACAAAAATTGTAGCTGCTGACAATTGGTGGAATATTGCAGATGACTTGACCCAAGATACTGTTTTCCGGTCGTCTGTAGATATTATAGGAGTACATTATCCCTGCGGATGGAGGACGTCCGAAGAGGACTGTTCCGATAATACATATACCCCCGAAGCCGAAAAACTGAATATGCCGATCTGGGCTAGTGAAAGCGGATCTCAAAATTATGATGCTGGGGCAATTCCGCTTGCACGTGCGCTTAATCGGGATTATATTGATAGCAGAATAACGGCTTATATAAACTGGACGGTAGCAGCCGCTTGGTACAGCACTCTTCCGTATTATGGAGATGGATTACTGCTAGCCGATCAACCTTGGTCAGGTCATTATCAAGTAGGTAAAAGCATTTGGGTTACCGCTCAAACTACTCAATTTACCAATATAGGCTGGTACTATGCAGACAGTGCTTGCGGATATCTAGGTGGGAACCGAAGCAATGGAAGTTATGTTACTCTCATTTCACCGGACAAAAAGGATTATACTATTGTTATTGAAACAATGGATGCGAACTCATCACAGACAGTAAACTTCACTCTTAAAAACGGAGCTCCGGGAAATAAGTTGCACGTATGGTCAACAAATCTTAACTCCTCAGGCCAGGCTGATTATTTCGTTCATGCAGAGGATATAAAACCGAACAGCGGAAAATACAGTATACTAGCAAAACCGGGATACGTTTATACTTTAAGCACAACTACTGGCCAGGGAAAAGGTATAACTACGCCACCCCAAAGTTCGATAATGAAACTGCCGTATGAAGAGAATTTTGATGAGGATACGCTTGGGCAGATACCGAAATACTTTGATTCAATTCAGGGTGCATTTGAAGTTGATAGTTCGAGGGGCGGGCGAAGCGGAATGTGCATGCGTCAGGAAATTACTATACCTCCTATCATGTGGCCAGGCGGATCCCCAACACCGCCGCTTGTAGTTATGGGAGATCCGGCTTGGTCAAATTACCAAGTTAGTACCGATGCCTTGATAGAAGAATCGGGTTATGTTGAACTTATAGGACGCTTAAATGCACAATCTCAATCATCGCCAGGGGCCTCTCAGGGGTATCACCTAAGACTTAACAGCGGAGGTTCATGGACCCTTTTTAAAGAAGATATAAGTGGCAATGATACGCAATTGGGCACCGGGACAATCTCATTCGGTTTAAATAAGTGGCGCCGCCTTTCTCTTTGGTTCAGAGCTGATACTATCAAGGCATTCATTGATTCAACCTTGATTGCAACATCAACGGACGACTCATACTCTTCCGGACAAGTTGGAATTCTTGTCAGCAAATGGCAAAATGCCGAATTTGATAACTTTTCTGTTACAAGCACAGGTAGTGGAGGAGGAATAACAGTTGACGATGCGGTTCAAGGAAGCGGCTATAATGAATTTAATTACGTCGGGACAGGCTGGCAACATTGCAGTGGGTGCGGTTCAGAACTTTATGATCAAACAAACTCATGGGACAATGTATCCGGCGATTATGTAACTGTGAAGTTCTACGGTACGCAAATAAAGTTTTATGGAGTGAAGGACCCTAAACATGGTATTGGAGCGGTGTCAATAGATGGCGGCAGTGAGACAAATATTGATTTTTATGCTGCCGTACGAAATGGTAATCAGTTGATGTGGACGAGCCCGGTTCTTTCTAATAGTGATCATGTATTTAAGCTCCG
>Ga0307418_1000729_pt1 | contig 10223 bp, 11 predicted proteins | sample SalMarWE160220MG_2_FD_202160 | JGI IMG/M metagenome (GOLD analysis project Ga0307418, IMG submission 202160) | Salt marsh sediment microbial communities from the Plum Island Ecosystem LTER, Massachusetts, United States - WE1602-20 | ecosystem: Environmental > Aquatic > Marine > Intertidal zone >...
AGGAGAGGGTGTGCGCGAGGGCCGAGTGACCCCAGCCGACGTGGTGGGGGTACTCGCTGTCGGTGTACTGGCCGTCGTGGATCAGGAGCGTCGTGTCGCGAGCCAGCTCGAAGCCCGAGATCCAGTCCTCTTCGAGCTCGTCGAGGTCGGTGCCGAGGCCCGGCTCGTGGTCGGGGATGTAGGTGAGCGAGGAGTCGCCCTCGTCGATCCGGTAGCCGAGCGTCGGCCCGCGGTGCGCGACCGCGGCGGAGCGGATCCGCGCCGGGCCGATCTCCCACTCGGCCTCTGGGCAGGAGCGGAAAGAGACGTCGCAGGGCAGCTCGCGCACCTCCAGCGGCGAGAGCGGGGCGGAGACGTAGCGGGCGATCCGGTCGCGCAGCGAGGCCTCGGGGGAGGCCGGGCCCCAGACGACGATCTCGGCCTGCGGCCGGAAGATCGGGGCGAAGAAGGCGAGGCCGAGGATGTGGTCGAGGTGGAGGTGGGTGAGGAGGATGTTGAGGCGGGTCGGCTCGTCGGGGAGCGCGAGGCCGAGGCTGCGGATGCCGCTGCCGGCGTCGAGCGCCAGCAGCGAGCCGTCGGAGAGGGTGACGCCGACGCACGAGGTCTCGCCGCCGTAGCGGACCGTTTCCGGGCCGGGCGCCGGGATCGAGCCCCGCGTGCCCCAGAGCCTGACCTTCACGCCGCCCCCGTCCCGTTCTCGGTCTGCGCCGGCCAGAAGATCGCGATCGCGCCCTGCGAGCCGTGCGGGGTGAGGATCGGGAAGGCCGAGACCTCGACCGAGTGGGCGGCGCCGTCGGTCGAGCGGATCGTGAACCTGGCGTGGGCCGGGTGCCCCTGGCGGACCGCCGTCACCAGCGGCAGATCGTCGTAGGGGATCTGCCCGCCGTCGTCGTCGAAGGGCCCGAACTGCGAGCCCCACTCCTCGGGGCCGACGGCGCCCAGCTCCTCGAAGCGCCGGCCGAGCAGCGACCCCGCCGCCTCGTTGTAGAAGACGAGGAGCCCGCCCTCGTCGACCAGGAAGGCCGGCGTCGAGAGCGCCGACATCAGGTTCCTGGCGAGGATCAGCTCAAGTGGCTTTTGCGACATGTTCACGTCTACTCTAATTTGCGCCGGCGAGGACCGAGCCGCGGCCGCCTTTACCCTGCGGGAGCAGAAGAACGCCAGCCTCCTGTCCCGGCCCGCCCGCCAGCGTGACTTTCATCACTTAGATATGCCCGTCCAGCCGCCGCTCGTGATCCAGATCAGCGACCTCCACGTCGGCGCCGCGTGGTCGGCGGGCGACCCGGTGCCGACGGTGGAGGCGGCGATCGCCGCCGTCAACCGCTTCCCGGCGCCGGCCGAGGCGGTGATCGTCAGCGGCGACGTCAGCGAGGACGGCAACGCCGCCACCTACGAGCTCGCCCGCGCCCTCCTTTGCGAGCTCGAGGCGCCCGTCTTCGTCATCCCCGGCAACCACGACGACCGCACCGAGCTGCGGCGGGCGTTCGAGCTGCCCGGCTCGGGCTCGGAGCCGATCCAGTACGCGGCCGAGCTCGGCTCGCTGCGCCTGCTCGCCCTCGACAGCACCCGCCCCGGCAGCGACGCCGGCGAGCTCGACGAGGAGAGGCTCGCCTGGCTCGACGCGGAGCTGGCCCGAGCGCCCGAGCGCCCGACTCTGATCGCCCTGCACCACCCGCCGCTGGCGCTGGGGATCGCGGTCTGGGACGAGATCGGCCTCGCTGCCGCCGGCCGCGTCGGTCTCGAACGGGTTGTCGCCGCGCATCCGCAGGTGCTCGGCCTGATCTCCGGGCACGTCCACCGCGCCGTCGTCGGTCAGCTGGCGGGCCGGCCGGCGATCGCGGTCCCCAGCACCTACGAGCAGGCGCTGCTCGACTTCGAGCTGCCCGAGATCGAGCTCTCCGGCGATCCGCCAGCCTTCGCCGTCCACACGCTGATCGACGGCCGCCTTGTCACCCACCTGCAGCCGTTCTAGCCCTCCCGGGGGCGGTCGCCGCCGGCGGCTACTGCGCCGGGATCACCACGGTCGCGCAGGGCGCGGCCGCCTTGGTGCGGTCGGCGTTGTTCTGCACGGGCTTGCCTTCGATTTCCTTCAGCTTCACGGTCAGTCGCGACTTCGAGACCGCGACCTCCGCGTAGCTGAACTGGTCGAGGCCCGAGCACTGCATCCCGACCCCGGTCGGCGGCGGCGCGTTGAAGAAGAAGGCGCGGATCGCGGTGGCCGCGGTTTCGCTGCCGACGGCGCCGTCGATCTCGCCGGCGAAGGTCTTGGTCGCGACCGGGCCGGTGGTCACCTCGGTGATCCCGGTGTCGACGGGGCCGCCTTCTTCGAGCGTCTGCAGGCGGGCGTCGTTGACCATGTTTGCGTGGACGTCGGTGGTGAGGAAGACGACGTTCTTGACGTTGTCCTCGAGGAATTTGAGCAGCGCCGTGCGTTCGGCCGCGTAGCCCTCCCAGCGGTCGTAGGGGAGCGCGTAGAACTGCTGGATCGGGACCTCGTTGACGACCACCTTGAACTTCGCGGTCGAGGCCTTGATCGCCTTCTCGAACGCCTGGCGCTGGCGCTGGCCGAGCATCGTCCGGTTGGGGTCGTCGATCGCCGCGACGCAGGCCGCCGGGGCGGGCTGCGCAAGCGAGGGGACGAGCGACGAGAACAGCGCCCGGGAGCTGGCCGGGGCGGTCGGCGCCAGGTCGGGGCTGCCGCTGCCCGCGGGGTTGTCGCACTGGCCGCCGTAGTCGGCTTTGGCGCTGCGGAAGGAGCGCTCGTCGAGGAAGAAGAGCTGCAGGTTCTTGCCCCAGCGGAAGGTCCGGTAGATCCCCTTCTTGGCCGAGTAGGTGATCGGGTTGTAGTTGCGGAAGGCCTTGACGCCGTTCTTGTAGAGCTGCTGACCGCTGAATTCGACGTTGCCCCCTTCCTCGGGGAAGACGTTCTGGGAGCGGGCGAAGTCGTTGATGAACTCGTGGTCGTCCCAGTGCGCGTAGTAGGAGGTGGCGCCACGGATGTTGGCCCACGGTTTCTGCCCCAGGTTCATCCGGTACTTGGCCCACTTCTGCGGCACGGTGATCGCGGTGCCGGAGACGCCGCCGACCCCGGGGACCTCGGAGTCGGAGTAGATCGTGTCGCCAAGCAGCACGTTGAAGTTGTTGTTCTCCTTCTTGACCTGGCGCCAGACGCCGAACTTGTTCCAGTAGGGGGTCTTCGTCCCCGGCAGCGGCGCCGCGTCCTGGTCGCCGGCGATCGAGAAGCGGATCGTCTTCGCCTGGCCCGGCGTCGGGGCGGTGTCGAAGCGGCCGATGGCGCTGCGGCGGCCGCCGCTCATGCACCAGCGGTACTTGTAGGTGCGGCCCGGCTCGAGGCCGCCGACCTTGGCCTGGACCGTGAGGTCGTTGCTCTTGCGCGCCTTCACCACCAGCCGCTTCGGCGCGTGGGCGATGTCGCAGCCGCCGAAGCTGCCGCGCTGGACGACCTGCACCAGCGCCTTGCCGGGCTTGTTCGCCCGCGCCCAGAGGATCGCCGAGTTGGTGCGGACGTCGCCGGAGGAGACGCCGAACTTGAACCCCTTGGGGGCCGCGGTCGCGGCCGGAACCAGGAACAGCGCGACGAGGAACATGGCGGCGACGAGGGCGACGGCGAAGCTCGCTCCTCTCGCTCTCGCGGCCACGGCTCGATCCTATTCCGTGGCGCCTGACCCCTGCAAGCCGCGACCCGGCAGACGCCAAGTCGGCCCAAACCCGTAGAAATCCCGGTCAAGATGCGCGAGCGAACCCGCACATACCGCGTCGCGATGGCCGTCAACCGGCCGGTCGCCCGCTGGGGGCGACTCGAGGTCGAGGGCCTGGAGACGCTGCCGGCGAGCGGTCCGCTGCTGATCGCCGCCAACCACGACAGCCACTGGGACCCGGTGATGGTCGGCGTCGCCGCGGTCAAGCGCCGCCAGATCAGAGCGCTCGCCAAATCGACGCTCTGGGACGTCCCCGGCCTCGGCCCGGTCCTCAACGGCATGGGCCAGATCCCGATCGTCCGCGGTGCCGGCGACAAGCAGGCGCTGGCGAAGGCGATCGAGACCCTGCGGGCCGGCGCCTGCATCGGCGTCTTCCCCGAAGGCACCCGTTCGCGCGGCAGGGAGCTGCGGGCGCGCAGCGGTATCGGCCGGCTCGCGCTCGAGGTGCCCGAGGCGCACGTCAGCCTGGTCGCGATCGAAGGCACGGCCGACCTCACCGGCTTCCCCCGCCGTCCCCGGGTGAGGCTCCGCTTCTTCGACCCGGCCGGCGGCCAGCCCCGCCCCGACGAGGACCCCGCCGAGCTCTCGGCCCGCCTCCTCGCCGAGGTCCGCGCCCTGGTCCCGCCCGTGGCGACCTACCGCAAGCGCGCCCAGCCCTAACCGATCGCGTGGTTCCTTTTGCACGAGATGCGTAACCAAGGAACCGCGCGATGGGTGGGGAGGTCACGCTCCGGCCAGGGCGAGGGTGCGGGCGATGCGGGCGACGACCTGATCCAGTTCGCGCCTCATCTGGTTCCAGGTGACGCGAGGAACTCGGTAGCCGGCGGCGACCAGTAGCTGGTCTCGCCGCCTGTCGCGCTGGAAGGCGACCGGCGTCTGATGGGTGGCGGCGCCATCGGTTTCGACCACGACCCCCTGCTCCTCCCAGAGGAAGTCGACCATGAGGCGCTCGGTGCCGACTCGCAGCGTCTTGTTGCAGACCGGGCGTGGCAGGCCCATCGCGACGAGGCGAGGCAGGACCATCGCCTCGAAGTCGCTGCGAACGTCCGGGACCGCTCCGTCCGTGGTGCGCCAGTCGGCGAGGACCGCGGCAAGGCCGCGCAGCCCGCGCCTGCCCTTGGCATAGGCCCGCGAGCGGTCCAGCGCGTGGAGGTCGAGCAGCTTCAGCACGGCCGCGCGCTCGACCGTCCGCCGCAGCGTCGCCAGCCCGACCATGCCCGCCAGGTCGACGATGGTCCGCGCCGGGCTCGTGCAGGCGACTCCGGCCCGATCGACGACCTCCTCCTCCTGCGGGTAGCGACAGCGCCGGCAGCGGATCCCGTCGATCTTCCGCCCCGCCTCGCAGGGAACCGTCACGTCGATCAGGGTGGGCCGATCGTCCCAGAGGCCCCAGAAGGCCGCCGCCGTGCCGTGCGAGACGATCGCCCCCTCGCCGCAGGCGAGCACGGCGGCGCGCAGGGCTTCGACCCGTCCAACCGAGCGGTGCCCGACCGCGTACACGGCGCGGTGCACTCTGTGTAGCCGCCCAGCCCCCGACCGGTACGAGGCCGCCCGGGGCGAGATCCCCACCTCTCGCAGCTGATCGAGGGAGACGACGCCTCCCTGCCTCGTCGCGACGTCCGCCAGCTCCTCGTCACCCTGTCGGCCATCCCCACCTCCTCCCATCGCGTGGTTCCTTCTGCACGACATGCATCCATAAGGAACCGCGCGACGAAGGCTCTCCCCCCGCTTCCCATCGCGTGGTTCCTTTTGCACGCACGTTGAAAGAAAGGAACCACGCGATGGGGGGATCGCAGGCGGAGGCGGGTCAGCCGGCCGGCTGACCGTTGCCCTTGAGTGCGTGCCAGGTGCCGCCGGCGGCGGAGACGCCGTTGCCCTTGGCTTCGCCGGGTTGCTTGTCGGCGGCGTAGGTGTAGAGGGGGTAGCCGGCGTAGGTCACCTGGGTCGCGCCGTCTTTGCGTTCGGTCGTCCCCAGCCTCCCCGGCGCGGCGCCGTTGCTCGGCTGCGGCGGGCCTTCGGTGAGCAGGGGCGGCCAGGCCGCGGCGCATTCGCCGTAGCAGCTCGAGGTCGCGCCCCTGTCCTTGTCGAACGCGTAGAGGACGAAGCCCTTGGAGTCGACGAGGATCAGCCCAAGCCCCGGCGAGCTGGCGAGCGAGACGTAGGCGTTGCCGCTTTCTTCGGCTTCGCCGTTGGCCGGGGTGTAGCCGGTGCCGCCGGTCGATTCCTGGCTCGTGCCGGTGGTGCCGGAGCCGCCGCCGTAGGCACCGCCCGAGCCGCCGCCGCAGGCGGCCAGCAGGAGGGCCGATACCGCGGCGATCGCCACCAGCGCCAGCGCATGGGTGCCCTTGCTCACGTTGCCGTCTCCTTCGCTTTCACGTCGTCGCCTCCTTCGAGTCGATTGCGCTGCTCGCCACCGGTTGCTCGACCGGCGCGATGAAGGTCTGGTTGCCGGCGCGCACTCCGATCGCCGCCGTGCGCGAGAGGTCGAGCGCCGAGCTGAGCACCGCCTCGGAATCGTCTCCCCAGCGGTAGCGGAAGCTGCCCGCCGGGTAGCGCTTGCCGTCCTCACCGCGGAGGAAGACCCGGCAGAGGGTGCCGGAGCGGACGCCGCTCACGTACACGTGGATCTCGGTGCCGAAGGCGTGCGGTTCCAGCATCGCCGCGATCTCGACCCCTTCCGGCAGCGAGGTGAACTCGACCTCCTGGTGGGGCGCCGACTCGCCGCCGCCGAGGACGAGGAGCAGCACGACAGCGGTCGCGGCCGCGGTCGCGGCGCCGAGCCCGAGACCGAGGCGCAGACTCCGTCGCCGGCGCCGCCGCCGCTCGTCGCCGACCGCCGCCACCACCCGCTCGCCGAGCTCGCGCGGCGGCCGCGGTGCCGGGCCCAGCCGTGCCGGGTCGGCAAGGGGGAGGAGGGCGGCGACCCCGTCCAGCGCGCGGGCCTCGGCGCGGCACTCGGGGCAGCCTTCGAGGTGGGCCTCGAGCGCGGCGTGCTCGTCCTCGGGCAGGTGCCCGAGCGCGTAGGCGCCGAGCGACTCGCGCCACTCGCGGCAGCTCTCAGTCCTCATAGCCGATCTCCTCCAGCGCGACCCGCAGCGCCCGCAGCGCGTAGTAGACGCGGCTCTTCACCGTGCCCTCGGGTATCCCGAGCTCGGCGGCGACCTCGGCGTAGGGGCGGCCGCGGAAATGGGTCTCGATCAGGACGCGCCGGTGGTCCTCGCCGAGCCGGCGCATCGCCTCCTCCACCTGCCAGGAGACGAGCGCCCGCTCCAGCGGCTCGACCGCCGGCTCGACCCCGCCCTCGGCGACCCGCGGCCGCGCCGCCCGGGCCCGGCTCAGGTCGATGACGACGTTGCGCAGGATCGCGAACAGCCAGGTCCGCAGCGAGCCCAGCTCGGGATCGAAGCGGTCGCCGGCACGCCAGGCCCGCAGGAAGGTCTCCTGCACGGCCTCCTCGGCGAGGCCGCGGTCGCCGAGCGAGCGGACCGCGAACCCGTACAGCTCACCGGAGTGCGCCGCGTAGGCGTCGCGGACGTCGCGCTCTCGCTTCAGTGCCCCGGACTGCATCCGCATCCGTCTACGAGGCGGATGCAGTCCGGGTTCACGACCTCGGGCCCTACAGTTTCCCGATCTTGAAGATCTTGGTCCCGCAATCGGGGCAGACGCCCTGGATCGCCGGGCGACCGTTCTTCATGGTCACCTGTTTGGCGTCTTTGATCTCGACCTTCTTACGCTCTTTGACGCAATAGCCCTCAGGCATGAAGGGCCCTCCTTTCGCTACCGCTTCCCCGGCATGACTCGCGCCTGTGCACGAGGTGGATTGAGCCGAATGTAACGGAGGACCTGGACGAGAACCGGAAATATTGTGCGCTTTCGCACAATACCCCCAAATGGCGGGTCGACTACGCTGCTGCCCGGACATCGACTCGACAACCAGCTCTCAAGGAGAGAAACGCAATGCCCGAAGCAGTCATCGTCGACACCCTCCGCACCCCGATCGGCCGTGCCTTCAAGGGGTCGCTCGCCCAGCTGCGCCCGGACGAGATGGGCGCCTTCGTCGTCGACCAGCTGCTCGAGCGCAACCCGGGCGTCGACCCGGCCCAGATCGAAGACGTCTTCTGCGGCGTCGGCATGCCGCAGGGCCTGCAGGCCTTCAACCTCGCCCGCATCATCTCGCTGCTCTCGGAGAAGCTGCCGGAGGAAGTGAACGGGGTCACCGTATCGCGTTACTGCTCCTCCAGCCTCGACGCGATCCGCCACGCTGGCAACGCGATCAAGGCCGGCGAGGGCGACATCTACCTCGCTGTCGGCGTCGAGTGGGTGAGCCGCTACAACGAGCGCACCGAGGCCGCCGGCGTCGCCGACCAGAACGACAACCTGAAAGGCAACGACGGCCAGCCGAACGCCTACATCGAGATGGGCGTGACGGCGGTCAACGTCGCCAAGAAATACGAGGTCAGCCGCGCCGACATGGACAAGTACGCGCAGCGCTCGCAGGAACTCGCCGTCCGCTCGCAGGAAGACGGCTTCTTCGACCGCGAGATCGTCCCGGTCGAGCTGCCGGACGGCACCGTGGTGGGCAGGGACGACGGCCCCCGCGCCAGCTCGACGCTGGAGAAGCTGGCCGAACTGCCGGAGGCGTTCGGCGGCGGCGGCGTCACCGCCGGCAACTCCTGCCCGCTCAACGACGGCGCCGCCGCGGTGCTGCTGATGAGCGATACCAAGGCCAAGGAGCTGGGCCTCAAGCCGCGCGCCCGGATCATCACCGCTGCCACCCACGGCAACGAGCCCGAGTACATGGGCGTGGCGCCGATCGGCGCGATCAAGAAGGTGCTCGACCGGGCCGGGATGACGGTCGACGACGTCGACGCGGTCGAGCTCAACGAGGCCTTCGCCGCCCAGGTGATCCCGATCATGGACGAAACCGGCATCCCGCTGGAGAAGCTCAACACCCACGGCGGCGCGATCGCCCTCGGGCACCCGTTCGGGATGACCGGGGCCCGGATCATGGGCACGCTGCTCAACGTGATGGAGACCGACGACCACCAGATCGGCCTCGAGACGATGTGCGTCGCCGGGGGGCAGGGCAAGGCAATGCTGATCGAAAGGGTCTGAGACCGTCCGACCGGCGCGCGAGGGGCTCGCATGGAGACGCTGACGTACGAGGTCGACGGGCCGGTCGCGCGGATCACCCTCGACCGGCCCGAGCGGGGCAACGGGATCACGCTGCGGATGCCGGTCGAGCTGGCCGAGTGCGTCGAGCGGGCGAACCTCGACCCCGCGGTCCACGCGATCGCGCTCGCCGGCAACGGCAGCGGCTTCTGCGGCGGCTACGACCTGGTCGCCTCCGCCGAGGGTGACATGAGCGGGCTCGGCGCCGCCGCCGAGGTGCCGCCCGGCTCGCCGCTGGAGCCGGCGACGATCGCCGCCAACCACGCGCCGCACACCAACTGGGACCCGGTCACCGACTACCAGTTCATGTCGCGCAACGTGCGCGGCTTCATGAGCCTCTTCCACTCCGAGAAGCCCGTCCTCTGCAAGGTCCACGGCTTCTGCGTCGCCGGCGGCACCGACATGGCGCTCTGCTCGGACCTGCTGGTGATCGCCGAGGACGCGAAGATCGGGTACCCGCCGGCCCGCGTCTGGGGCTCGCCGACGACGGCGATGTGGGCGAGCCGGCTCGGCCCGATGCGGGCCAAGCGCCTGCTGCTCACCGGCGACTCGCTGACCGGCGCGGAGGCGGCGGAGTGGGGGCTGGCGACCGAGGCCGCACCCGCCGCCGAGCTCGACGCCCGCTTCGAGCGTCTGCTCGAGCGGGTGGCGCGGATGCCGGTCAACCAGCTGGTGATGATGAAGCTGCTCGTCAACCAGACCGTCCACGCCCAGGGGCTGGCCCACTCCCAGGTGCTGGGGACCTTCTTCGACGGCGTCGCCCGCCACACCGACGAGGGCCACGCCTTCGTCCGCCGAGCCGCCGAGTCCGGTTTCCGCGAGGCGGTCCGCGAGCGCGACGAGCCCTACGGCGACTACGGCCTCGAGGGGTTCGGGCTGAGCTGACTGATGGAGCGCGGCGCGGACCTCTCGCAGATCAGGCCCGAGCACTTCCGGGCGTTCTCCAAGGGCACCTTCCCCGGCGACCTCGGGGTCGAACCGCTGGAGATCGAGGACGACCGCGCGCGCGGCCACATCGTCGTCGACGCCCGTCACCTGCATCCCGGCGGTTACGTCCACGGCGGCGTCTGGACCGCGCTCGGCGACACCGTCGCCGCCTGGGCCACCTTTCGCAGCATCCCGCCGCACGCCGAGTTCACGACGATCGAGCTGAAGCTGAACGTGTTCGGCTCCGGCCTGCTCGGCGACGAGATCGTCGCCGAGGCGACCCCCCTCCACGTCGGCCGCAACACGGTCGTGGTCGAGGTGCGGATGGAGCGGATCCGCAACGGCGAGACGAAGCTCGCCGGCAACCTGATCGTGACCCAGTTCGTGATCCCGCCGCCGCAGGGC
>Ga0307418_1000730_pt1 | contig 10221 bp, 8 predicted proteins | sample SalMarWE160220MG_2_FD_202160 | JGI IMG/M metagenome (GOLD analysis project Ga0307418, IMG submission 202160) | Salt marsh sediment microbial communities from the Plum Island Ecosystem LTER, Massachusetts, United States - WE1602-20 | ecosystem: Environmental > Aquatic > Marine > Intertidal zone >...
GAAATTTTAACAGCAAATTCAACGGAAGCCACAGGAATTATTTCTCTAGCTCCATTTTTAAGAGCATTGACGATTGTACTTGTCGCTCTTAAAACATCAATAACAACAATGGTTTTGCCGGAAAAATATAATTCGTCATAAATAAGATGAGTCAACAGAACATTTATTTTCATAGTCTTGAATTTTATTTACTTATAAACGGCAGTTTAGTTACTTTTGCGGGAATTTCCTTCCCTCTGATAGAAAAGTTCAGGTTTGTTCCTTCGGGAGAATATTCAGTCTGAACGTAAGCAAGGGCAATCGGTTTTTCCAAAACGGGACTAACTGTACCGCTTGTTATTTCACCGATTTTTTTACCGGAAATCGTTATATCGTAACCTTTTCTTGGAAAAGCTTTTTCCTCGGAAATTAACGGGGTCAGCTTCCTGTTTATTCCATTTTCTTTAACTTTTACCAACTCATCTTTTCCTATAAATTCATTTTTTTTCAACTTTGTAATCCAGCCAAGTCCAGCTTCCAAAGGATTTGTGGTTTGATCAATATCGTTTCCGTATAAACAATAACCCATTTCCAATCTCAGGCTATCACGTGCACCAAGACCTACAGGTTTAATGCCGAATTCTTCGCCAGTTTCAAAAAGTAAGTTCCAAATCTTTTCGGCTTGTGTTTCGTCTCCAACAAAATAAATTTCATAACCGAGCTCACCTGTATAACCGGTTCTGGATATCAATAAATTTAATCCCTCAATTTCTATTTCTTTAAAGTGATAATATTCCAAGTCATCTAGATTTAAGTCAAGTGCTTTTTGAACCACCATCTTCGAATTTGGTCCTTGTACTGCCAATAGAGAATAATCATCGCTTAAGTTTTTTAATTCTACTTCAAACTTATTATTCTTGTTCATCCAGTCGAAATCTTTTTGAGTATTTGATGCATTTATAACCAGCATAAATTTATCATCGGCAATTTTATATACTAATAAGTCATCAACTATCCCACCGTGCTCGTAACACATGGCAGAATATTGCACTCTCCCTGAAATTAATTTTGAAGCATCATTAATTGTAATATGTTGGACAAAGTCCAGCGCATTTTTTCCTTCGACAAAAACTTCGCCCATGTGAGAAACATCGAAAACCCCAACAGATTCTCTAACGGATTTGTGTTCAGCGATTATTGAAGAGTATTGAATCGGCATTAAGAAACCAGCGAACTCTACTATTTTAGCGCCTGCTTTTTCATGCAAGGCATAGAACTTAGTCTTTTTCATAATTATTTTTTAATTAAAATCTTCCTTCAGTTCTTCTTCCGTTTTTGACGAGAAGAACTTAAACTCTCCTACCGGAATACTTTCATCTTCCACAATTTTCAACTTCATTAAATGTCTAATCCTGAACTTAAAAAGAGCTTTGAATTTATCTTTTTTCATCTTAGTAGCTACGGAAGGATGGCATTTTATAATTATCGACCTCTCATTGTAAGTTCTTCTTATCTTCTTCAAGCGCTCTTCAACATCATAAACCAAATGAGATTGTTTTGTAAGTAACCCGGTGCCCAAACAATAAGGACAAACCTCTTTCATCGCCTGCATAATATTTTGCCTGATTCTCTGTCTTGTTATTTCAACCAAACCGAAATCAGACATGGGAAGAATAGATACTTTTGCCCTGTCTTTTCTGAACTCTTTTCTCAATTCATCAAATACTTTTTTTCTATTCCTTTCATCTTCCAAATCAATAAAATCTACCACAATAATTCCACCAATATCTCTTAGTCTTAATTGACGTACAATTTCATGTGCTGCTTCAATATCTGTTTTAAGAGAATTTAATTCTTGTTCTTTGCTCTTAGCGTACCTGCCGCTGTTAACATCTATTACAACCATCGCCTCAGTGTGTTCAATTATTAAGTAGCCACCGCTCGGCAGAGGCGCTTTTCTTCCCATTATTGTTTTTATTTGCTCTTCTATATGAAAAGCATCAAAAATGGAATTGTTAGATTTGAATGGCTCGATTTTATCAACTAAACTTGACTGCACTACCTGTACATAATTTTTTATCTGCTTGTAAAGTTTTTTGGAATCGATAAAAACTTTAGATATGTCAGGTGTAAATAAGTCGCGAATCACACTTGATGTTGTGTTTAAATCCTGATAAACAAGAGCCGGTGGAGTTTCACTTTTAGCTGTTTTCTCCACTTCTTCCCAGGTTTTAACTAAATTATTCAAATCTTCTTTAAGAACTTCCTCGGTTTGATTCCTTGCAACAGTTCTAATTATAAGACCAAAATTTTTTGGCAAAATGTCCCTGGCAATATGTCTTAATCTTCTTCTTTCGCGAAAATCGGATATTTTTTTAGAGACACCAATCTTGTTATCGTAAGGAAATAGAACGCAAAATCTCCCTGGAATTGTTATGGAAGATGTTACACGTACGCCTTTGTTGTTAACCGGTTCTTTGGTTATTTGAACAATTATATCCTGTCCTTTGTGAAGCTTAGGGACAACAGTTGCCTCACGTCTTCTGCCGCGGTTATTACCAGAATGGTTAGAAGTATGTTGTTCCGGTGATTCATCATCATCTTCATCAAGGTCTTCTTCACCTATCATTTCCTGAATTTGTTTGGTGTTTTCCCCTATATCAGAAAAGTGGAGAAAGGCATCATGCTTCATTCCTATATCAATAAAAGCAGCTTTGATACCTGGAAGAACTCTTGCAACTTTGCCAAGATAAATGTCACCGACCATGCGCCGGTTTTCAGGGTAATCAACAAAGAAATCTACTAGATTTCCATCCTCTGTTATTGCCACCCTGGTTTGAGTAGTGGACGAATTTATAATAATTTCTTTTCTCATAAAGAATAAACTCTAATAATGAAATAATATATTTCATAAAAACTTTTTTATGCTGCTCATTTTCAGTTGATGAACCACCAGTTCGCCAAATATTAAATAAGTATACAGCGACACAAAATGTCAGAATGATATTTAGATAAAATTTGTTCATCATACGGCAGTATTTATTTAAAAATCACAATATTTCAGCTAGACCTAAACAAAATTTTTACGATTCAACTTTTTCTTTAAGTAATTCCTTCCGGCTGAGAGAATATTTTCCATTTTCAACTTTCAAAAGTTTGACTTTTACTTTGTCACCCTCTTTAAAATAGTCGGTAACTTTATTTACTCTCTTATTATCGATTTGCGAAATATGCAGCAAACCTTCTTTGCCCGGAAGTATTTCCACAAAAGCACCAAAATCCATAATCTTAGTAATTACTCCGTCGTAAATTTCACCAACTTCCGGAGTTGCCGTCAATTTTTTAATATAATCTTTGCATTGGGATGCACTTTCCAGATTTGGAGACGCAATGGTAATAACTCCATTATCATCAATGGAAATTTCAACTCCATATTGTCTTTGCATACCTTGAATAGTTTTTCCGCCGGGACCAATTATAGCTCCTATCTGGTCTGTTTCAATCTGCATTGTAAGAAGTCTCGGGGCAAAAGATGATATATCATCTTTCGGAGAACTAATAACTTCATTCATCTTATCAAGTATAAAATATCTTCCATCTTTAGCCTGGTTCAATGCTTTTTCCATAATTTCAAATGAAATTCCTTGAATTTTTATATCCATTTGAAAAGCTGTGATTCCTTCTTTTGTTCCGGCAACCTTAAAATCCATATCGCCAAGATGGTCTTCGTTTCCTAAAATGTCAGAAAGAATTGCATACTGTTCATCTTCTTTTATCAGGCCCATAGCTATTCCGGCAACAGGTTTCTTGATTGGAACCCCGGCATCCATTAAAGCCAAAGAACCTGCGCAAACTGTTGCCATTGAAGAAGAACCATTTGATTCCAAAATATCCGAATTAACTCTGATTGTATAAGGAAATTCTCCTTCGGCAGGAACCATAATCTTTAATGCTCTTTCTGCCAAATTTCCGTGTCCAATTTCTCTTCTTCCAACGCCAGACATTCTGCCAACCTCTCCTACACTAAACGGCGGGAAGTTGTAGTGAAGCATAAATTTCTTGCTGTATTCCTCCAACAGTCCATCTATTAATTGTTCGTCATTTTTTGTTCCCAATGTAACAGTAGATAAACTTTGGGTTTCTCCTCTGGTGAACAAACTGGAACCATGTGTGCGTGGAAGTACTCCGACTTCTATTGTAATCGGACGTATTTGAACTAAATTTCTTCCATCAAGTCTAACGCCTTCCTGAAGAATTCTTTCTCTCATTAAATCTTTTTCCAAATCGTGCAAAATTTCGCCGATTACTTTTTCCTGCTCAGGATATTTTTCAGCCAAAGCTTCTTGTACCGATTTAATAAGTTCTTTATTCTTATTGCTTCTCTCTTCCTTTGCAAGAACCGAATGAACTATTTCCTTAAACTTATCTTGTGCTAATTCATAAACATCTTTTTTCAACTGTTCATCTATTATTTTTTCCTCAACCACCATTTTTGCTTTAGATACTTCTTCTAGAAGTTCTTTCTGAAGATCCACGATTTTCTTGATTTCTCCTTGAGCATATTTTAATGCATCAAGCATAACTTTTTCGCTAACCTCTTGGGCTTCGCCTTCTACCATCACGATGGAATCCGCAGTTCCCGCTACTACAAGTTCCATTTCTGCAACTTTTAATTGCTGGTGAGTGGGATTTGTTACAAACGCACCATCTACTAAACCAATTCTTACTTCGGCTATTGGGCCATCGAAAGGAATATCGGAAATCGTCAGCGCCGCAGAAGCTCCGCATGCAGCTAAAACATCCGCATCGTTTTCGCCGTCATGTGAAAACACAAAAGCAACTACCTGGGTTTCGTTATTATAATCCTTTGGGAATAATGGTCTTATAGGACGGTCTATTGTTCTTGCACTAAGAATCTCTTTCTCAGTGGGACGTCCTTCTCTTTTAATAAATCCGCCGGGAATTTTACCGGCAGCAGATGTTTTTTCCCTATATTCAACCTGCAAAGGGAAATAATCAATATCTTCCTTCGCTTCACCGGCCGCTACAGCAGTAACAAGAACCATCGTATCTCCGTACCTTACCATCACAGCACCGTTGGCTTGTTTTGCAAACCTTCCTGTTTCTATTGAAAATACACTTCCGCCAATTTCTATCTCTTTTTTAAATAGCATTTCTAAACCTTTTATTTTCTGATATTCAATTCTTTAATTATCCCTCTATATCTACTTATATCTTTCTTCATTAGATAATTAAGCAGCCTTCTTCTTTTACCAACCATCACCATTAAACCTCTTCTAGAATGATGGTCTTTTTTGTGAACGTTAAAATGTTCGGTTAATTCATTAATACGTTGTGTTAACAATGCAATTTGTACTTCGGCTTTCCCCGAATCTTTTTCACTGTTCCCGTATTTTTTAATAAACTCCGCTTTCGCTTCTTTTGTCATTTTTACTCCTTTTATTTTACGATTAAATCCCAGAATTAACCAGGATTAATTATTACTTCCTAAACTTTAATAAAAATTCCGACCCATCTGCTTTATCTTTATGCATTTGTTCAATTAATTCTTCTACTGAAGAAAATTTTTCTTCGCCTCGCAATCTTCCTAAAACATTTACAGTAACGAATTCTCCATAAATATCATCATCAAAGTCATAAATATAGACTTCGGGAATAATCGTTCCAAAATTATAAAACGTTGGCCTTCTGCCAACACTAAGTAATCCATAATGTTTTTCGCCTCTTACAAAAAACTCTACCACATACACTCCAAAAGCTGGCAGCAGTTTATCTTCATCTTCTAAATCTATATTGGCAGTAGGAAAACCCAACGTTCTTCCTCTTTTGTCACCCTCAACCACTGTTCCGCTAAAGGTATAGCTTCTTCCCAAAAATGAATTCACTTTGTCAATCGAGCCCTTTTCAAGATAATCTCTAATTAAGGTGCTGCTGATAGTTTCATTATTTATTTTTTCCGGTGCCACTTCCGTAACCTTAAATCCTAATTCTTTTCCCGTAGAAACCAATACATCTTTGTTTCCTTCTCTTCCTTTGCCAAAATGATGGTCATAACCGATAAAAATTTCTTTTACTCCAACCTTATCCACTAATATATTTTTTAAAAAATCTCCGGCATTTATTTGAGAAAACTCTTTGGTAAAGTTTATTACTATTAAATCTTCAACTCCTAATTCAGAAAGTATTGCTTCTTTTTCTCTAAGTGATGTCAGTACCCTGGCCTTTGTATTCGATAAGACATTTTGGGGATGGGGATTAAAAGTAATGACTAAACTTCTTCCGCCATTTGACAACGCTTTATCTCTTAAGGCATCAATTATTTTCTTATGTCCGATGTGAATGCCATCGAACGTTCCTATTGTTAAGAATGTATTTTCGTTTCTTTTTAAATTTCTAAAATCTCGATAGACTTGCATACAGTTTCTAAATTAGACTAACTAATAAATATATGTCTTTTTCTTTTCAAAATAAACTAAAAAAACAATAAGTCCTTGTAATTAAATAACTTACTGTTTTTCTAAAACCAGTTCTCTGCTCATTAATTTCTTAAAATCATCTACCTTCAAAGCATCGTTTATTGTAAAATTCCCAATTCTCGTTCTTTTCAAATGCGAAAGAACAGCACCACAGCCCAGGCTTTCTCCAAAATCGTTTGCAATTACTCTTATATAAGTTCCTTTTGAGCATGAAATTTCGAAATGCACATTAGGCAAATCAACTTTGATTATTTTGAAATCATGGATAAAAATTTTCTTTGGCTCCCTTTGAACAGTCTTGCCCTTTCTCGCCAACTCATATAGTCTAACACCTTTTTTCTTTGCCGCTGAGTACATCGGTGGAATCTGTTCGATTTCTCCTAAAAATTTCCTTTTTGTGTTTTCCAAATCAGAAGCTGTGATATGTTCATAAGGTCTTTCTTGAATAATTTCTGTTTCCAGGTCCATCGATGCAGTAGTTTTACCAAGAGTTATTATGCCTTCGTACGTTTTCATCAAATTTTGAAATTGGGAGATGTCTTTCGTTTTTTTTCCGGTGCAAACAATTAGCAACCCTTCGGCAAAAGGGTCAAGGGTTCCGGCATGCCCAACTTTTTTTACATTTATTAATCTTCTTATAAAGCTAACAACTTTAAATGATGTCCACTTGTAAGGTTTATTAATGAGAATTACTTCGCCGGAATTGAAATCACAATCCGAAAGGTTATGAGTCTTCTTTGTTATCATCTTTCTCGTGAATCTTCTTTATTAAGCCATCTATTTTTTCAACATAGTCTATTGTATCATCTATAAAGAATTTTAACTCCGGAACAAATTTTATTCTTATTCTTGATGCCAGCTCGTATCTTATCATTTTTGATTCCGACCTGATTTTCTCCAGCACTAGCTCTCTTCTTTCGCGCTCTAAAACAGAGATGTAAATCTTTGCAAGTTTTAGGTCTGGACTCATTTTTACATTTGTTATAGTCACAAATCCCAAATTGAATTCACTCATCCTAAAAAGAATAATTTGACTAATTTCTTCTTTGATTAAATGTTCAACTCTATCTGTACGGCGAGACATATTAAATGGAGTAGGTTTGTTTGTAAGGTATTAATCTAATTTCTTTTTCGTTTCAACAATCTTGTACGCTTCTATAATATCGCCAACTTTGATATCGTTGTAATTTGCAAGATTCAATCCACATTCATACCCAGAGTCAACTTCTCTTACATCGTCTTTAAATCTCTTTAGTGACGCAATTTCGCTGTTTTGAACAACAATTCCGTCTCTAATTAATCTTACCTTATTATTTCTTGTAATTTTTCCATCCTGTACATAACAACCTGCAATAGTGCCAACCTTTGGAACTTTGAATGTTTCTCTAACTTCCAATGTACCAACAACTTCCTCCGAAATAACCGGGGAAAGCATACCTTCAAGGGCTGATTTTACTTCATTAATAGCATCGTAAATAACATTGTAAAGTCTGACATCCACATTTTCGGATTCAGCAAGCTTTCGTGCATTTACATGTGGTCTAACATGAAACCCAACTATAATTGCGTTAGAAGCATCCGCCAAAAGAACATCGCTCTCGGAAATTCCGCCAACTCCTTTATGTATAACTTTTATTACTACTTCTTCATTTGATAATTTCATTAAAGAATCGGAAAGGGCTTCTACGGAACCATCAACATCTCCTTTAACAATCAGAGGGAGTTCCTTGACTTCACCCTGACTGATTTGCCGTGAAATTTCATCAAGCGTGATATGATGAACTTGCTTTCTATCCTGTTCTCTCTTAAGCTGCTGTCTTTTAATGGAAATTTCTCTTGCCTGTCTCTCAGACTCAACTACAACAAAACCATCCCCAGCCTGAGGAGCATCTTCAAAACCTAAAACCAAGGTTGGCGCGGATGGTCCTGCCTGGTCCATCTTTTTTCCTCTTTCATCGAACATTGCTCTAACTTTACCTTGACTGATTCCGGCAACAAACGGATCACCAACTTTTAAAGTTCCTTTTTGCACCAAAATTGTCGAGGTTATTCCTCTTCCTTTATCCAGTTGAGATTCAACCACAACTCCGCGTGCCGTTCTATCGGGATTTGCTTTCAAGTCCAAAAGTTCTGCTTCTAAAAGTAAAACTTCTAATAAATTATCTATATTCTTTCCACTCTTTGCAGAAATTTCCACACATTGGTATTTACCGCCCCAATCTTCCACGAGTATATTTCTATCAGCAAGCTGTTGTTTTATTTTATCTGAATTCGCTCCGGGTTTATCAATTTTGTTTATGGCAATAACAATTGGAACTCCAGCGGCTTGCGAGTGATTAATCGCTTCAACTGTCTGGGGCATAACAGCATCGTCCGCAGCAATTACCAGCACAACAATGTCGGTTAGTTGTGCTCCTCTTGCACGCATAGCGGTGAATGCTTCGTGGCCGGGAGTATCAAGGAAAGTTATGTATTTACCGTTTTCCATCTTTACCTGGTACGCACCTATGTGCTGTGTGATTCCACCGGATTCACCAGCTACAACATTTGTATTTCTAATATAGTCCAGCAAAGATGTTTTACCGTGGTCAACGTGACCCATAATCGTTACAATTGGAGGACGTTCTTTCAGGCTTTCCTCAGAATCTTCAAAATCTTCTAACGCCTCGGCAGTATATTCTTCCTGGAACTCAACGGAATAACCAAATTCATCTGCAACTAAAGTTATTGTTTCAACATCCAGTCTTTGATTAATCGATACCATTAGACCAAGCTCTATACATTTAGTAATAACATCTCCAACCGGGACTTCCATCAAATTAGCAAGCTCATTAACTGCAATGTATTCATTTACCCGTATAACTTTTTCTTGTTTAATCTTCTCTTCCTGTTTCTTTACCTCATCCGCTTCACGTTCTTTCCTTTTCCTCTTTCTAGCACTGGCCCTGGATGAAGCAACAGAATCATCCATACTGAGAAGAGTTTTCTTTATTGCATCTTTAACTTCTTTTTCATTAATCTCAAATCTCTTGAGTCTTTTCTTTTTCTTGGCGGGACCCTGCTCTTCTTCTGTGTCCTTTATTTTTCTTCTTTTCGGTCTTTTCTTTTTCTTAGGAGTTAATTTATCTTCACTCGATTCTCCGGATCCGGCAGGCTTTTTGGCTTTTTCCTTAGCCTCTTTTAAATCCATCTTGCCAACAACTTTCAGCCCCTTCTTTTTGTCCCTTTCCTGCATAGCCGGAGATTTAAAATCTTCTGCTTCTTCTTTAACCGGTTCCTCTATTTTTTCTTCAATTATTTCTTCCTCAGCGCCTTTTTCTACTTCTTCCTCTACTTTAGTTGGAACTTCGGCTTCGGCAACTTCTTCTCTGGCCTCTTCAACCTGCGCTGCCTGTTGTTGCTCTTCCTGCTCTTCTTTTTCAATCTTATCTTCTCTTTTCTTATTGAATTCCGCAATTTTCTTGTAGTGTTTCTCAGCCTTTTCGATATCTTTTTTATAATGATCATTGATTTCCGTTATCATCTCTTCTGTTAGCATAGACATGTGTGACTTCACTTCATGTCCTCTTTTTTGCAGGAATTCAATGAGATTTTCCGCAGATAGATTATACTCGGATGCTAGTTTATAGACCCTTAATTTCTTTGTTTTAGTCTCAGCCATTGCAACTACCTAGTTTTTTACTCTTCTTCTTCAAATTGTGATTTAATTATCTCTATAATTTTATCAATTTTTTCCTTATCAAAT
>Ga0307418_1000731_pt1 | contig 10214 bp, 5 predicted proteins | sample SalMarWE160220MG_2_FD_202160 | JGI IMG/M metagenome (GOLD analysis project Ga0307418, IMG submission 202160) | Salt marsh sediment microbial communities from the Plum Island Ecosystem LTER, Massachusetts, United States - WE1602-20 | ecosystem: Environmental > Aquatic > Marine > Intertidal zone >...
CCGCCGATGCTGCCGATGCCGCCGCGGACGCTGCCGTGGCTGCCGCGCCCTCCGGCGACGCCGCGCCCACCGGACCCGCCGCGCCGTCGGCCGACGGCGCGGAGCCGCCAGGTGCCGGCGCCGCCTTGCGAGTCGGCCTGCCCCGAGCGGACGAGGTCGCCGCGGCGCTGCCCCTCGCGGTGGTCGTGCAGCGGTTGGCGGTGGCGTTGGCGGAGGCGCGGGGCATCCCACCCGGGGTGCCGCTGCACTCCTCGAAGGTGCCGCGCGTGGAGTGAGACGGTGGCGGCCGGCTCAGGCGCCGGATCGGCGGCGCGGCGGCAGCAGCTGCGCCTTCAGCTCGTCGGGCAGGTGCTTCGTCGCCTCGCGCAGGGTGAGCCCGGAGGCGCGCGTCTTGCGGGGCTCGAGCCACGCCGCCAGGCTCTCCGGGCGGCGCTTGCCGTAGTCCCTCAGGCACCAGCCGATGGCCTTGCGGATGAAGAACTCCTTCTCCTCCAGCAGCGGGTCGGCCAGCGCGGTGAAGCGTGCGAAGGCGTCGTCGTCGCCGCGCTTGAGCCGCCGCAGGAGGGTGAGCAGCGCGGTCCGGCGGATCCAGAAGTCGTCGTCGCGGATCCAGCGGTCGCGGATGGCGTCGGCGGCCTGGGGATGGCGTTCCAGCAGCGGTCCCACCACGTCGACGGCCAGCCCGTCGATGAGCGCCCAGGTGTGCGAGCGGCGCAGCAGCGGCTCGAGCCAATCCAGATCCTCGAGGTCGAGGTCGCCGGCGCGAGCGGTGAGCAGCTCGGTCGCCGCGAAGCGCAGCTCGAAGACGCCGCGTGCCCACAGCGCCTCGGTCAGCGCCTGCAGCTCACCGGAGGTGAACTCGGCGCCGACGCGCTCCCGCCGCTCCTGCAGGAAGGCCAGCACCACCCGCCGGTTGGCCGGCACGGTGACCCCGTAGTGCGCGAGCTCGCTCTTGAGGTAGCGCTTCTCCTGCTCCGCCCTCTCGGGGGTGCCCTCGGCGCGCAGCGCCGCATCGAGGCGGGCGACGTCGTCAGCGACCGCCGCGCCTGCTGCCGCGGGGGTGTGCGTGGCCATGGATCACTCTAGGCCGTGGCACCGGTGCCGGATGTCCCGGCCCCGCGGGCGACGGGGCCGGGGCGACGGGGCCGGGACGACGGGGCCGGGACGACGGGGCCGGGACGACGGGGTCGGGGCGGCGGCGGGCGGGGCGAGCTAGGGGACCTGCGGCCGCCCGCCGAGGTCCGGCGACCCGTAGAGCCGCTCGCGGGCGCGCGTCAATGCCGCGCGCGAGAGGCTCTCCCAGTCATCGCCCTGGTGCCGCAGGCGGGCGAGCTCGAGGTCGATGCTGGCCTCGGTCTCCCGGGCGCGACGGAGGTAGTGGCGGCTGTAGTCGAAGTGCTGTCCGGCGCGGACGGCGTCGCCGTACGACAGCGCGTCCTCTCCGACGCGCGTCTCGACCAGGGCGCAGTCGCGCAGGGTCGAGGCCTTGGTGTAGAGACCGACGAGGTGATCGTAGGCGCGCGCGGGCGGGCGGCCGACGCCCCCGCCGGTCGACGTTGCGCGCTGCGGCCGAGAGGCGCTCGCGCGGCGCACCGGCGAGGTGGGTAGCAGGCGCTGCAGCCAGGCCCATGGTCGGCCGCGGCGGCGGGCGCTCCGATCGATAGGGAAGGTTTCGAGATGCTTCATGTGCAGCTCCGGGTCGAGGGGTCGGCCGGCGGGCTGCCGGCCGCGCTGCCCGCTCCAGCCGGCGGCGGGATCCTGGGCATCGAGGTCGAGGACCGAGCTGTCGCTGGGCCCGCGAGCCTTGTCGGAGGATAGGCAGCCGCTGCATGAGCAACAAGCAAGGCTGGGCCAGGGGCCCTTAACGCGACCGGGCGGCGGCTCTCATGAGGCAGGCGGGCGGGCTCGACGCCGCGGTACCGTAGCGGAGTCGCCGCCGTACGCCTGGCGGCGGCGAGGAGGAGCCGCGTGAGCCACGACGACGCCGGTACGCCGGGTGCCGGTACGCCGGGTGCCGGTACGCCGGGTGTCGGTACGCCGGGTGTCGGTACGCCGGGTGAGGGCACGCCGCCCGGGGCGCCCGAGGTGCTGCTGGTGCCGCCGGGAAGCGTCGTGCCGGCGTTGGGCGGCGCCCTGGCGATCACCCCCAACGCGCGCGCCGCCCACGCGGCCGGCGCCTCCGCGCTCTCGCTCGATGGCCTCGCCCGCAGGCTGCTGCGCCCGCAAGGGCTCCAGCTCGCGCCCGTCCTGGCGCGGTGGCGGGCGCTTCGCTGGGCGGTCGCGCAGGTCCTGCAGGTCGACGACGTGGATGGCACCGCGCGCGCCATGGCCGCGACCGTGCGCGAGGTGCTGCGCGCCGGGCTGCCGGCAGCGGCCGGGCCCATCGACGACGGCGCCTCCCCCAGGCTGGCCGGGGTGCTGGGCGTGGTGCGCGCCTACCGCGGCCGTCTGAGCGACGCCGGCCTGGTGGACCCGGCGGAGGCGTCGTGGCGGGCGATCGCGTGGGAGCGTCGCGGTGATCCGGGTGGCGGTGATTCGGGTGGCGGCGGTGCTGCTGGCGGCACGAATGGCGGCGCCGGTGGAGATGTCGCTGGAGATGGCGGCGGGAACCGCGGGCCTGGCCCGTTGCGGCTTCACGTGGCGGGCTACCCCCGGATCGGCGAGGCGGAGGTGGCGTTGCTGGCGGCGGTGGCGGGGCCTGGCAGCCGGCTGGTGCTGCCTGCCGGGCCCGACGCCGTGTTCGAGGACAACCGTGCCGTGGCCGCCGCGCTCGCGGAGCGCGGCTGGCGGGTGCGCGAGGTGCCGGCGGACGGCCGGACGCCGCCGCCCGCCGCCGTCGGCCCCACCCCGGGCGAGCGCTCCGGGCCGCCGGACCATGCCATCCCGCTCGCGGAGTGCGGTGGCGCCACCGACCGCCGGGCGCTGCGCTTCGGCTCCCGCGACGCCGAGGTGCGCTACGTGCTCGGCGAGGTCAAGCAGCTGCTGCTGGCCGGCGTGCCGCCGGGCGACATCGCGCTGGTCGCGCGCAACGAGGTGGACTACGGGCCGCTGGTACGGGACCTCGGCTGGGAGCTCGAGCTGCCGGTGAGCGTGGCCTACGCCACGCCGCTGCGTGACACGCGTGTCGGCGCCTGGACCGCGCAGCTGCTGGAGGCAGTGCGCGAGGAGCTGCCCTTCGAGGCCACCGCGCGGCTGCTGCAGCACCCGCTCGCCGGGGGGCTGGCGCCGGCCGTGTGGGATGAGGCGCGTCGCAACCACACGCACGGCGCCGAGGCGTGGGAAGGGCTCGAGCCCCGCACGCAGGCCTTGCGCTGGCCGCCGACCGCCACCCGCGGCGAGCTGCTGGCTGCGCTCCGCGGCGCCTGGACCGCCTTCGGCCTGCGCTTGCCGGAGGCCGGTGAGGCCGCTGCGGGCGGCCCGCTGCCCGCGCCGCCGACCCCGGCCCTCGCCGGCGGCGACGCGATCGCCTTCCAACGCCTGGCGGTGGCCGCCGAGCCGCTCGGGCGTCCCGCGGACGAGCCGCTCGGCCGGGCCGCGTTCATCCGCGAGCTCGAGGCGTTGCTGACGCTGCTCGCCGTCCGGGGAGAGCGCAACCAGCAGGGCGTGACCCTGCACACCCCGCTGGCGAGCTACGGCGCGCGCTTCCGCCACGTGTACGTGCTTGGCGCCGCCGAGGGCGTGCTGCCCAGGCCGGTGCGCGACGACCCGGTGCTCGACTTCGTCGAGCGGCGGGACGCTACGGCGGCGGGGCTACCGCTGGAAGGGGCGGCGCAGGCCGCACGCCGCGAGGCGTTGTCCTTCCGAGCCGTGCTGTGGACGCTCGCCGCGGAAGGCCAGCACGCCAGCCTCACGCTGAGCTACCCCGAGGATAGTGGCGACGCCAGCCCCTACATCGCGGCGCTTGGGCTCGTGCCGCGCACGCCCGGGCCCCAGCCGGCCGCCAGCGACGAGGACTGGCGCCGCCGGCGCATGCTGCTGCCGGCCGCTGCGGACGGCGCTGCGGACGGCGCTGCGGACGGCGCCGCCGACGCGGTCCTGGCCCACGCCCGCCATGCCTGGCGGGTGGAGCGGCGGCGCGAGGAGGCGAGCGCGCCGGACGCGTTCGACGGCGTGGTGGGCGAGCGCTTCCCGGAGGAGGCGCACGTGTTCAGCGCCACCCAGCTCCTCGACCTGGGGCAGTGCCCGTTCCGCTGGCTCGCCCGCGGCCCGCTCGGCCTGAGGGAGCCTGAGGAGGCCGACGAGGACGTCACCCCGCTGTTGCGCGGCAGGCTCTACCACAAGGCGCTGGAGCTGGCGCTGCGCGCGGGGCTCGAGGCGGCCGGCCCCGCAGCCGGCGCGGCCGCCGTGCGTGAGCGGGCCGCCGCCGCCCTCGACGCCGCCTTCGCGGCGGCCGAGGAGGCCGTGGGCGCGCCGGCGGTGCCCGCCTGGCCGCAGCGGCGGCACCAGCACCGGGAGCAGCTGCGGCGCGTCATCTTGAGCCCCGGCCTCCTGCCCGATGGGGCGGAGGTGCTGGCCCTGGAACGGCGCTTCCCCGAGCCGGGGTCGCCGCCGCCGAGCTGGCGGGGCTTCCCCGTCGGCGGGGTGGTGGACCGTGTCGACCGGCGCCGCGGAGGTCTGGTGCTGGTCGACTACAAGACCCGTGCCACCCCTCCTCCGGGCGTGCAGGACGCCGCGGGGAAGGCCAGGCTCGATCTCCAGCTGCCCCTCTATGCCGAGGCGGCCGCGCCCGCCCTGTTCGGTGGCGAGCAGGTGGCCGGCGCCGAGTACTACTCGCTCACCAAGGCCGAGGTGTTGGATGAGGTGCGGGTCGATCCCGGCCTCGCCAAGGAGCTCGACGCCTTCGCCGAGCGAGCCCACGCCATGCTTTCGACCGGCGCTTATCCGGTCGCCCCGGACGTCGACCTGACCGCCTGCCGGACCTGCGACTTCGACCTGCTGTGCCGCAAGGGGCCGCGCACGGAGCGCATGCGGAGCGCCGGCTCCCTCACCGCCCCGAGTGGCGCGGCCGGGAGCGATGAAGGGCCGAGCGGAGGCGCGCCCGAGGAGCGCGAGCGGTGAGTCCCGCCGGCGACGGCCTGCTCCCCGAGCAGCGGCGGGCGGCCACCCATCCCGGCAGCGTGGCGGTGGTGGCCGGCGCCGGAACGGGCAAGACCCACATGCTGGCGCACCGCTTCCTCTACCACCTGGAGAGCGGCCTGGACCCGCTGCAGGTGGTGGCCGTGACCTTCACCGAGCGCGCCGCAGCCGAGCTGCGGGCGCGCATCCGCGCGCTGGTCGCCGGGTCGACGTCCGCCCGCCCGGGGGCGGCGGCGCTCGAGGCGGCGCAGATCAGCACGCTGCATGCGCTGGCGGCGCGCATCTGCCGCGACCACCCGGGTGCGGCCGGGGTGCCGGCCGACTTCAGCGTGCTCGACGACCTCGAGGGCCAGCTGTGGCTGGCCGAGCGGCTCGACGACGCCCTCGCCGCGCTTCCCTCCGAGGTGTTCGAAGCGCTCGCCTACCCCGACGTGCGGGCGGCCCTGCAGGCGCTGCTGGCCGCTCCCGCGGATGCCCGCGCGGCCTTCGAGCGCGGTCCCGAGAGCTGGGGCGAGACGCTGGCGGCCGCCCGACGCGAGGCGCTGCGCGCGCTCACGAGCGCAGCGGGCTGGACGGATGCGCAGCGGCTGGTGCGGAGCTCCCGCGGGGCCGATGACGACAAGATCGAGCTGGCGCGCGGCCAGGCGGCCGACGGCCTGGCCCGGCTCGAGCGCGGTGAGGTGGAGGCCGGGCTCGCGGCGCTGCAGGGCGTGCCCTTGCGGGGCGGCCGGCAGGCGGCCTGGCCCGGCGGCGAGCTGGACGCCGTCAAGGACGCCCTGCGCCTTCTGCGGGGCGCCACCCGCGAGGCGCTCGCGGAGGGCCTGGTCACCCTCGCCAGCGGAGTGGCCGACGAGCGGCTGGCCGAGCTTCTGCCCCACCTGCAGAGCGCCTTCCAGGCCGTGCAGCAGGCGTTGGCGGCGGAGAAGCGGCGCCGGCGCGTGCTCGACTTCGCCGATCTCGAGGTCCACGCCCTGCGCGCGCTCGAGGACGCTCCGGTGCGCGCCCACTACGCCTCGCGCTGGAAGGCCGTGCTGGTCGACGAGTTCCAGGACACCAATCCGGTGCAGGAGCAGCTCCTCGAGCGAATGTGCGGCGGCATGACGGTGACGGTGGTCGGCGACGAGAAGCAGAGCATCTACGGCTTCCGTGGCGCCGACGTGGCGGTGTTCCGGCGCTGGCGCGCGCGCATCCGCTCGGCGCCGGGCGGGGCCGAGGTGGCGCTCGACCGTAGCTTCCGCGCCCACGGCGCGTTGACGGCCACCCTCAACCACACCTTCGAGAGCGTGCTGGGGGAGCTCCATCAGCCGCTGGCGGCCACCCGCGCCGAGGCCCCGCACCCCGGGCCCCACGTCAGCCTCAGGCTGCTGCGCGGCGGCGGCAGCAAGGCGCAGCGTCAGGTGAGCGAGGCGCGCATCATCGGCCGCACCCTCAAGGCCTTGCTCGATGCCGGCACGCCGGTGTGGGATGACGCCCGCGGGCAGACTCGGCCGCTGCGCCCGGACGACATCGCGGTCCTCACCCGAACCTGGCAACCGCTCGCCGTCTACGGCGAGATCCTGCCGGCGCTGGGCGTCCCGGCCGTGCACAGCGGTGGGGGCAACCTGTTGGACACCCGGGAGGCCAAGGACGCGCTGGCGGTGTTGCGCTTCCTGGCCGACCCCGGTGACGACCTCGCGCTGGCGGCGCTGCTCCGCGGTCCCTTCATGGCGGTCGACGACGGCACGCTCTACCGCTTCGCGCGGGCGCTCCCGCAGGCGGACGATGCGGCGCGGCGCTCCGGACGGCGGAAGCTGCCGTGGTGGCAGGCGTTGGACGGCTCCGACGCTCCCGAGCCGCCGCTCGCCGCCGCCCGCGACGCGCTCCGCGAGTTGCTGCGCACGCCCGACTGGGACGCCGTCCGGCGGCTGCAGCTGGCCGACAGCCTCACCGGCTACACCGCGGTCCTGGCGGCCATGCCGGGCGCGCCGCGGCGTCTCGCCGACTGGAGCGGCTTCCTGGAGCTGGTCCGCTCACTCGCGAGCGGCCTGGGCGATGCCTTCAGCGTCACCCGTCGGCTTCGGCGGCTGCTGCGCGCCGGGGTCGAGGTGCCGCGGCCGACGCTGCAGGCGGAGGGCGCGGTGACGCTCCTGACGATCCACCGCAGCAAGGGCCTGGAGTGGCCGCTGGTGGTGGTGGCCGACCTGGAGCGCGGCAGCCGCCGGGACGCCCCCGCGATGCTCTTCGACCGCCGGCTGGGGGTCGCGATGCGCCCGCTGGACGCAGGCGGCGAGCCGCTGGAGCCGGCGCTCTACACGCTGTTGAGAGCCCGGCAGCGCCGGCGCGAGGAGGCGGAGGCGCGTCGCCTGCTCTACGTCGCCCTCACCCGCGCCAGGGACCGGCTGCTGCTGACCGCCGCCGCCGAGCGGCGCGGCGCCGTGGACGTGCTGAGGCCCGCTCTGGACGGAGCCGGGATCGCCGCCGAGATCGCGGACCATGACCCGGCGGATGCCGCCTACCCGGCCCCGCCGGCGCCGGAGGCGGGCGGCACGGAGGCCGCGCCGCTGCGCTGGGGGGCTGACGAGCGGGAGCGCCTCGGGGGCGCCCTGACGCCCAAGCGTCCCGCGACCGAGCCGGCGTCGGGCCCCGGCCGCGCCGCCGCCTGGCCGGCCGCGCTGGCGCTGCTGGCCGCGGTCGACGACAGCTGGCTGGCGACCGGCGAGGCGTTGCGAGCGGCCGGCCTGCCCGCGCCGGACCTCGAGCTGGTAGGAGCGGAGCTCTCCACCCCGGATGGCTCGGGGGGGTACAGCATGGCGCTCGGCTGGCGCAGGGCCGACCGGCTGGTGGCGCTGGCGGACGCCGCCACGCCCCACGGCGCCTTCGGGGCGACCGTGGTACGCGCCGACCCCGACGCGCCGCAGGCGGCGGTGGCGGCACTGCTGACGGCCCTCCGCTGACGGCCCTCCGCTGACGGCCCTCCGCTGACGGCCCTCCGCTGACGACGCTACGCTGACGGCCCTACGCGAACCGCCCTGCGCTGTCGACCCTGCGCTGTCGGCAGGTGCCCGGGGGCGCCGGTTCGGTGTCCATTCCGCGGTGGCGGTCGGCCACGGCGACGAGTAGAGTGCCCCATGACCGAGCCGGCCATCACCCCCACCGGCGTGCCCGCCGCGGCCGCAGCTGCGGCCGGCGCGCCCGCCGCCGACGTTCCGGGCAGGCGCGTCGCCGAGCTGCCGCCGCGGGCCATCTTGCTGCGGGCGATGAACGCGCGCGACCGGCGCTTCGACGGTGTCGCCTTCGCCGGCGTCACCTCCACCGGCATCTTCTGCCTGCCCTCGTGCCCGGCTCGCAAGCCGAAGGCCGAGAACGTGCGCTTCTTCGCCAGCGCTCGGGAGGCGCTGGCGGCAGGCTTCCGCCCCTGCCTGCGCTGTCACCCGCTGGAGCCGGCCGGCGAGACCCCGGAGGACATCCGGGCCCTGCTGGCCGAGGTCGAAGCGGAGCCTGCGCGGCGCTTGCGGGATGCCGAGCTGCGCGAACGCGGGCTCGAGCCGGCCCGGGTGCGCCGCTGGTTCAAGAAGCATCACGGCATGACCTTCCACGCCTACCAGCGTGGCCGCAGGCTGGCCCGCGCCATCCACGACCTGCAGGCCGGGGCGCCGGTGGCGCACGCCGCGTTCGATCACGGCTACGAGTCGTTGAGCGGCTTTCAGGACGCCATCAAACGCATCACCGGGGGCACCGCCACGGCCAGTCGCGGGACGCGTCTGGTGCACCTCTCCACCGTCGCCACCCCGCTCGGCCCGATGCTCCTGGGCGCCACCGACGAGGCGGTGTGCCTGCTGGAGTTCACCGACCGCCCCATGCTCGAGACGCAGCTGGCCCGGCTGGCTCGGCGCCTGAGCTGCACCTTCGTTCCCGGAGCGACCGCCGCCGGCCGGCGGCTCGATGCCGAGCTCGCCGCCTACTTCGCCGGCGAGCTGCGCACCTTCGAGACGCCGCTGGAGACCGCCGGAACCGACTTCCAGGAGAGCGTCTGGCGCGAGCTGCGCAGCATCCCGTACGGGGAGACCCGCAGCTACGCGGAGCAGGCCCGGCGTATCGGCTCCCCCACCGCCGTGCGCGCGGTGGCGCGGGCCAACGGCGACAACCGCATCGCCGTGGTCGTCCCTTGCCACCGCGTCATCGGTGCCGACGGCAAGCTGGTCGGCTACGGCGGCGGGCTGTGGCGCAAGCGCTACCTGCTGGGCCTCGAGCGGCGGGCCGCGGCCCCCATTTCCTGAGCTCGCCGGTGCGTGTGGCCGTCGGGGGTGCCCGGCGGGGCGACTAGGGCGGCACCGGTCCGGCCAGGGGCGGCTCTCGGGCCTCGGCCAGGAAGCGGGCGAGCCGAGTCAGCGTGGCCTCCAGGCGCGCTGCGGCCTGGTCGCGGGCGGCGCCGGTGCCGGGCGCTCGCCCTCGGGAGCCTGCCAGTGGCCTGGCACGCACGATGAGCATGCTGCGGCCGCCGGTGTCGAAGAAGCTCAGGGTGGTGAGCACCTCCCCCCACGGCCCGGCGTCCGGGTCGACGACGGGCTTGCCGCCCTCGTCCGCGGCGGTTGCCAGGAACACCAGGCGCTCGGGCGGCAGCACCTCGCGGTAGGTCAGCTTCGCCCAGCGGACCTCCCCGGCCGCCTGGCGGACGCCGTAGTGGTAGGCGCCGCCGGGCTGCGGCTCGAGCCTGCGGGTCTCCACGGCCGCGCCGGCCGGCCCCCACCAGTACGCCAGCTTCCGAGCGTCGGTCCAGGCGGCGAACGCCAGGTCGGGCGGCGCGTCGAGCAGGCGCGCCGCCACCAGCTCGCCTTCGGAGGCCGGGGTGGTCTCGACGGCGAGGAGCTCGGCCAGCCGGTCGTAGCCTTCGGCCGCGACCGCCTCGAGGCCGGAGGCACGGTAGGCGTTGCGCTCGGCCGGTGCCGCGAAGGCGGTGGCGTTGGTCAGCAGCGTGACGCCGCCCTGCTCGGAGAGGGTCACCGTCACCTGGATCTCGTTGCCACGCCAGCGTGCCACGTCGTAGACCAGGCTGTAGACCAGTCTGGTGGGCGCCGCGACCACGCGGAAGCGCCCGAGGAACGGGTGCCTGTCGCCGTTGCGGTCCCGTAGGGCGAAGCGCAGGTGACCGCCAGGTCGCA
>Ga0307418_1000735_pt1 | contig 10175 bp, 6 predicted proteins | sample SalMarWE160220MG_2_FD_202160 | JGI IMG/M metagenome (GOLD analysis project Ga0307418, IMG submission 202160) | Salt marsh sediment microbial communities from the Plum Island Ecosystem LTER, Massachusetts, United States - WE1602-20 | ecosystem: Environmental > Aquatic > Marine > Intertidal zone >...
GATAACGCTCTCCTCGTAACGACGCGTCAGGCCCCCGCCGCCACCCTCGCTTCAGAATGGGGAGAATCGCTCGTGCTCGCCGGAGACATGGTCTTGTCCCCGCGCGACATGATCGACGCGTTCGCCAACCGGGGATTGACACGCGTCCTGTGCGAAGGTGGGCCCGCCCTTGCGGGGATGCTTCTCGACGCCACGATCATCACCGACTACTGCCTCACGACGAGCCCGCACAAGGGAGCCAAGAGCTCGCTTCGTGTCCCCGTGGTCCCAGAATCCATGAAACTCGTTCACGCGCTCGAGGGCGACGGATTTGTGTATCGGCGGTGGACCTACAACCCCGTCGACGTCACCTCGGGGTAGAACCTGCGGAACTTACGGCGGTGGTTGAGCGCGGCGAGACGCACGTAGAGGCGGCGGCGCCACTGCTTCTCCACCGGGTATGCCAAGGGATTGACGGTCCGGTGCTCCTTGATGAGGTTCTTCACGAGGGCCCGCAGGTCGGGATCGAGCACGTAGCGCGGAAGCATCCCGAGGGGCACGACGCTGTACAGAATCTGGTTCTCGACCCGTACGGGCTTCGCCGCGCCACGGTCGATGACATCGGCGACGAGGAAACGCGTGGGGTTGGCGCCCGCCGCGGTCACGTAGTAGTTGTTCCGGCCGATGCGCGGGTTGACCTCGAGAAACTTCGGGATCCCGTCGCGCGGGTCGACCTTGACGTCGAAGTTCGCGAATCCCTGGTAGTTGGTCGCCGCGAGGATTTTTACGGCGGGGTTGAGCAAGTCGTCCCACCGCCCGGTGATCATGGCGGCGGGGTTGCCGAGGCCGCTCGGCGTGTGTTCCTCGAGCAGCACGTGAGCACAGCACTGCAGCGTGACGCGCCCCGCCGCATCGACATACGTGGTGATCGACCGCATCTGGGTGTCGTCACCGGGAATCATCTCCTGGATGACGAACCGTCCCCGGAATCCCCCCGCGGCGACAAGCCGGAGGGTCTCGTCGAGCGCCGCGGCGTCGTCGACCTGAAACACCTTCTTCTTGCCGGGGAAATGCAGCCTCTCGTAGTCGGCGCTGTTGGCGGCCTTGGCGATGACGGGGTAGGTGAAGTCCACGGGGTCGGGGCTCCATCCCTCATCGTCCGCGGTGGAGAAGTCCTGGATGGCGGTCCGGGGCGTGGGAACGCCAGCCTTGGCGCATACCTCCGCGAACGAAACCTTGTCCGCGATGAGACTGAGCAACGCCGGTCCCAGGACGGGGACCGTGTACCACGTCTCGAGTTCCTCGCGCCTCGTGCACAGGAACCGGATGAGCCAGTCGGTGTTGGCTAAGAGGAGAAGTTGGGTGTCGTGATGCCGCTCGCCGATTCCGCGCAAGGTTTCGAACAGGTCACCCTGGGTGGCGTCCTCGCCGACGACGACGTTCTCGATGATGTCGGAGTTCGCGACGGGGCCCGTCACGACCATGCTCACGACGATTGAGCGGGCCCCGAACTCCTCGTGGAAGGCCCGCGCGAGCGCATACACGCCGGTGTCCGCCCCCACAATGACCGGTAAAAACGCGTGCCCCCGCGGCGAAACACCGCTCACCGCATCGGTCATTCCTTGACCTCCGACCGGTCGCCCGCCCACAGCGTGTGGAACGTTCCCTCCGCGTCGACGCGCTGGTAGGTGTGCGCCCCGAAGAAGTCCCGCTGACCCTGAATGAGGGCGGCGGGAAGGCGCTCCGAACGGAGGGCGTCGTAGTACGAGAGGGACGAAGCGAAGGCCGGAACGGGGATGCTCGTCGTGGCGGCTTGAGACACGATCCTGCGCCACGCCTCGACGCCCTTCTTCACCTCGGAGGCGAAGTAGGGGTCGACCAGGAGACTCACGAGGGTGGGGTCGCGATCGAAAGCCTCCGTGATGCGATTGAGGAAGCGCGCCCTGATGATGCACCCCCCTCTCCAGATGCGCGCCATCGCTCCCCGGTTGACCGACCATCCGTATTCGTCCGAAGCGGCCTGGATCTCGTCGAACCCTTGCGCATACGCAACCACCTTGGAGGCGTACAGGGCAAGCCGAACATCGTCGACGAAACCGTCGCGATCCTCGATCGCCACGGTGGGGATCGCGACACCGAGCACGTCCCTCGCGGCCTCCCGCTGGGCGCGCTGGGAGGAGATCGCACGAGCGAACGTCGCCTCCGCGATCCCCGTTACCGGCACCCCCAGATCGAGCGCGGACTGAACCGTCCACTTGCCGGTGCCCTTCTGGCTCGCTTCGTCCGCGATAACGTCGACGAGCGCCTTCCCGGTCGTGGCATCCACCTGGCGAAGCACTTCGGCCGTGATCTCGATGAGGTAGGACTCGAGGTCGCCCTCGTTCCACATCGCGAAGATGTCGGCGAGTTCCGCGGGGTTTGCCCCGAGGCCCATCCGGAGGAGGTGGTACGCCTCCCCGATCAGTTGCATGTCTGCGTATTCGATGCCGTTGTGGACCATCTTGACGAAGTGCCCCGCCCCGTCTGGGCCAACGTGCGTGCAACAGGGGTCACCGTCCACCTTCGCGGAAATCGCTTCCAAGATGGGGCCGAGGGTCACATAGGACTCGACCGAGCCTCCGGGCATGATCGACGGACCATTGAGCGCCCCCTCCTCCCCCCCGGACACCCCGGTGCCCACAAAGTGGAGCCCCTTGGCGCGAAGTGCGGCTTCACGACGGCGGGTGTCCTGGAAGAACGAGTTCCCAGCGTCGACGACGATGTCTCCCGGCTCCAGGAGCGCGGACACTTCGTCGATGACGGCATCCGTCGCCGCTCCGGCTGAGACCATGATGACCACGGTGCGCGGTGGTGCGAGCGCCCCGACGAAGTCCTCCATCGATTCACACCCGACGAACGTGCCCTCGTCCCCGTGGTCGGACAGCAGGGCGTTCATCTTCTCGACGGAACGATTGTGAACCGCGACGGTGTACCCGTGCCGCGCAAAGTTGCGGGCAAGGTTTCTCCCCATCACCCCGAGCCCCGTGACACCAATCTGTGCCTTTGCCATCATCGTCCTCCGCTGGTTGCGCTTCGTGAACCAGCCTAAGCGTTACCCGCCCGCGTGGCGTGCCCCTTGACGCGCGCAGCCGAGCCTACTCTCGAAGGGTGAGCAGAGGCCCGGCCGACGTTCCGCAGGCCTTCCAGGAGGTCTTGCGGACCATCAAGGGTGCTCGAATCAGGGCTGACGTCGCCCTCAAGGAAACGCCAGCTCCCAGCAGGATCGCGCCCTTCGCCGTCGCGATCAATGGCGAGATGATCGTCGACGGCGTCGCTTCATCGTCGGGACGTTTCGTGGTCCTTCACGACCCCGACGGTCAAGAGGCGTGGGGAGGCACGACGCGCGTGGTCACCCTGGTCAAGGCGGAGGTCGAGCCGGAGGTGGGCACGGACGACCTGTGGTCTCATGTCGCGTGGTCGTGGATCGGCGACGCCTTGTCCGGAGTTCCCCACCGAAATCTTGGGGGAACGGTCACCCGCACCCTCAACGAGTCGTTTGGGGATATCGCGGATCACGGCAGAAGTGTCGTGGTGGAGATGCGGGTCTCCTGGACGCCCCTCGACACGAACATGGCCCCCCACCTTGAGGCGTGGGCCGATCTCCTCGGATCGTGTGCGGGCGTGCCACCGCTGCCGGAGGGCGTGACGCTGTTGCCGGGGACCCCCGCGTAATGGCGGACGCGGAAGACATCGAGGACGAGGCAGACGTCGACGACGAGGCGGACGGCGCGGAGGCTCCCCCCGCTCCCCTGCTCGCGTCCCCCCGGGGTGGTGTTCCTCCCGTGACGGACACGCCGAAGGCTCTTGCGGACGTCGTCCGTGCTTTCGCTGCGGGGACGGGGCCCGTCGCCGTCGATGCGGAACGCGCGTCGGGTTTCCGGTACGGCCAGCGGACCTACCTGGCCCAGTTCAAGCGGGAAGGCGCGGGCATCGCCCTCATCGACACCGCCGCGCTCCCGGATCTCTCGTCCCTGTCGGAGGCCATCTCCGAAGCGGAATGGGTCCTTCATGCCGCGAGCCAGGATCTTCCCGGGTTGCGCGACCTCAACATGGCCCCCGCGAAGGTGTTCGACACGGAACTCGCCGCGCGCCTGCTCGGGTGGCCGCGCGTCGGCCTCGCGTCCGTCGTCGAGAGGGAGTTGGGATTCGCCCTCGCCAAAGAGCATTCGGCTCAAGATTGGTCGGAGCGGCCGCTACCGGCGGAATGGCTCACCTATGCCGCCCTCGACGTTGAGCTTCTCCTCGACCTGAGGGATCGGCTGGAGCACCACCTCAAGGCCGCGGACAAGTTGGAGTGGGCGGCCCAAGAATTCGAGGCCGTGCGTGCCGCACCCCCCGCGGAACCCAAGGTGGACCCGTGGAGGCGCACCTCCGGCACTCACGGGATTCGGGACCGTCGGGGACTCGCGATCATCCGAGAACTGTGGAACGCCCGGGAGGCCGCCGCCCACGAGCGTGACACCGCGCCCGGCCGAGTGTTGAGGGACGCCGCCATCGTCGCGGCCGCTCAGGCCAAACCCGCGTCGCTCGGCGCGCTTTTGGCGATCCGCGAATGGCAGTCAAAGGGGACGAAGCGCAGGGCAGCGCAGTGGTACCCCGCCATCGCGCGTGCGCTTGCCCTACCGGAAGCCGATCTCCCGACGATGCGGGGGCCCAGGGGAGACGGACCTCCCCCGGCACGGGTATGGGGGGAGAAACGACCGGAGGCGGCTGTCAGGCTCGAGGCCGCGCGGGCGACGATCGCCAAACTGGTCGATCGTCACGCCATTCCGGCGGAGAACCTCCTCCAACCCGACGCGCTTCGACGCCTGTGCTGGGAGAACCTCGGACATGACGAGACCGCCATCCGCGAGTTCCTGGAATCGAGGGGCGCGCGACCCTGGCAGATCGATCTGGTCACCGAACCCCTCGCGAAGTCCATCGCCAAAGCCGAGGCAGCCGTCGCGGCCGTCAACGCCGATCCACCCCCCTCGGAGGGATAGCCCTTCAGCGTTGGGCGGAAGCCTCCCCCTACTTCCCTCGCTTCCCTAACGCAGCCAACGTCGTTCGCGCAATTGCGGCAGAGTCGAGGCCAATCGAATCGAAGATCTCCTGCCTCGATGCTTGCGCCAAGAATCGCCGCGGGACGCCGAAATGCATCCACGTCTGCCCGCCACCGTGCGAATCGACCCGTTCGGTCGACGTGGCCTCCAGGTGGGACTCCCAGGCCTCCCCCACCCCGCCCTCGACGAGCCCGTCTTCGATCGTTACGACGAGCTCCGCCCCCTTGACGGTGGAGGCGAGACCGGGAGGAACGGGGATCACCCACGTTGCCGATGCTGCCCGTGCGGACACCCCCCGGGCCTCGAGAATCCCAGCGACCTCGATCGCGGTCGACGCCATGACTCCGATACCGAACACGACGACACGAGGAGCGCTCCCCTTGCCCGCCGACGATGTCTCCGTGAGCCTGTCGATTCCGTTCGTGGACGCCCTCCCCTTCGCGGGGATGGGCGACCCAAGGTCACCCTTGGGGTAGCGCACGATCGTCGGTGCATCGTCCACCTCGATGGCCTCGCGGAACGCCCGGCGAAGGGTGTCCTCATCGCGGGGCGCGGCGATCCGAATTCCCGGGACGTAACGGAAAAGCGCCAGATCCCACATGCCGTTGTGGCTCGGCCCGTCGTCTCCCGTGATTCCGGCTCGGTCGAGCATGAAGGTGACCCCCGCTCGGTGGAGGCCGACATCCATGAGCACTTGATCGAATGCGCGGTTGAGGAAGGTCGCGTAAACGGCGACGACGGGATGCATCCCCGCGAACGCCAGCCCCGCGGCGGCGGTCGCGATGTGTTGCTCCGCGATGCCAACGTCGATGACCCGCTCGGGAAACTCCTCCGCCATCGGTTCCAGTCCCACGGGGGCGCGCATCGCGGCTGTGAGGGCGACGAGGTCCGGCCGTGTCCGGGCCGCTTGGACGATCTCGTCGGCGAACACGGCGGTCCAGCCGAATCGGGAGGGTTCGATGGGCAACCCCGTCTCCGGGTGGATCCGCCCGACGGCGTGGAGCTTGTCGCCGTGGTGGTTTTCCGCGGGGTGGTAACCCCTCCCCTTTTCCGTCAAGACGTGGACGATGACGGGGGCTCCAAACCCGCGCGCGTGTTTGAAGGCGTGTTCGAGTTGCCGCATGTCGTGACCGTCAATCGGGCCCACGTACTTGATCCCCAGATCGTTGAACAAGCCTTGAGGACCGAAGAGGTCACGCAATCCGTGCTTGACGCGTTTGATCGCCGTGAAGGTGCCTCGCCCGATCGGACCCCTGTTGCGCAACGTGCGTTTGCCCCAACTCATGAAGCGTTCGTATCGGGGGCTCGTACGGATGTCGTCGAGCCGACGGGCGAGCCCTCCCATCGTCCTCGCGTACGAGCGTCCGTTGTCGTTGACGACGATGACGACCCTGTCCTCGGAGTCGGCTATCTGATTGAGCGCCTCCCACGCCATGCCTCCGGTGAGCGCCCCATCGCCGATAACGGCGACGACCGTGCGGTCGGTGAGCCCGCGTAACGTGTTTCCACGTGCGATACCCGCGGCCCATGAGAGCCCGGTCGACGCGTGGGAGTTCTCGACGATGTCGTGCCCGGACTCTGCGCGGCTCGGGTACCCGGATATTCCGCCCTTGGCCCGAAGTGCCGAGAAATCCTGGCGACCAGTTAATAGTTTGTGGACGTACGCCTGGTGTCCGGTGTCGAAGACGATGGAGTCTTGAGGCGAATCGAAAACCCGATGGAGGGCGATGGTCAGTTCCACCACACCGAGGTTGGGTCCTAGGTGCCCACCGGTCTTGGAGACGGAATCGACCAGATGGGTGCGGATCTCCGCCGCGAGCGCGACAAGATCCTGCTGCCCCAGCGCCTTGAGGTCGGCCGGAGACCCGATCGATTCCAACACCGCGTGCCGCTCCTTCGTGTCCGTCGTCCCCAATGTACGGTGCCGCGCTCGTGACGGCGCGGCCCCAACGTCCCTACGACGAAGCGAGGGACCGCAGCACGTATGGGAGGATGCCTCCGTGACGGAAGTACTCCGCCTCTCCGGGGGTGTCGATCCGAACACGCGCCTCAAATTGAACGAGTACCGGGGACGAACCGTGCCGGTCGGGTCGGGTCGCGGTGACCGTCAGGACCCGTGGGTGACGCCCGGAGGAGAAGGCGGAGATTCCCCGGATCGTCAGGGAGGACGTCCCGTCGAGCCCGAGCGAGGCCGCCGTCTTCCCCTCGGGGAATTCGAGCGGGAGCACCCCCATGCCGATGAGGTTGGAGCGGTGAATCCGCTCGAAACTCTCCGCGACGACCGCGCGGACGCCGAGCAGAGCCGTCCCCTTGGCGGCCCAGTCGCGTGAGGAACCCGTTCCGTATTCCTTTCCGGCCAGGATGACGAGCGGGATGTGAGCCGCGGCGTACGCTTGCGCGGCATCGTAGATGGTCTCCACCTCGCCCGTGACAAAGCTGCGCGTGAACCCGCCCTCGATGCCGTTGCCCGCGAGCCCCGCCCCCTCGACATCGCCGGCGAGCAAGAGGTTGCGGAGCCGGATGTTGGCGAACGTCCCGCGGATCATCACCTCGTGATTGCCCCGCCTCGATCCGTAGGAGTTGAAGTCGGCGTGCTTGACGCCGTGCTCGGAAAGGTAGAGCCCGGCGGGGCTGTCCGCCTTGATCGACCCGGCCGGTGAGATGTGGTCCGTCGTGACGGAGTCGCCCAACCACGCGAGCACCCTCGCACCCTCGATGTCCCGGATGGGTGCGGGTTCCATCGTCATCCCGTCGAAGTACGGGGGCTTGCGAACGTAGGTCGACTTCGGGTTCCACTCGAACGTGCCCCCCTTGGGGGTGGGAAGCGTCTGCCAGTGTTGGTCTCCCGAGAAGACGTCGGCGTAGTCGCGACGGAACATGTCGCGGGTGATCGACGACTGGACCACCGCCTCGACGTCGGCCGGGTTCGGCCAAATGTCGCGGAGGTAGACGGGTTTGCCGTCCTTGTCCGTGCCCAGCGCGTCGGCCTCGAAGTCGTGATCCATGGTGCCGGCGAGCGCGTAGGCGATGACGAGCGGGGGCGACGCGAGGTAGTTCATCTTGACGTCGGGGTTGATGCGGCCCTCGAAGTTGCGGTTGCCGGAGAGGACGGCGGAGACGGTCAGGTCGTTCTCCCGGATGGCCCCGGAAACACCGGTATCGAGGGGCCCGGAGTTGCCGATGCACGTGGTGCAGCCGTAGCCGACGAGGTTGAATCCGAGCGCGTCGAGGTCGGGCCACAAGCCCGCCTTCTCGTAGTAGTCGGTGACGACCTTCGATCCGGGGGCGAGCGACGTCTTGACCCATGGCTTGACGGTGAGGCCCCTCGCGTGGGCGTTACGGGCGAGGAGTCCCGCCGCGATCATGACGGACGGGTTGGACGTGTTGGTGCACGACGTGATCGAAGCGATGACGACGGCCCCGTCCTCAAGTTCGTGCTTGGCGCCGTCGCGGCCCTTGTAGACGGCCGACCTCGCATCGCCGATGCGGTAGTTGGAGATGTCCTTGTCGAAGCGCGTCTTCGCCTCGGTGAGCGCGATGCGGTCTTGCGGGCGCTTGGGGCCGGCGATCGAGGGGACGACGGTGGAGAGGTCGAGTTCGAGGTACTCGGAGTAGACGGCCTCGGGGCCTTCCCCGTGCCACATACCCTGCTCGCGCGCGTACGCCTCGACGAGCGCCACCTGCTCGTCGCTCCGTCCCGTCAACCGGAGGTAGTCGAGCGTGACGTCGTCGATGGGGAACATTGCCGCGGTCGCGCCGTACTCGGGCGACATATTGCCGATCGTGGCGCGGTTGGCGAGCGGGACGGCGCCGACCCCCGCCCCGTAGAACTCGACAATCTTGCCCACCACGCCGTGCTTACGGAGGAGCTCCGTGATGGTGAGGACCACGTCCGTCGCCGTCGCGCCCGAGGGAATCTCACCCTTGAGGTTGAATCCGACGACCTTGGGGATGAGCATCGACACCGGCTGGCCAAGCATTGCCGCCTCGGCCTCGATTCCGCCGACACCCCATGCGAGCACCCCGAGCCCGTTGACCATGGTCGTGTGGGAATCCGTGCCGACGCACGAGTCGGGGAAGGCCTGGAGGTTGCCCCCAACCTCTCGCGTCGCAACGACGGTCGAGAGGTATTCGAGATTGACCTGGTGCACGATCCCCGTGCCGGGTGGGACCACGCGGAAGTTGTCGAAGGCCGTCTGGCCCCAACGGAGTAGTTGGTAGCGCTCGCCGTTGCGCTGGTACTCGAGTTTCATGTTCTCCTCGAGCGCGTCCGAGCGGCCGAAGACATCGATGACAACGGAGTGGTCGATGACCATCTCGGCGGGTGCGAGCGGGTTGATTCGGGCGGGGTCGCCACCGAGGGAGACCATCGCCTCCCGCATCGTCGCGAGGTCGACGATGCAGGGAACCCCGGTGAAGTCCTGCATGATGACGCGGGCGGGCGTGAACTGGATCTCGGTCCTCGGGTCTGCTACCGGGTCCCACGCCGCGAGCGCGCGAATGTGGTCGGCCGTGACGTTGGCGCCGTCCTCCGTGCGAAGCAGACACTCCGCGAGGACCCTGAGGCTGTAGGGAAGTTTCTCCAAACCCTCGACCGCGGAGAGGCGATAGATCTCGTAGGTTTCATCGCCGACTCTTAGCGCGCCGCGCGCGCCAAGCGAGTTGACTCCCATGAACGCCTCCGGGGTTGGGAGCCAAGTCTATCGGGAGTACCGAGGACCTCCCGATCGCAGACAGGGTAGGGCGCCGGAGTAGAGTTGCGGCAAGGACGAATGGGAGGCAGTCATGCTCGGATGGATCGAGAACATCGAGAAACTCACACTGGAAAACGAGGACTTTCGCCGGGTGCTGTTCACCGGCAAGAACTCGCAAGTGGTTCTCATGTGCGTGGAGGTAGGCGACGAGATCGGGTGGGAGGTTCACCCCGACAATGACCAGTTCTTCCGCCTCGAGCAGGGCCAGCTGAGACTCGACCTTGGAGTCGGTGAGGACGCGGTCGACGAGAGCCACAACGCGACCGACGCTTGGGCGATGGTGGTCCCGGCCGGGACCTGGCACAACCTGGTCAACACCGGTTCGGAGGCCGTCAAGCTCTACACGATCTACTCGCCGCCT
>Ga0307418_1000738_pt1 | contig 10130 bp, 7 predicted proteins | sample SalMarWE160220MG_2_FD_202160 | JGI IMG/M metagenome (GOLD analysis project Ga0307418, IMG submission 202160) | Salt marsh sediment microbial communities from the Plum Island Ecosystem LTER, Massachusetts, United States - WE1602-20 | ecosystem: Environmental > Aquatic > Marine > Intertidal zone >...
CGTCAAACGGAGAACCTATTAAAATAGTAAGGGCCGGAGCTATAATTCAGGCTACTGGCGCTAAAGAATATGACCCAAAATACTTAGGGAGTTTAGGTTACGGAAAATTTAAGAACGTTATTACCGGTACTCAATTAGAAAAACATTTCAAAGAAAATACAGATTTATTCAAAGGTGAAAACCCCCAAAGTTTTTTATTTGTTCAATGTGCCGGTTCTAGAGATGAAAAACATCTTCCTTATTGTTCGTCAATTTGTTGTTCAAACTCGTTAAAGCAGGCATTATATATAAGAGAAAAATATCCGGAGGCATTAATTTATATTGTTTATAGAGATATGCGCACACCTGCCGAATTGGAATTATTCTACAAACGTGTGCAAAATGAAGAAAATATTTTTCTAACTAAGGGCGACGTTGTTAACGTGAACAAATCTGAGGATGGTTCAATGCTTGTTGACGTCGATAAGAGTTTACTGGGAGATAAAATTCAACTCCAGGCAGACGTTGTGGTGCTTGCAACAGGAATGGTTCCGTCCACATTGGTTGGAAAAATAGGTTTGGTAGATGATAAAAAGGATGGTGAAGAAAAAACTCTTGATGGTAAAAAAGCCGCTGCTTCTGCAGAAACTGGTGCCAAAATATTGAATCTTAGTTACCGGCAAGGTACTGACCTGCCTACTTTGAAATATGGCTTTCCCGATTCACATTATATTTGTTTTCCTTATGAGACAAGAAGAACCGGAATATATGCAGCAGGTTCGGTAAGGTCACCAATGGATATTTCAGAAAGCAAAACAGATGCTTACGGCGCAGTGTTGAAAGCAATACAGTTTATTCATTCTGCCAAAGATGGTAAAGCAGTTCATCCAAGGTCGGGAGACGTATCTTATCCTGAGTTCTTTTTGCAGCGATGCACTCAATGTAAGAGATGTACTGAGGAATGTCCTTTTGGTACTTTAGATGAAGACGAGAAAGGCACACCTCAATTAAATTTAGAAAGGTGCCGCCGGTGCGGAATATGTCTTGGTGCATGTCCCGAAAGAATTATTTCTTTTAAGGATTATTCAATTAAAATGGTTTCCTCGATGATTAAGGCTGTTGAAATTCCGGATGAAGATGAAGAAAAACCAAGAGTACTTGCTTTTCTATGTGAAAATGATGCATATCCATCTTTAGATATTGCCGGAAGATATCGCTATCAGTACGACCCAAGCGTTCGGGTAATTCCTGTAAGATGTCTTGGTTCCGTTAATACAGTTTGGGTCGCCGATGCACTATCAAGAGGCTTTGATGGTATCTTGTTAATCGGATGTAAGTATGGAGACGACTATCAATGTCACTTTATAAAAGGAAGTGAGTTGGCAAATAAACGAATGGAAAACGTCCAGGAAAAATTGAAACAACTTGTTCTTGAACCGGAAAGAGTAAAGCTACTTACTTTATCAATAGATGAATATCAAAAATTGCCGGAGATATTTAACGAGTTTGTTGAAGAAATCAGAGAAATGGGAGCAAATCCTTACAAAGGGATGTAAAGTTGATAAGGATGTAAAATGGCGGACAATTTTAAATTTTTATGCCAACCAAAACATTATTTGGGGACAAATAATTCTAGCATTTTCTTCTATTATTCCTACATTAATTGAACAACAAGTCGATTACAGAATGCATAATCGCGTTGATTTTACAGCCCTATTAGGATAATTTTTTATTAGAATTTTAATGCAGTTTTGCTTTGGAAGCAATGAAAAATTTGAAATAAATCTATTAAAAGGAAGATGAAAGTGCACAATCTAAATGGGGAAAAGCTTAGGATAAATCTTAAAAAATCTTTCCCGCCCGGACAAACTCAAAGGTTGGTACTTTCGTTAATAAATCTTCAAAGAAGGAAGGATGCTTTATGTCAAAATCTATTTTAATAAGCCCGCATGGGAGCGATGAGCTAAAGGCTCTTCTTCTCTGTGGCAAAGAAAAAGAAGAGGAATTTAAGAAGGCAAAAGGATTGAAAAAAATCCGTTTGACCAGCCGTGAAACCGGGGATTTGATTATGCTTGGTATAGGAGGCTTTACGCCTTTGAACGGTTTCATGGGACATGATGATTGGAAAGGTGTTTGTCAGGACATGAAAATGTCGAATGGATTATTCTGGCCTATTCCAATTACACTTTCTGTTTCTGATGATGTTGCTAAGTCCTTAAAGGTTAACGATGAAATAACTTTGGTTAGTAACGAGACTGATGAAATTATGGCTACCATGAAGGTTACAGAGAAATATCAAATCGATAAAGATTTTGAATGCAAGCAGGTATTTACAACCAATGACCCTGAGCATCCCGGTGTCAAAATGGTTATGGAGCAATTAGATTGGAATATTGCCGGCCCCGTGAAAGTTCTTTCAGAAAGTTATTTTCCCAAAGAGTTTGGAGGTTTATATCAAAGACCGGAAGAAAGCAGAAAGATTTTTTCTGAAAAAGGATGGAGAACAATTGCAGCATTGCAGCTTCGCAATCCAATGCATAGGTCTCACGAGTACCTAGCAAAAATCGCTCTAGAAGTTACCGATGGATTATACATTCATCAGTTAGTTGGAAAGCTGAAACCTGGTGACATACCTGCAGAAGTTAGGACAAAATGTATAGATATTTTGGTTGATAAATATTTTGTGAAAGATAGTGTCGTATGCGGTGGTTACCCTCTGGATATGAGATATGCAGGACCGAGAGAAGCCTTACTCCATGGCGTGTTCAGACAGAACTTTGGATGTACACATCTAATCGTTGGACGTGACCATGCCGGAGTAGGAAATTATTATGGACCATTCGATGCACAAACGATCTTTTATGAAATACCGGATGATGCGTTGTTACTTAAACCGCTTCCAATTGATTGGACATTCTGGTGTTACAAGTGCGGAGGGATGGCTTCAATGAAAACTTGTCCTCATCAGAAAGAAGACAGGTTATTCTTAAGCGGAACTGCCCTTAGAAAAGCTCTTTCCGAAGGGAAAGATGTTCCGGCAGAATTCAGTCGCCCGGAAGTGTTGGCTATACTGAGAGATTATTATTCACACCTTGAGGAAAAAGTTGAAATTAAAATGCATCAGTTTGCAACAGGCGATGTTAAACCGAAGAGTAAATAGTAAATCAAGAAAAATATTGTTTGTTCTATAAAAATATTGATGAACATGATTAACAATAAAATTTTCATTTTTAATTAATTATTGAAGGAGATAAGCTAATGCCGAGTTATGTAATTCCTGATAAGTGTGATGGATGCAAAGCTTTGGATAAGACAGCATGCCAATATATATGTCCCAACGATTTAATGGTATTGAATAAAGAAATATCAAAAGCCTATAATCGTGAACCAGAAATGTGTTGGGAGTGTTATAATTGTGTTAAAATCTGTCCGAACCAGGCAATTGAAATTCGCAGCTATGCGGATTTTGTACCTCTTGGGGCAACTGTTACCCCGATGAGAAGTACCGATTCCATAATGTGGACTATTAAGTTTAGAAACGGCACCTTGAAACGCTTCAAGTTTCCTATTCGAACAAACGAAGAAGGCGAGGCAGTGCCAGATGGCGGGTGGAATACGGGGAATGACGACCTGAAGAGCCCTGTTTTATTTACAGAACCCGAATCTTTAGGTCTTCCTGACGTAGTCACTTTAAAGAATTAGAAAGGGTAAATAATTATGTCAAATTTCAAAACAGAAGAAGTTAATACTGATTTATTGATAGTTGGCGGTGGGATGGCAGCCTGTGGAGCAGCAGTAGAAGCTGCATACTGGGCTAAGAAACATAATCTTAAGGTTACCCTAGTTGATAAAGCGGCCGTTGATAGAAGTGGGGCTGTAGCAATGGGACTTTCGGCTATCAACCAATATGTTGGTATCAAAGATGGCAAGAATACCGTAGAAGATTATGTGAATTACGTTAAGAACGATTTGATGGGAATTACTCGTGAAGACCTCGTTTACAATATTGCCCGTCATGTTGATTCCACTGTACATCTATTTGAAAAATGGGGCTTACCAATCTGGAAAGATGCTGATGGTAATTATGTCCATGAAGGTAAATGGCAGTTAATGATTAATGGTGAGTCTTACAAAGTTATTGTTGCCGAGGCTGCTAAGAGCGCTATTGGGGCAGAGAATATTTATGAAAGAATCTTCATTGTTGGACCATTGATGGATGGAGACGTTTGTGTTGGCGCAGTAGGTTTTAGCGTTAGAGAAGAAAAATTTTATGTATTCAAAGCTAAGGCTGTTTTGGTAGCTATGGGAGGAGCTGTTCACGTATTTAAACCGCGTTCTTCCGGTGAAGGACTTGGACGTGCATGGTATCCGCCATGGAATTCCGGCTCAAGTGCTTATTTCACTCTTAAGGCTGGTGCCGAAATGACATGTCAGGAAGTACGTTTTATTCCTGTCAGATTTAAAGATGCATATGGTCCTGTAGGTGCGTGGTTCCTGTTATTCAAATCGCAGGCAACAAACGGCGAAGGCGGAAATTATATGGTCGAAAGAAGAGACGAGCTGGAAAAATGGGTTCCTTATGGAAAAGTTAAACCGGTTCCTGCCAATCTACGTAACTGGCTGATGATGCTTGATGTTATGGAAGGTAAAGGTCCTATTTACATGAGGACTGATGAAGCAATTAACAAAATTGCCTCTGAGGCTGGTGATGAAAAAGCTGCAAAGAAAAAGATAAAAGAACTTGAATCAGAAGCATGGGAAGACTTCCTTGATATGACGATTTCTCAAGCTCTTCTTTGGGCTGGCACAAACACTGCTCCGGAAGAAAAACCTTCTGAAATTGCTGCGGCTGAACCATACTTCATCGGTTCACACTCCGGTGCATCAGGAGCATGGGTAAGTGGTCCTAAAGACCTTGCTCCCGAAGAATATTTCTGGGGTTATGCTAATATGTCAACAATCAAAGGTATATTCTGCGCCGGTGATGCTTCCGGTGCTTCAAGTCATAAATTCTCTTCCGGCTCTCATGCAGAAGGTCGTATAGCCGCAAAAGCTGCTATCGATTATATAGTTGATAATCCAAATTCTCATGAATATAATCAAGCAGAAATTGATGCATTGAGAGAAGAAATACTGAAGCCGATGAGTCTCTTTGAAGAATTCGGAAAAACATCTAGCGACCCGGATATTAATCCAAATTATATAAAGCCTAAGATGTTCATGTTCAGACTGCAGAAAATTATGGATGAATATGCTGGCGGAGTATCTTCACAGTTCAAGACTAGTAAAGGTCTTCTAGAAAAGGGACTTGAACTTCTTGAATATTTGAAAGAAGACTCCCAAAAGCTGGCGGCATCTGACCTTCACGAATTAATGAGATGCTGGGAAAACATTCACAGAATGTGGCAGGCTGAAGCTCACGTAAGAGCAGTATTATTCAGAGAAGAAACACGTTGGCCGGGTTATTATTTCCGGTCAGATAAACCTTCTATGGATGATAAAGATTGGAAAGTATTTGTAAATATGAAATGGGATCCGAAGACCGATAAATGGGATGTATTTTCAAAACCGGTAATTTCAATCTTGCCTACCGTTCAGGCAGGAGTAAATTAAGCTTTATCCAGATTAGACTGGGGTTTATTCTTTGGATGAAGTTATGATTCGAAAGGGAATCCCCACAAATGAGGATTCCCTTTTTTATTAAATATACTTGTGTACTATAATGGAAAAAGAAAAAATTCATACTTGTCCCCATTGTCATTCAACTTTAAAGAAATGGTCATGCCCATCCGAATCTTCCTGGGGAACTGAGTATCAACTCGTCTGTTTCAATGATGAATGTTCTTATTTTGTCAGAGGATGGGATTGGATGAGAGAAAAATTTAATCAAAATATTTCCTACAGGCATAGGTTCAATCCATGTAATGGAGAATCAGGACCGTTGCCGGTTTGGTCGAAGGATGCTCTAAAAAATTTTATTATTGAACAAACTGCTGACTCTAAGTCTAATTAAATCGATAAAAACTTGGGGAAAGCAGCTTATAATTAGAGGTAAAGATTATGGATGAGATACAGAATTTAAAAGAAACGATATTGAAAGAATATCCAAGGCTTACGAAAGAGAGTAAGTTCAAATTCAGTTGTCACAAAAACGTTAGCTGTTTTAATAAATGCTGCAGTGACGTAAATATATTCTTAACACCTTACGACATAATTCGTCTGAAGAATAAACTTAAGATTTCGTCGCAAGAATTTTTAGATAAATATACTTTCCTTCCTATTGACGAAAAGCAAAATCATCCTGTCGTGATGTTGAAAATGGGAGATGATGAAAACAAATCATGTCCTTTTGTTACTGATGAAGGTTGTTCTGTTTATGAAGATAGGCCCTGGTCATGCAGAATGTTTCCATTAGGAGTAGCTTCGCCTGTAGATTCTGCACAGAATGGTGATACGGAATTCTATTTTCTCTTACATGAGTCTGTTTGTAAGGGTTTTGAAGAGGATGAGGGCTGGACAGTGGATGAATGGATTAAAGACCAAAAGGTGGAAGATTATACTCAAATGGGTGAGTTGTTCAAAGAAATTTCCCTACATGATTTTTTTAGAAAAGGGAAACGCCTTGAGCCGGCAAAACAAGAAATGTTTTATACAGTTTGCTATAATATAGATAAATTTAGAGAGTTTGTGTTTGAGAGTACATTTCTAAAAAGATTTGATATTGATGAAGATACTGTTAAAAAAATCAAAGAAGATGACAAGGAACTTTTGATTTTTGGATATAAATGGTTGAGATATTGTCTCTTTGGAGAGAAAACAATGCAAGTGAAAAAGGAATTAGTGAAAGAATAGGTTATCCTTATGAATGAACGAAATTTAGTACAACCGGATATTCAATTAATAGATTATATAAAAAAGAACGGTGGTGAAGATCTTAAAAAGTGCTATCAGTGTGCTACATGTACTTCCGTTTGCGCGCTTTCCACTAAAGAATATGGTTTCCCGCGCAGGCAAATGCTTCTTGCACAATGGGGAATGAAAGACAAACTTCTTGAAGATCCTGGACCTTGGCTTTGCTTTTATTGTGGTGACTGTTCCGCTAAATGTCCCCGGCAGGCTAACCCCGGGGAAACTATGATGTCGATACGCAGATACTTGACTTCGAAATATGATTGGACAGGTATTTCTCGCTTACTATATCGGTCGGTTTTCTGGGAGATTAGTATTCTTGTTTTTATTGCAGCAGTTATAGTGTTGTTGTTTACATTACCTCAAAATTTTGGCTTTGGATTATTAGCCCGTGCCGGTGCAGCCCCACTTTCTAATGTTATGTTGGAACATTTCGCACCTGTGGGCATTGTGGATTTGGGCGATAGATTAATGGCAGTACTTCTTGCACTCTTGCTTCTCTCCAACGCGGCCCGTATGTTCTCTGGCTTAGTGCGGGGTGAAAAAATTCCTTTTAGTTTATACATTACTCAATTCCCACATTTGATTATACAATTACTAAGTCAGAAGAATTGGAAGAATTGTTTAAGCAGAGATTCTGTAAGGAATTGGTTAAGGCATTTATTTCTGGTAAGTGGTTATGCAATTATGTTTATTCTCGTTGTGGTTTTTCTTCCTTGGTTTCAGATTAAGGATACAAGCATTCACTGGACAAGTTTTCTTGGTTATTATGCTACTATAGTCTTGTTAATTTCTACAGCCTGGATTATATTTGACCGGATGCATAAAACTACTGAGATGCACAAGTTTAGTCATTTTTCCGATTGGTTATTTCCAATTTTGTTGTTCCTTACAGCTCTGACAGGCATTCTTCTTCATATATTCCGCGTCTCGGACCTTCCGATGCTGACTTATATAACATACATGGTACACTTAGCAATTGTTGTTCCTATGCTGGTGGTTGAGGTACCGTTTGGTAAATGGTCGCATTTGCTTTACAGACCGCTTGCTATTTATGTTTCTGAAGTGAGGAACAGAGCAAGAGAGCTTGCAAAAGAAGAATCTGTAAGTTCAGAACACATCACTGCCTCAGCGTAAATTATTTACACTTATACGTTTAATGTTTTTGTTACTACAATTAACCTGATGACGTTTAATTATTACTTCTTTCTGTGAATCTCATTGCTGGAGAAGGGTCTCCGTTAAGGAAGGCGTCAACAAATTGTTGAATACTTTCATCGTTGGTAAGTGTTACATCTACATTTCTTACTGCACCCATTAATTTACCAATTTCAGTAAGCAGTGAGAGAATAGAGGCTAATGGAATTTTTCTAATAGTCGCTAAAACATGATCCTTATCGTGTGAAACAGTGAAGTTCAATGTTTCTAAAACTTTACTAATTATTTTAGCTCTTCTAACTCTTCGAATTGGGTCTGCAGCTCCGCCGCGAAAATTGAAATTTATATAATTATTATTAAGCTCATCGCTTGCATAGGCATCGAGCCTGGAAAAATGATATCCTAATCTTGAAAAGAAATTCATGTAACAGTCGGAAATAATTGCGTAACTTCTGCTGCCCAAATCTCTATCGCTTCTGTTAGAATCAACCACATTCGACATGAGAAGATTTGTGAATCCTTTTAGGTCTATAGGCAAAGGACCTGCCCATCGTACGCCGGGTGCAGTCATACCTTTTATTAAAGATAGAAATGGTCTTGAAATAATATCTTCCGGTGTAACATATTTTTTCTTATGTATTTCTTTTAAACCTTTCCCAAGATCAATCACATGAACATCAAGCGGCACCGGAAATTTCAATGGATACGCATGTGAATCTTCATATTGAGCGGACTCATACAGTGAAAACATTTCTCTCATTGCATATTCATGGGCAAACCTTGTTACATCGTGAAGAGTTTTACAGTTTTCAGGAGTAAAATCAGATGAACCCGGGTCTGTCAGGTTTAGTGGAATAATAAGCCGTGAAATACTTTGCCAAATTCTGTGCATTGGGCTTTGTAAAAATATGTTCTTCTTTACGGATGTTGATTTGTATTTCTCAATTATTTCCTTTGCCATTCCTTTATATACTCTATTTTCGCCGGCGTCAATTGTAACAATCATATCGTTAGAGAGAATTTCAGTTGCATTGTTAGTATTTACAATAACAGGGGTGCCAACTTCACGCGCAATTATTGCTAGATGTCCGGTTGTATTTCCAACATCAGCTATAAGTCCGGCCGCTTCATGAAGAACGCGTGTTAACTCCGGAGAAGTTTTTTTCACTACAAGGATACTGCCTGCCTCAAAATTGATAATATCTTTTGATCTGTTTAACAGAAAAACTTTTCCTGAACTAACACCCGGACTAGCGCAGACTCCCTCATTTATTAATATCGGATATTTTGAGTCTATGTCTTGCGGGGAAATTTTTTCATCCGTCTCCAAATTGCTGTACTTCGAAATAGCTAGTGATCTGCACTGTAATATATATACTTTACCGTTCTTGTCTATTGCCCATTCTATGTCCTGTGGTTCTTTAAAATGTTTCTCTATTTTAAGAGCATATTCGGTAATCACTTCTACTTGTTTGTCGGTTATGCACGGTATATTTATTAAATCTTCGGAAATTTCCTCTTCATATAAACCATCAGTGTTTCTTGGGACGCTTCTACGAACCTGGTTTCCGGCTTCGAATTTTATAATTTTATGTGTATCCGGATCTATTAGAAATTCTTGTGGAGCAGTACTTCCGTCAACAGCCTTTATCCCAAGACCTCTAACTGCATGAATAATAATCCCATCTTTATTTCCAAGAGGATCCTTAGTAAACAATACACCGCTCACTTCCGAATCTATCATTTCTAAACAACCAATACTCATTGGCATATCTGCATCTCTTAATCCTGTCAAGTAGCGGTAAACTAGTGATTGAGGTAAATATTTTGAGATTAAAACCTCAAAACATGCATCAATTAGATTGGCTTTGCTCACGTTAAGTGCAGTATAGTGTAACCCCGCAAAGGAATGGTGAAGGTCATCTTCTCCAACTGCGCTTGATCTCACTGAGATTAGCGCATCTCCCAATTTAGCAGACAATAATTCGTAATTGTCTATTATTGTTTTTTCAAAAAACTGCTGAATGGGTGTATCAATAATAAGTGCTTGAATTACCTGGCTTACTTGCTGAACCTGAACGTTG
>Ga0307418_1000739_pt1 | contig 10117 bp, 9 predicted proteins | sample SalMarWE160220MG_2_FD_202160 | JGI IMG/M metagenome (GOLD analysis project Ga0307418, IMG submission 202160) | Salt marsh sediment microbial communities from the Plum Island Ecosystem LTER, Massachusetts, United States - WE1602-20 | ecosystem: Environmental > Aquatic > Marine > Intertidal zone >...
ATCCACATTGGACATCCGTAACCAGAGAAGTTGTCTGGCGGGCGACGACCCACGGCGCCTTCAGCAGCCCCCTGCCGATCTGGTTTCTTCACAGCGCTGCAACAGGGATCGACAAAAAACCTTTCGCAAGCGGAATTGCTTCCGGCGTGAGGCAGATCACTCCGCCAGAACCGATCGGCAGGCCGAGCCGCTCAAGCGCCGCGAAGTGTCCGAGGCCCCGAGGGGACGGCGCGGCCGTTAGCTTGATCTCCAGGGGGTAAAGGTTATCGTCGCAGCCGATCGCCAAGTCGACCTCTCGATCGACAGCCAATGCCTGGTGGTGTTTGACGTGGCGAATCCGATCCGCATCTCCGATTGCATCGACGCTCTCTGGATCCGCACGTCCTGCAGCTAGTCCAGTATTAGGTTTTCGATCTTGTCAGTCATGAGGATAGTGCTCAGCGGGCTCGCCACCGCCCAGCCACATTCGGTGTGCTACGCTCCGCTATTGCACCCTACTTGCTACTTTCCGGTATCGTCCCGAAAGAGTGCTGGCTCGAGGTGGTGGCGGTTGAGAAGCTTGTAGAACTCCGTTCGGTTGCGCTTCGCGAGACGCGCCGCCTGGGCCACGTTTCCGCGGGTCACCTGCATGATGCGAACCAGGTAGTCTTTCTCGAATTGGCTCTGGGCCTGGGAGAAGGGCAGAATTTCGCCGGTCTTGCCGCGCAGAGCACGCTGGACCAAGGATGCCGGTATGAGGGGAGACGTGGTCAGCACAGCGACCTGCTCGACGGTATTCAGGAGCTGACGGACATTGCCGGGCCAAGGCGCGGTCAACAGCATCTCCATTGCCTCCTTCGAGAAGCCGGTGAGGGTCTTTTTGAGGCGCTTGCGCGCCACGGCGAGAAAGTGGCTTGCGAGGAGCGGGACGTCCTCCCGCCGCTCGGATAACGGCGGGACCTCCAGGGTCACCACGTTCAGTCGGTAGTAAAGGTCCTCGCGAAAGCCCCCCTCCGTGATGGCGACGTCCAGATCCCGGTGGGTTGCCGATATGATCCGGACATCCACCGGTATCGTGTGGCTGGACCCGACCGGTCTGATCTCCTTCTCCTGCAGCACCCGCAGTAGCTTCGCCTGAAGCTCCATCGGCATGTCACCGATCTCGTCCAGGAAGAGGGTGCCGCCGTTGGCGGTCTGAAACAGCCCGACGTGGTCATGGAGGGCGCCCGTGAAGGCGCCCTTGCGGTGGCCGAACAGCTCCGATTCCAGCAGGGGCTCGGGGATAGCGGCGCAGTTTACCGGCACGAAGCGTTGCTCGCTCCGTGCGCTCACCCGATGAATCGCTTGGGCCAGCAGCTCCTTTCCGGTTCCACTCTCGCTCTGCAGCAGGATGCTGACGTCGCTCCCGGCGATCGCCTTCGCCTCCCGCAGAAGGGCCTCCATCACGGGACTGCAGGTAATGATCTCGCTACGCCATGCGTCCTCCGCCTCGCCGGTGCCGGCACTCCCCGTGGAAGGGCTGTGCTTGAGGGCTTCGTTGACGCAGTCTAAGAGGGCATTGCTGTCAAACGGCTTCGTCAGATAGCCGAACACCCCCTTGCGCGTTGCATCCACCGCGTCCGGGATATTCCCGTGCGCCGTGAGGATGATGACGGGCAGAGACGGATGCCGATCGTGAATGCCGGCGAAGAGCTCCATCCCATCCATCCCGTCCATCCGCAGGTCGCTGATGACCACGTCCGGCTGGCGCGCGAGCAGCCGCCCGAGGGCCTCCTCCCCGCTCTTCGCGGTGGCCACATCAAATCCGGCGCCACGAAGTCTCATCGACAAGAGCTTCAGAAGGCCGGCGTCGTCATCGACCAGAAGGATGCTTTTCTTTCCGTTCATGCTCGACGGGGGCGGGGGCGGGGACGTTGACGGACTGCTCCGTGTGGGTGATGTCCTTTTCGATTTCCTGCAGCTGCTGCAGCTTGGCTCCGAGCCGATCAAGCTCGGTCTTGTTTCTGTCCACCTCGGCGAGCAGCACTCGCAAGAGCTGCGCAAGCCCGATGTCGTCCTTATCCTGCCCATTCTGCGAGTTAATGAAATCCGAAACGAGGGTACGCGCTCGGGGATAATCCACGAAGGGGGTATCCGGCACACACAACAGGAGGGCCAGCACCAGCTTCGCTCTCGGGCTAGGATGCTGCGCGACCTGGCCACGGACCAGATCGTACTGGGCCTTCCGCTGCGCGGCCGAGCTCTGCAGAAGCCAATTGAAGTAGCCCAGCAGATTGCCCCGGGCACCCGATTCCCCGGTTGGGGGGGCGCAGAAGGGTCGCACTTCAGCGCTCGCCGAGGCACCGGGCAAAGCGCAACCAATCACGCAGCCCCACCCGACGAGCAGGACCCGTATCACAAGCCGTCTATGCATCAGAACAGTCCGCAAGGATGCCCTCTCTTGAGTGACAATGTCGGATCCCGCGAGGGCGGGCTGATTCTAAACGTCATCCATGCGCTTGGGCGCGGTCGGCGCGTCCGCCCATCGGCCATCGAAAGTGTGGGCGCTGGAAAGCCAGCGCTGCGGGGAGGTGACGGGCAGTCTGGACGGCGGGGAGACGCGACCGACCCTGTCTTCCGATTCGCCTCCGGGGCGCCCGAATGGCAAGGTCAGCCGAAAGTGCGCCCCTCGTTGCGAGCCCAGAATCTCGATCTTGCCCCGATGGAGCGATACGTACCGCTCGCCGAGTGCGAGGCCCAGGCCCGTACCCTTGACTGGTCCCTTGCGCCGGCCTTTCCCCTGGTAAAACGCTTCAAACACATGCTTGCGCTCGGCCGGGGGGATACCCGGCCCTTGGTCAAGGACATCGAGGACAGCACTGTCTTTACTCCGCTCCAGGCACACGGTGATTTTACCGCCGTCCGGTGAGTAATTGATGGCGTTGGAGATTAGGTTATCGATCACCGTCCGTATCTGGTCCTCGTCGCCCACAATCTCGGCGTCGGCCAGCCTCAGGTCGAAGGCGAGTCCGCGCGACAGGACCACGAGGCGATGATCCTCGATGGCGCGCTCCACCAGCCTCCGCAGGGGGATGGGCGAACGCTGAGCCAGAGACACCTGAGACAGCGCCATGTTGAACTTGAGGAGGTCTTCGATCTGCTTCTGGAGGCGTTTGCTGTTTGTCCGCAGGATCGATGCAACCTCTGCCTGGTCCTCGGTCAGCTCGCCGACAACTCCGTCGTTGAGAAGCTCGACCCCTTCGCGGATTGCGGTCAACGGCGTCTTGAGCTCATGCGACACGTGCTGGAGGAACATGAGTTTTTGGGCGTCCAGCTCATTGATCCGGCTTCTCAGCCACTCCAACCCTTCGCTGATGGCCAGGATATCTTCCGGACCCCTAACTCGGATCGGTCGGGCGAAGTCGCCTGCACCAAGGCGCCGGATTGCGATCCCGATCTCTCTCAGCGGACGGGTCACGAGGATACTAAAGGTGACCCCCACAAGCAGAGCGAACGGAATCAGGGCGATAGCCTGAAGCAAGAGAAGACGCTGGACGGTATAGGCCCGGTCCTCGATCTTCTGCACCTGCTTGGCGACCATCTGGCTGATCTCGAAGGGCAGCGGCCGGGCCAGCTCGGCAAATGGCGGAAGCTCGCGGGGGTCGCCCGGGTCGGCATCCTTGGCCGGACGCTCCCTGAGGAGATCCGCATAGATCTCTTTCTCCCGCGCCACAAGCTCGTTCAGGCGGTCGTCGATGGCACCGGCTAAGGGCAGCGACCGTAGGGCCGCGACCGTCTCCTCAAACTTGATACGCTGGTCTTTGTAGCGGTCCAGCACACTGCGGTCTCGGAGCACGAGGAACTGTGCCGCGCTGCGTTCGAGCGCCAACGCGTTCGAGAGAAGGATTCGGCTCGACTGCACCGCCTGGTCCGTGATCGCAATGCTCGTCCCGATCCGTTCCGATAGATCATTCACCCGAAACATGGTATGTAGCAGCGCAACGACGAGCGGCACAACGGCCAACGAGAAGCCGACCAGCGTCAGCTGCAGGATTGAGGTGGGTGGATTGAGCTTCATGCGAAGCTTGGCGTTAAGCGTTTCCGCCGGAACAAGCAAAGCAGCAACATTTGCGACCATCGGGAGTCCACAGCGATGCAGCGCACCCTCCTTAGGCGAGTGGAGCTAGCCAACCCTGACGGCAACGTTGGGTTGCCAAGAAGAGACACGCGGCACACCATCCTACCCCCGCCCCGAGCAGCAAAACCCATCGCGCGTTGCGTCAGCTTCAGCGGGGACGAATCGTTCTCCGGTTGGCATTGGCCGCAAAACCGCAGGGCCGGCCGTGCACAAGGCGCCGGGGGGATCGCCTCAGAACCCGGATTGGTCTTTAGGATGCATTATCCTAACGCAAAATGAGTCCCGAGTTTCGGAACGGTGACGGGCCACTACCAGGAGCCGAACGCGACCCAACTTGGCCTCGCCGCAATGGCTGTCCAGATCAGCCGGCTGGAGTCGCCAGTTCGCGACAAAAATATGTTCTTTATATCATAACGTTAGGCGTTTATCTTCATCTGTGCGTCACCATTTGGAGACGCTTTTGCTAAGGGGGACTCCTTCATCACCATCCCTATCGGAAAGCCGTGCCCGTCGTATCGGTGCATGCTCAGCCCTGGTACGGGACGTGCTTGTTGGTGACCATTTGTGTGTGTCCTGTAACGCCCGTGATACAAGCTTGCTGCGGCATCACCCGCCGCCGGACGATTCTGACTCTGCGTTGGATGCTCGCCGAAGCAACACGATCGGCCACTCGTCGAGACAAGCTAGGCAGAGTGATCACGGCAACGATAACCGGACCACAAAACGCCACCGCGCTGCTGCACATAATCTGACCGCTGGAAAGTTGAGGAGACTGCGGCCGCTCGCGGGACCAGGGTACATGTACCCTCCCCACATCAGTCTGGACCGGAGGCAACTGCCGGGCCCACATGACAAGGTGTCGAGATGCAAACATCCGTGCAGATGGGACTCATGTCCTCAAACGTAGCACCCTTCCCTTGCCACCTCAGGACGGGCACCCAATGGCAGTACCGCTTCCAGACGGTGCTAGCTGACACATCACAAGCGCGTAAGATCAGTTTCAGGCTCCGGTACCAAGTCTTCTGCGAGGAAACAGGGTTTGAAGACCCTAAATCGTTTCCCGACAAGCTAGAGCAAGACATCTTCGACGGCGCATCAACCATCTTCCTCGTTTGGGACCGCCTGACGTCGAAGTGGGCGGGGACCATGCGCCTCGTGGACGCGACTAAGACGGCGCTTCCTAGTGAGACGATCTGCTGGCCCACCCCCCTGCTTGACATGGACGACAACCGCCCAGAAGCTGTTGAATTTTCGCGCCTTTGCGTTCCCCCTCAGTTTCGGCGCGTTCATAACGCAATTCACGTTCAGGACTCGCATCCTGGGGATGGACGCAGGGAGGCATCGATCCCTGTGCTGCGGCAGGAGGACGACGAAATTCTGCTGCGTGTCATATTGGGGTTCATCGCGTGGGCACGGGATAATGACATCCAATACTGTTATTTTTTGATCAACGCCGCGCTTGCACGTGTCCTGAAGCGCCTCTCGGTGCCGCTGGCCATCGCGGGCCCCGAGGTGGAGCATAGAGGTACCCGCCGCCCGTATAAGACCCACATTGCTACCGCGCTCCAAGACATGCGTGCGAACTTGCCTCGGGTGAGTCGAATCCTAGAGCATAGTGAGCCCTACGTGCGTTATAGCGAGTTCGCGGAGCAGGACTTAAGGCCCTCTGCGGGGCACCCAATTTATACTCCTCAGCCTTGGCTGCAGCCGATCCAACAAAAGCGGATCGCCTGAGCCTCGCGAGTCCGTCGGACCGTCGCCCCGGCAGTACCGCGCGGACGGCGGGCTAACAGGCCGCTGCGCGGGACAGTGCGGCCGCAACGGCAGCCCATTATAATTAACCGGTGGAGCCGTCAGATTCAACGCCTACGGCCTAATGCGCGGCTTGTCTGCAGCGACTGGGAACTGCAGCAGCGCCTTATGCAGTGCAGGATTTGACCCTCATGCAGCGCATCTAGTGCGGGGGCAGCCGCGATCCGCCTTCACGGAGCCGTTTGATGTTCAAATCTCTCACGCTTTCGAGCCTGTTCGTCGGCAGCCTTTGCCTGCTTGCACCCGGGCTTGCAGGAGCCTGGACTCCTTACGGCACCGGCGCCTACGGGCCGGGTGGCGAGCCTGAGTATCCGGGCCCGCAGGCCCAAACACCCGGCGGTGGATCGGAGGCATTACCCTATACCCCAGGATATTCGTATCCTGCCTACGGACCTCCGCCGGGCGTGGGGCGAGGCTTTCCGGGAATGGCAGGGCCCGGCATGGGACCGTCCGGCAGCATGCAGATCTCCCGGGAGGCAACGCCAGAGGCGTATGTACTCACTATCCACCTCCGCGGCATTAAGCCCGAGCAGGTGCAGATTCAGACACGCGGACAATGGATGCGCATCAGTGAGATCGGCTCCCAGCAGCAGGTTCAGGAGGACACCTTCGACCGGGGCCGAGGGTACATGCACAGCTACAGCTACTCTTCAGGCAGCGCGAGCCGGCAATTCTCCGTCCCTTGGGACGGCGACCTGAGCGCGATGAAGAGAGAGGACAGCAGTGACACCATCCGCGTAACCATTCCGCGCAAGAAGCGGTGACCCTCGCGTCCGTGCATCAGGAATTCACCACACCTCAGGAGGCGGAGGACGCGTTCTACGACGCCCTCGACGACGCCGATGCCGAAAAGATGCGCCGCGTCTGGGACGATTCTCCCGAGATCGCATGTCTCCTGCCCATGCAGGCATTCGTTCATGGCCCAGACGTCCACAAGGTCTGGGAGCCATTGGCCACCGGTGAAGTATCCGTGGATATCCAGGTCCGGCACGTCCGGTGGTTGGACCTGGGCGACGTCGCAATCCACTATGTGGAGGAGCTGGTGAGTGTGCCGGAAAGGGGGCAGCAACCCCCCGTGTACGCCACGAACGTGTTTCGCAAGGGCAGCGACGGCGGCTGGCGGATGATCCTTCACCAGAACTCCCCTGCCCCGCCGCCTCCCGGCTCGATGCGGCCGGGCACGGCGGCAACAGAAGGCGGTCCTTGATTCGCCCTTCCAGCTTCCACTGATCCAACTCAGACGCAACACTGTCCCCGATGCGCGTGCAGCTGGAGACCCTGGGCTGTCGCCTCAACGAGGCGGAGATGGAGGGCTGGGCCCGCCAGTTGCTGGAGCGGGGATTGCGCATCGCCGCCGCGGATGAGCCTGCTGATCTGGTCATCGTCAATACCTGCGCAGTGACCCAGGAGGCCGTCCGCAAATCCCGCAAGCTCTTACGGCGCGCCCAACGCGAAAACCCTCGGGCGAAGCTGGTCGTCAGCGGCTGCTTCGCATCCCTTGAGGGGGAGGTGCTTGCGCGGGAGCATGGCGTCGACCTCCTGGTGCCGAACCGGGATAAGGACCGCCTGGTAGAGATCGCCACGCGGGATCTCGGCATCGAGCAGATGCCGCTCACGGCGATGGATCCGGAGACGAACCCGCTGTTTGCCCGCGGACGCCAGCGGGCCTTCGTTAAGGTCCAAGACGGCTGCCGCTACCGCTGCACATTCTGCATCGTCACCCTCGCGAGGGGGGAAGAGCGCAGCCGTCCGCTTGCCGAAATCGTCACCGACATCAACCGCCTCGTGTCGGAGGGTATCCAGGAGGTCGTTCTGACGGGGGTTCACCTCGGCGGCTACGGGAGCGGCATTGGCAGCGGCCTGGCAGGGCTGATTCGCACCGTGCTCACGGACACCGACATCCCCCGGCTCAGGCTGGGCTCCCTCGAGCCCTGGGACCTACCGGCGGACATGTGGGAGCTGTTCAGCAGCGCGCGCTTCATGCCCCATCTGCACCTGCCCTTGCAGAGCGGCTCGGACGCTGTTCTGCGGCGTATGGCCCGCCGCTGCAAGAGCGCCGATTTCGCGCTTCTCGCGGCCAAGGCCCGGGGTCAGGTGCCAGACCTCAACTTGACCACCGATATCATCGTTGGGTTTCCCGGCGAGACGGACGGCGAGTGGCGGGAGACGATGGCATTCGTGGAGTCCGTGGGCCTCGGACATCTGCACATCTTCGCCTACTCACCCCGCACCGGGACGCGGGCAGCGACCCTGCCAAACCAGGTCCCCGCCGAGGTCAAGCGGGCCCGCAGCCGGGAACTGCACGCGTTGGGGAAGCGACTGGAGATGAGGCTCCTGGAGCGCTTCGTGGGCCGGCGCCTCCCTGTGCTGGTCGAAGGGCGGTATCGGGCCGAACGGGACGGAGACTGGTTCGGGTACATGCCAAGCTACTTGCCGGTGCGGATCGCAGGCCCGGACGACCAGACCCCGGTGAACCACATCGTCGACGTCTATATGGAATCCGTCCATAAGGACGGGGCAAGCTTGGCAGGGCAGATCTGCTAGATTTGCACGTGCGGCGAGTTTTGGCAGGACAGGGAGCCGGTCAACCGCCGCTCTTAGAACCCCTTCTCCACCGATGCATCCTGCTGCCTGTCGAGGGCGTTATCGATGTAGGCTAGGGCGACGTCCATCTCGCGGGTCCAGCTCAGCTCGATGTGCCAGGTGTCCGCAGGTTTCCAATAGTAGACCGCCCGGCCGTCCCCGCGACGAATGGACCCAACCCGACGCCCGGGGGTGGTGGCGTAGGCGGGGAATTCGCTGCGGTCTTCCGCCGGGCCATACTTTCCGCGCAGTAGGTTGTATAGATCCTCATAGCGGAGCTGGGTGGCGGGCTGGTATTGGCGTACGACCTTGTAGATCCGGTTCCGGAACGCAAGGACGTAGACCTTCTCAGAACCATCGACGAAGACAACCGCGCGATGGTCCCCGTCGGTCTCCTGAAACAGGGGCGGCGTGCCCTGGACCTGCATGGCATTGATTTCGCCGCCCAAGCAGTAGCTGCCGAAAACGAGCTTGGCACATTGCTGCTCCGCCCCGATCCTGCCGGCAACGAGCCAACTGCCACCCAGGGCCGGAAGCGGCAACCCAACGCATTCAACTTCCGGCCCATCGGCCTCCCCGCCCGTTGGTTTCGTGACTGAACAGGATAACCCATCCGTTCATGCGGGCACGACTGCAGCCACTCGGGCATCGATCCAGATGCCGGAGGCGCGAATGACGGTAGGTCGCCACGGGGATGCCCACCCACCGCTAGCGGCGGGGGCAGCGCTGTTGGCATCAGCTGCCTCTTGGCCGTTGTTTGGGGTGTGACCTATCGGGCCCGGAAAGGGTTTCGCGCTCCGTGCCACCAGCGGTCATCTGATCAACAAAGTGACTCAGCCGGTCGTAGTGACTACCCTGCCAATAGATGCGGCCGCAGTCGGAGCAGCGCCAGAAGTCGTCGAAGACGACTCGCACGCGCGACGGGACCCGGTCACCCAGGGTGCGTTTGTCTGCCGCCGAGAGGCGGCCGTTACAGACCATGCAGCGGGTGAAAGGCCGCACCAGTCGAAAGAGGTCGAGCCGTTCGAGGATATAGCGGAGCTGCTCCCGCGGGCGAGTCGCGGGCACCCGAAGCCCGTGGGTGACCGCCCTGCGGCGCAGAAGCGCCCTGTCGCGGCTCAGCAGGACACGCCCCTCCTCCGCAGCGATACGCACCAGCGCCTCGTCCGCGGGGTCATTCTCGAACAGCGTGTCGAATCCCAGGAGCCTGAGGTAGCGGGCTAGGCGCCCGAGGTGCGCATCGGCAACAAAGACGATCCGGCGCAGCGGCGCATCACGGATCTGCAGCAGGGGGGTGACGTCGAAGGCCTCGAAGGTGGGGTACAGACTCACCCGGTCCCCATCCCGCACGGGGTGATCGAGGGAGGAAGAGGCGCCGTTAACGAGGACGAGCTCCACCACATCCGGCAACACGCCGAGCTTCGCCAGCAGGGCTCGAACATCCAGTGGGGTTGATAGTGGGATCTCCAGATCGCGCTGGCGCTGGGACGCAGGCACGCAGTCGTTGAGCTCCGCGTAGAACCGGAGCACCGCCCTGTGAACCATTAGGCGGTTATCCGTCGGTAGATGTCCGCCACATGACCTCTTGCGAAGGCATCGAGCACGGCAGCTGCACCGGCGACCGGT
>Ga0307418_1000741_pt1 | contig 10106 bp, 7 predicted proteins | sample SalMarWE160220MG_2_FD_202160 | JGI IMG/M metagenome (GOLD analysis project Ga0307418, IMG submission 202160) | Salt marsh sediment microbial communities from the Plum Island Ecosystem LTER, Massachusetts, United States - WE1602-20 | ecosystem: Environmental > Aquatic > Marine > Intertidal zone >...
ACCCAGAGGAAACAACCCGAATAATGCCGAGCGGACAAGCCCCGCACGACATGCAACCGTATGAAACTCTTCGAAGTTACTGCATGGCCGAGCAGGCGCTCGGCATTATTGGGGACTCGGGATTATGACGGATACAGTGCGGGAAGACATGCTGTTTAGCGAGGCTGGGTTGGGCCTCAGCGGCGCGGGCGACAGCGAGCTTCAGGCGCTGGTTGACGTTATAGCGGGTCATCGCGTGTCCTTCGCGATTGGGCAGTAATGGAGCTTCCGCCCGTAGTGCTGGATTGCGCCGCAGCCAGGCGCGGGCCTCGCGGGCGGTGGCCGGCCACAGCGGTATCGCCCGCTGCTTGCGGCCCTTGCCGTGCAGGTGCACATAGGCCGCGGCCTCCAGCACGACATCGGCCACACGCACGGCGATGATCTCCGAGACCCGTGCCCCGGTGTTGTAGAGCAGGGTCAGCAGCAGGTGATCGCGCTGGGAGGTCCAGGTAGAACCCGGCTCGCCGATCACCGCCAACATCTCCTCACGCGTGAGGAACCCCAGCAGAGGCCGTTCGAAGCGCTTCATCGGGACTCCGAGGGCCTGCTCGATAGCCTGCAGGGAGGCGACGTCGCGGTGTTCGGCGAACTTCAGGAAGGCGCGCAGGGCGGTGAGGCGCAGATTGCGGCTGTGCACCGAATTGCTACGCCGCTGCTCCAGGTCATCGAGAAAGGCCAGGAGCAGGTCGGGGGAGATATCGACCAGGCGCAGTTCACTGGGGGGCTTGCCCAGGCGCTGGTGGGCGAAGTCCAGGAACAACAGCATCGCATCGCGGTAGGAGGCGATGGTGTTGGGACTGATGGCCCGCTGGTTGAGCAGGTAGTCGACGAAGAATTGCCGGACGAGCGCGGGGAAGGACGGTGCATGGGCGATCTTGGCGTCAGCCATGATCCACCTCCGTGTCCGCCATCAGGGGCTCGAACTGCGCGGCGGCGCGTGCCAGGAGTTCGGGCACGGCGCTCAGGTACCAATAGGTGTTGGTCACGTTGGCATGACCGACGTAGGTCGAGAGGGCCAGCATCTGCTGGTCGATATCGACGCCTTCTTCCTGCCAGTGCAGGATCCGGCGCACGACAAAGGTGTGCCGCATGTCATGAACACGCGGCGTGGCATGGGCGCCGCGGTTGACCCAACCGAGCTGCTCACGCAACTGCTGAAAGACCCGGTCCACCTGGCGCAGCGAAGGCATGCACCCGTGGCGCCGACCGCGGGTACCGACGAAGAACGGTGCCTCCTCCGTGGCCGCGACCTCGCGATCGCGCAGCGTCGCATAGCGGCGCAACGCCACCAAGGTGGTTGGATGCACCGGCACCTGCCGGGACTTGGCGAATTTGCTCTGACGCACCTGCAGCAGGCCCGCTTGCAGATCCACGTCCCGATCGAGCAGATGCACCGCCTCAGCGAGCCGCAGGCCGGTGGCTGCCAGCAAGCCGAACAGGGTCTCGTAGGTGGCCCCGCGCAGAGGCGGTTGCAGGCGATGCGCCGCGGCCAACAGGTCAGTAATCTCCTGCTCGGTGTAGATGTGTGGTGCCAGACGCTGGGCCACGCTGCCGAAGATCGCATTGTCCGGCACCTCGCTGTTCGGCTCGAACTGGCGAAACCAGCGGGCGAAGGGGCGCAGCCCCTTCAGCCGACGTGCCCAGGTCAGGGGATCGTCGCTCCCGTTCTTGGGACAGCGTGCCCATCTGGCCATGACCTCAAGGCGCAGTGGCCCGGTGATCTGCAGCGCGTCAACATAGGCGGCAAAGCTGCGCAGGGCGTAGCCCATCGAATGGGAAGCGAAACCCAGGCGGCAGCGCTCGGCGAGAAATTCCTCGACGAAGGACTGCATGGTGGTCGCGGTACTCATTTGGCATCCCCCGGCCAGGGCAGCGCCACCGCGCTCAAGCTACGGGTATCGAGCTTGGCGTAAATGAGGGTCGTATTGAGCGAGCGGTGGCGCAGGACATCGGCCACCTCTTTCAGCGAGCTACCGCTCGCCAACAGGCGGCTGGCCATGGTGTGGCGCAGCAGGTGGGCGCCGGTGTAGGGCAATCCGGCGCGGGCGTAAGCCTGGCGGATCGTCTTGCCAACGCAGTCGGGACCGATGGGACGGCCGCGGAGCGTGGTGCGACGGAGGAACACCCTGCGGCTGGTGGTTGGCGGGCGTTCGAGGCGCAGATAATCGGCGATCGCGCGGCCCGTTGTCTCCGGCAACGGCAGCGCATCTTCGCGCCCGCCCTTGGTCCGGTGTAACCGGATAGTCCCGGCGCGCCAGTCGATATCCTCCAGCGCGAGCCCGGCGATCTCCGCGCGGCGCAGGCCCAGATCCAGGGCGAGCCGAACCATGGCATCGGCCCGGCGCGCCGACGGCCCGTCCCAGCCGAGCGAGTCGGCCAGGCGTTGGACTTCGGTGCTGCTCAGCGCCTTGGGCAGTGAGGCATGGCGCCAGGAATGCGGCGCGATCAGTACGGCGCTCAGCGCCTGCGTGTGATCGCCGCAGGCGGTCCGGAAGCGGAAGTAACCGCGCAAAGCAGCGATCAGCGCGGCCACACCGCCCGGGGAGCTGTAATGCGTGCTTTGCTCGGCAATGAACCGTCGTACGGCCTCAGGCTTGATTGCCGCAAGATCAACCCGGTCATCACCAAACTGTTGCAGGAGGAAGCAGCGGATGATGTGCCGGCGGAAACGCCGCGTTGTCGCCGCCAGACCGCGTACCTGGTCCATGTGCACGTCGAACCGACAGAGCTCCTCGTCGACCGGTGTCGTTGCCGACCCCCGCTCCGGGATCACGGCATTGGCCCGCAGGACCACCAAAAGATGGCCGAGCGCGACCTGAAGCGCTGCGCGCGTGCGTACGACCGGAGCCGGACACCGGCAATGGGGTAGGTGCTCGTCGAGAAACCGCGCGACGACCTCTTCGTCAAGGTCCTCCGCGTTCAGTCCGCACTGGCTTATCCACCGGCCAAAGTGGACAAGGCCGCGGAGGTAGTCTCCCTGGGTCGACGGCGCATAGCCGTAGTCGCTGAGATGTCTCGCGTAGAGACCTGCAGAGGGCGCGAGCGTCGTGGCCCGCAGCTGCTCAAGTGTGTCGCCAGAAAGCTGTAGGGTCGCAGTCATCGCGGTCTCCTGAAGTTACCGATGCAACTTCAGAAAAACCGGAAAACTATGTGGAGTTCCAGTGCCGCGTGCCCTGCCTCAACGCAACAACCGCGCAGAGGCCAGGTCACCAATCTCGCCGAACTTCACATAGTTCGGAGCTACACATAGTGGCCGGTAGCCGTCAGTGGTTTCAGTAATGGTGGAGAGCGACCTTACCAAGCACGCGCTGTAGCTTAACGGGCAGGCGTGGATCACCCCCTTGCGCTGTCCGGTACGATGATCCAGACACGAGGGCTTGCTGCTGGAGGCCTCAGCGGTGCCGAGCACGATGGCCCGCCGGGCAGGATCGGCTTTCCGCTCGCTCTCATCCGCGGGGCCGCTGCGCAACGTGCTTACGGCGATAGGGTCTCGTGCGCGGCCAAACGCAAGGCCAAGCGGCCCTTCGCGCGCGCTCTGGGTTTGCGCCCCCGGAGCGGGCGGCCGTTCCCGAAGGGCTTATACTTCGTCATCGTCAGACCGAGGGAGATCCGCAGGGGGAGCGTGCTGTGGGCGGGTCTTCCACCCCATCATCGTGCCAGCCTGGATCCCGGCAAGGAGTGCCAGGGTCCAGGCCCTGTGTCACTTCCTTCGGTGGCGACATCCCTGTCCACCACCGCAACAGCGGTTAGTCTCTCCCTTTGGCGCCCATCGCCGCGACCTGCTTCATCTGCTCCTCGGTCATCTCCGGCGGCCCCGGCTTGAAGGTGATCTTGTTGATCGTGCCGGTGAAGGTGAAGGGCACCTGGTAGTCGCGCTGGTCGACACCGGTGCGGGTGTCATAGCCGACGTCCATTCCCTCGTCGACGGCCTCGAGCGCCGGCACCGTGTGCGGGATGGTCTGCTTCGCCACTTCATTGCCGTCGACCGTCAGCACGCCGGTGCCGCCCTTGGCTAGACCCGGACCGTCATAGTCGAAGTCGAACACGATCGTGTGCCGGCCTGGTGCGATCGCCTCCGCGCCCTCCCAGCGGAAACGCCGCAGGTCCAGCAGGTTGTAGGTGAAGACGGGCTTGCCCTTGAGCAGGTACAGCCCCCAGCCGTCGAAGCGTCCGCCCTCGGTGATCAGCATGCCCTCGGCCCCGCCCTCGGGGATCTCGATGTCGGCGGTGATCTTGAAGTCCCGGGCGACATAGGGCGGCATGGCCCCGAGTGCGATGGAGATCGGCGCGTCGTAGGTGAACTCGGTCATCCCGGGCGAGCCGCTCGGGCGTGGCTGCAGGATGCGCTGGAAGCCCTCGTTGTCGAGCGGGAACACGTTGTACTTCTTCGCTTCCTCGACGAAGAGCGCCCGCATCTCCTCGAGCTTCTCGGGGTACTTCTTCGAGACGTCCTCATACTGCGTCCAGTCTGTCCTGAGGTCGTAGAGCTCCCACTCGTAGTCGAGCGGGTCCGGCAGCTTGGTGCCCGGATTGTTGTTCCAAGGCGCGATCGCCACCTTGGTGTTGGCATACCAGCCGTCGTGGTAGATTGCGCGCTCGGCGGCCATCTCGAAGTACTGCGTCTTGTGTCGCGTGGGCGCATCGGCATCGTCGAAGGTGTAGACCATGCTCACGCCCTCGATCGGCTTCTGCTTGATGCCGTCCACGTACTCGGGTGCGGGGATTCCGGCCGACTCCAGGATCGTCGGCACCACGTCGATCACGTGCGCGAACTGGTTGCGGATGCCGCCCTTGTCCTTGATTCGTGCCGGCCAGGAGATCACCGCGCCGCTGCGGTTGCCGCCGAGGTAGGAGGCGATCTGCTTCATCCACTTGTAGGGCGTATCGAAGGCCCAGGTCCAGGCCACGGCCATGTGCGGCGCCGTCTCGGGGCCGCCCCACAGATCGTAGAAGTGGGCTAGCTGGTCCTTCACAGGGACGTCGACGCCGTTGTAGGCGGCGAGGTCGTTGGGGGTGCCGATCGTGGTGCCCTCGGCGCTGTTGCCATTGTCGCCCTGCAGCCAGATGATCAGGGTGTTGTCGAGCTTGCCTTGGCGCGCAATCTCGTCGATCACGCGCCCGGCCTCGTGGTCTGTGTAGGCGTGGTAGGCGGCGAACACCTCCACCTGCTTGATGAACATCTTCTTCTCGTCGGCCGTCAGCTCGTCCCACTCCTTCAGCGATGCCGGCGGGTCCTTGGGCCAGGGGGTCAGCTTGGCATCGGGCGGGATCACGCCGAGCTTCTTCTGGTTGGCGAAGATGGTCTCGCGTAGCTTGTTCCAGCCGCCGTCGAAGAGGTGCATCGCGTGGATCTTGTCGATCCACTCCTTGGTCGGCTGGTGTGGCGCGTGCGTGCCGCCGGGTGCGTAGTAGAGCAAAAAGGGCTTGTCGGGGTGCGTGGCGTTGGTCCGGCGCAGCCAGTCGATGGCGTCATCGGCCATCGCCGTGGTGAGGTTCCAGGTGCCGGGCTCCTTACCTCGCCACGGAAAGATCGCCGTGTGGTTGCGGAACAGATACGGCGTCCACTGGTCGGTCTCACCCACCGGGAAGCCGTAGAAGTACTCGAAGCCGTAGCCGGAGGGCCACTGGTCGAAAGGCCCGACCTCGGTGGCGTCCCACGCCGGCGTGTTGTGGTCCTTGCCGAACCAGGAGGTCGTGTAGCCGTTTTCCTTGAGAATTGATCCGATGGTCGCCCGGTCCTTGGTGATGATGGCGTCGTAGCCCGGAAATCCGGTGGCGAGCTCGGCGATGACGCCGAAGCCCATCGAGTGATGGTTGCGCCCGCTGATGGTCGCGGCGCGCGTCGGTGAGCAGAGCGCGGCGTTGTGCATCTGGGTGTAGCGCAGTCCGTTCTCGGCAATCTTGTCCAAGGTCGGGCTCGGGATCACGCCGCCGAAGGTGCTCGAGGTCGCGAAGCCGGAGTCGTCGATCTGGACCAGCAGGATATTCGGCGCACCCTTGGGCGGCACGACACGCGGTGGCCACCAGGGGACGGAGCCCTTGGTGGTCTCCTTCATCACGCCACCGAACTTAGGTGCCGGTGCGGGCAGCTGGTTGCCCGGGATGGTCGTCGAGGCACTGGCAGAGCCGAGCTTGCCGGTAACTTGCACCTTCGCCTCGGCGCCACCCGAGCTTGCGGCCGGCTCGCCCGGGATGGCCAGCTGCTGGCCGACCTCGATCTCGGTCGAGCTCAGCTTGTTCGCCTTCGTCAGCTCTTCCAAGGTTACGCCGAAGCGCTCTGCGATGGCGTCGAGGTCATCTCCCGCAACCACACGGTAGGTGGCGGTGGCGGCGTCGTATTGGCCCTCGGCATGGTGGCGGGGACCCTGGTCGCCGGCACCGGCCTCGCCAAGAACGAGACAACCGGCCAATACGACAAGCAGGTAAAACACCCTCGCGCGACGGTGGGGACTTGGTACTCGCATCAAAGCTCTCCTCTTCGTCGTGTCAAACAGGTAGACGTCGACAGCGGTTGTCGATGGATCCACCAGGGTTGTCGAAACGGTGAGCGCGACTCTCGCAAGACAACTCGCCCCACCACGCGGCCGACAGGTCATGCGAAGGGGGGGCTGATGCAGTGCGGCGAGAGGCGTCTTCGAAAATATAGCCTCTCCCTTTGGACGGGAGCTTATCTTTTCTAGACAGATTCAACGCTTACGCCTGGCAGCGCGCCAAGCAGCCGGGGTGGACCCGGTCCAACGCCGGAATGCTCGGGTAAATGCAGGGGGGTTGGAGTAGTGGAGCCGAGCGGCGATCTCGGCAACGGGCAGCTCGGTTTCGAGGAGTAGATGACATGCGTGTGCCTCTGCGCACTCTTCTCGTAGGAGGCGATAGCTGGTGCCTGAACGCTGGAGGTGACGGTCGAGGGTGCGAGGGTGCATCGACAGCACCTCTGCAGCCGATTCCAGAGACCCGCTTCCGCAGTGGATGAGGTTACAGGCAATACGGCGCACCCTGGATGCCAGATCATGGTAGATCTTGGCCGGGAGCTCATTGGCGCGCCGCTGCAGTATCCGATAGATGATCGGGTCGGCATCGGGGAGCGGATGCCTCAGCCAGTCGGCGGCGAAGACGAGCGCCATCTTCTCGGCATCGAAGGACGGGATCAGCCCGAATACGCGCCGGTAGGGTGCCGGATCGGCGGGCCGGGCGTGCGGCAGAAGGACAGACCGAGGCTGCCAGCCCAAGCCGCAGAGTGTGCGCAGGGCGTTGTAGCCGAGGGCAGCGCTGAGGTCGTAGATCTGCGCGGTCGCCACGACGCTTGGCTGATAGATGATGTAGCCGAGACTCGCTTCGCTGTTGCCCGTTGATAAGGTCGACACGGCACCGCGGTCGTGCAGGTGGAGATTGAGCACGATGTTGCGCAGGGCGTGATCGAGGGTCGGCGAGTGCGAGCGAGCGTCCCGACCAGCCCCAAGCTCTCGAGCCCGTTTTGCTGCCCGACCAGCAGACCGAAATGCGGACAATCGGTTGCTTGAACGCAGGTGTCGAGCAAGCGGCCACCGGCGGTGAAGGAGGCGGTGTTCTCGGGGTCTTCCAGCACGCGAAGATCGAAATCTGCGGCGGCGAAAACCGCTGTGGGATCTTGGCCGAGCTCTCGCAGCAGTTGCGGGATAGCGGCTAGCGGCTCGGCGCGCACGGCCCCGTCGGTGATGGCGGCAGCCTGTGCGGTAACCTTCACGGGCTGCGACGCTTGATACACGACGGATCCTCTCCCAGTGCTCTCCGGCCATGATCGAGGATCAGTTGCAGCGCATCAACCGATACCGATCGGCCGAAGCTCGGAGGCGCCCCCCGAGCCCAAGGCTCGTGATGATCTGGGGCCGCGAAACAGGGACTTACAAGGGCGTGAGGGTGCCTTCTCGTGCCAGTCGGCATCCGCGATTCCGCAGTAGAGCAGTCGTAAGTCGGAGAGCCTCTTGGACTGTCATTTGCCCAGGAAACGCTCGCGCAGGGCCTGCTGCCCGGAGGCGTCGATGCCCAGACCCTCGGAGAAATAGCTCTCGATGGATCCGTACCGCTTGTGCATCTCGTCGAAGGACGCTTGCAGGTATTCCGGCTTCACGCCGAAGACGGCGACGGCAATGTCGCGGTCGCCGCCGGCCACAACGAACTCATCAATGGTTCGCTTGAACTGCGGAAGGGTGTACTCGTTGGTGCGCATGTAGTCCTCCATGACTGTTTCCGGCGGGACGCCGAGCAGCGTGAGCAGTGCGGCTGCGGCCCATCCGGTGCGGTCCTTGCCGGTTGTGCAATGGAAGACCGCCGGAAGCTTATTAGGGTCAGCCAAGGACAGGAAGAGTGTGCGGTAGGACTGCTTGGCGCTCGGCAGATCGATGAACTCGCGGTAGCCCTCCTCGAAAAGTGCTTCGATCTTCCCGCCGCCCAAGGCTACGTTGGCCTTCTTCGGCTCGTGCAAAAGCTTTTCGAGCTCCGCCGGTGCCGCGGACTTGGCATCGGCCAACACGTTCAGCAGGTGGTACTCGACTCCGTGCGGCATCTCGTCGGGCGCTGCCTTGGCTTCGGCGGCGGTGCGCAGGTCGTAGTCGTTTCTTAGCCGCAGGACCTGGAGCTTCTTGTCGTCTCTGTCGGTCATCGGGTGGAAGGTGTCGGAACGATAGGCGATCCCGCGTATGACGGTCCTGCCGTCACTGGTCTTGTAGCCGCCCACATCGCGCAGGTTGGGTACAGGCGGGATGTCCAGCGCGATACCGAGGCTCTGTCCGGGCGCCAGCTCCGGCAGCGTACCGACCGGGGTGTGGGCGTGGACGGCTGGCGTCACGAGCGTTGCGGCGGCAAGCGCCATGCAGAACAGTGTGCGTTGCATTGGGCGTTTCTCCCTTGCGCAGGTCTTATTTCTTGTGTTGTTGAGACGCGAAATTGGAAATGTCCCGACGTGAGACGGCTCTGGACGGATGTTTGTCCAATCCACCCCCGGTCATGGAAGAACCTCTGTTTAGACATCGACGCGTATGAATGTCCGTGGGGAATGTCGGTCAAGAATCTCCTCGACCGAGAAACCGATGGCCCCTCGATTCGTGCGTACGGACCCGAAAACAACCCGCGTAGCCCCATTTCGCCGTTCTCACGGCCCTTGCGGGCAGACTTGGCTACGCGCTTTGGGAAGGCATTGCTAGGGGAGTCAGGAAACGGCTGCCAGGGCCCGTCCCACAGGTCATCGCATCAAAAAATTAGAAACCTTGCCGGTCCTTAAGGAACCCAGGCCCCCATCCTCCTAGGCACGGAAGGACTATAGTCTTCCCGTTCCGCTCGTTGTTTATCCTTTCTCGACAAGCTCGGCGCCTGCTGCGGGTGCAGACGCAGCATTCAACTCACGGTCTTCCGTCGGCTCGCACGCCATGCTGCGGGGGCGGAGCCGTTCCAGCGGCCAAACGCTCGGGAAAAGGCAGAGACGCTGGCATAGTGGAGTCGGTCGGCATTTCGGGAATCGACAGCTCGGTTTCGACCAGGAGATGACTGGCGAGCGCCTGCTTGCACTCGTCGCGGAGTTGGCGATAGGTCGTGCCGAAACGCTGGAGGTTGCGGTCAAGGGTGCGAGGGTGAACCGACAGGACTTCCGCGGCCTCCTCCAGAGACCCGGAGCCATAGTGCAGGAGATTGCAGGCAATGCGGCGGACCCGTGACGGCAAGTCGCCGTAAACCCGACCGGAAAGATCGTCGATCTGTGCGTCCAGGCTCCGAAAAGTCTCTGGGTCGGCACCGGGAACCGGTTGCAACAACCAGTCGGCAGCAAACACCAGGGTCATTTGCTCTGCATCGAAACACGGGGTGAGCCGAATACACGTCGGTACGGCTCCAGGTCTTGTGGCTTGGCGTGCGGCAGGCGCACGGCGAGAGGTCGCCAGTCCGGACCGCAGACTGTACGTAGAACGTCGTAGGCGACGGCGGCGCTGAGGTCATAGATCTGCCCCGTGGCCGCCACGCCAGGCTGATAGATGGTGTAGCTAAGCCGCGCTTCTCCATCGGACAAGGAAAGGGACGGAACGGCGCCACGGTCGTGCAAGTGC
>Ga0307418_1000744_pt1 | contig 10098 bp, 4 predicted proteins | sample SalMarWE160220MG_2_FD_202160 | JGI IMG/M metagenome (GOLD analysis project Ga0307418, IMG submission 202160) | Salt marsh sediment microbial communities from the Plum Island Ecosystem LTER, Massachusetts, United States - WE1602-20 | ecosystem: Environmental > Aquatic > Marine > Intertidal zone >...
TTACATGTAATACATAATTCCCGTTCGCGTCAGTCATTGTCTGTACATTAGAGGAGTCTGAATTATATGCAAATACATTTATACGCCAGCTCGGTGTATTCCCACCAACTGTAACTCTTCCACTAATTGTTGAATTTGCACTAAATAAAGTGAAGTAGTGTGTTAATGAATCTCCTTGGTTTATTGATGAAAAATTATAAGTCGCAGCAACAAAATTTGTATCATATGAATCACCAACACCTACGTACATAGTTGAAACAGGTAATTCATTAGCTAATATGCCTAAATGAAATGCACCGGAAGTATCAGTTGTTGCACTGCGATTAATAGTATTAGAGCTGTCATTTGCATAAACATCAAAGTTTACCAATGGATTTCCTTTTTCATCTTTTAGCGTTCCATTTATTGAAGCAGCGGCAGAAGATATAGTAAAATTATTACCTCCGTAAGTAGTCGAATCACCAGCATCAAGAGTTAGATATATTCTATCAGGACTTACCACTGCGGCACCAAAATTATTTTGATTATCAATTCTTAATTTCCATGGATTTCCAGTTGTGTCTGAATTCATTTCTATGGTAAAATTACCACTAGCATCAGTCAGTCCTGTCCAAAACATATTTCCATTTGTTGCCTCAAGATTTAGTGCAATGTACTGCGAGTTATAACCATTCGGAACACTTACATGGCCCGATATAGTAAATGCAGGAGACGCCAAGGATGTAACTTGCCCCGCAACTGAGTTGTAAACATTATGATTTTTAAACACCATAATGTAATGTCCCGGTGCCAAACCAATATCTTGCTTAAAGGCAACATGTCCGTTTGCTTGACCATCCATATCGGGTGGACCATTATGCCCCTGAGTGTCACCATCTATTTGTACAAAATAATTCCACATCACATCCTTTGAAGGATCTAATTGACCATTCTGGTCAGTATCAATCCATATCTCAACCAATGTGCTATCACCAGGATTAGGAACATCATAATTCCAGCTAATTTGATTACCTGACACCATAGAGAAATTGGAGCTGACGCTGTCAACGGTCAAATTTGTTACCTGGCTGTAAGAAATACATGTAAAAAGAAGAGAAAAAACGAATAGTAAACTAAATTTACTCATACTAATACCCCAATAATTATGTTTTTTGTGAATAGACCAATAATTATACCATTGTCTAGTTTTGGGCTCCTTTATTAAGTTTTTGGGGCTAAAGAATTCGTTTCTAATCTAAAATTGTATGAAAATTCCTGTGTTAAAAACTTTCTTTATGAAAGTTGCGAAGCTTCTGGGATAATTCTTCCTGCCGATTGTTCCTTTCTATTAAATTCAAAAAAATTTTATAGTTCTAAAATTATTCTGGTTGGGGTTTAAAAATAATTTAATCGCTTGTCGTCAACTCAACAGCGGGTAAACTAACTGGCTTTATTATTACTTCCTAAAAAATTATTATTGTGTTTTAAAGGTTTGTCGAAAAAGGCTTGATAGAATTCGTGTAGTGACTCACTTAGATTATAGAAATAATAATTTCCTTTCCCTTCAATACGTGGGGCAATTTCTCTGTATCTCACCGCCTAATATTTTTTCTTATAGACCCAGATCTTAATTAACAGGAGGAAGATTTATGATGACTAGAACATCTAAAATATTTATCTTTTGTATTTTAACACTTTGTGCAGCACCAATTTTAACAGCAAAAACAAATAATAATCCAAGTGATACAATGCAAAACAACAGTAAAAACCCCTTTTTCGCTCCAAGCAAGCTTCCTTTCAATGCACCGCCTTTTGATAAGATAAAGGATAGTGATTACAAACCTGCACTTGAAGAAGGAATGAAGCAGCAGCTTGCTGAAATTGAAAAGATTGCAGATAATCCCGCACCCCCCACTTTTGAAAATACGCTTGTTGCACTGGAGAAAAGTGGACGGCTACTCACCCGTGTTTCTTTAGTATTCAATGCAGTGACAAGTGCTAATACAGACTCTATATTACAAAAAGTACAGGAGGAAGAAGCGCCTAAACTTGCTGCTCATAACGATGCAATATTTCTTAATGCAAAACTGTTTGAAAGAGTAAAAGCAATTTATGCAAAACGTAACAAGCTTAAGCTCAATCATGAGTCGGAGAAATTAGTCTCATACTATTACAAGAAATTTGTGCATGCTGGAGCAAACCTATCCCCTGAAAATAAAGCAAAACTGAAAAAGCTGAACGAAGAAGAAGCTACTCTTATAGCACAGTTTACGAACAAACTTTTAGCGGCTACCAAGGCGGGAGCTTTAGTTGTAAGCGACTCATTTAAACTAGCTGGACTAAGTCCCGCACAAATTGCAGAGGCTTCTCAAACAGCAACAGAACGGGGGCTAAAAGGTAAATGGGTTATACCTCTGCAAAACACAACACAACAGCCGGATTTACAGTTGCTTCAAAATAGAGAAACGCGTAAAAAATTATTTGAAAATTCATGGAACCGAACAGAGCGAAATGACAAAAATGATACTCGTTCTATTATAGAGCGTATTGCAAAACTTCGCGCAGAAAAGGCTAAGGTGTTAGGTTTCCCAAACTATGCTGCATGGGTACTCGAAAACCAAATGGCTAAAACACCCGGTACAGTGGAAAAATTCCTTGCAAAATTAGTCCCTGCTACTGTGGCAAATGAGCAAAGAGAAGCCAAAGAGATTCAGACCTTTATTGATAAATCGGGTAAACACTTTAAACTTGAGCCCTGGGATTGGAATTATTACGCAGAGAAGTTGCGCAAGTCCCGTTTTCATCTAGATGATTCACAAGTAAAACCTTACTTTGTATTAGAAAATGTACTTGAAAAAGGTGTTTTTTATGCAGCGAATCAACTTTACGGACTAACTTTCAAAGAACTCCACAATATTCCTGTTTATCAAAAAGATGTTCGTGTTTTTGAAATCTATGATAAAGATGGGGCACCACTTGCACTCTTTTATGCTGATTATTTTAAGAGAGATAATAAAGAAGGTGGTGCTTGGATGGATAACATGGTACAGCAGTCCAAGCTGCTTAACCAAAAAGCTGTAGTTTATAATGTTGCTAACTTTACAAAACCTGCACCCGGTAAACCTGCTTTGTTAAGTTATGATGATGTAACAACCATGTTCCATGAATTTGGTCATGCTTTACACGAAATTTTTGGTCATCGCGAATATCCAAGTCTCTGCGGAACAAATGTACCGCGTGACTTCGTCGAATTCCCTTCACAGTTCAATGAACACTGGGCATTATATCCAAAAGTATTAGAACATTATGCTTTAAATTATAAAACCGGGAAACCTATGCCGTTAGAACTAGCAAAAAAGATAAAAGAAGTTAACCGTTTCAACCAGGGTTATGACTTTACTGAAATATTAGAAGCCGCAGATCTCGATATGGCATGGCATACCTTACCCGCCAGTGCTCCTGAGCAGAACTCTGATAAGTTTGAGACCGCTAGTTTAAAGAAAGATCATTTATATATACCACAGGTACCGCCTCGCTACAGGTCAAGTTATTTTACACACATTTGGAGATGGGGATACGCAGCAGGTTACTATGCTTACATTTGGTCGGAAATGTTGGACGATGATGCATTTGATTGGTTTACAAACCACGGTGGACTAACACGTGCTAATGGTGATCGTTTCAGAAAGATGATACTTTCGAAAGGTGCTACCGAAGACTACACAAAGATATTCCATGAGTTTACCGGTCACGATCCCCGCATAGAGGCGTTATTAAAATTCCGTGGTCTTAAATAACAGAAGTAGAAAGACTAAATTATTTAAAAATCAACACCCGGCTTCAAGTCGGGTGTTATATTTGATATTACTCACTGCCCTATCAATTCAAAGGAATAATTACCTGAGCCGACTGTAACTTGAAAGTAGCTACCGGATTCTTTTACACTCAGTTTTTCTTCCACTTGATCTTGAAGAGTGCTGTCTTCCCAAATTATTTTACCACTCTCTTTTAAAACAAAGGGACCTTTCAAGCCTGACTTGGGAATTTCTACAATCGCATTGCTGTTTACCGGAATAGAAACATCAAGTTTTATTTCATTTCCCGCTTTATGCCATTCGGAAGATACAAGTCCCATAACCGTGTTTACAGTACCTTTAGCAAAGGTAAGATCTCCGGTAATAAATGGTTTGATAAGTATATTTTTGAACCCGGGTTCCTCTGCTCTGATGCCTGCTAGGTCTTTATAGAAAAATTCATCCACACTTCCAAACATTATATGGTTCAGTGAATTCATACCGGCATCAAAATACTTGTAACCACCCCAGCGTTCCCACAAAGTAGTTGCACCTTTGGAAACCATATATCCCCAACCCGGATAAGTAGTCTGATCAACAATTTTGTTCAAGACATCGATCCGGTTACATTTCGATAAGACTTCAATTAATGCTTTGGTTCCCAAGATGCCGGTCCATAAATGTCCATTATGTTTTAATAATATATTTCTAACCAAACTCTTTACAACTTTTTCTTGGTGTTCCTTTGGTACAACTCCCGCATATAAAGAGAAAGCATTACTTGTTTGTGAATCATTACCGTAATAACCATTAGATGCATTCCAGAAATGTTTGTTAAAAGATTTTTTTATGCTGTCTGCTAATACTGAAAAATACATCTCATCTTCTTTCTTTCCCAAAATGTCGGCTGTCTTCTTCATTATTTCGGCACTCGTATAATAATAACCAGTAGATGTTATCGGGACCGAACCGTCTCCGGCATAACCACCTCTTTCGGGTTGAACCCAGTCTCCCCGTCCTGATGTTATTATATAATCTTTAGAGATGGATTTCATGTAACCCATCCATTTTTTCAAGCTCTTGTAATGCTCAGATAAAATTCTATTATCACCATAATATTTATGTACATACCAAACTACTAGTGGATATGCAGCCTGCCAAGCCGGCGTCCCTCTATAAGTACCTTTGAGCCACTTATGGTCAGGAGCAATATCAGGAACGCTGCCGTCAGCATGTTGCTCATCCTGTATATCTCTCAGCCAATTAGTATAAAAAGCGGCCATATCAAAATTGTATATAGCCTCTTCGGCAGAAAGATCGGCATCAGCCATCCAGCCCATGCGTTCATCACGTTGATCACAATCGGTAGGCATGCTCATCAGATTACTTCGCTGCCCCCATAAAACATTTTTATGTATCTTGTTAAATAAAGAGTTAGAACAATCAAACTCGCCTGTTTCTTGCACACTTGAATGAACAAAAGCAGCTGATAAACTTGTAAGATCCGGTTGTCCGGGAAATCCTTCCAGTTGTACATATCTAAAACCTTGCTGCGTAAACTTTGGAGTGTAAACCTCAGTACCAGGTTTGCCTGACAAAATATAAATGTCTGTTGCTTTTGCACTTCTATCTCCGCTCGCATCTATTGTATCCACAATACCCTCAGTTCTACGATCCTGCATACTAAGCATATCTTTACGTGTAACTTCCGCAGTTTTCATTATAACCTTTTCACCTTCTCCACCATCTACGCGTAAAATTGGATATCCTGAAAAGTTCTGTCCAAAGTCAAAAATATAAACGCCATTAAGTGGTTCGCTCATGCTGATTGGATAAATTATTTTATCTACTTTTATAGGCGGCATTAATTGGGCTGACAAAATCCTGTTTTTAGGGGACACTATATTTATCGCATTCTTCCATTGAGAATCATCATACGAGGGCAAATCCCAACCTTCCTTTTCGTAGCGCGCATCATATACTTCACCGTTATAAATGCTATTAGATAAAATTGGACTGCCAGAAACTTTCCATGAATTATTCGAAACAATATGAACTGATGAACCATCTTCATACTCAATATTCATTTGGAAAATTAGCTGCGGACGGCTGCCATAATGACGAAAATTTTTGTCATCAGTACGGAAATAACCATTACCCAACCAAACACCGGCCGCATTTAGACCTTCTTGCAAGTAATTTTTGACATTATAAGTCACATACAGCGCTCTTTTATTGAAATCTGAAGTTCCGGGGTCTAAAACGTGATTGCCAACCCTTTTCCCGTTCAGATAAAATTCATAATACCCAAGTCCACAAATGAAAACGTATGCTCTTTTAATTTGCTTTGTTATATTAAATTCTTTTCTTAGTAAAGGAGAAGAAATATTAGTATCCTTTGGAGCAATCCATTGACCAGTCCAATCACTTCTGTTAAATAATCCTGTATGGAAGAAATTGATTTTGCTCCAGGAAGATACTGTCCCGCCATTATCCCAAATTCGAATTCTCCAATAATAACTTTGATCACTCTTTAGTTGTTTGCCTTGATAAGAAATATTAACCGATGTGTCGGATAATATTTTTTGTGTATCCCATATGTCTGCATTATTGTCTGATAAATTTTGCAGACTGCTTGCCACTTGAACTTCATAAGCAGATTGAATAATGTTTCTTTCACTGCTTTCAATTACCCACGAAAATCTTGGATGTAACATATCTATACCCAGAGGATTTTTAAGGTATTCAGTCCGAAGGTTGCAAACTGTTACATTGTTTTCTTGTGCGTAAGAAAAAGACGTCGTGAAAACAATTATAACAAAAAAAGTAGATGAGATTATAACGCGTCTAACATTTTTATGCAGCATAGTCTCCAAAGTAAATTTTGTCTTCATTTATGATACCTTCCTTAGTCCTAGTAAAGTATTTAACTCCGACTTTTAAAAAGTTTCCCCCCTGGAAATTCTAATTAGTAAATTCTCAAAAGCCTATCATTAAAGTTACGATTTTTTATAATTCTATAACTAGCTGAAATAAAAACTTGTCACTAAAGCTTTGGAACAAAGAACCGCAAATTGTGCATACTCTATAAAGGATTAGAATGAATATTTAAATACGAAAACTCCATTCCACTTTACCTGAAATAATATACAATCTCTCTTAATGAATGCATCTTTTACAGAATTAAAGTAAATTTTGATATAACCATATTCAACAATAACACAAGACCCTTTTAGAAAAACCATGCGACAGAACAACAAGATCATTTCTACAATCAATTTGGTCACAATTAAAATACTACTCCCCTGTTTTATAATATTATTTTGTACTTCTTATCCTGCATCAGCCAAAACCGTTAGAATATATAATGATACATCATCGGTACAAGCGAACTATGCAGCGGGAATGCTTAGAAAGATACTTCTAAAAGAGGGATACTCTATACAAAATACACAAGCTGATTACAATATTTCCATTTTAATAACCCCCGGTAGATTATCTAAGGAAGCTTATAAGATTTTACCTGAAGGCAACGAAATAATAATAACAGGAGGAGATCGGAGAGGAATTATATACGGCACTTTGGAACTTGCTGATGAATTACGCAATGGAATTCGACTTAAGAATATAAAGGCTAAAAGTGAGTCAACAAACTTACATTTCCGTGCAATAAAATTTGATCTTCCTTGGGATACGTACCGGCATAGTATTGCACTCGACTTGCATCAGAAAACGTGCAGTGATCTTAAATTTTGGAGAGCCTTTCTTGATAAGATGGCCGAAAATAGATTTAATGTTTTGACATTGTGGAATCTTCACCCTTATACCTATATGATTAAACCAAAAGACTTTCCAGAGGCAAGTCCATGGAACGATGAACAAATGCAAAAATGGAAAAGGTTGTTCAAAGGAATTTTCCGGATGGCAAAAGAGCGGGGTATAGATACTTATTTAGTCCCTTTTAACATCTTTGTGAGTCCGCAATTCGCAAAGGCGCATAATGTAGAAATGTTCAATCTTCAGCACGATTATTTCGTTAAAGGAGATACATCCGAGATAATAAAAAAATATACTCGTGAATGTGTTACACAAGTGCTTAATGAATATCCTAATCTTACCGGTATGGGACTTACTCTTGGTGAAGGAATGGGAGGAATGACACCACAGCAGCGGGAGGACTGGATACAGCAAACGATTATTAAAGGAATGAGTCTCGCTAATAGAAAATCAAAACTTATTCACAGGATTCCTTTTTCAGGAAATACTGGTTCACTGGGAGCTACCACAATCAAAATGGAACAGATAACCCGCAATGAAATTGAGAAGGAAGCGGATATGAGTTTCATAGAAGACCCAGTGTGGGCAAGTCTTAAATTTAACTGGTCGCATCCCCATTCTACAACGACGTTAATCAAGGTGCATGGCGGCAAGTTATACGGAACGTATTTTAAGCCTGTACCCACAAAATACAAGATGATTTGGACTGTGCGGGATGAAGATTTTTATTGTCTGCGCTGGGGTGTTGCCAGTTTCGTTCGTAAACATATTAAAAGAAACACCCACAGTTATGTCGGAGGGTACATTATCGGTTCGGAAACCTATATTCCTGCAAAAAATTATTTTACAAAACCAGGTTTTAAGGTTGACTGGAAATATGCTTTTCAAAGACAATGGTTGTACTATAAATTGTGGGGTAGATTATTATACAATTCCGATACACCAGATTCGGTTTTCAAGCAGGGATTTATACGACGCTATGGAAAAAAAGCCGGTATTTTATTCAAGGCATCTTCACTCGCAGGCAAAACCCTGCTTCGTATAGGTGCATCATTTGACTGCACCTGGGACTTTACTCTCTACAGTGAAGGATTTATGGCTCTTGATACCACAAAACACAGAGTTGAGTATATCTCGGTTAATAGACAAATTAGTCAACCTCCGTTTGATACAAGCTATGTTTCCATTAAGAATTATGTGAATGCAATTTTATCAGGTAAAACTTTTAAGAAATACCAAACAACTCCGATTGAAGTGGCTGAAGAACTTGAAAGAGATTGTGCCGAAGCATTGGCTTTAATTAAAAACGTTGATACAACAAATAATAATTCGCTCATGTTTGAAGTAGCAGATATAGGTACATGGGCAAACTTAGGTTTATTCTTTGCACAGAAAATAAGGGGTGCAGTTGATTTGCAGATTTACCATGTCCACGGCGGCGAAGGAAATAAACAGAATGCAGTTAAACACCTGGAAAAAGCATTACATTATTGGGATGTTATAGTTGCTATTACGACTCCGTTATATAAAGATATGCCGTTAGTTGATTACAGCCAACAAGATGGTAAATCGTGGAAGGTAAATAATAAGCTTCGTTTTCACTGGCGTTTACTCAGGCCGGATGTTGCTAAAGATGTAGAGATTGCTAAAAATGCAAAGGTGAATTCAGGAAATTAAAAAGTTAACCATTCTCTGCTGTCATGGTTTTGCCAATGACATTCTGGTAAAAAGGATCTATAGAGATGTCATAAATTGTTGTTTGGTATATTTGTATTAATGTAAAGACGATGTAGCGGTATAAAACCTCCAAGGTCTCTAAGACCTTGGAGGTTTGCAGTTGCTTTACATCAATACTTTTAGTTGCCACAGCATGAACCTGACAGTCAAGGATTAACTATTATAATTTGGACTACAACATGTCCGGTGTAAGCAAAAGTCCCGGATCTAAGCCGGGACTTTTATAAAACTCATTACTATCCTACTTGGACCATGGCGGTACAATATGGTTTGTTCTTGCATATGCAATTGATTGTCCTAAATGCTCATGGGGATGAGAAGCAATAAGCATTAGAAGCTGTGCCTTTGTGAATTTTCCAAAAGGTAATTCAACAACGGATTAGTAGTCTGTATCACTATAATTAGAAAGAAACTCTTCAGCATCTGCAAATGATTGCTGTAAAAATTTCTTAACCTCTTCCTTATTTGTCATGTTTTTCTCTGCGTCTTTATCAAACCTTTCAGGCATTTCCGCACCGAGGTAAGAAAGGAAGAAATAGTTGCTCATTGCAACATGCACAAAAACCTCCGAAACAGACCTAACACCCTCCATCGGCCTCCAATTGTGCCTTTTCTAATTGAAATGCTTATTATGCAAAGTAGTGGATTATTTCCAAGGAATTCGGTACAACAAAGTGATGATTGAAAGTAAAGATTGTGATTTTGAATCAAGGAAAATAGAAGCCCTTACTACGAACCAGGTGGATTTCTGTATTTGCAATAGGTTTTAGAAGTATTTAGTAGCTAATTAATATAATTGTCATATTTCTCC
>Ga0307418_1000749_pt1 | contig 10044 bp, 10 predicted proteins | sample SalMarWE160220MG_2_FD_202160 | JGI IMG/M metagenome (GOLD analysis project Ga0307418, IMG submission 202160) | Salt marsh sediment microbial communities from the Plum Island Ecosystem LTER, Massachusetts, United States - WE1602-20 | ecosystem: Environmental > Aquatic > Marine > Intertidal zone >...
GCCGGAGGCCTTCGGCAACGAAGCCGCCGAGGTCTTCGCCTCGGCCCGGGCCGTTACCATCGTCGCCTGCGGCACCAGCTACCATGCGGGGCTGGTCTCCCGGTACTGGATGGAGTCCCTGACCGGTTTGCCCTGCACCGTCGAGGTGGCAAGCGAATACCGCTACCGAAAGCCAGTGGTGCCGGCAGGGGCGCTCTTCGTCACCATCTCCCAGTCCGGTGAGACCGCCGACACCCTGGCGGCGCTGCGCATGGCCAAGGAGCTGGGCTACGCGAAGACCTTGACCATCTGCAACGTCCCGGAGAGCTCCTTGGTGCGGGAGTCAGACCTCGTTCTGCTCACCCACGCGGGCCCCGAGATCGGGGTGGCCTCCACCAAGGCCTTCACGACTCAGCTCGTCTCCCTCCTGATGCTCACCACCATTCTGGGCCGCTACAACGGCCTGGGGGACGACACGGAGCGCGAGCGCGTCGCCCTGCTGCGATCGCTCCCGGGCAAGATCGAGGAGACCCTGACACTCGGCGCCGCCATTCGCGCCCTTGCGGAGCGCTTCGCGGAGAAGCGGCATACCTTGTTTCTCGGCCGCGGGGACCAGTATCCCATCGCCATGGAGGGGGCACTCAAGCTCAAGGAGATCTCCTACATCCACGCCGAGGCCTACCCGGCCGGCGAGCTGAAGCACGGACCCCTGGCCCTCATCGACGAGGACATGCCGGTGGTGGCCGTGGCCCCTAACAACACCTTGCTGGAGAAGCTCAAGTCGAACTTGCAGGAGGTACGGGCGCGTGGCGGGGAGCTCTTCGTCTTTGCGGACAACCGGGTGGCCATGCAGCAGGAGCAGGGGGTGACCATCATACAGGTGCCCCAGGTGGACGGGCTGATCTCACCCTTGGTGTTCACCATCCCCCTACAATTGCTCGCCTACCACGTGGCTGTGCTGAAGGGCACCGACGTGGACCAGCCCCGCAACCTCGCCAAGTCGGTGACCGTGGAATAGGCTTGGCAAACCCCATCCGCTCGCCACACGACCTGGTGCTCTCCGACGGCCTGGACCGGGCAGGCGGCGGGGGCCTGGCGGCCCCCGTGCCGCGGGTGTCCCGGTCTGGGCCTGGTGGGCCGGTGGAGTCGTCGCCGCCGGCGTCATCATCTTCCCTTTGGTGCGCCGAGATGGAAGTCACCGGGGAAGAGATCTTCGGCCCGGCCCGTGAATGGCGCGGGAGCGGCAAGGGGGTGGCGCTGGCGACTGTGGTGCGCACCTGGGGCTCGTCACCGCGCCCCATTGGCAGCCATCTCGCCGTGAACGAGGCGGGTGCCTTCGTTGGCTCGGTCTCGGGCGGCTGCGTTGAGGGCGCGGTGATTGAGGAGGCGCTCGCAGCCATCGCCGACGGCCGGCCGCGCCTGCTCGAATTCGGCGTCAGCAACGACCGGGCCTGGGAAGTGGGTCTAGCCTGCGGCGGCCGCGTCGCCGTGTACGTGGAGCGCCTCGAATGAAATCCACCCTGCTCGAAGCTATCGTTTCCGCGCAGGCCGCGCGCCGTCCGGTCGCGACCGTGACGCGGCTGGCCGACGGCACCCAGGCGCTCTGGCAGGAGGCAGGCCTTTGCGGCGAGCTTGAGCTGCCTTCCGCGGCCGCGGAGGAGATTGCCCGGCGCATCGTCGCCGACCGCTCCGGCCTGCTCGAGGCCGACGAGGGTCTGTTCCTGCGGGTCTACGTGCCGGTACCGCGGCTGCTGGTGGTCGGCGCCGTCCACATCGCCCAGGCCCTGGCACCGATGGCGGCGACCGCCGGCTTCGCTGTGGTGGTCATTGATCCGCGCCGCGCCTTTGCCAGCTCAGCGCGCTTTCCCGGCGTCCTCCTGCGCCACGAGTGGCCCGACCAGGCCCTGGCCGAGCTGCGGCCGGACGCGGCCACCGCCGTGGTGAGCCTGACCCACGATCCGAAGCTCGACGATCCGGCGCTGGCCGCGGCGCTGACCAGCGCGGCCTTCTACATCGGCTCCCTGGGCAGCACCCGCACCCACGCTCGACGCCTGGAACGCCTGCGGGAGCAGGGCTTCGACGACGCCACGCTGGCGCGCATCCACGCGCCGGTGGGGCTCGACCTCGGGGGCCGCATGCCGGCCGAGATCTCCGTGGCCATCCTCGCCGAGATCGTGCAGGTGCGCCACCGGGGCGGGGCGTAAAGCTCGGCGGCTTTCGTCTCGACGTCGCCGAGGTGGCGGAGGAGTCGGAACGGGAGATGCCGCTACGGGCGCGCGCAGCCCGTATCGCCGCCCTGGTGCTGGCCGCCGGCAGGTCCAGCCGTATGGAAGGGCAGCACAAGCTAGTCTATGAGATCGACGGCGTGCCCCTGGTGCGACTCGCGGTGGAGGCGGCCCTCGGCTCTCGCTGCGTGCAGACACTGGTCGTCAGCGGCCACGGCGCGGAGGCGGTCGAGGCAGCAATCGGTGATCGCCCGGTATCTCTGGTGGAGAACCCCCGTCCGGAGGACGGCATGGCTGCCTCGCTGCGCCTTGGCCTGCGCACCCTGGCACGGGACATCGACGGTGTCGTCGTCCTGCTCGCCGACATGCCGCGGATCACCGCCGCCCATGTCGACCGGCTGGTGGCCGCCTTTGACCCCGCATCGCCCGCCATCGTCGCGCCGGAGCGGGGGGGACGGCGGGGTAACCCGGTGTTGTGGCCGCAGCGTCACTTCGCCGAGATGATGGCGCTCAGCGGCGACCAGGGCGCCCGCAGCCTGCTCGTGCGCCATGCCGCCGATTTGGTACTGGTGCCGATCGACGATGAGGCGATCTTCGTCGATATCGATACGGCGGCGGACCTGGATCGCCTGGCGCGGCCGTAACGATTACCGGAAAGTCGGGCGCAGCCCGCTCCGACCAGGCCACGGTCCTGCCGCCGGCAGGCCCTCAGAGCGACTTGCTGCCCGCGGTCTTGGATGCGAGTGAGACCGTGTAGTGGGCGCCCTGCTTCACCTTCTCGTAGTTGCCGAACACCTCGAGCAGGTTGCGCTTCATGAACTCGCGCAGGCCGTTGATCGTGACCAGATACAGGCGCCCGCCAAGGCGCAGGCGGCTATGGGCGTCATGGAGGTAAAGGGCGAGGAGCTCCTTGCCCACCTTCGCCGGGATGTTGCTGGCAATGAGGTCGAAGCGTAGCTTCGGGTCTATCTGGTCGAAGCCGTTGCTGAGCTGGGCGCGGGCGTTCGCGATGCGGTTGCGCTCCGCGTTTCCCTGTGCGTAGCTCACCGCCACGAAGTCCTTGTCCACCATGAGGACCTGGCCCTCCGGTGCAAGGATGGCCAGGGCAAGGCCGATCGGGCCGTAACCGCAGCCGAGGTCCAGGCAATGGTCGGCGGGCCTGACCGCGATGTGGCGCAGGAGAAGCCGGGTCCCCTCGTCGATCTCCCGTGGGGAGAACAGTCCCCAGGTGCTGCGGAGCACGAGGCTGCGGCCGCCGAGATTGGCGTAGATCAGGATGTCGGACCGCAGCCTGGCGAGCTGTTCAGGGGTGAGCATGCTTTGGGACGGACGCCACCTGGACTTGGAGAAGCCGCGGAAATGCACGCGCGCCCCGGGACGATATTGCGAGGGCTCGATTGGCTAGACTACACGGCGATCATGCCAGGGCGGATCGCGAGAAGATCACAGCATGGCGGATTTCGCCGACAGGCTCAACATCCGCATCCGCCGGGCAAGCGGCGGAGCCCGCGTGGCGATCGAGTCGTCCCGCCCGGTCACAGCGTGCGGCGTCAGGCGGCCATGTTCATCACCGCGGCGGACCCCTGCGTCGACTATGATGTCTCGATATCCTGAGCCGCCCACCGGCGGCGCGATGAGGCGAACAGCATGTGCTTAGCGATTCCCGCGAAGGTCGTTGCGATCGATGCGGCCGCGGATCAGGCCACTGTGGCACTGGGGGGCGTGAGCAAGCAGGTATCCCTCGCCCTGGTGGATGACGTGGCCCCCGGGGACTACGTCCTCGTGCACGTGGGGTACGCCCTCAACACGATCTGTCCCGAAGAGGCGGAGCGAACCCTGGCGATCATCGCTGAAGCCGGCGCCGCCCTGGAGGGCTCGGTATGAAGTATGTTGACGATTTCCGGGATCAGTCCCTGGCCCGTCGGCTCGCGCGAGCCCTCGCCGCGGAAGCGGAGCAGGGGCGCGAGTACCGCCTGATGGAGTTCTGCGGCGGCCATACGCACGCCATCTTCCGGTACGGAGTCCAGGACCTGATGCCGGCCAACGTGCGCTTCGTCCACGGCCCCGGCTGTCCCGTCTGCGTGCTGCCAACCGCACGTATCGATCAGGCAATCGCCCTTACCGAGTCCCACGGGGTCACCCTTTGCACCTATGCCGATCTGATGCGCGTGCCGGGCGGGGATCGCCGCTCCCTGCTCAAGGCCAAGGCGCAGGGCGCCGACGTGCGCATGGTCTACTCGACCCAGGACGCCCTGGCCCTCGCCCGCGCCAATCCCGGGCGACGGGTCGTCTTCTTTGCGATCGGATTCGAGACCACCACGCCGCCGACGGCCGTGGCCTTGCGCCAGGCCCGGGCGGAGGAGCTGGCCAATTTCTCCGTCTTCTGCAATCACGTCCTCACGCCGCCGGCCCTGCGCACCATCCTTGCGTCGGATGCCCCGGACGCTGTCTCCATCGACGGGATCCTGGGCCCGTCCCATGTGAGCACGGTCATCGGAAGCCGCCCCTATGAGTTCGTGCCCCGGGATTTCGCCAAGCCCGTGGTGATCGCGGGATTCGAGCCGCTGGACGTGATGCAGTCGGCCCTCATGCTGGTCCGCCAGCTCAACGAGAGGCGTTGTGAGGTGGAGAATCAGTACACGCGTGCCGTCACGCCGGAGGGAAACCGCAAGGCGCAGGCGCTGATGGACGAGACCTTTGCGTTGCGCGAGAGCTTCGAGTGGCGCGGCCTTGGGCGTCTGCCCTGCAGCGCCCTGCGGATCGCCGATACCTATTCCAAGCTGGATGCGGAGCGGCGCTTCCCGGTCGGGCTCGGCGAGAGCCGGCAGGTGAAGGGCTGCGAATGCCCCAGCATCCTGCGCGGCGTCAAGAGGCCCACCGACTGCAAGCTGTTCGGGACCGCCTGCACCCCGGAAAATCCCATGGGCTCCTGTATGGTGTCCTCGGAGGGGGCCTGCGCCGCCTATTGGACCTACGGTCGCTTCCGCGCCCTGCAAGCCACCGAGCCCGGAAGGGCCGCCTAGGGGATGGGCCGCTCCGAGCGACGCTTTCCGCTGCGCCTGGACGTCCAGCGGGGCGCCGTGGACATGACCCACGGCAGCGGCGGCCGCGCCATGGCCCAGCTGGTCGACGAGCTTTTCAAACGGCACCTGGACAACGACCTATTGCGGCAGGGGAATGACCAGGCGCTGTTCTTACCGCCCCCGGGGCGCCTGGTGATCAGCACGGACGGGCACGTGATCTCCCCGGTCTTCTTTCCGGGGGGCGACATCGGCTGCCTGTCCGTGCACGGGACCATCAATGACGTCGCTATGGCAGGGGCCCGCCCGCTCTACCTGGCGGCTGGGTTCATCCTGGAGGAGGGCCTTCCCCTGGCGGACCTGGCCCGGGTGGTTGAGAGCATGGCGCGGGCGGCGAATGCCGCGGGTGTGCCTGTCGTGACCGGGGATACCAAGGTGGTGGAGCGGGGCAAGGCCGACGGGGTGTTCGTCACCACCACCGGGGTCGGCGTCGTCCCCGATGGGGTGACGATCTCCGGTGACCTGGCGCGCCCGGGGGACCGGATTCTGGTGAGCGGAAGCATGGGCGACCACGGGGTGGCGGTTATGTCGAAGCGGGAAAACCTCGGCTTCGAGACCGAGATCGAGTCCGACACGGCGGCCCTTCACGGGCTGGTGGCCGCCATGGTAGAGGCGGTACCAGGCATCCACTGCCTGCGGGATCCGACTCGGGGCGGGCTGGCCACGACACTGAACGAGCTCGCCCAGCAGTCCGGAGTCGGGATGGAGATCCGGGAGAGCGCGATCCCAGTGCATCCGGAAGTGGTGGCGGCCTGCGAGCTGTTGGGGCTCGATCCCCTTTACGTGGCCAACGAGGGAAAGCTCGTGGCCATCTGCGCCCCGGAGGACGCGGAGCCTTTATTGCGGGCCATGCACAGCCATCCCCTCGGTATCGGGGCCGCCATCATCGGGGAGGCGACGGAGGACCCGCATCAGTTCGTCCAAATGGAGACGGGCTTCGGCGGTCAACGCATCGTCGACTGGCTCGCTGGCGAGCAGCTGCCGCGGATCTGTTAGGCGAGCCTCCAGCTTCCAGCGTGTACAGCTCGCTGGCGCCGCCGGTCAGCTGCTGTGGGCATCGCACCGGCAAGAGTCCGTTGCCCCGATGCCCCATATTTGCTCTCCCTGGGCTGTCCGCTGTCCGAGAGTCTCCAAATCCGCGGTCGGGTTCACGCTCCGGAGACGCCGCAGTTGCCAGGCCCGCGGATGTTGGCGTTATGCTTCCCTTCGCATTAACGGCACCAACCTGAACAAGCACGGAGCGCCAGAGTGGATATTGCCGAGCTTCTCGCCTTCAGCGTCAAGAACAACGCCTCAGACCTGCATCTCTCCGCGGGTCTGCCCCCGATGATCCGCGTGGACGGGGACATGCGCCGCATCAACGTGCCGCCCCTGGAGCACCGGACCGTCCACTCCCTTGCGTACGACATCATGAACGATAAGCAGCGCAAGGACTACGAAGAGTTCCTGGAGGTCGATTTCTCGTTTGAGATCCCCGGCATCGCCCGCTTCCGCGTCAACGCCTTTAATCAGAAGCGAGGGGCTGCGGCCGTGTTCCGCACCATTCCCTCCAAGGTGCTCACTCTGGACGATCTCAACGCGCCGGAGATCTTCAAGGAGATCGTAAACGTACCCCGCGGGCTGGTGCTGGTGACCGGACCCACCGGCTCCGGCAAGTCCACGACCCTGGCCGCGATGATCGACCACCTGAACGACCGGGAGTACGGCCACATCCTCACCATCGAGGACCCTATCGAGTTTGTCCACACGAGCAAGAAGTGCCTCGTCAACCAGCGGGAGGTCCACAAGGACACCCTGGGGTTCAGCGAAGCACTGCGCTCCGCACTGCGCGAGGACCCGGACATCATACTGGTCGGCGAGCTGCGCGACCTCGAGACGATCCGCTTGGCTCTGACCGCGGCAGAGACGGGTCATTTGGTTTTCGGGACCCTGCACACGAGCTCCGCGGCCAAGACCATCGACCGCATCATCGACGTCTTCCCCGGCTCCGAGAAGACAATGGTGCGATCCATGCTGTCCGAATCCCTACGCTCGGTTATCGCCCAGACCCTGCTCAAGAAGACAGGCGGCGGCCGAATCGCCTCGCACGAGATCATGATCGGCACACCGGCGATCCGAAACCTGATCCGCGAGGACAAGGTGGCCCAGATGTACTCGGCGATCCAGACCGGCCAGGCCTACGGGATGCAGACTTTGGACCAGAATCTCCAGGAGCTCGTGAAGAAAGGCCTTATCAATCGCAATGACGCCAAGGCCAAGGCGCAGAACAAGGACGCCTTCATGTAGCGCCGCCGCCAAGACGAAGGGTGCCGCTGACGACCCGAGGGGGCTGGGCGCATGAGCGGCGATACGGGGACAACAGATTGTTGCGGGAGAACCCATGGACATTAAGCCGTTGCTCATGCTGATGGTCGAGAAGAAGGCGTCGGACCTTTTCATCACGGCTGGACGTCCACCTTCAATCAAGATCGATGGCGTCATCCGCCCCGTGGGTAGTCAGTCCCTGACGTCACCCCTGGCGCGGGAGGTCGTCTACAGCGTGATGGACGACAAGCAGCGCAAGGAGTTCGAGGAGACCAAGGAGTGTCAGTTTGCTATCGGAGCCAAAGGGGTGGGGCGCTTCCGCGTCAGCGCCTTTGTCCAGCGGGATGCGGTCGGGATGGTCTTGCGCCGGATCGAGACCAGAATTCCGACCATCGAGGAGCTTCGCCTGCCGCCAGTGCTGCAGGACCTCGCGATGACCAAGCGCGGCATGGTGATCTTTGTCGGCGGGACCGGAACCGGCAAGTCCACCTCGCTGGCAGCGATTATCGGCTATCGAAACCGCCACTCCACGGGCCACGTCATCACCGTGGAGGACCCCATCGAGTTTGTCCATGAGCACGACGGGTGCATCATCACCCAGCGGGAGGTGGGGGTCGATACGGAGTCCTTCGAGGTCGCCCTCAAGAACACGCTGCGCCAGGCGCCGGATGTCATCCTGATCGGCGAGATTCGCACCAAGCAGACCATGGAGCAGGCGATCGTGTTTGCGGAGACCGGGCACCTGGTGCTCGCGACCCTGCATGCGAACAACGCCAACCAGGCACTGGACCGCATCATCAACTTTTTCCCCGAGGAGGCGCGCGGGCAGCTGTTTATGGACCTTTCGCTGAACCTGAAGGGTGTGGTCGCCCAGCAGCTCTGCCCGCGCAAAGATGGCCACGGGCGGCGCGCCGTGGTCGAGGTCCTGATCAACACCCCGCTGGTCGCGGACATGATCCGCAAAGGAGACGTTCACAAGATCAAGGAGCTGATGAAGCGTTCTCGGGAGCAGGGCATGGTCACCTTTGACCAGGCCCTGTTTGAGCTGTACGAGGAGGGGGAGATCAGCTACGAGGATGCGCTGAGGTACGCGGACTCCGCCAACGAGGTGCGCCTGATGATCAAGCTGCAGGGCTCAGGCGAGCTGGCGATCGGGGTCGAGGCGAATGCCCCCGTCGACCGCATTTCCCTGGTAGACAAGGCGGGCGGCGGGTAGTCGGCTAGGGTGCGCTACGCGCGCCGTCCGCGGTTCGGGGTTTCGAGTCAAGGCCGCAAAGTCACCACTTGCGCGGCCGAAGCCCTTGGTGCCCAATCGCCGATCGCTGACCGCGCATCAGCGAAAGACCTGCCGGGCGTCGAGCACAGGGCCGTCAACGCAGACCCGTTTCATCGCCGTGCCCTCCGGTGTCTGAACGGGGACCGTGCAGCCGGCGCAGCCCCCGACGCCGCAGGCCATGAACTCTTCCAGGGATACCTGGCAGGGCAGATCAAAGTCCCGGGCGAGTCTCGCCACCGCCTCCAGCATAGGGTGCGGTCCGCAGGCGAAGACCTCCACGTCCCGGCGGTCCCTGTCTGCCAAGGACTCCAGCCAAAGCCTGGCCAACTCAGTGACGTATCCCTCGAAACAGCCCGCAAAGCCCTTGAGGCTCGCCAGCCGGCTTGGAATACCCCAGTCGTCCAGGAGTGGCACGGCCGCGATGACAGAGGGCGGCACGCCCGGTACCAGGTAGCCCGATGGCCGCGGCTTGAACGGAAAAGGCACCTCCGACCCCAGCAGCGCCAGAGGCCGCAGATCCTGCCCCCTGCGGAGCATGTCCGCCAGGAACACCATAGGCGGAATACCCACGCCGCCGCCGATTAACAGAGGGCGGGGCCGCCCCGGAAGGGGCCGGAACGGGTTTCCGATGGGACCCAGAAGGCTGACGCGTTCCCCCGCCCGTCGGGCCGCCAACAAACGCGTTCCCTGCCCGAGCGCTTTGTACAGGAGCTCGATCCAACCTCCCTTGGGGCTCGCTCGCATGATGGAGAAGGGACGCCGCATGGGGAGCAGCGGGTCGCAGCCTACGTGCACGAAGGTGCCAGGGCGGGCGTGTCGAGCACACTCAGGGGCGGAGAGCCGAAGGACGTACTGCTCCGCGGGGTGGGCGTCCTGCCTGAGGATCTCTGCGTCTACAAGGAAGACGGTCCCCCGGTGGGACCCGGTGGTCATGGGGTCTTCCCCGGGCGCTCGAAGACGAGGCGACCTGCAAGCAGGGTCCAGCTGACGCGCCCACGGAATGCCCAGCCGAGAAAGGGCGTGTTCTGGCCACGGCTGAGCAGGGTGTCTGCTCCGGCTGTCCAGACTGCATCCGGGTCGAAGATGCAGATGTCGGCGATCCGCCCGGGTTCGAGACGGCCGATCGGCAGGCCGAGGATCTCCGCGGGACCCACCGTGAGACGTTTGATCGCTGTGCCGA
>Ga0307418_1000750_pt1 | contig 10042 bp, 8 predicted proteins | sample SalMarWE160220MG_2_FD_202160 | JGI IMG/M metagenome (GOLD analysis project Ga0307418, IMG submission 202160) | Salt marsh sediment microbial communities from the Plum Island Ecosystem LTER, Massachusetts, United States - WE1602-20 | ecosystem: Environmental > Aquatic > Marine > Intertidal zone >...
GGTTTGCTCCTCGGACCCCGGGTCGCCGCGAGCGGCGGAACGGAATGGGGTCCTCTCCTTCGAGCAAAACGCAGCGGCGGCAGACCAACATCCGCCCGCTGCGAGGCCCAAAAGCTAACGGCCGTTTCACGGGCGTGTCAACACCTGCGCGACCGTGTCTCCGGGTCCGAAGACCCAGGGTGAGCGACCGGATTTGAACCGGCGACCTCCAGGGCCACAACCTGGCGCTCTAACCACCTGAGCTACGCCCACCATCGCCCGGGAAGCGTGCCGCGGCAGACGACTTTGCGGCGCCACCCCGGAAGCCTCGCCCACGTGTCCGGAGGCGAGCAAAACAAGCTAAGCAAACCGCCGGAGGCGCGGAACCGGGCCATGCGCCCGCTGGGACTCGAACCCAGGACCCTCGGCTTAGAAGGCCGATGCTCTATCCACCTGAGCTACAGGCGCCACCCCGAAGCTAGGCGTGGGCCCCGCGGGACTCAACGAGTGCGTCACCAGAGCCCGTTGGCGCTACGCCGCAGAAAGCGTACTGCTCCTCTCTCGCTCCCGGTGCAGTCCTTCGCCTCGAGGGTGCCCACGAGGGTTCCCTCGCCGGGGCCGGGGCGGGCCTCGATGGTCATCGTCCCGGGGCACTTTCCCGGGTAGGTGAGCCGAAGGTCCAGCGCGCCGTCCTTCCGCTGCCGCCTTCCCTCCCCCGTGGCCGTCAGTCCGAGCTCGGCGATGTGCACCGTCCCGTCGATCCGGTCGCCGCGCCGCACGGTGAGCTCCAGCACCATCATGAGCTTCTGGCTCTGGAAATCCACCTGACCACCGTAGGTCTCCTGCCAGGGCCCATGGGTGCTCGCCTGTCCTTGCGGGGCGGGCGGCGCCGCAGCGTGGGAGCCGGTCACCGTCGTGCAGGCGCCCAGGGCGAGGACGAGGGTCAAGGCGGCCGGCCGAAAACCCGTGCTACGCATGGATGCTACCTCTGGGGGGGATGCGCCACTTCCTGCTTTCCCGCGGGGCGGATCCGTCTCCGCCTCGCGACAACCCTACGTGCACGGGCCGTGCCAGGCTTCACGCCTCCGCGCCGGAAAGGAAATGGGCCTGGGCCGTCGGGCCCTGCTCCTGCCGCCGCTCCCAGACTCCGTCGGCCCGGAGCACCCAGGCCCGTGGATCCGTCAGCTCGGCGTCCAGGATCCCACGGAGACGGCCCCGGGCCGCTGGGTCGTCCACCGGTGCGACAACCTCCACCCGACGGCGCAGATTCCGGGTCCGCCAGTCGGCGGATCCGGTGAAGTACTCGTCCACGCCGGCGTTGTGGAAGTAGTAGATGCGCGCGTGCTCCAGGAAGCGACCCAGGATGCTCACGACCCGGATGCGACTGGACAGCCCCGGGAGCCCGGCGCGCAGGGTGCAGATGGCCCGCACCACGAGGTCGACGCGGACGCCTTCCTCGGAGGCGCGGTACAGCGCTCGTACGACCTTCGAGTCGGTGATCCCGTTCAGCTTCGCCTGGATGAGGGCGGGGCGCCCCGCCCGCGCATGCTCGATCTCCCGGTCGATGCGCCGCTGGATCTCCTGCGCCAGAGTGTGGGGTGCCACCAGGAGACGGCGGAAATCCTCAACGGGCGGCCCCGAGGACCCGGTGAGGACGTTGAAGAAGTCGGTGAGATCCGCGCCCAGGTCGGGATCCGACGAGAGCAGACCCAGGTCGGTGTAGAGGCGCGCGGTGGCGGCGTTGTAGTTACCCGAGGCGACGTGGCTGTAGCGGCGCAGCCCGCCCTCCTCCCGACGCACCACCAGCGCGGTCTTCGCGTGGGTCTTGAAGCCCACGACCCCGTACACCACGTGGCCCCCCGATTCGGCGAGGCGGTGGGTCCAGGCGATGTTGCTCTCCTCGTCGAAGCGCGCCTTCAACTCGAGAAAGACCGAGACCTCCTTACCCCGACGCAGCGCTTCCAGGAGCGCGTCGACCACCGGGGAGTCCCTCCCCGTGCGATACAGCGTCAGCTTGATGGAAACGACCTGGGGATCCTCCGCGGCCTCCCACAGAAAGCGGCCCACCGTGTCCTCGAATTCGTCGTAGGGGTGGTGGACCAGCACGTCGCCCTGCCGCAACACCTCGAAGATCGAGTCGGCCCGGGTCAGGGGGCGCCGGGGCGTGAACGCCTCGAAGCGCCCCGAGTCGCCGGCGGGGAGCTTCAGCGCCGCCAGCTCGGAGAAGCCGCCCAGGTCCAGGGGTCCGTCCACCTCGTACACGTCGGCCCGTTCCAGCCACGCCGACTCCCCGCCCACGCGCTCCCGGTGCAGCTCGCGAAGGAGACGGGCCCTCACCTCCCGGGACATGCTGCGCTGAATCTCGAGGCGGACCACCGGCTTGAAGGGACGGGACTCGACCTCGTCCTCCATGGCGGCCAGGAGGGATGCCGATGCGTCCTCGTCGATGTCGACCTCCCCGATCCGGCTCACTCGGAACAGGTGCACCTCCTCGGGAGGCGTCGACGGGAAGAGGGTCGCCACGTTGGCCTTCACCACCGCTTCCAGAGGGATCACGTCCGCGGAGCCGGGAACGGCGGCGAATCGGGGTATGTGCGCCGGCAGCGGCACGTACGCGAGCTGGCTCCCCCCGCCCCCTTCGCCTTCCAGCACGACCATCAGCGAGAGGCCGAGGCTCACGAGACGCGGCAACGGATGGCCGGGAGAGGGGCTCAAGGTGGTGGGCGTGAGCGCCGGGAGAATGTCCCGCTCGAACGAGGCGGTGAGGGCAGCCTGCTGGTCGGTGCCGAGCCCGTCCCACGAGCGCACGCGCACCCCGCGCGCGGCGAGAGCCGGCAGGAGCTCCTCGGTCAGGCACCGCAGCTGACGCGCCACGAGGGCACGGACGCGGATGGCCAGCGCGTCCAGGAGCCCTTCGCCCCTGAGGGTCTCGTCGTGGGGACCGACTCCAGCCTTCGGCTCACGCTTCGACACGCCCGCACCGCCGACGGTGGCGCCACCCCACTCCCTTCCCGGCCCCTTCCCGGTCCTCTCGTCCGCCTTCAGGCGGCCGACGCGCACGGTGAAGAGCTCGTCGAGGTTGCTGGAGAAGATGGCGAGGAACCGGAACCGCTCCAGCAGCGGCACCGACTCGTCTTCCGCCAGCTCCAGGACCCGCTGGTTGAAGTCGAGGATGCTGAGGTGGGCGTCCAGGAAGTCCGATGGCTGCTTGCCGGGCACGACGTCCGGCGGCCGGCCCGGCGCGGGCACGAGCCGAGGCGGACCCCACTCGCGCTTGGCCTCTCGAAGGAGCCGGTGCCCGATCTCGGAGAGCACGAGCAGGAGAAGGGGCTCCACCACGTCCGCTCCTCGCAGCCCGGGGCCACCGACGCGCTCCAGGAGCTCTCCCAGGGGCATCCACAGCGCGACGCGGGGGGTGTCGGGCTCGCCGTCCTCCGAGGGTGCGGTCTCGTGGAGCCACACCTCCATCTCCGCACGCTCGCGCCCCGGGGGCACGAACCCGACGAGCTCCAGCTCCCCCTCCGGCGTGGCGCGTCCCAGGATGTCGGTGAGGTGCTCACGGGCGATCTCCTCCCCCGAGCCACGCGTGGACGGGAGACCCAGACCCCCGGCAGTGGCCACCAGCGCCACCTCGTGCCCTCTCTGGAGCACCAGGACCACGCGCACCTCGAGAGCCGTCTCCGCGCCGACGGCCCTCGCCGCCGGCCCCAGGACGTCACGGACCCGCTCCATCATGTCCATGCCGTCGTGGCTCAGGCCGTGGTCGGTGAGGGCGCGCTGGACGCAGCTCTCCAGAGAGCCCTGGCCGGTCCGGAGCTCGATGAGCTCCAGGGCGAAGAGTGCCTTCGTCGCGCTTCCGGCGTGGGCGACGATGCGGTCGCACGCCGCCCTCAGGGTGGGCCGTCCCAGAACGCCGGGACGCAGGTCGCGCACCTCCCGGTCGATGTCCAGGGCGATCCGCGGCCGCAGAGACGCGGGGTCCGCCACTTCCCGCACGGCGGTCGCCAGCTCGCTCGTGCCGGCGAGGGTGGCGTACAGACCCGCGCCGGTCACGGGAGTCTCCAGGATCTCCTCGTCGACGACACCCTCCTCGCTGACCCTCGCTTCCCGGTTGAGGCGCAGGGTCTGCCGGCCGTCGGCCCCCGCCCGCAGCCGGAGGGTGAGGCGCCGCTCCCGAAGCGCATCCCCGGGTGTATCGAACCAGGTCTCACGCACGAGCTCGTGGTCGATCTTGCCGGCGTGCATCCCCAGCGACCTGGGCGCGCACGCGAGCTCGTCGAGCGCGGCGTCGTCCGGGACGGGAAGGCTGATCCGCCTTCTCATGGCTTGCTCCTGCGGGGGACGTAGACCGTGAGGGTGGGATGGTGTCCCGCCGCCTCGTCCGAGATGTAGAGGTCGCCCTCGGGTCCGATGGCCACACCCTCCGGCTGGCGGTGGTACTTGCTGGACAGGTGCGCGGCTCCGAGCACGCGCCCGTCCCGGCTCAGGACGACGAGCGCGCGCTCGCGCGCGGCCACCAGAATGAGCGCCCCGGACTCCGGGTCCACCTCGAGGCCGGAAGGGTGCACACCCCCGCCCAGACCGAACGGCGCCAGCGCCGCGTAGGGCACCGCCAGGCGGCGTGGACCCGTCCGGGCGGGGTCCACCGAGAGGCTGTAGATGTGGATCTCCCGGGCGGGAGGCTCAATCCGCTTGCACGCGAAGAGCACGCTCTGCGAGCGCGCGTCATAGGTCATGCCCTCGATCTCGCAGTGGCGTCTCAGGCGTGTATCCGAGACCCGGTATGCTGCGCTGCCGCCCTCGGGGGCTTCCCGGAACTCGTAGAGGAGCCCCTGGCTGGTGACGAGGAAGATGCGCTGCCCCACCGCGGCGACGGCCTCGAAGTCTCCCTTCGGGGGGCGGTGGAGGTCACCCAACGCGAACCCGTGATCCGCCTTGCCGGTTCGGGGGTCGATGCGGTAGACGACACCCGTGTTGTCGTCGTGGGCGAGGAGCTGCCCATGGGTGTCGAAGGCGAGACCGGAGATCTCCCGGAGGCGTCCGGGAAGCTCGTAGTGAGCCTCCGGGTGGTGCAGGTCCCAGCGCTCCGCCGTGGCCGGGGCGTGAACGGTCGCGGTGTCCTGGCCGACCAGCGGAGAAACGGCGACGCTCGGGACTGCGGCGAGCGTCGCCATCACGCAGATGGCCACGGATCCCGCACTCAACTTCATGTGCGCTTCTTCAGACCCTTGAGCGAACGCAGCTCCACTGCATCCACCGCCTTCTCGTCCTGCCGCAGGCGGTCCAGCACGGTCCCCTCCATGCCCTCCCCGTCCAATCTGACGAGGTACTCCAGGACCATGTGGCCCGGCGCCCCCTGGGCGATCTCCGCGAGCTTGTACCGCGTGGCGACTTCGGTGAGGATGGGGTCCACGAAGGCCTGCGCCCGCCCGGCAGCGGTGGTGTGCACGAGGAGCAGCGCGTTGGCGCGCTTGCTCTTCCCCTTGGTTCGCTCCTCCGCCAGGTACTGCTCCATCCGTGCGGCGCGGTCCACGACCCTGGAGAGATCCTGGGGTGCGGCGGCGTCGATGAGGGATGCGTCGCCCAGCACGTACATGGCTTCCGTGGTCCCGGGGCCCAGGAGGGTGTCGCCGAGCCCGATCTCCCCCGGCCCCGCCATGGCGTAGACGTTTCCGATGCGGGCCTTCCACATCACCAGGACCACGGCGTTGAAGAAGAGCGAAAGCACCATACCGACGTCCAACGCCTGGACCCCCGAGGCCAGACCCACACCGATGGCGAGGAAGACGTAGACGGCGTCCTTCGTGTCCTCCAGAGTGACGCGGAAGCGCACGCCTGCGACGATTCCGGCCAGGGCGAAGCCTAGCGCGAGGCTGTCGTGCACGACGACTACAATGCCCGTAACGGCCACCGAGAGGATCAGCAGCGTCTGCACCACGGCCTCGTCGTAGCCCCGATACTGGCGCGTGATCATGTAGATCCACGCCACGGGGACCATGATGGCCAACGAGCCCAGAATGGCGATGGCGCTGAGGACGCCAGCGGCTGCGGGGAGGGAGGCCATGGGTGATCCCACGGCGGAAATCGAATCCGGCAGCGTTCTGCCTCCCGTGGCCTGAACGACCTCTCCTCCCGTGAGGGCCCCGCGGGCGCCGGGGAAGAAGTGGAGCAGCAGCGCCACGATGGCCGCGAGCACGACGTAGTACACAAGCACCGGAAGCAGGTGGCGGCGCTTGCCCTTGGGATGATGCTTCGCGCTCATGGGTCCTGCGGGAGGGAAGAGATCGGATGCCGGCCGCTATCATGGGCCGGGAGAACCTCCGCGAGCAAGGATCTTCTGGACAACCGTGGAGCTCTGCCGGTACTCTGAATCGACCCCGCTCCCTGGAGCTCCCGTCATGTGGCTGCGTTCCCGATCGATTCTGCCCCTGGTCCTGTGGCCCGCCCTCATGGGCGTGCCGGTCCTCGCATCCACCGCCGCCGCCCAGCAGGAAAAGGCCCCGTCGCCCAAGAAGGTGGAGGAGCGGCGAGAGGCCGCGGAGAATGCTCCCCTCTTCGCCAGTCAGGACCCGCTGGCGGTGACGCTGCGCACCGACATCAAGCTCCTGCGTGACAAGCGTCCGGACAAAGACGAGGTCGAGGGGACGTTCACCTTCCCCGGCCCGGAAGGTCACCCCGTGACCGTCCCCGTGAAGGTGCGCACCCGCGGGAACTTCCGGCGCAGCAAGTCCAACTGCAACTTCCCGCCCCTCAGGTTGAACTTCGAGACCAAGTCCCTGAAGGGGACGGTGCTCGAGGGGCAGAACAAGCTCAAGCTCGTCACCCCCTGCCAAGATTCCCGGGACGACTACCAGCAGTACGTCCTCCAGGAGTACCTGGCCTACAAGGTGTACCAGCTCCTCACCCCGGCGAGCTTCCGTGTCCGCTTGCTCCACATCACCTACGAGGACGTGAACGGCAAGTACGACACGCGCACCAAGACGGCGTTCGTCATCGAGGACGACGACGCCATGGCCGCTCGCAACGGCGGCCAGGTCGTGGGGTGGGACAATTTCGATCCCACCGGCCCCGACGATGATCGCGCGGCGGTGCGTGTCCTGACGCTCGCCGACCCCGTGCAGGCCGTCATGACGTCGCTCTTCGAGTTCATGGTCGGCAACACCGACGTCTCACTGGCCTTCCTGCACAACGTGGTGATGATCTCGACGGGGGACGGCCGGCACGTGGCGGTGCCCTACGACTTCGACTGGTCCGGGGTGGTGAACGCACGGTACGCGCACCCCGATCCCCGGCTCCAGATCAGCAGCGTGCGTGACCGCGTCTACCGGGGTTTCTGTCGGCCGGGGGTCGATCCCACCGTCGTCGCGGAGCGCTTCGAGCGGATCCGGGACTCCCTTCCCCCGTTGTACCAGGGAGTGAAGGAGCTCGATGCGAAGCAGCGGGAGCAGGCCCTCAAGTACTACGACGGGTTCTACGACGTGCTGAAGAACCCCGGACGCTTCGATCGCGAGGTGGTCAAGGGATGTCGCAAGGTCGGGTGAGGAGGTCGAGCCCGTGAATCCGTCTCCCCGGGGCCGCGCCCGGCGCCTGCGTGAGCAGAGGCGCATCGAAGAGGGGCTCGCGGAGATGATGGGTCTGGTGCGCGGTGTCATCGCCGACGGCCGCGTCACCGCGGACGAGGCGGCGAGGCTGTCGGAGTGGGCACGGAAGCAGCCCGACGTCATCGATCGGTTCCCCGCCAACTTGCTGGCACGCCGGTTGGAGAAGATCTACCGGGACGGGAAGGTCGATGCGCGCGAGCGCGCCCACCTGGAGGCGATCCTGGGGCAGATCGCCGGCAACCCCGGCGGCCTCGGATTTCCCCTCGCCACCGACCTTCCCGTGGACGTGCCCGCGCCGGAGGTCGTGTTCGAGGGCCGTACGTTCGTGTTCGCGGGAGAGTTGGCCTACGGGCCGCCTCGTACGTGCGAGCGCGAGGTCCTGGAGCTGGGGGGCGAGTGCGATCGGGTGGTATCGCGAAGGACGGACTACGTGGTGCTGGGGAGCCTGTCGGCGAGCGAGTGGGCTCAGGACACCGTGGGCCCGGTGCTCGATGCGGTGGTGCGATACCGGGCGCGAGGCGTGTCCATCGCGGTCATCTCCGAGGAGTGTTGGGCTGACGCGCTCCCGTAGGGAGGGACACCTCTCATATGCGCCGCGAGATCGGGCTGCGCAGCCCTCGCAGCACGAGGTCGCATGGCCCGGCGTCCCTGCGCCGCCGCCACGAAGTCACCACACGGGCGACAGCCCGGGCAGCATGATGTTCTCAGGCGGTGCCTCGGGCACCGGGATCGTCTTCTCGACCTTGTCCGTCGCCGGGTCGATCACGAAGATCCGTCCCGCCTGACTGCCCCAGAGCTCGACGGCGTTGGCGCCGGTCGTCACGAAATGACGGAGTTGCACATCCTTCATTACGGTCGGATTCGACCAGCTGCGTTCCGGCACATCATCCGCGGCAGGAGGCAAACCATGAACCGAACCTCGTTCGCCGAAGGCATCATCGTGCGTTGGGTTCCTATGGCTGCGCTGACGACTCTCGCTGCCTGCTCAGGTCCCACGGCGCCGCCAATGACTGTCAGCTTGCTGCCGCTCACGGCTGGGGCCTCGGTGGTCGCGACGGACCCCTATCCCGAGGTCCAGTGCAACGTGACGCTGGCCATGTGGACGTCTGGAGGCAGGTCGTCGGATCAGGCGGTCTTCGCGGGCGGCACTTGGACCACCGGCGGGTCGGCGCCGGCCGACAACGGCCAGCTGACTACCGACCGGTTCCTGAAGGTGTTTAGAACGACCGCGTTCCGGGACAGGATAATGGGCTCATTCAAGGTCACGCGGACCTTCCCGAGCACACCGGTCTCGCCGTTCTACTACACGCTGACGATGCGGTTCAAGATGCCCGATGGTCACCTGGATTCGGAACCAGCGCTGTTCCGGTGCGCGACCGTTACACTCTGACGCCCTCGGGCCCTTCGGGCTCCGGGGGTAACCGTGGAAGCCGAGCGGCCAGGAGCGCATCCCCTCTCTAGGCCGCCCCTTCAGCCGCTCCCCACACCGACCTGAGGCAGGGCCCCCGCGACGTGGTGGGCGGCAGTATAGCCGCATGAGCTACCTGAGGCACGGCCGCCTTGCCGAGGGCGCGCGGGTCACTGCTTTGGCCGCTCGGGCGGGCTGCCCCCTCCCCCGCGGCGCGGCCCCACTGGATCACGCGTCCGTCGCGCCGGCCCCAGCCTCTCGGGAAAAGTGTGGGTCACAGCCGAGAGGCACCCGCCCCTTACCTCTTAACAGCGCCGGTCAGGCGGCAGGCGGGAAATAGAGGTGTACGGTCGTCCCGCTTCCCGGCCGGCTGAGAACGTCGATGAAGCCCCCCTGTTGCTTCGCCAGCCCGTAGACCATCGGCAGGCCGAGGCCCGTTCCGGAACCGCGTGCCTTCGTCGTGAAGAACGGCTCTAGCGCATGGGCCTTGGTGGCTTCATCCATCCCGATGCCGTTGTCCGAGACTGAAAGCCGGACGAACCGACCTGGAGTCATCCACGGCGGACGCTCGGGCGTGTTGCTCTCCATCACCGACGAGCCAATGGCGATCCGAACCGTTCCGCCGTGGGGCGTCGCGTCGCGTGCGTTGGTCGCGAGGTTCAGCAGCATCTCCTCCACCGCCCCGCGGTCGCAGAGGGCGGTACTCCCCTGCTCGAGGCTCATCTCCAGGAGGATGTCATCCGGAATGAGACGCCTGAGCGCGGGGTGCAACTCGTTGACGACGGCCGCGATGTCGGTCGGCCTGATCGTGAGTTCGGCCTTCCGACTGTACCCCAGTAGCCTGCGGATCATTTCTGAGCCCCGCGTGGCGGCGGCCCGGAGCGCCGCGAGATCACCTTGTTGCTCCGTAGCTTCCGGCCCCAGTTCGGACGCGACCAAGTCGGCGTTCGCCAGGATGACTGCCAGGATGTTCCTGAAGTCGTGGGCGATCCCCGCTGTCATGTTGCCCACGGCTTCCATCTTCTGAGCTTGCCACAGGCGTACCTCCAGCTCC
>Ga0307418_1000751_pt1 | contig 10041 bp, 8 predicted proteins | sample SalMarWE160220MG_2_FD_202160 | JGI IMG/M metagenome (GOLD analysis project Ga0307418, IMG submission 202160) | Salt marsh sediment microbial communities from the Plum Island Ecosystem LTER, Massachusetts, United States - WE1602-20 | ecosystem: Environmental > Aquatic > Marine > Intertidal zone >...
CTGACGTCGGGATCGTGGCCGACGGCCACGACGACCGGCGCGCCGCTCTCGCCGATGACGGCTGACAGGTCGGCCAGGCGCAACGGACGGCCGAGGCGCTCGTCGACCACCGGCTCAAGGCCCAGGGCAGCCGCGACGATCTGTGCCGTCTGGAGGGCGCGCTCCTTGGGGCTGGTGACGATGACCTCCGGCCTGATGCCACGCGCGGCGAGAAAGGCGCCTACCCGCTCTGCCTGGCCGCGCCCCTTCTTGCTCAGCGGCCGCGCGGCATCGTCGCCGTGCCACTTCGCGGGGTCGCCGGCGTGAGCGTGGCGCAGCAGATGCAGCTCCATCACGTCACGGGTTGAGGTCTTCGATGTCGCCGGTCGACAGGAACACCACGTCCTCGGCGATGTTGGTCACGCGATCGCCGATGCGCTCGAGGTAGTGCGCAGCGAACAGGATGCGCGTGCCCCGGTCGACATTGTTCGCATCGGCCTGCATCAGCTCCAGTACCTCGTCGAAGATCGCGTGGTACAGGGCGTCCATCTCGTCGTCGCGTGCGGCCACCTCGCGAGCGCGGTCGACATCCATGTCAACGAGCGCGCGCAGCGCGCCGCGCACCAGTTCAGCCGCGAGGCTACCCATACGCGGCAGGTCGACCCACTCCTTGAGGGGTGGCTGCGGCGCCAGCTTGCGGGCCTGCTTGGCGACCGAGGCGGCATGGTCGCCCATGCGCTCCAGCTCGTAAGCGACGTGGTCGAGCGACAGCAGGAAGCGCAGATCGCGCGCCACCGGCTGCTGGGTGGCGATGGTGGTGGTGATGAGCGTATTGATAAGCCGCTGCGCGTCATTGATGCGCACGTCGCCCACGATCGTGGCCGTCGCCTTGTCGGCGTCGTGGCTGGTCAGCGAGTCGATTGCCGCACCGATCTGCTCGGCCACCAGGCTGCCCATGCGCAGCACGGCGTCCTTGATCTGGCGCAACTCCCGATCGAGGCCTTCGCGGCTGACGTGCGTAGGGATGTGCGTCACGACCGCCGCCTCGGCGGTCTCAGGTTCGGCTGTCAGCTCGTCTTCCATCGACCGTGGTCCCAGTCGGTTCTGCTCGTCCATGGCGGTCACTCCTGCGGGCTCAACCGAACCGACCCGAAATGTAGTCCTCCGTGAGTTGCTCACGAGGATTGGTGAAGATGTCTGTTGTGTCGCCAAATTCCACGAGAAAGCCCGCGCCATCATCGCCCACCGTCAGGAACGCGGTCTGGTTGCTGACGCGCGATGCCTGTTGCATGTTGTGGGTGACGATCACGATCGTGTAGCTCGCCCGGAGCGAATCCATGAGCTCCTCGATCTTCAGCGTCGAGATCGGATCGAGCGCAGAGGCGGGTTCGTCCATGAGGACCACCTCCGGCTCCACGGCGATCGCGCGGGCGATGCACAGGCGCTGCTGTTGGCCGCCCGACAGTGACCCGCCGGGCGTGCGCAGCTTGTCCTTGACCTCGTCCCACAGTGCGGCCCGCCGGAGGCTCCGCTCGGCGACCTCGTCGAGGAGTTTGCGGTCGCGGATGCCGGCAAGCTTGAGGCCGGCAACCGCGTTGTCATAGATCGACATCGTCGGGAACGGGTTTGGACGCTGGAAGACCATGCCGATGCGTTGCCGGATGTGGACCGGGTCCCGGCCGGGTCCATAGATCGGATCGCCGTTGAGACGGACCGTGCCCTCCACGCGGGCGCGCGGCGTCACCTCGTGCATTCGGTTGAGGCACCTGATGAGGGTGGACTTGCCGCAGCCCGAAGGACCGATGATGGCGGTGATCGAATTTGGCAGGACGCTGAACGTGATCTCACGCAGCGCCCGATGGCGGTCGTAATACGCGCTCAGGTGGTCGACGTCGATGGCGACGCCCTGCGTCACCTCCCGCGACGCAACCTCTCCGGGCGCCGCGCTGGCCGGCTCGGGGCGTTGGCTCTCGGCCACCCGTGTCTGCGCGGTGGTGCTGACGGAGTCGCTGTCGGTCACGCTGGTCATTGAGTCTACCTGCGGTGGCGCGATCGCCGCGCGAGTACGAACCGGGTCAGGACGGAAAAAAGGAGCACCAGCAGAACCAGCAGAAGGGAGGCTGCCCAGGCCTGGTCGTGCCACGACTTATAGGGACCGGTCGCGTAGACCCAGATGCGCAGTGGCAGTGCGTCCATCGGCTGATCGAGCGAAGTCGTCACCGTTCGGTTGCCCAGGGCAGTGAAGATGAGCGGGGCCGTCTCGCCGGCGATGCGCGCGACGCCGAGCAGGACGCCGGTGATGATGCCGGCGGCCGAGGCCGGAATGACCACGCGCACGATCGCCTTCCAGGGCGGCACGCCCAGCGCGTAGGCCGCTTCGCGGACGGAGACGGGAACGAGGCCGAGCATTTCGTCGGTGATGCGGGCCACGATCGGCACGATGATGATCGCCAGCGCGATGGCGCCGGCGAAACCACTGAAGCCGCTCATCGGCACGACGATCAGGCCGTAGGCGAACAGTCCAACCGCGATCGTCGGCACGCCGGCCAGCACGTCGATCATGAAGCGAATCACGCTGGCACCGCGACCGCCTGCATATTCACGGATATAGATGGCCGCGAGCACGGCGATCGGGGTACCCATGAGCGTGCCGAGGGAAACCATGATCAGGGTTCCCACGACCGCTGGGGCCACGCCGCCACCGGACTGGCCGGGCGGGACCGGCAGCTGCGTGAGCAGGTCCAGATTGAGGGCGGCGAGTCCCTGGGTAAGGACGAAGACGAGAACGATCAGCAGCGGCACGACGGCGAGCACGGCGGCGAGGCCGAGCAGTGCCCGCATGATGCGATCGGTGCGTCTCCGCCGGCCCAGGTTGCGGCCGGCCATGGGCCCGGGGCCGATCACCGGGCTGGCCGTTGCCGCGGTCATGCGAGCACGCTCCGAGCCGAGCTGCCGCCTGCAGCGCGCCAGACGAGCAGCCGCGCGGCGGCGTTGATGAGCAACGTGATGATGAGCAGCAGGAGGCCGATTTCCATGAGCGAGCTGCGATAGATCTCGGTCGTCGCCTCGGTGAACTCGTTGGCAATCACGCTGGCCATCGTGTAACCCTGGGCGAACAGCGAGGCCGAGATCACCGGGGCGTTGCCGATCACCATGGTGATCGCCATGGTCTCGCCGACACCACGGGCGAGGCCGAGGATGGCTGCCCCCAGGATGCCGCTGCGGGCATAGGGCAGGACGCCCATGCGCATCATCTCCCAGCGCGTCGCGCCCAGAGCGAGGGCGGCCTCGCGTTGCGACGCTGGCACTGCGGCCACGACGTCGCGCGATACCGCAGCAACGGTCGGCAGGATCATGATCGTGAGCACGACGATGGCCGAAAGGAAACCGATCCCGATCGGGGTGCCAGCGAAGATCGGCAGCCAGCCGAACGCCTTGTGCAGCGGCGTTTCGACAAATTCGCGCAGCCACGGCGCGAGGACGTATATGCCCCACAGCCCGTACACGACGCTGGGGATCGCGGCCAGGAGCTCGACCATGAACGCCACCGGCCCGGCGATGCGCTGTGGTGCGAGTTCGACCACGAACAGTGCGACCCCGACGCCGATGAGCGTGGCCAGGACCAGCGCCGTGAACGAGGTCACCACCGTGCCATAGAGGAATGGCAGTGCCCCGAAGATCTCGTGTACGGGATCCCACGTCGTGCCGCCGATGAATGCGAGACCGCCGTTGTGCACGATGCCACTCAGCGACTGCTGGGTGATGACAAGGATCAGGCCGCCAATGACGACGAGGACGGCAGCCGCGGCAGCCAACACGAGAGCCCGAAAAAGCGGCTCGCCACGCCGCGGTCGCCGCTCCTGGAGCAGGTTGCGCACTCGACCGGGAGCGACCTGAATCACTGCCATGGGCGCTGACTCGCGCGGCGGGCGGGCCCGGGGGCCATCATCGCGGGATCTCCACTCTTGCTGGGCGTGGGTACGGGCTCAACGGCGATGCCGGTCGCCGTCCGCCACGTCGCGAGGATACGCGGCAGACGACGGCCGGCAGCGCGCCAGCCGAACGGTCAGTCAGGGGAGGACCGGCTGACCGCCGACAGTGATCGACTTGAGGGCTGCTTCGGCCTTGGTCACGAGATCCGGAGCCATGGCTGAGTAGTCCACCGACGCGGCCAGCGACTGTCCGTCGTGGATGCCCCACCAGAGAAAGTCAACCATCGCCTTGATCTCGGGCTGCTTGTCAGCCGAGTAGTCCTTCAGGAGGAGCACCCAGGTGCTTGCGCCGATTGGGTATGCATTCGGGAAGGCGGCCGGGGGGTTGACGATTAGGAAGCGCAGGTCGGCCGGGGCGTTGGGCATGGCCGCTGACACGGCATCGGTCGTCGATTGGAGGCTCGGCGTGATGAAGTTGCCGGCCGCGTTCTTCACATTGCCCACCGGCAGGCTGTTCTGGAGCGCGTACGAGAGCTCGACGTAGCCGATGGCACCCGGGGTCTGGCTCACGACGGCGGTCACGCCCTCGCTGCCCTTGCCGCCGGCACCGGTCGGCCAGTTGACCGATGTGCCCGCGCCGACCTGGCTGTTCCAGGTGTCGCTTACCCCGGACAGATACGAGGTGAAGTTGAAGGTGGTGCCCGAGCCATCGCTGCGGTGGACCACCGTGATTCCGAGATCGGGCAGGGTGACGCCCGGGTTATCCGCGGCGATTGCCGGGTCGTTCCAGTTCGTGATCGTGCCCAGGTAGATACCGGCGATCGTATCCGGGCTGAAATCCAGCGCCTGCGTGACGTCGGGAAGGTTGTAGGTGATGGCGACTGCCCAGTGAATCATCGGGATGTTGAGAACCGGGGCGCCGACTGCCGCTTCCTGATCGTTGTTCAGGTAGATATCAGAAGCCCCGAAGTCGACCGTGTTGGCCGTGAACTGGGTGATGCCGCCGCCCGAACCGATGGACTGGTAGTTCAACGAGACGCCCGGGGCGACGTTCTTCTGATAGGCGTCGGCGATCGTCGACAGGAACGGGAAGATGGCGGTTGAGCCGGCGCCTGTGACCTCGGCGCTGTCGTTCTTGCCAACGTCGGCAGGCGGATTCAGGCCAGAGCCTGCTGGTGTGCTGGCCATCGCCGTCGGTGTGCCCTGGGTGGGCGGCTGCGTGGGTGCAGTGGTCGGGCTCGCGCTCGAGCACGCCGCCACCACCAGGGCCATCGTCACCGCAGCGGCACCCAGCAACTTGCTTCTGTTCACCTTGGGTAGCTCTCCTCTTCTGGGGGGCACGTTGATTTCTTTCCAACGTCAGTCTTCCGTCGCTCCATCAACGGCTTGTTCGCGGTCGGTTAACGTCCTGTTAACGGATCATCCGGATCGGCCTGGGGCCTCCGGGCGCTCGAGCTGGTGACGCAGCTCCTAGAGCGTGGCGATGGCCATCGCCAGCTGGCGCCTGAATGCCGGGCCGCTGAGCCGCCGCCAGAGTGGGCGGAAGCTCCGCCGCAGGCGGGCGATGTCGCGATCGGTGGCCTCGAGATAGGCGCCGGCCGCCTCGCGCGTGGCAGCCGGTGTGGTGGCATCGACCAGCCATTCATGCGTCAGGCGGCGGGCCACGACCGCGTCGTTCAGCAGCCCCAGCCGATCCTGCAGCATGGTCACCGAGGCGATCAGCGGTTCGGCCCGCGCGGGTAGCACCTCGGCGAAGAACTCGAGCGTGTAACGCAGCCGCTTGCCATCGATGCGCAGCGAGTGCAGCTCGGTGACGTCTGCCCAGGGCAGCGTCGCATCATGGCCGCGCACCCGCTCGTAGGCGCGCCAGATGCGCGATCCCGCGGCATCACGCACGCGCTGGCGGCCCGTTGGCCGGATGGCCGCGCGCGGCGTCTCGACGAAGGAGCGGTAGTCGGTCACGAAGTGCTCGTAGTCGGCCGCGGACAGCAGGTCGACCAGCGCCGCGCGGCCCTGGTCGCGGCGGCGCTGCCATTCGTCGGCCAGCGGCGCCAGGGCCGCCTGTTCGCCGGCGGCCAGCGCTGCGCGGTAGTCGCTCAGGCGTTCGAGCTGGACATCGAGGTCGCGCACCCGGCCCAGCGCCCGGGCCACGGTGCGCAGCTCCCTGACGTAACGCCGCTGCAGGCGCGGGTCATAGGCACCGTCGAACACCCGCCACGCGGCGCGCATGCGCCGCGTGGCGACCCTCATCTTGTGCAGCGCGTCGACATCGTCGGTCTCGCGAACCCGTGGTTCCTGCTCGAGCATGCGCAGCAGGTGCATGCGCAGCACCCGCCGTCCGGCAGCCTCCAGCGCGTCGTCGGCGACGATGCCCGGCCGGCGCGGCGGGCGTTCGGGTCGCGTCAGGTTGGCCGCCACCAACGCCAGGCCGATCTCCTCCTTTGAGCGTCGCTCCGGCTTTACCAATCCGGTGCGCTCGAGCAGCTGCGCGACCAGCTTCAGCCGGCGCCGCGCCGCGCGGGCGTCGCGGTCTGGCACACTCTCCACCTCGAGCGTCCAGAACGAGCCCAGCTCGTGCCCGAAACGGCGCACGACCGCCTGATCGAGCGACACGGTGGCCACCGCCGTCCCGTCGAGGAGCAGCTCGTGCTCGTCACGTTGCTGGTCGATCACGAACAGCGTGCGCAGATGCTCCCCGCCCGTAGCCGCCTCGACCAGCGCCCGTGCCCCGCTCTCCGGCCAGTGCCGCGGATCCAGGCTGCGCGTGGCTGCGCCCTCGAGCTCGAGCCGATCGTGGACGGCACCGGCTGCCGGGGTGGTCTTCTTGACGGTCAGCGTGGTGCGCTGCCCACCGCGCCGCAGGCGGGCGCCGTAGCCTGAGCGCTCGAGTGCGCGCGAGGGCGTATCGACGTAGCGGTCTTCGAGCGAAAGGCTGTGGAGTCGCCCGACTTCGAAACCATCGAATGCGTCGCCTGCCAGCAACCGGCGGATTGCCTCCGGGTCGGTGAGCGCGTACTTGAGCTCGAGCTCGCGCTCGGAGTTCACGGGTTGGCGGGCTGGCTGCCCCGCGCGAGCGCCATCAGCGTCTCGAACGTATCAACGCCGCGTGGCTCCTTGACGACACCTTCGACCCGACGCCAGCGATCGTCCGCCGCCAGCTGCCAGGCGCGCCGGTCATCGGCCAGCATGACCTCGATGATCGAGCGCAGTCGAGCCTGGCTCTCGCGGTCGGCTACCGGGGTGATGGCTTCGACGCGACGGTCGAGGTTGCGCTCCATGAGGTCCGCCGAACCGATCAGGAAGCGCTCTCGTTTCCCCTGACCGAAGACGAAGATGCGTGAGTGCTCGAGGTAGCGGCCCACGACCGAGCGCACGCGCATTGATTCGCTGAAGCCGGGCACGCCGGGGCGGACCGAGCACATGCCGCGCACGATCAGATCGATCGGCACGCCGTCCGCGCTGGCGCGGTAGAGCGCGGCGATGACGGTGGGATCGACCACGGCATTGCACTTGATGACGATGCGTCCATCGCCGTCGGAGAGATGACGTTCGCGCTCGCCGTCGATCAGATCGATGATGCCGGCGCGCATCGTGCTCGGTGCCACCAGCAGCTTGCGATAGCGCGTCTGGCGTGAGTGGCCGGTCAGCAGGTTGAACAGGTCGGTGACGTCGGCGCCCAGCTCCGAATCGGTGGTCAGCAGGCCCAGGTCGACGTACTGGCGGGCGGTACGCGGGTTGTAGTTGCCGGTCCCGATGTGGACGTAACGGCGAATGCCGCGGCCTTCACGGCGCACGACGAGGGCGATCTTGGAGTGCGTCTTGAGGCCCATGACTCCATACGCGACGTGGGCGCCGGCACGCTCCAGCGCGCGTGCCCAGATGATGTTCGCGGCCTCATCGAAGCGTGCCTTGATCTCGACCAGCACGACCACCTGCTTGCCGGCCTCGGCGGCCTCGATGAGCGAGCGCACGATGGGCGAATCGCCGCTGGTTCGATACAGCGTCTGCTTGATCGAGAGCACGTCGGGGTCCTGTGCCGCCTGCTCGATGAAGCGCTGCACCGACGCGGCGAAGGATTCGTACGGATGGTGGACGAGCAGGTCGCCCTGGCGCACAGCGGCGAAGACATCGGTCTGCTCGTCGGGGTCAGCCGGCACCAGGCGCGGCGGGACGACCGGTTGCCAGGGCACCGTATGCAGTTCGGCGATGTCGAGATCGGTGATCTGGGTGAGCGCCGTCAGGTCGACCATGCCGCTGATCTCGTAGACATCCGACGGCGCCACGTCGAGGCCGCGCATCAGCAGCTCGCGCGTAGGGTGCGGCATCGAGCGCTCGACCTCCAGGCGTACAACCTCGCCGAAGCGCCGCTTGCGCAGCTCCTCCTCGAGCGCCATGAGCAGGTCAGGCGCCTCTTCCTCCTCGATCGACAGGTCGGCGTTGCGAGTCACCCGGAAGAGGTGATGTTCGACGACCTCCATGCCCGGGAATAGCGCGTCGAGGTTGGCGGCGATGACCTGCTCCAGCAGCACATACGTGCGCTGGCCGACCTCCATCAACCGCGGCAGGATGGGCGGCACCTTGATGCGCGCGAACAGACTCTCACCGGTCTGTGGGTCGCGCACCGTGACCGCCAGTGACAGCGACAGGTCGCTCATGTACGGGAAGGGATGACCGGGATCGACCGCGAGCGGCGTCAGGACCGGGAAGAGCTCCTCGAAGAAGCGACTGCGCAACTCGTGGTGGCGCTCGGGTCGCTCGGCGTAGCCCACGATGCGCACGCCTTCTTCGGCCAGTTCGTCGTGCAGCTCCGACCAGGTCTCCGAGTGGCGCGCCACCATGGGCAGCAGCCGCGTTCGGATGGCATCCAGTGTCTCGCCCGCGCTCAGGCCGTCGGGTGTCGGGTTGGAACGGCCGGCTTCAAGCTGCTGCTTCAGCCCCGCGACACGTACCTGAAAGAACTCGTCGAGGTTGGCGGCGAAGATGGCCAGGAAGCGAACGCGTTCGAGCAGCGGGTTGCGCTCATCGGTCGCCTCGTACAGCACGCGATCGTTGAACTCGAGCCACGACAACTCGCGATTGATGTACGGGATCGCTGCCGGTGCCGCCGGCTTGCGCGAGCGTGGCGGGCGCGTCGGTGCAGCGGGCGTCTGGCCCTGAATATCGGGCGAACGGACGGCGGCCATGGGACGGCTCAGTCTACCAATCAGCCCAGCGGAGCCTGACGGTGGGCGCCATGCTCACGCTCTCGACGGGCGCTGCATTCGGCGCACGGGCACTCCTCGCGCAGTCGCGCAAACGTGTAAAAGCCGGTGTGGTGCCCGTCGGCCCAGGTGGGCTGCAGGGCGTAGTTGCCGACCAGCGTCAGATCGGTCAGCTGCGTCTGCGCTTCTGAGAGGGTGGGGTTCGAATCCAGCCAGCCGGGAGTACCGGCCTCGCCACGGCAGAACGCGCACGGGCACAGCCAGCGTAACGAGGTGAAGTCGTAGCGCGTGAGATGGCCGTCCGGCCACTCGATCTCGAGCACCTGGGCGCCGCGGTCGGCGTGCACGCGCACGGGCACCTCGTATTCGCTGCCGCGGGTGAAGCTGGAGCCTGTCGTCATAGCCCTCCAACGTTAGCCGCTCCGCTGAACGCACGCCGGCTGCCGACCATGGGCCATACTGGTGTCGCTGTGAACGCTCGCGCGCGGGTTCATCGCGCTTATCGTGCTGTCGCCATCTGCCTGGCGATCCTGCTGGCGGCTTCGCTGGCCGGCCCGCTGGCTTCGCTGGCAATGATGCCGATCGGCCCCGGCTGGGCTGCGCCGATCACGCCCGCCCCCACGGCGACACCATCCGCGAGCCCCAGCCAGCAACGGCAGGCCGGCTGGTCGGGCAGCTACTCGGTCTACCGTAAGCGCACGTTCGCCGTCCAGGTCAACGATTTCACCTGCGTGGCGGCCTCGGTGCAGATGATGCTCAACACCATCAAGGGCACGCACAATCACAGCACGAGGCAGCAGAAGAAGATCTGGCACTACGCCCAGGCCAACAGCTATTACCCGGTGTCGGACAACGGCGCTGACGTGGGCGGCTGGGTGGCGGCGCTCCAGCACTGGGGCGCCGGCAGCTACTACTTCGACGTGAGCAAC
>Ga0307418_1000753_pt1 | contig 10022 bp, 10 predicted proteins | sample SalMarWE160220MG_2_FD_202160 | JGI IMG/M metagenome (GOLD analysis project Ga0307418, IMG submission 202160) | Salt marsh sediment microbial communities from the Plum Island Ecosystem LTER, Massachusetts, United States - WE1602-20 | ecosystem: Environmental > Aquatic > Marine > Intertidal zone >...
GTGGCCGATCCCGCGCACGGCGCCGTCGAGCAGGTGGCGCGAGCGGACCGAGTCGAGCTCGCCGAAGCGGAGGCTGTCGAGGATCGCGATCGGCCGCGCCCCGATCGCGAAGACGTCGCGGAGGATGCCGCCGACCCCGGTCGCCGCCCCCTCGAACGGTTCGACCGCGCTCGGGTGGTTGTGGGACTCGACCTTGAAGGCGACCGCGTAGCCGCTGCCGACGTCGACCGCGCCGGCGTTCTCGCCCGGCCCCATCACCACCCGCTCGCCCTCGGTCGGCAGCCGCCGCAGCAGCTTGCGCGAGTGCTTGTAGGCGCAGTGCTCGGACCACAGCAGGCTGAACATCGCCAGCTCGACGTCGCCCGGCTCGCGCCCCAGCTTCTCGACGATCAGCTCGTACTCGCGGTCGGTCAGCCCCAGCTCGCGGTGTTTGGGGGTCGCCGTCGTCACGCCGCGAACCTCTCCAGGGCGCGGAAGACGGCGAGCCCGTCGGCGGAGCCGGTCAGCGGGTCGACCGCGTGCTCGGGGTGGGGCATCAGGCCGACGACGTTGCCGGCCTCGTTGCGGACGCCGGCGATGTCGCGCAGGGATCCGTTCGGGTTGTCGCCGGGCGCGTAGCGGTAGGCGACCTGACCGCGGCGTTCGAGCTCGTCGAGCACCTCGTCGGGAGCGTAGTAGCGCCCTTCGCCGTGCTTGGCCGGGATCGAGAGGCTCGCGCCGTCGTCGGCGATCAGGTCGAGCTGGCGGCAGACGAAGCGCAGGTTCTCGTTGCGCAGCAGGGCGCCCGGCAGCAGCCCCGCCTCGCAGAGGACCTGGAAGCCGTTGCAGATCCCCAGCACCGGGCCGCCGCCGGCGGCGAGCTCGGCGACGGCCTCCATCGCCGGCGAGAAGCGGGCGATCGCGCCGGCCCGCAGGTAGTCGCCGTAGGAGAAGCCGCCGGGGACGACGACGCCGTCGACGCCGCCGAGGTCGCGGTCCTCGTGCCAGACCAGCCGCGCTTCGTCGCCGGCGATCCGGCAGGCGTGCAGAGCGTCCCGCTCGTCGCAGGAGCCAGGAAATTGGAGAACACCCCACTTAATGGCCGCCACCTCCTCCGCTCCGCGTCCGGGGGTGGCTGGCGTGCTGGCGACTCGCGACGTTCAAAAGGTCTGGATCTCGTAGTCCTCGATCAGGGGATTGGCGAGCAGCTTCTCGCAGAGCTCCGCCAGCCGCGCCGGGTCCTCCGCCTCGAGCTCGACCATGCGACCGATCCGCACGTGCTCGACTCCCTCGAAGCCGAGCGCCGGCAGCGCCCGCTCGACCGCCTTGCCCTGAGGGTCGAGGATCCCCTCCTTGGGCCGGATCAGCACACGCGCCCTGGCCATCAGAACGCCGTCCCCGTAATCCGTTCGAACGCCTCGACGTATTTGCCGCGGGTCTGCTCGACCACGTCGGGCGGCAGCTCCGGCGCCGGCGGCTTCTTGTCCCAGCCCTGGGCGCTGGCCCAGTCGCGGACGTACTGCTTGTCGAAGGAGGGCGGCGTGCGGCCCGGCTCGTAGCTGGCGGCGGGCCAGAAGCGCGAGGAGTCGGGGGTCAGCACCTCGTCGCCGAGAACGACCTCGGCGCCGGCGTGGCGGCCGAACTCGAACTTGGTGTCGGCGAGGATGATCCCGCGCTCGGCGGCGTGCTCGGCACCGCGCTGGTAGACCTCGATCGAGACCCGCCGCAGCTCTTCCAACAGCGCCCGGTCGCCGACGATCTCCGCCGCCCGCTCGAAGTCGACGTTCTCGTCGTGGTCGCCGACCTCGGCCTTGGTCGCCGGCGTGAAGATCGGCTCGGGCAGCTTGTCCGACTCGAGCAATCCAGACGGCAGCTCGATCCCGCAGACGGCGCCGGACTCCCTGTATTCCTTCCAGCCCGAGCCCGAGAGGTAGCCACGGACGACGCACTCGACCGGGTACATCTGTAGCCGCCGCACCCGCATCGCCCGTTCGGCGACCTCCGCCGGCACGTCCTCGGAGATGAAGTGATTGGGGACGATGTCCTCGGTCAGCCCGAACCAGAAGACCGACATCCGGTTCAGCACCTTGCCCTTGTCGGGCACCGGCGTCGGCATCACCACGTCGTAGGTCGAGATCCGGTCGGAGGCGACCATCAGCAGGTCGTCGTCCCACTCGTAGATCTCGCGCACCTTGCCCGAGGAGAGGAGCTTGAGATCGGCGACGGCGGTCATTAAGGCGATGCTAACCGTCGCGGCAGCGGACCACGTTGCCGCCGGTTTGGTGCGATCCTCTCGACCATGGGACTGCCGCCGGAACCGCGCCGCAGCGCTCTGATGCAGACGCTTCGCTGGAGCTTCCGCCCGCTCGCCTTCATGCAGGAGTGCCGCGAGCGCTACGGCGACTCGTTCAGCGTCCGCTTCGTCGGCTTCGAGCGGCCGATGGTGATGATCTCCGACCCGGCCGCGATCAAGGCCCTCTACACCGAGCGCGACATCGGCCTGCCGCCGGGTCGCAACCTGATCCTCGAACCGATCCTCGGCCCGAAATCGCTGCTGATCCTGGAAGGCGCCGAGCACCTCTCGCGCCGCCGGCTGATGCTGCCGCCCTTCCACGGCGAGCGGATGCGCTCCTACGAGCCGGCGCTGGGCGAGATCGTCGGCGCCGAGATCGACTCCTGGCCGCTGCAGCGGGAGTTCCCGATCCACTCGCGGATGCAGGCGATCACCCTCGAGGCCATCCTGCGCGTCGTCTTCGGCGTCAGCGAGGGACCGCGCCTGGAGCGGCTGCGGGGGATGCTGACGCAGCTGCTCAGCGAAACCTCCTCGCTGCGCGCCCAGCTCGTCGCGCTCGCCACCCGCCGCTTCGGCGGCCGCGGGCCCTGGGAGCGCTTCGAGGCCCAGCTGCGCGAGGTCGACGAGCTGCTCTACGCCGAGATCGCCGAGCACCGCACGCGGCCCGACCTCGAGGAGCGGACCGACATCCTCTCGCTGCTGATGGTGGCCCGCTTCGAGGACGGCGAGGCGATGGGGGACAGCGAGCTGCGCGACCACCTGATGACCCTGCTGCTCGCCGGCCACGAGACGACGGCGACGGCGCTGGCCTGGACCTTCGACCTGCTGCTGCGCCACCCGGCGGCGCTGGCGCGGCTGCGCGAGTCGCTCGCCGCCGGCGAGGACGACTACCTGCGGGCGACGATCACCGAGTCGCTGCGGCTGCGGCCGGTCGTCCCGCTCGCCGGCCGGCGCCTGCACAGGGAGCTGGTCGCCGACGGCCTGCGCCTGCCGCCGGGGACCGACGTGACGCCGGCGATCTGGCTCACCCACACCCGCGCCGACCTCTACCCCGAGCCCTTCTCCTTCCGCCCCGAGCGCTTCCTCGAGGAGGGGCCGGAGACCTACGGCTGGATCCCCTTCGGCGGCGGCATGCGCCGCTGCCTCGGCGCCTCCTTCGCCGAGTTCGAGATGCGGATCGTCTTGCGCGAGGTGCTGACCCGCTGTCAGCTGCGCAAGGCGAGCCCGGCGGCGGAGCGGACCAGCCGCCGCAACATCACGCTCTCACCGCGCGACGGCACGCCGGTCGTCGTCGAGGCGCGCCACCAGGCGCGCGAGAGCGCCGCCGTCACGGCCTAGCGACGGGCGCCCCGCGTCAGCTCGCCGACTTCGCCGGCGAGAGCGGGTGTTCGCCCGCCCAGCGCGCGATCGTGCTCGAGCCGGAGATCACCTCGCCGTCGTCGAGGATGAGGATCGGCACCTCGTTGGTGCCGCTCAGCTTCTTCACCTCGGCTCGGTCGGCGTCGCGGTTGCGCCAGGTCCAGGGCAGCATCCGGTAGCCGCCGACGACCTTGATCTCGTACTCGTAGCCGGCATCGTCGAGCGCCTTCCCCGCCTTGGCGCAGGGATGGGCGAAGGCCGGCCCCGTCGTCTTCTGTCCGCAGGTGTAGAGGACCACGGGGGCGCAGCCTAGCCCATCCCTCGCGGCGCGGACCGCGGACGCGGCTAGGAGCGGAGGGATTCGAGCCGGGCGAAGATCTCGGGCAGGTGGGTGAGGTAGGCGCCGTAGTCGAAGACGGCGTCGAGGTCGAGCTGCGGAGCCGCCTCGGCGAGCAGGTCGCGGAACTCGGTGCCGGTGTCCCAGGCGCGCTGGGCGTTCTCCTGCACGATCCGGTAGGCGTCGTCGCGGCTCAACCCCGACTCGACCAGGGCGGTCAGCGCCCGCTGGCTGAAGAGGGCGCCGTGGGTCAGCTCGAGGGTCTCGCGCATCCGCTCTGGCCGGATCGTCATCCCGGCGGCGACCTTCGCCGCCAGGTCCTGGGCGTAGTCGAGCAGGATCGTCGCGTCGGGCAGGATCACCCGCTCGGCGCCGGAATGGGAGATGTCGCGCTCGTGCCAGAGGGCGACGTTCTCGAAGCCGGTCTGGGCGTAGCCGCGCAGGACCCGGGCGAGGCCGGTGATCCGCTCGGTGCGGATCGGGTTGCGCTTGTGGGGCATCGCCGAGGAGCCCTTCTGGCCGGCGGCGAACGGCTCTTCGACCTCGCGCAGCTCGGTTTTCTGCAGGTTGCGAACCTCCGTCGCGAAGCGCTCGAGGCCGGCGCCGGCGATCGCGATCGCCGCCAGCAGCTGGGCGTGGCGGTCGCGTGGGATGACCTGGGTGGCGACGTCCTCGCGGCCGAGGCCGAGGCGCTCCATCACCCGCGCCTCGACCGCGGGCGGCACCGAGGCGTAGGTGCCGACGGCGCCGGAGAGCTTGCCGACGGCGAGCTGCTCGAAGGCCCGCTCGAGGCGTCCGAGGTTGCGGTCGGCCTCGAAGGCGAAGCCGGCGAGGCGCAGGCCGAAGGTGGTCGGCTCGGCGTGGACGCCGTGGGTGCGGCCGACGCAGAGCGTCTCGCGGTGCTCCAGCGCCCGCTCGACCAGCGCGTCGCGGTAGGCCCGGGCGCCGGCGACGACGATCTCGCCGGCCCGGCGCAGCTGCAGCGCCAGCGCCGTGTCGAGCACGTCGGAGGAGGTCAGCCCGTAGTGGATCCAGCGGCCGCCCTCGCCGACTGAGGCGGCGACGACGTCGACGAAGGCGGCGACGTCGTGGTCGGTGACCTTCTCCCGCTCTTCGACCGCCTCGACGGTGAAGGCGGCCCGCTCGCGCGCCGCGGTCGCGGCCTCGGCCGGGACCACGCCCTCCTCCGCCCAGGCCTCGGTCGCGGCCAGCTCGACCTCGAGCCAGGCCTCCATCTTCGCCTGCGGTGTCCAGACCGCCCCGATCTCGGGGCGCGTGTAGCGCGGGATCACGCGTTGATTATCCGTGCCGCCAGCACGCCGGCGTTTTTCGCGCCGTCGATCGCGACGCAGGCGACCGGGATCCCCGGCGGCATCTGCACCGCCGAGAGCAGCGCGTCGAGGCCGCCGAGCGACTTGCCGAGAATCGGCACGCCGATCACCGGCAGGTCGGTGTGGGCGGCGGCGACGCCGGGCAGCGCGGCGGACATCCCGGCCCCGGCGATGATCACCCGCAGGCCGCGCATCCGCGCGTTCTGGCAGTACTCGCGGACCAGCTCGGGGTCGCGGTGGGCGCTCATCACCCGCACCTCGTAGCGGATGCCGGCTTCCTCCAGCGCCTGGCCGGCCGGCTGCATCTTGGGCTTGTCGTTCTTCGAGCCCATGATGATCCCGACGTGCGGCTCGTCGACGTCGATTTCCTCGAAGGCCTCCTCGACCGCCGGCATCGCCACCGTCTCCGGCATCCCCCCGGGCTCGCCGGGTCCGGTCGGCTGGGGCTCTGAGATCTCGCTCATCTCGTTCCTCTCTGGTTTCGTCAGCTGGGGACTCGCTCGACGGCGCGGGCGGCGATGTCGGTGCGGATCTGCATCCCCTCGAAGGAGATGCGGCTGGCGGCATCGTACGCGCGATCGCGCGCCGCGGCCGGCGTCGCCCCGAGCGCGGTCACGTTCAGCACCCGTCCCCCCGCCGTCACGATCTCGCCGTCGCGCTCGGCGGTGCCGGCGTGGGTCACCTCGGCCAGCTCGGCAGCCTCGGCGAGGCCGCGGATCACGTCGCCCTTCGACGAGCTCTCCGGGTAGCCGGCCGACGCCAGCACCAGCGTCACCGCCCACTCGGGCGCGAACTCGGCTCCCATTCCGGCCAGGCCGCCGGGCTCGCGGGCGGCGAGGAAGAGGTCGACCAGGTCCGAGCGCAGCCGCGGCAGCACCGCCTGCGTCTCGGGATCGCCGAAGCGGGCGTTGAACTCGAGCACCTTGGCGCCGTCGGGGCCGATCATCAGGCCGGCGTAGAGGACGCCGTGGAAGGGAACGCCACGCCGCGCCATCGCCGCGACCACCGGCCGGTGCACGCGGTCGACGATCTCCTCGACCTCGGCGGAGCCGAAGCCGGGGACCGGCGAGTAGCTGCCCATCCCGCCCGTGTTCGGGCCGCGGTCGCCGTCGAAGATCCGCTTGTAGTCCTGCGCCGGCGCCAGCGGCACGACGTTCTCGCCGTCGCAGAGGGCGAGCAGCGAGAGCTCCTCGCCCTCGAGGAACTCCTCGAGGACGACGGCCATCTCGGCCCCGAACCGCTGCTCGGTGAAGAAGACGTCGACCGCGGCGAGCGCCTCGGCCTCGTCGGCGCAGATGATCACTCCCTTGCCGGCGGCGAGGCCGTCGGCCTTGAGCACGGTCGGGTAGGGGGCGCCGGCCAGCCGCTCGACCGCCTGCTCGCGGCTGCGCAGGAGGACGTGCCCGGCGGTCGGCACCCCCGCCTCCTTCATCAGCTCCTTGGCGAAGGCCTTCGAGCCCTCGAGCTCGGCCGCGGCGCGGCTCGGGCCGAAGGCGGCGATGCCGGCCTCCTCGAGCGCGTCGACGACGCCGGCGACGAGCGCCGCCTCGGGCCCGACCGCGACCAGGTCGACGCCGCGCTCGCGGGCGAGGGAGACGATCGCCTCGACGTCGTCGGCGGCGACGCCGGGAAAGCACTCGGCGTCGGCGGCGATGCCCGCGTTCCCCGGCGCGCAGAGGACCTCCGGCGCGTGGGCGGAGCGCCGCAGCGCCCGCACGATCGCGTGCTCGCGCCCTCCTCCGCCGACGACGAGCGCCCTCAAACGCGGCTCAGAGCGATTCGGCCAGCTCGCTGGCCGGCATCGCGGTCAGGGTCTGGCTGGTCAGCGTCCCCCGCGACCCGAGCTCGATCGAGACCTTGGCCATCGTCTGCTCGTCGGGGGCCTCGATCACGGTGACGAAGTCGTACTGCCCGAGGGTCGCGTACTGGGCGAGGACCTTGGCGCCGATCTGCTCGACCTCCTTGTTGACCTCGGCCATCCGGCCCGGGTTGTTCTTCAGCGTCCGCACGCCCTCGGCGGTCAAGTTCGTAAGCATCAGATAGGTCGGCATATCGTCCCCTCGCGTCTCTGTTCGGCGCCCTTGGCAGAAAGTTACCCGCTGCGCGGCGATGGCGGCGCGCCGCCGTGGCGGAGGGGGATCAGTACCCGGTCGGGTGGCGGACGACGAAGCCCGCCGGGTACGGCGGCTCCGGGTGCCAGCGGGGACCGGTGCCGGAGGCGTCGCCGACGGTGTCCCAGCGCAGCCCCGCGATCGTCATGTAGGTGTGGGTCGCGTTGGCGTAGATCGTGATCCAGCGGCCGGGACCGGGTTCGCCGTAGCTCTCCAGCGACCCGGAGGTGAGCGGCGTGTCGAGCAGGCCGGCGCCGTAGAGGGCGAAGCTGACGGCGCCGGAGCAGTCGTAGCCGTAGGAGTACCAGGAGGCGTGGCCGCCGCCCCAGACGTAGGGCGTGGTCGCGATCGAGTTGGCGGCCGCGATCGCCGCCTTCACCGCCGGCGGCGCGCTGTGCGGCGCGCTGGCGAGGCCGTCGGCGCCGAGGATCGCGCGCGAGCCCGGGGTTTCGAGTCCGGTCGGCAGCGGCGCCACGCGCCAGTCGACGAAGCTGATCTTGCACTTGCCTTCGATCTGTTCGGCCTGCTGCATCACCTCTTCGACGTACCAGGCGGCCTGGTTGTGGCTGAAGACGCCGGCCCGCAGGGTGCCCCGCGACCAGATCTCCCGCGCCAGCGTCGCCGCCGCGTCGGCGATGTCGCCGTGTTCGATGTGCCCGTCTTCGTCGCCGTCGACCCGGTAGGTGCCCCACTCCGAGCGGTCGAGGCCGAGGGGGCCTTCTTCTTCCATCTGCTTCTTGCTCAGGTTGCGGCCGAAGTTGGACTCGAGGCGGGCGACCGCGGCCAGCGCCCAGACGCCGCGCTTGCCGAGTTCGTAGCGGGCCGCGGCGGTCTCGAAGGCTTCCAGGTATTCGGCCGGAATGTTCTTCTTCCAGGCCGGGTTTGGTTCGCACTTGAGGACCTGGATCTGCGGCCCCAGCGAGGAGGCGCCGAAGCCGGTGGCGCCGACTTCGGCGGCGTAGCAGCCGGCGTTGGCGAGGACCTCTTCGACGTACCAGTCGGCGTGGTTGTAGGCGAAGATCGCGCCGTAGGTGTCGGAGGGCATGCCGGCGATGCTGAGGTAGCTGGCCGCGGAGAAGATCGCGTCTTCGGGGTCGTAGGGGTCCTTCACCCCGTCGCCGTTGGCGTCGACGCCGTATTCGGCCCAGCTGCTGGGGAGGAACTGCATCCACCCGATCGCGCCGGCCGAGGAGGGGCCCATGTTGGTGCCGAAGGCGGTCTCGACCGCGTTGATCCCGGCCAGCACCGCGGGGCCCTGCGGCCCCAGCCCGTACCTCGCCGCCGCCCGCTTGTAGATCGGGATCAGCATCCGCGGCACCCCGGCGGCCGCGCAGCTGGAGGTGGGCAGGGAGGGGATCGTCAGCGGGCCGGTCGTCCCGGGCGCGATCGCCTCGCCGCCCGGCCCGGTCTTCAGTTCTTCGTTTTCGGCTTCGGCTTCGGCTTCCGCCGCTTCCTTTTCGACCTGTTTCGGGTCGGCGCTGACGCCACCGTTCTTGCCCGGCTTCTTCGGGCTGTTCGTCGCCGGCGCCGGCAGCGCCTCGCCCTGGCGCACCGGGCCCGCCTGCGACGCTTCCAGCGAGTCGCCGAGGACCGGCGCCTGCACCGGCTCGCCCTGGGCGGCGACCGGCAGCACCAGGGCGGCGGTGGCGGCGGTGGCGGCCGCTGCCGCCCTGATCTTGCGGGTCGGTCCGAGCATCAGCCGAGGACGTTGGTGACTCGCCAACCCCGGTTCTTCAGCTTTTCCATCTCGAGCCGCAGCTCGCTGGTGGCGCCGACCCGAAGCAGCGAGACGCTCAGCGTGTAGACGCCTTCGCGCGAGGGGCCGGGGACGACCGTGACGACCTTCGCCTGCGGCACCTTGACGTCGGCGGGCAGCCGCGGCGGCCGTCGCAGCAGCGCCTTCGCCAGCTTCGGCGTCGTCGTCTTGGCGAAGGCCTTGCGCACCTTCGACTCTTCGCCGCCGGTCTCGTAGAGGACGAAGGCCTGGGAGAAGCGGCGCGCGACGGCGATCGCCTTCGGCCCGGCGGGCCGGCCGGGGATCACCTCGGTTTCGGTGCTCGCCACCGAGCTCGCCTGCGCGGACGGGCGGGAGGAGATCTTCGCGGTCGCCGCCGAGGAGCTGCTCGTCGTCGTCGCTTCCTTTTCGCCGGAGCCGGTCGCGTCGGAGCTCGCCGTCTCCTTTTCCGCTTCCTGCGCGGCGTGGACCTGCTTCGGCACTTCGCGCTCGAAGCTCGGCGCGGCGCCGTGCAGCGTCGGGGCGGCTTCCCGCTTGGGGGTCGGCTTCCGCGTGGGGGAGGCGGCCTTCGCCGGGGCCGGGGCCGGGGTCACCGCGACCCGGTCGGCGGTCTGCTCGCCAGAGCCGCCCGAACCGGCGAGCGCGATGAGGACGACCGCGAGCGCGCCGACGACCAGGGCGGCGCCGCCGGCGACGGCGAAGCGGCCGCCGCCGCCGAGCGCGGCGAAGCGGTCCTGCAGCCACCAGAGCAGCCGTTCGAACGGCCAGCGGGCCCGCTCGGAGAACGCCTTGAGCGCTTCGCCGAGCTGCCAGACGAGCTTCTCCTCCAGCGTCCAGGCGAGGCGCCGAGCGCCGGCGCGGAGCCCGCTCTCGCGCG
>Ga0307418_1000754_pt1 | contig 10020 bp, 9 predicted proteins | sample SalMarWE160220MG_2_FD_202160 | JGI IMG/M metagenome (GOLD analysis project Ga0307418, IMG submission 202160) | Salt marsh sediment microbial communities from the Plum Island Ecosystem LTER, Massachusetts, United States - WE1602-20 | ecosystem: Environmental > Aquatic > Marine > Intertidal zone >...
GCTATTCGGCGCCCTCACGCTCATCCAGACCCGGAAGGTTACCCCGATGCCGGTCATCCTGATCGGCGAGGCCTATTGGCGAAGCGTGCTCGACGTGGATTTTCTGATCGATTCCGGGAGCATCGAGGCGGAAGACAGTGAGCTTTTCTGGTACGCGGAAACCGCTGCAGAGACGTGGGAAGGCATCTGCACCTGGCACAAGCTCAACGATACCCCGCTGGTCGACGACGGCGATGCGGATGGGGGGCAAGAGGCATGAAGCTTTCATTTCACGGCGCTGACCGGGATGTCACCGGCTCCTGCCACCTGATCGAGGCCAAAGGCAAGCGCATCTTGGCGGACTGTGGCCTCTACCAGGGCGGACGCGAGCTCGACGAGGAAGACAGGGCGGACTTCGGCTTCGACCCCGGCTCCATCGACATCCTGCTCCTCACCCACGCCCACCTGGACCACTGCGGACGCATAGTGAAGAACGCTTTCGCCAAGGGTGCCCGATGCGAGCCGTGACAGATAAGCGGGACACCAACCGGAGTGTGTCGGCTTGAAGATCATTGAAGTCATCGCCGATGCGGGCAGCACAGACACCCTTGCGGCGATTGCCGAAAAGGGGAAGGCATGGGATGCGCGCCTGGTTCCGGCAGCCGATCCCGATCAGGTACGAATGCGCATCACCCTGACCGACGACAAGGTGCAGATCACCCTTGATCGCCTGCAGGGGGTGCTCGGGGCGCAGCCCGAGGCCCGCATCCTGGTGTTGCCCGTCGATGTGGTGCTTCCCTCACCGCCGCAGGCGCAGCGACAGAAGGAGGACTTGGCCACCGCAGCGCGTGAAGCGCTCTACGCCGAGGTCGAGAAGAACGCCCAGCCTAGCGCGGACTACTTGGTGCTGGTCGTTCTTTCGACCTTAGTGGCGGCGATCGGCCTGATCGAAAACAACGTCGCCGTCCTCGTTGGCGCCATGGTCATCGCGCCGCTCCTGGGACCCAACCTCGCCCTCGGCCTCAGCGCCACCCTGGGTGACTTCCCGCTGCTTGGCCGTGCCCTGCTAACCCTGCTCATCGGTATCGGAATGGCGGGCGGGATGGGCGCGGCGATCGGCGCCTTCTGGTCCCACGCACTGGACAGTCCCGAGCTGATTTCACGCACCTCGGCAGGGCTGGACTCGGTGGCCCTCGCCCTGGCGTCGGGGGCGGCCGGGGCCTTATCCCTGACCACACGTCTCTCCAGCGTCCTGGTGGGAGTGATGGTTGCCGTGGCCCTGCTCCCCCCAGCCACAGCGGCCGGACTCATGGTCGGCGCGGACAAGCTTCCAGCCGCCGTGGGCGCGGGACTGCTGCTCGCAATCAATGTTGTCTGCCTCAACCTCGCCGCCCAGCTGGTCTTCCTCCTCAAGGGCATCCGCCCTCGCACCTGGCTCGAGAAGGCGCGGGCGCGTCGCGCAATCGCGATTCAGCTGATCATGTGGCCGACGCTCCTCGCAATGTTGGTGGTCGCGATTTACACCCACCAAAAGCTGAAGGCCTTAACGATCTTTCATATTCCCGCAGCTATAACGCTACGCTGACCTGTTCCATAGCCGCCGCGTCCGCATAGCGAGTCGACCGGTTTAGAGCTCAGGCCTGTCCAGAATGCCGGTTGATCAGCGGCCCCTTGGATTGGAACCTTTTATCCAGGGTGTTGCCGAACTCGCTAGCATCGACCGCAATGGTCGTTGCGACTTGAATCTTCCGATTACAATTATCGGATACCACATCGAATGAATAAGCTTAGGAGATTCCCATGTACAACCCGGAGACTCGGTCTTCCTCACAACTCCGCATCGCTCTATTCCTGCTGGCGTTGGGCGCGCCACTGGGCGTCATGACGGCTCACGCCGCTGACGCCGGTGCATCGACCTCGAAAGCAGCGCCGCAGAAGACTGCACCCAGGTCATCTGATCTCATCAAGTTCTCCGAGGCCGGGCGAGAGACGATAGACGCGGTCAGAATAGCGCGGATCAATATCTTCAACGGGGACCCGAAGGGTTCCATGGCTGCCCTGACGCGCGCCAAGACCCAGCTGGCTGCGGCGGAGAAGGAAGCACCCAAATTTAAAGTGAATGTGAACAAATCGTCCACGGGCAACCAGACAGGAAACAAACAGGTCACTGCGAAGGCAGTGCCCGTGAGCGGCGAACTGGTGCTTGCCGACAACTTCGCGCCGAGCGCCGAAAAGCAGAAGGCGATCGCGAAGGCGAATGAACACTTCAAGAAGGGGCAGCACCAACAGGCAATGGAGGCTTTGCGCCAGGGTCAGATCTCCGTGAATTACATCAGTGAATGGATGCCCCTGGCGTCCACTAGCAAGAACCTGGATCAAGCCATCAAGCTCGAGCAGGCCGGCAAGTACTATCAGGCAAATCTGGCACTGAAGGCGATAGAGGACAGCCTGGTCGTCGAATCCGTCATGCTACCGGCTTCTACGCCGAAGGCCACGAAGACCGCTAAGGCCGCGCCTCCAACGGCGGCAAAGTAGGCGGTAGTGCGATATCTCAGCCGCTGTCCCAGGGACGGGTACGGGCGGGCAGGACGCGCCGTCAAAACGTCCGTGTAGGCTCGACGGCGCCCTCCGTGGCGCCGACGGTCCCGCCGACCCGCAACCGACCCGTCGATGGATGTTGCAGCTGGGCCATGACGGTAACGGTCATGGCGTCAGCACCACCCCGGAGAACGGAAGTCGCTGCCGCCAAGAGCCAAGCTGTTCGCGAGGCTAGCCGGAAGGCGCAGCGCCCGCTATGCTCGCGTCATCACTGCCGTTATCCGCCTCAAGGGCGGGCAGTCCGGCAGACTCCCGCTCATCCAGTGCGATACCCGCCCAATCCAGGCCGCCTCTCCCGTTCGCCAGGGAGCGCAGGAAGCGGTCTTCGAGGAGTCCGGCGAAGGGCATGGGGACCTGGGCCGCCCGGGCAGCGTCACGCACCAGCCGCACGTCTTTTGAACCGAGGGCGAGGGCAAAGCCAGGCGGGGAGAAACGGCTCTCCACGATGACGCGTCCGTAGTTCACGTAAATGGGGCAGGCGAACAGGGTCTGAGACAAGAGATCATAGACTTTGCCTGGCTGCACACCATTTTTCTCGCACAGGCTCAGGGCCTCGGCCATGGACTCGAGCGCGGCGGCGATCAGGAAGTTGCCGGACAGCTTGACAACGTTTGCGGCGGAAGGCTCGACGCCGAAGTCGAATACCCCTTGACCCAGCACACTGAGCAGAGGCCTTGCACGGGCCTTCCCCGGCTCGGGGCCGGCAAGACAGAGCCAAAGCTTGCCCGCCGCGGCGGCATCGGGCCGTCCAAATACGGGACAGGCGAGATAGCCCACGCCCTGCTCCGCATGACGGGCCGCCTCCGCCTGGGCACCCGCCGGGCTTATCGTGCTCATGGCAAGGTGTAAGCCACCTTCCCCCAGGGCAGTCAGCACGTCGTCGCCAACCAGGGTGTGCTGGGCCTGATCGTCCGCCACCATGCTGATCAGGATGCCCCCGGCGGCGACCGCCTGCGCGGGCCGGTCCACCAAAGTCGCTCCCTTCTCGACGATCGGCTTCGCCTTTTCCGCCGTGCGGTTGTAGACCCGCAGGCTATATCCGGCCTCCAGCAGGCGCCCCGCCATGGCGGCGCCCATCTGGCCAAGGCCAAAGAATGCAATCTGATCCATTTCTCTCTCCTTGCGCTTTTCACTCGCCGCGCCGGCCGGTGCGGGAGGCCAACGAGTCGCTCCCAAGGCACGCCTTCCGCGCGGGCGCGCCTCCCGCTCAGACCTCCGATGCAGGCCTTGCGTTCACAGGAACGACGCCGCGAAGATCGCCTTACGGGTCCCCACGCATTCTTGGTCGCGGGCCGGACGCTGGTGCTCACGCTGACCGGGGTCAGGGTGCTCATGCCGGTAACGCTCGTCTACAACGCCTATCAATACACAGTGTTTCGCGGCAAGGTGAGATCCAGCGGGTACGGCTAAAGCGGCCCCCCCGCTCAGGCACTCGCCGCGCGAATCCACTCGACCCGCTTGCGCATCACCGCGTAGTAGACGACGGGGATCACGACCAGGGTGAGCAGGGTGGAGACGAAGAGCCCAAACAAGAGGGATACGGCGAGGCCCGAGAAGATCGGGTCATCAAGGATGAACACCGCGCCCGCCATGGCGGCGATCCCCGTCAGCACGATCGGCTTCGCCCGCACCGCCGCGGAGCGGATCACCGCCTGCTCAAAAGCCCTGCCCTTGCGCACCTCCTGGTTGATGAAGTCCACCAGCAGGATCGAGTTGCGCACGATGATGCCCGCCAGCGCGATCATCCCGATCATGGATGTGGCGGTGAACTGGTCGCCCAGCAGGGCGTGCCCCGGCAGGATGCCGATGATGGTGAGAGGAATCGGCGCCATGATCACCAGCGGGACCCGATAGGATCGGAACTGGGCGACCACCAGCAGGTAGATGAGCACGAGCCCCACGGCGTAGGCGATCCCCATGTCGCGGAAGGTCTCGTAGGTGACCTGCCACTCGCCGTCCCATTTCACACTATATTCGTACGGGTTTGCGGGCTGTTGAATAAACCACTGTCCGAGTCCCGGCACCTTCTCGAGCGCGTCGGAGATCTCGACCATCCCGTAGAGCGGACTGTCGGTCTTCCCGGCCATGTCCCCGGTGACGTAAACGACGGGCAGCAGATCCTTGTGATGAATGCTGCGCTCGCGGGTGGTGTCCACGACCTTGACGATCTCGGAGAGGGGAACCAGCTGCCCGCTCATGGAGCGCACCCGCAGGGTCAGCACCTGCTCCAGATCCGCCTTGTCCGCGTCCCGGTACTCCAGTCGGATGGGCACGGCGTACTTCACATTCGCCCCGTGCAAGAAGCTCACGTCTTCCCCGCCGAGGACCGTGCCGAGCGCCTCGGCGGCCGCACTCTGGGCGACCCCCAGGCGGGCCGCCTTGGCACGGTCCACAACCGCCAGGAGCTTGCGGGAGGGATACTCCACCGAGTCGTCCACGTCCACGATATCCGGCGTGGACTCGAAGAGCTTGCGCACCTTGTGCGCAATCCGGATTTGGCCGTCGTAATCGATGCCGTAGACCTCGGCAACCAGTGGCGAGAGGACCGGGGGACCGGGTGGGATCTCAACAATCTGGCGTTCGCGCCGTACCTGCGCGCGATGGTCTGCAACGGACCGCGTACCGACAAGGCGATGGCATGGCTTTGCCGATCCCGCTCATGCTTATCGAGGAGGTTGACCTGGAGGTCACCGACGTTGGCCCCCTCCCGCAGGTAGTACTGGCGCACCAGGCCGTTGAAGTTGATGGGTGCGGCCGTCCCGGCATAGGCCTGGTAGTCGGTTACCTCCGGGACGGTGGCGAGATACTCGCCCATCGCATTGAGGACGCGGGCCGTCTGCTCCAGGCTCGTGCCCTCGGGCATGTCCACCACGACCTGAAACTCCGACTTGTTGTCGAACGGCAGCATCTTGAGGATCACCGCCTTGCTCGCCACCAGAGCCAGGGACAGACCGATCAGTACGAGGATGCCAACGAGCAGCCACCACCGGTTGCGGTTCCCCTTGGCCCCCGCGAGGAAGGGCGAGATGACCCGTTCGAAGAGCCGCTCGAGGCGTCCGCTCTCGCCCTCCACCAGATCATCCCCGGCATGGCCGTCGAGGGCGCGCTGCGGATCTCCCTCCCCCTCCGGGAGAGGGCCGGGGTGAGGGAAACGGTCATGGCGGCCGCGATCTACAATCTCTCGGGTCGCGCTGGCGCCATGACCGTTACCGAGCATGAAGTTCGTCATCCAGGGGGTGAAGACGAAGGCAACCACCAGCGAGATCAGCATTCCGGTGGAGGCATTGATAGGGATGGGGCTCATGTAAGGACCCATGAGCCCGGTAACGAAGGCCATGGGGAGCAGGGCGGCGATCACAGTGAAGGTGGCGAGGATGGTGGGTCCGCCCACCTCGTCCACCGCCGGCGGGATGGCCTCCAGCAGGTTCCGCCGGCCCATGGCCATGTGGCGGTGGATGTTCTCCACGACGACGATGGCGTCATCCACCAGGATGCCGATGGAGAAGATGAGCGCAAAGAGGGACACCCGGTTCAGGGTGAATCCCCAGGCCCAGGAGGCGAAAAGGGTCAGCGCCAGGGTCACGATCACTGCCGCGCCGACGATCACCGCCTCCCGCCAGCCGATGGCGACCAGCACGAGAAGCACCACCGAGACGGTCGCAAAGACCAGCTTGCTGATGAGCTTCTGCGCCTTGGCATCCGCCGTGGCGCCATAGTTGCGCGTGACCGTGACCTGCACGCCCTCCGGGATGAAGGTGCCCTTCAGCTGCTCGAAGCGGTCGATGACCCGTTGGGCGATCTCGACCGCGTTCGTCCCTTCCTGCTTGGCGACCGCCAGCGTAACGGCGGGGGTGGTACCGGCGAGCTGAAGACCGGCGTGGGCGGCTGCCTTGCCGCCACCCGTCCAGACATAGCTCTCGGGCTGGTCCGGACCCCGCTCGATCGTCGCCACGTCCCGCAGGTAGACGGGGCGCCCGCCGTGGAGACCCACGACCAAGCCTCCGATCTGATCCGGGGTGGCGAGGAAGGTGCCCGCCTGGACCAGAACCTCTTTGTTGTCCGCCGTGACCGCCAGGTCGTCGCGAATCAGATTGCTCGCCTGCAGGGCCTTGCGCAGCTCCGTGAGGTCGATCCCGTGCCCGGCGAGGGCCTGAGGGTCGAGCAGCACGCGCACGACCTGACGCGGCACGCCCACCGTATAGACGTTGCGCGTGCCAGGGACGCGCTTGATCTCCTGCTCGATCGCATGCGCCACCTTGCCGAGCTCATAACCACCCACCTTGGGGTCCTTTGACCAGAGGGTGGCGGTGACGATGGGAACGTCGTCGATCCCCATGGGCTTGACGATGGGCTGTCCGACACCCAGGTTCTTCGGCAGCCAGTCCTGGTTGGAGTAGACCTTGCTGAACAGGCGCACGATGGCGTCGGTCCGGTCCTCGCCCACCTTGAACTGGACAGAGACCACTGCCATGCCCGGCCGAGAGACCGAGTAGACGTGCTTGATCCCCTGGATCTCGGACATCACCTGCTCCGCAGGCCCCGCCACCAGGTGCTCGATCTCGCTCGCCGAGGCACCGGGAAAGGGGATAAAGATGTCGGCGAAGGTCACATTGATCTGGGGCTCCTCTTCCCGCGGCGTCATCAGCACCGCGAAGAGGCCGAGGAGCAGCCCGGCGAGGGCGAGCAGCGGGGTGATCTCGGTCGCCTGAAACCGCTGGGCGATGCGCCCGGAGAGACCGAGCTTAGCCATCACTGCTCTCTCCCGTCTGCGCCTTCAGCCGGACGCCGGCCAGGATGGGATCGAGCGCCACCCGCTCGCCCTCGTCCAGACCCGCTAGGACCACCAGGGCGTGGTCCAGAGCGCGCCCCACGCGGATCTGGCGAAAGTGCAGCCTGCCGTCGCTCCCGAGGACGTACACCCCGGTCACCTCCGAACGATAGACCACCGCCGCCCTGGGGACGACCAGCTCCCGCTTCTCCCCAATGACGAAACCAGTCTTCACCAGCATGCCCGGGAACAGCTCTTTGATCCCAGGGGGCAGCTCGACCCGCACCTTGAAGGTGTCGGAGCCGGGATCGGCGAAGGGAAAGACGGTGATCTTGCTGGCGACGATCTGGTCGCCGGCCGGCAGATGGACGCGCACCGCCTTACCCGCGCGCACCGCCGGGATGACGCTCTGGGGCACGTCCACGCTGACCCGAAGCTGCTCCAGGGAGATGCCGCTCATGACCGGCTCTCCGGGGCTCGCGGTCTCCCCCACCTCCACATGCCGCTGGGTGACGATCCCCGAATAGGGCGCGCGGATCACCGTGTAGCCTAGCTGCTCCTGGGCCTGCTCCAGACCCGCCTGCGCGGACTCGAAGCGGGCCTGCGCGCTCTTCAGCTTCGCGGTCGCGTCGTCCATTGCGGACGCAGACGAGAGCTTCTTAGCGAACAGGCCCTTCACCCGCGCAAACTCGTCTTTGGTCTGCTGCAGCTGCGCGGTTGCGGACTTGAGCTCCGCAGCCGCCTGGGTGACCCGTGCCCGTTGCTCGGCATCCTTGAGGCGAACGAGGACCGCTCCCTTCTCCACGTAGTCGTTCACGTCGTAGAGAATCGACTCGACCCGCCCCTGGGTCTGGGCCGAGACGGTGGTCTGGTTGACCGCTTCCACAAGCCCGTCGAGCCGGTATTCCCGCGGAACAGTCCGATCTGAAACGGCCGCCGTCTCAAGGTGGACCGGTTCCTGGGCGGCGGCGGCGAAAGCCAGGAACCCGGACAAGAGTGGCAATAAGGCAACGAATCGCATGGGGGCGCCTCTACTAAATATTAGTTTTCTCTAATATTAGATGGCCTTATTAATTTTTCAAGCGCCGTTATGGCCGGCCTGTGCGTACCGCGGTGGACAGGGCGCGGCCCCCCTTTGGTCGCGTCAAACGCCCGAGCGGCGCCACGGTCAGAACGCGCGCCGTTCGCCCGGAAGGGCGGGACGAGCCAAAAGGCACCAAGCCGTACACCCCGGTCCCCCGTCGCCGCCGCAGCTGGCCCGCAAACTGTCGCAATCTGGCAACGGATGGTGGGCAGGGGCCCTGCCCAAGCGCAGAGCATACTGATATCTGATCGCTTTTTTCCGGTGGCCCGCAATTCGCATAAGCTCTGATGCGGTGCGAGACAAGGCTACCGCATTCAGTCAGTGAGGCAGACAGACACGGGGTCGACCGCAGGCGCGGATAGGCAAATGAAAGGCGAAAGTCGCAGACGCCAAAGGGTCCCAACCTGGTTTCTGGAGAGCCTGGATGCCACTCAACAGGCGGAGGGAACGCTCAGGTATGTGCTGCTGGAGCTGCGTCACATCCTGGAATCGGAGGACATGGAACCCGCCCTCCGCAGCACGCTTGAAGGGTTTCAGCTCGCGCTCGAGCAGGCGGCAGGTCGATTGACGATCCTGCAGACGGATGCCCGGGAGACCCTCGATCGGTTCCTCGCCGAGTCGGAGGGTCCCGAGCGCCGGCGAATCAATGGCGGGTGCTGAGGACGGGGCTGGTCGGCTACCACTCGGTGCAACGAGCCTCCCGCTGGTATATGATCTTGCCACTCCGGCAAAGGTAGTCCGCCCCGGCGATCAGGCGTCGAGGGTCTCTGCCGCATCGGTGCGCCCTCCCCGTGACCACACGTCCCCTCGCTCCCCCTGCGGCACTGTTCTGGCTGACCCTGCTGACCGTCTCGACGGGGGTCTTGGCCCGGCTGTACGAGCTCGATCGCATGGTGGTCTGGCACGACGAGGTATTCACGGTTTCGCGCGTTTTGGGTTATCAGCAGCAGCCCCGCACCCGATTCGTCTTCAGCGGACGCGTTCTCACCCCCGCCGAGCTCATGGCCTACCAAAGGCCGGCTCCAGGCCGGGGGTGGACGGAGACCCTGTCCGCCCTGGCGGAGCATCCCGAGCATGCCCCCCTGTATTACCTGGCGGCTCGGCTCGCCACCTCGGTCACGCCAGACCCACTGCTCGCCGTTCGCGGAGCCTCTGCGGTCCTGAGTCTTCTCCTCATCCCGGCCCTTTTCTTGCTTGCGCGGGAGCTGTTTGGCGACAACAAGACCCCGTGGATCGCCGCTGCCCTGGTCGCTTGCTCCCCCATGCAGCTGATCTACGCCCAGGAGGCGCGACAGTATGCCTTGTGGGCGGGCGTCGCCGCGGCGGCAAGCGCGGCCTTTCTGAAGGCCTCCAGCCGGGGGCGGGCTGCCGATTGGGGGCTCTACGCCGGGCTGGTGGTCCTTGGGCTTTACTCCCATCTGCTCTTCGCAGTTGTCGTGGCTGCCCACGGGACCTACGGGCTGGTCCTCGGCCGGAGCGATGGGCGCCCCATCGGGGAATTTCTCAGGCCCTGGTCTGCGGCCGTGGGTATAGCGTTCTTGGTCTTCTTGCCCTGGATCTGGGTCGTCATCCGCGGCGCCGCCCGGGTCAG